>X301_European_Hare__coassemble_848_pt1 | contig 78451 bp, 72 predicted proteins | sample X301_European_Hare__metabat2_low_PE_012 | metagenome-assembled genome bin X301_European_Hare
ACACCTTTCCTTCGGATTTTTAAATAGGTTTTCTTATTTGTCGTTTACTATAATTGTAGAAAATTATATACTTGAGTCAACACAAAACGGTACAGTACCTCTTCATATATTAACCACTACAAACAGAATAGCAATAGAGAATGATAAATCCCCTGCGGAATATGAAGTCGTTCTTCCTATAACGAATGCCGATAATGGAGAAGCTATGTCTGAAAATAAGGTAGTAAGTCTGAAGGTTGACGATGGCGAATATATTGAATATGTAACTGATGCAGAGGGAAAAGTAAAACTCACCCTTGAAAAAGGTCCTCATACCATATATATGGATATGGCTAAAGATCCCCGTCCGGTTTATGTTAATAACTATTCCGGTTCGGGTACTGTAACTACAACAGACGGATATTACCACCTCGGATTTACTGCCGATCCTGCTGATTTAAAAACATTTGTTGAACCTGAGGAGTCAAGTGAGCCTGAGGAGTCAAGCGAGCCTGAGGAATCAAGCGAGATTGAAGAATCAAGCGAGCCTGAGGAATCAAGTGAAACTGAAGAATCAAGTGAGCCTGAGGAATCAAGCGAGGGCGGAAAACAGGATATAACAACTGATAACAGTTACGATGAACCGTCTACAGGTGCACCGGATAATACGGAGCCTTCAACGACACCGCAGGACAGCAATTCCGGTGATGTACACGTAACAGGTGAAAACACAAATGCTGTGCTTTTAGTTGTTCTTACAGCAACTGCCGGAGTGATTATATCATTAACATTAAGACGTAAAAAGAATTACAAATAATTATAAAAGATATCGGGAGAGTTACTTAAAGATGAAATACTCTCCCGATTTTTTTTAGTTTAACTGATTTGAAATTGTTGAATATACATTACGTTATATTTATTTTTCTGTTTGACAAGTTCGTTTTCAAATCCTGTACTGCTGTGAAATGCTAAAACTGTCAGAAACGGAAATCACGCTTTCCGCCGTCCTTTATTTGTTTGAGATAGTCTATTGCACGCTGTCTGCGTTTTTCATCGGGTACATTTTGTATCTCTCTTGCGATAAGCTCCTCACCGATTTTCTTTGTTTCGGGAGATGCATAATCGGAAAGAAATTCCTGTAATGTCATAAGAGCATTCGGGTGGCAGCAATTCTGAATTTGTCCGACCTTACAAAGTGCCATAAAACGATCGCCCGTCCTGCCCTCACGATAACAGGCAGTACAGAAAGAAGGTATGAAGCCCTTGCCCATGAGCCACCTTACAACCTCGTCAAGTGTACGCTGATCCGATACGTCAAATTGTTCGGTATCGTGAGGTCTTTCTTCCTCCGTATATCCGCCCACGGATGTTCTCGATGCACCGGAAATCTGCGATATACCAAGATCAAGAACCTTATCACGACAGGCTTCACTTTCTCTTGTGGAAATAATCATACCCGTGTACGGTACGGCAATCCTGATACAGGCAATAATCTTTGCAAAAATATCATCGTCAATTCCGTTATCGAAAACAGACGGATCTATGTCGGATGCCCGTTTTATTCTCGGAATACTGATTGTATGAGGTCCGACACCATGCACTGCTTCAAGATGTTCTGCGTGCATAAGTAATCCGGCAAATTCATATTTATATAATTCAAGACCGAAAAGTACTCCCAAACCTACATCATCTATGCCGCCCTCCATTGCTCTGTCCATTGCTTCGGTATGATAAGCATAGTTGTGTTTAGGTCCTGCCGGATGAAGTTTTTCATAACTTTCTTTATGGTAGGTTTCCTGAAACAGAATATATGTGCCGATACCGGCTTCCTTAAGCTTTCTGTAATTTTCAACAGTTGTTGCGGCAATGTTTACATTGACACGGCGGATAGCTCCGTTTTTATGCTTAATGGAATAAATGGTATTGATACATTCAAGTACATATTCAATGGGGTTATTAACAGGATCTTCGCCACATTCAATTGCAAGACGTTTATGTCCCATATCCTGCAAAGCTATAACTTCTTTGCGTACCTCGTCCTGAGTAAGCTTTTTCCTCGGTATCTGCTTATTCTGATAATGATAGGGACAGTATACGCATTTGTTTACACAGTAATTTGAAAGATAAAGCGGGGCAAACATTACTATTCTGTTGCCGTAGAAAGCTTCCTTTATCTCCTTTGCAAGAGAATACATCTTTTCGTTAAGCTCGGGAATATCACAGGCAAGAAGGACACTTGCGTCACGGTGGGAAAGACCGGAACATTCAACGCCCCGCCCCGTTTTTCTCGGTTTTGCCTTGTCGAGAATTTTCTCGATAAGCTCACGGTTGTGCTTGTTTTGCTCCGCATATTCGAGAGTTTCAAGAATTTCGTTGTGGTCGATAAATTCCTCGGCCTTGAGTGATTTAGGATTATACATTTACAAAATCTCCTTTATATAATTTTCTGTTTTATAATCGGTATGATAACATCATTCTCTGAAAATATATTTTGAATAAGCGGTTTTTGTGCTTACACCGTCCAGCTTTCCGAGATTGCCGGAAAGGGCGGAAATAACATCCTGCGGCGAATCAATAACAATGCAGATAATCGACAGCCCTCTTTGCTTATAGGGTATACCCATACGTCCAACGATATAATCGCTGTAGCTGCTTATAAGCTTGTTCACTTCGTCAACGGAGTTTGAATTTTCAAGAATAATGCTGATAACAGCAACACGGTTTTCCATTATATCATCCCCTTCAAATAAAAAAACTGTGCCGAAAGGCACAGTTACACAACAATGTATAAAGAGCCTTTCACCTCAATAAAATTTCGGTGTCAGTTTCCCGTATGATCATTATACAATAAATCTAAAAATTAATCAATATTTTTTTTGAAATTTATATATTTTTCTCCAATGGAAGATTTGTTATAAATCAGCAATTTTTTCATGAGAAAGTTTGGCGGCATATCATAAAAAAGTTGAAAAGGCAATAATAGAATGTTATAATGATTTTGTAATTACATATATGTTTTGCAGCCAAAAATATAATTTTTAAGGTGATTTTATGTTTTATTCTTTTGCTACACAGGAGGAACGGAGAAGAGTCGGGGGTACTTGTTTTATCGAAATACAGTACTGTAAATTTCCGGCGGGTACAAGTGTGAAACAAATTGTTTCGGTTTCAATAGACCATTGGCATGATGATTCTTTGTATATCAGCGGTGATGATGAGAACGAATTTTATGATGAGTACAGCAGCATTTTTGATTGCGGGATTTATAACAACCTGAAAACCGGTACGGTTGATCTTTACGGAATTAATTACTATAAGCCTGAATTAATTCAGCCACTCATTGAAAAGATTTGTAAAAAAGAGCCTGCGGATTATAAAAAGCTTGCAGATTGGTTGGATAAGGCGAAGCAATATAACGGTTTTTATATTTTGGGGCTGTAATTTTTTTCTTTGGAGATATTATAATATATAAATGTGCAAACCTGCGTAGTAAGTGGGTTTGCACATTTATTAATATGAGGATTTATTACTGCCCTTAACTGTGTTGAATTGTAATCAGTGACTGAAAATAATTTTCTCAATTAAAAATTCAATTGCATATTGACATTGTGTCAGAATATAGCTATAATTAATATAATGACACAGTATCAGAATTGGCTGCGGGTCATGAGGTAACGGAAACATTAAAAAATTCCGGATAAATAAGGAGGTGCTAAAATGCCGAAAGGCTCAGAGGAATTAACTAATGCGAGAAAGGAAGAAATAATCGCCGCTTGTGCAAAGCTCTATGAAACAATGAGCTTTAAGGAAATAACAATAAAGGAAATCGGTGAGGAAACTTCTTTTACACGCACATCCATCTATAATTATTTTCAAACAAAGGAAGAAATTTTCCTTGCTCTTATGCAAAAGGAATACGAGCTTTGGATTGCCGATTTGGACATGATACGCAATGAGAACGAAACAATGACCAAGGACGGGCTGGCAAATGCACTCGCTTCGTCATTGGAAAAACGTGAGCGGCTGCTCAAACTGCTTTCCATGAACCATTACGATACAGAGGCAGGTAGCCGTCTTGAAAATCTGATTGATCTGAAGAAAGCGTACGGCGGCTCAATGCAGGCTGTTAAACGTCTTCTGCAAAAGTTCTGCCCTGATATGAGCATAGAGGAGATTGACAGTTTTATCTATACGTTTTTCCCTTTTATGTTTGGCATCTACCCTTATACGGTAGTGACGGATAAACAGAAAAAGGCAATGGAATCAGCGGGTGTTCATTTTATCGGGCATACAATTTATGAACTCATATACAAGTGTGCGAAAAAGCTGCTTGAAAAATAACAGAAAAGGAGAAAATCATGTTAGGAAATTTTGCTTACTGTAACCCCACGAAATTATATTTCGGTGACGAGTCACTGAAATACCTTGAAACCGAGCTTGCAAAGTACGGAGAAAATGTTGTACTGATTTACGGCGGCGGTTCTGTTAAGAAAAACGGAATTTACAATGAGGTGACTGAAATTTTAAAGAAAGCCGCAAAGAATGTAGCGGAAATTTCGGGCGTTATGCCTAACCCGACTCTTGAAAAATTGTATGAGGGTATTGAGATTGCAAGAAAACACAATGCGGATTTGCTGCTTGTCGTGGGCGGCGGTTCTGTATGTGATTATGCAAAGGCTGTTTCGGTGTCCGTCAACTGTAATGAAGATCCGTGGGAAAAATACTATCAGCGTTTTGAAGAGCCGACCTGTGATATCGTTCCTGTCGGATGTGTTCTGACGATGGTCGGAACAGGCTCGGAAATGAATGCGGGAGCGGTTATTACCAACCGAGAAACAAAAATGAAAATCGGTCATGTGTTTGCAGACGAGAGTATTATGCCGAGGTTCTCAATTCTTAACCCGAAATATACTCTTACACTGCCGCACTATCAGATGGTTGCCGGTATATATGATATTTTTAATCACATATGCGAGCAATATTTTTCCGGTGAGGACGATAACACCAGCGACTACATCAGCGAAGGTCTGATGCGTTCCGTTATTCATTCAAGCCGTATAGCCAATAAAGATATGCAGAATTATGAAGCACGTTCAAACATTATGTGGACTGCGACATGGGCATTGAATACGCTTGTTTCCCGAGGAAAGTCTACCGACTGGATGGTGCATATGCTCGGTCAGGCGGTAGGGGCTTATACAGATGCAACCCACGGTATGACTCTGGCGGCGGTTTCTTTGCCTTATTACCGTCATATCATGCCGTACGGACTGAAAAAATTCGTGCGTTTTGCTGTGAATGTCTGGGGTGTATCCGAAGAAGGCAAAACCGATGAACAGATTGCCGAAGAAGGTCTTTCCGCAATGGAAAGCTGGATGAACGAGCTTGGTCTTGTGTTGAAAATTTCAGAGTTTGGAGTTACCGATGAAATGATCGAGGGAATTGCAGATGCAACCCTTACCATGCGGGGCGGCTATAAAGTTCTCAACCATGATGAAATTATAGATATTTTAAGAAAAAGTATGTAAAATCATGCGGTAAAGAAGGCAAAAATATGAAATACACTAAACCCGGCAAATCCGACGGTCTTCCGTATCTGCATGACTGCATGGGCTTCGGCAACACACAACGGGACAACGTAGTTGTACGGCAGACGAAACTCATACGAGAGAAATTATAAGGCACGCTCCGGAGCTTGTGATTACTTTTTGATATAGCTATAGCCTGTCAGAATGGCACAAGTGAACAGTCGGCAGGGTGCTGAGAGATTTTGTAAAGCGTGACTTTTTACGGTTATACCTTGAATAATAAATTATAAAAATAGGGAGGAAAATCTTATGGCTAAGATTGTACAGACGGTAGGAAGAAATGCACTTGGGGAGTTTGCACCCGATTTTGCACACTACAACGATGATGTTCTGTTCGGTGAGAACTGGAACAATCAGGATATTGACTTAAAAACACGATGCATAATTACCGTAGTGGCACTTATGTCCTCGGGAATTACGGATTCCTCTTTGGTTTATCATTTGCAGAACGCAAAGTCGCACGGTGTTACAAAAGCTGAAATTGCAGCTGTCATTACTCATGTCGGATTTTATGCGGGATGGCCGAAGGCATGGGCGGTATTCAATATGGCAAAGGATGTATGGGCAGAAAAAGACGCGGCAGAGGACGCAAAGGCCGCTCATGCCGCACAGATGGTTTTCCCGATTGGTGAACCTAATGATGCCTTTGCACAGTATTTTACGGGTCGGAGCTATCTTGCACCCATATCTAAGGAACAGGTAGGAATTTTCAATGTAACCTTTGAGCCGGGTTGCCGTAACAATTGGCATATCCACAATGCTGATAAGGGCGGAGGTCAGATTCTTGTATGCGTTGCCGGACGCGGCTACTATCAGGAGTGGGGCAGGGAAGCCGTTGAAATGAAGCCGGGCGACTGTATAAATATTCCGACAGGTGTAAAGCACTGGCACGGGGCGGCACCGGACAGTTGGTTCTCACATTTAGCTATTGAAGTACCGGGAGAAAACGGCTCAAATGAATGGCTCGAACCGGTTGACGATAAGCAATACGGGGGTCTGAAATAAGGATAAGGAAAAATAGCACCGTTCAGTACCTCCGGAGGCAGCGGATTCTGCAGCAGTGATTCGGCATTGAGGGCAGCCGCAAGCTGAGCTGCATGGCTTGACAAACAGTGTTTTGCTGCCGGGGCCTTCGCAGAGGATGTACTTGTGCGGGCGAACGGACTTGAAATTAATTTATGGTATATCAGTTGGAATATCCGTGCAGGACAACTTATCGATCTTGCCGACGGGATATTAAAAAAGTGCGTAGGTCATTTTTCAGACTTACGCATTTTTAATTTGAAAAATTATCATGTATTTGTATACGGACGTTTTTTACCGGTGTATCAATTCAATGTAATTTTCACATTTCCACTACCGAGAAGAGAGGACAGTTCATTTTCGGTAACGCCGGTAATATGACCAAGTCTTGTGTATGCCCATGAATTGGAGCCGTAAAATACAACAAGCTGATTACCTGAATATAAAACGATATCTCCTGCCTGTGTCGTTGTCTGTACATCATTCCTCGGTATATTTGTTCCGATAGAGCCTACCTGCTCGAACCCCCCGTACATTGACATCCGGATTATCAATGGTTTTTCCGTACAAAGTTCTTTCAAAGCCTGTACGGATTTATTATTTTCCCATTTCACGGAAACGGTTGCATCATTAATTTTCATCTGCATAGCAGTACCCTCCTTATTGGTTGAGTTATTTTGTGTGATATTGCTTTCATCTGTTTTTGACTCGATACCACTTGACACCTCCTGTTTTGATTCTATTTCGGAAACTGATTGAGCGGATTCGTTTCCGGTGTGAGAGCTTTCGGCGATTGTACTGCCCTGTGTTATGATATTGTCTTGTCTTTCCGTGTTATTTGTACTATTATCACCGCTATTATTTCCACAGGCACTTAATGTCGGTATGAGCATACATAATGTTAGGATAAGAAGTTTGTTTTTCACCAATTCCATCTCCGGATTCAATGAAGAAATTAATATATGTTTACAATACAATTATAGCTCAGGATTTTAAAAACAGCAAATAGTTATTATGAATAATCTGATATTCCAAATTGTTATAATTGCTCTTGAGTCTGTAAAAAGGGGATAGGTTAAAACTCTTTGTTTTTTAAAATATTACAGCTTATCCTATACATAACATAGGACCATAATAATGCAAAGACGAACAGACCGCACAGCAAAATCAATATGTTTTCTTCGACAAAATTTATAAGCTCCGTATCCCGATTTATAGACAATGCTAAAGTTATTCCGCCCCATATTATCATTGCAAGAACAATGATCACTACCGCCATGAGGATACGAGCCTTTTCCGCACCGAATTTAATAACAACAGGGATCATTGTACTTCCGAAAATAAGAGAAATTCCGAGGGCGGCAAGGTCTAAAAGGAAAGTTACACCTATATTTTCCGCATAGGAATCGAACCGTTTCATTACAACTCCGCCTGCAATATCGGTTACAATTCCCGATATACAGCCTATAATACAGAAAAAAGCAAGTACAATAAATTTTGATTTGACTAATTCATTTCTTGAAACAGGCATTGTCAGTGCATACCCTGTCCATTTGGAGGTATCGTCAAAGGTGAAGGTACTAATTGTTATTATACTGAGCATTATCGCATAAATAATGGGAAATCCTACGCCGTCCGAGGAAGGAATAATGCCAATGGCAATGATAATCATAGCAAAAAGCATATATCTGACATTGCCGGCGAGATTATATAAATCCTTGAGAATAAGTCCTTTCATTTCGCCTGCTCTCCTTTCACATACAGTACAAGAATATCATCAATGGTTGCATTATCCACAACGGCATTTTTATATTTTCTCCTTGCCTTATCCTTGTCGGCAACAAGAACATCCCATTGATAGGCTTCCTTACGGTATGCAAGTATTTCTTTTTTGTCGAGTTTATTGAAGAAATCCGTGCCGCAGCGGATAATACCGTAATTATAACGCAGTTCGTCCTTTGTTTTGCTGAATGCTACCTTTCCATGATGAATAAAGGTAATATAGTCCGCAACTTTTTCTAAATCGGTTGTTATATGCGAGGACAGCAGTACGGAATGGTTTTCGTCCTGAACAAAATCAAGAAAAATATCAAGAATATCATCACGCATAACAGGGTCAAGACCGCTTGTAGCCTCGTCAAGTATCAACAGCTTAGGATTATGTGAAAGGGCAACTGCAATAGACAGCTTCATTTTCATTCCCCTTGACATTTCTTTTATTTTCTCATCGATCGGAAGATTAAACCGTTTTAGATATTCCTTATATATCTTATCATTCCACTGTCTGTATGAAGCACCTGCAATTTTTCCCACCCTAAGGGGAGTAAGTGTCTGATAGAAATTTATCTCGTCAAATACAACCCCTATATTCTCCTTCAACTGCTTTGAGGACGATAGCTGCTGCCCCCAAAAGGTGACTGTACCCTCGTCTTTGCGAATAAGATCGAGAATTGCTTTGATAGTGGTACTTTTTCCCGCACCGTTTTCTCCTACCAGTCCCATGATCGTACCTTTAGGTATGGTGAATGAAACATGGTCAAGCTTAAAATTACCGTATTGTTTTGTAAGGTTATCAACCTGTAACAGAGCCTCCATAATTATTCCTCCCCATGATAAAACATCGTCAGCAGTTCAATAAGCTTTCCTAATGATATTCCGCTTGTCCGACCGATGTCGGCGGCTTTCTCCAGATGACCTTCCGCGAGCCTTTGCTGTTCCTCCTGATAAAAGTCTTTATTCCGAGCCGATACAAAGCTGCCCCGACCTACGGTCGTTTCAATGAAACCGTCCCTTTGAAGATCCTCATATGCCTTTTGTACTGTAATTACACTTACATGAATGTCTTTTGCCAAAGCACGCATAGAGGGAATAGGGTCGCCGGTTTGCAACTCACCGCTCATAATCATGGCTTTTATCTGTGAGGTTATTTGTTCATAAATCGGCTTGTTCGTATTACTGCTTATGATAATTTCCACAGTTGCCCTCCTTTGTCTGTTAATGTACTTATTGTACAAGTACATTATAATCAAATAAAACGATTTTGTCAATAGAAATAATAAATTAATTTTAATAATTTCCATTGAAAACCTACTGTTATTTTTCAGAACCTTGTGAAAATCCGCATGATGTCAATTTATAACTTGCGGATAATCGGACAATACATTTTCGTAACACTTGTAATTATAAAAATAATAATGTATAATAGTATTTGTTCGGGGAGCTTGTGTGACAGGCTGAGAGGAAGGTATGACCTTCGACCCTTATACCTGATGCGGATAATGCCGCCGTAGGAACCTGCAATAAATTCTTTCGGAGGCATATCAGGGGTGTCTCCGATTTTTTGTTTATTCAAATCGAGGTGGAAGGATGAAATTTGACAGAAGAGCAATGCTGCTGTATGCGGTAACAGACAGGGCATGGACAGGAAGAATGAGCCTGTATGCTCAGGTTGAAGCCGCACTGAAAAACGGCGTCACCTGTGTTCAGCTTCGGGAAAAAGAGCTTGATGACGAAACACTCCTAAAGGAAGCGGATAAAATATGCGGTCTGTGCCATAAGTATGGTGTACCGTTTATAATCAATGATAATGTTGAAATTGCCGTGAGGTGCGGTGCAGACGGTATTCATGTAGGTCAGGACGATATGAATCCGTCAGAAGTACGCAAACGGGTAGGAGATGATATGATTATCGGTGTTTCTGCACATAACGTCGGGGAGGCTTTGAATGCTGTCAGCAGCGGAGCGGATTATCTTGGTGTTGGTGCGGTGTTCGGCAGTTCGACAAAAAAAAATGTATCCGATATGCCCCTTGAAAGGCTTAGAACAATTTGTGATGCCGTTGATGTTCCGATAGTAGCAATAGGAGGGATATCGGCTGAAAATATAAATCGGCTAAAGGATAGTGGTGTGGATGGTGTTGCTGTTGTTTCGGCGATTTTTGCGGCAGAGAATCCCGGTAAGGCAACCGCTGAGCTGTTAAGGCTCGCACAGAATATTGTAAATAAGAAACTGATTTAAGAGGAGATGTGTAATATGGTAAAAGTGAATGGCGAGTTACTGCCGGTTGACGGTAAGACATTGTCGGAATATCTTGAAACGACTTCATTTGATATACGGAGAATTGTTATAGAGCGGAACGAAGAAATTGTTTCAAAGTCAGACTATAATGATGTTATATTAAAGGATGGTGATATCGTAGAAGTGGTGAGCTTCGTCGGGGGAGGATGATTTATGCTTTCTCACGATGCTGTGATAAAAATAATTGTTGGTGTAACTGATTTTTTATTCTATGAAAGAGGGATAATAAATGGATGATAAATTGATAATAGGAGGACATGAGTTTAATTCCCGTTTTATTCTCGGTTCGGGAAAGTACTCTCTTAATCTCATTGAAGCTGCCGTGCGTGATGCGGGAGCTGAAATTATAACACTTGCGGTACGCCGTGCAAATACGAAGGAAAAGGAGAATATTCTTGATTTTATTCCGGAAGGAGTAACGCTTCTGCCGAATACTTCCGGAGCAAGAAATGCCGAGGAAGCGGTGCGTATTGCAAGACTTGCACGTGAGCTTGGATGCGGTAATTTTGTAAAAGTTGAGATAATGCGTGATGCAAAATATCTTCTGCCCGATAATGCGGAAACAATCAGAGCTACGGAAATCCTTGCCGGTGAAGGTTTTGTCGTAATGCCGTATATGTACCCGGATCTTAATGCTGCAAGGGATCTCGTAAATGCCGGTGCGGCAACTATAATGCCTTTGGCGGCACCTATAGGCTCCAATAAAGGTCTGGCTACAAAGGAATTTATACAGATTCTTATTGATGAAATTGACTTGCCCATTATAGTTGACGCAGGTATCGGCAAACCCTCTCAGGCTTGTGAAGCGATGGAAATGGGTGCTGCGGCAATTATGGCAAATACCGCTCTTGCCACAGCCGGAAATCTTCCTTTGATGGCGGCAGCATTCAGACAAGCTGTTGAAGCGGGCAGAAAGGCTTATTTATCGGGTCTTGGACGTGTGCTTGCCCGCGGGTCATCCGCATCCGATCCGCTGACGGGATTTCTGCGTGACTGAGGGGGAAAGAAAATGGACAATCAGTATTTTGTGGATTCCGGAAATTTGTCTGCGGAAGCTCTTGAGAGAAAGCACCGTCTGGAAAATGATCCGAGCTGCCGTAAAAATCACATGGAATATCTGCCCGGCATGGAGGAGATAAAATCCGATATCCGTGAAAAGGTTATTTCGCAGATGAATGAATATTCTCCCGAAAAATATACCGCAAAGGACGTTAGAACCGCACTTGAACATGATACTTGCAGTATTGAAGATTTCAAGGCTTTGCTTTCACCTGCGGCAGCACCGTTTCTGGAGCAGATGGCTGAAAGGGCAAGACTTGAAACAGGGAAGCATTTCGGTAACACAGTGTATGTTTTTACGCCGCTTTATATTGCAAACTATTGTGAAAATTACTGTGTTTATTGCGGTTTTAACTGCTATAATCATATTAAACGCATGAAGCTTTCAATGGAACAGATTGAGCATGAAATGAAAATTATAGCAGACAGCGGCATGGAGGAGATCCTTATCCTGACGGGAGAAAGCAGAAGTCAGAGTGATGTAAAATATATCGGAGAAGCCTGCAAGCTTGCGAGAAAATATTTCCGCATGGTAGGACTTGAAATATATCCCGTAAATACAGACGAATATCGCTATCTCCATGAATGTGGTGCGGACTATGTTACGGTGTTTCAGGAAACCTATGATGCGGAAAAATATGAAACCTTACATTTGCTCGGACATAAGAGAGTATGGCCCTATCGTTTTGATGCACAGGAAAGAGCATTGCTCGGCGGTATGCGTGGCGTAGCATTTTCAGCACTGCTCGGTCTGTCGGATTTTAGAAAAGATGCACTTGCAAGTGCACTTCATGTTTACTATTTACAGAGAAAGTACCCTTATGCTGAGATGTCGCTGTCATGCCCGAGACTACGTCCTATTCTCAATAATGATAGCATAAATCCGCACGATGTAGGAGAAAAGCAGCTTTGTCAGATTATTTGTGCTTACCGCATTTTTCTGCCTTATGTGGGAATTACTGTTTCATCAAGAGAAAGTGCCGAGTTCAGAAACGGCATAGTAAAAATTGCCGCAACAAAGGTCTCCGCAGGTGTTTCTACAGGTATAGGCGACCATGAAAGCAAATATTCGGGAAAGGAGTCCGGGGATGCAGAGGGTGACGAGCAGTTTGAAATATGCGACAGCCGCAGCCTTGACAGGATGTATAAGGATATTTCGGAAGAAGGCTTACAGCCCGTTCTCAATGATTATCTTTATGTCTGATATTTTATGTATTACAAACAGAAAACTGTGCAGAGGCAATTTTCTTGACCGCATCCGTGGAATTGCTGCGTGTCACCCGAGAGGTATAATTTTAAGGGAAAAGGACTTGACGGAGTCGGAGTATAAATCGCTTGCCGCAGAGGTTCTTTCAATATGTTCAAAGAATAATGCTCAATGTATTCTCCATAATTTCTATGAAGCTGCGGCGGAACTCGGTGCGGGTGCAATACATCTTCCGCTTTCGGTTTTACGGAATATTAATGATGAACATAAAAAGTTATTTACAACGATCGGTGCGTCATGCCATTCCGTTGAAGATGCACTTGAGGCGGAAAGTCTTGGTTGTACATATATTACAGCCGGTCATATTTTTGATACGGAATGTAAAAAAGGTCTGCCGGGCAGGGGACTTGAATTTATCCGCAAAATCTGTAATGCTGTTTCTGTTCCCGTTTACGGGATTGGAGGTATTAATTCGGATAATGCTGATTTAGTAAGAAGTATGGGTGTCAGTGGTTTATGTATTATGAGCGGAATTATGCAATGCAATGACGTAGGTGCGTATCTCGGTAATCTGACAATAAGTTCTCGGAGCATTAACTGAAAAATTTGATGATGTAATGATAAATGGAACAGAATGGTTTTATATGATATGTTTACAGGAGGGGACAAAAACAAGTTGGTAAGAAAATATAATAAATTGGTTCGTGATAGAATACCTGAGATAATCACTCGAAAAGGTGATATTTGTAAGTGTGAAATTCTTTCTGATGCTAAATATATCAATATGCTTGATAAAAAACTGTAGGAAGAGGTCAATGAATATTATACAGATAAAAGTATCGAGGAGCTTGCGGATATTCTTGAGGTTATATATTCCATTGTAAAATCCAAGGGATATTCAATGGAGGAGCTTGAAAAAATACGTAAAGAGAAGAAAGAAAAAAGGGGCGGCTTTGATAATAAAATTCTGCTTCTTGAGGTTATTGAGAGTGAATTGTAATAATCGGAGTGAAAACCTGAGTTTTATCCTGTAATCGTCTGAATGCACAGATATAGCATATAAAATTTTCGTTGCAGATATTGTTGATAATCAACAAATATCCGCAACGAATTTTTTGAAATAAGTTTTTGCAAGTTTACTGTGTACTTTATTCCGACATAATCTGCTTAAGAGGGATTTTTCTCATCCCCGAGCCGTAAATAAGCATAATTCCCTCGTAAATTACAATGAATGATAAAAGTACAATAAAAAATAACGGAAAGTCAAAATTAAACTCCGCAGGTATTCCCTCAATTTCGGAAAATACTATTTCTACCATAATTTTCAGCAGTACATACTGATAAGCCGAGCCGATAAGAAAGCCAATATATGCCGCCGGTCTGTATCCGTCAAGAACCGAGCGTTTACATTCGCCTGCACTATAACCGAATATCCTCATCATGGTTATATTCTTAAGGTTTGATTTTATTACAGCCGTAAGTGTTATATACAAAGTAGTAAAGGCAAGTGCAATGCCGATAATAAATATCATAATTCCCATCATATCGCTTGAAAGTTCCCCCATTCTTGACGACATCTGTATCATTGTACCAAAACAGAACGATGAAAAGGCTATAAAGAAAACAAGCGTCTTTCTGCTTCTGAGTACAGAGCTTCTCATATCCGAAATAAAGTTCTTTTTGTCCTTAACATTTCTGTTTTTGCCTTTAGTTCTTGCTATACCCTTTAAAAGATTAACACAAGGCTGTTTAAGCTTTATAAGACTGTGACCTACCGCAATAAGTGCAAAAAAAACGGCAGGTGCTATTACCGTCCAAAGAAATAAAGACAGATGAAAGTTTGGCGATATATCTGGGAGCAGCCCATCTTCATTCTGAAGCTCATAAAATTTCGGCATAAGAGAGAATGAAAGAAGATATCCGACAAGACATCCCGAAAATACGCTTGCACCGAAAACCGAAAAGCCTTTTGCAATTTTTATATCAGAATATCCCAAAGCTTTAAGTATTCCTATTTCCATACTGTGGCTGTTTATATAATGCCCGATATAAAAGAAAAGCATGATTACGGTAGTTGCGAGCAGGCAGCCTCCGCTGACAGAGCATACTACTTTCGAGTTCATAAGCTGAGCATCATAAAATGCCCTTGCATATTCACCCGTTACAAGATTTTCTTCTGCTGTAAGGTCAAGATAATAATTCATAAACATATTGCATACCGTTACCGCACAGCAGGTCATTATTGATATTCCGAACATCTTGAATCCGTCTTTTAAACCTACAACCATAATATCACCAACCGATCTCATATGCGGATTTTATATTTTTGTTTTCGTTCATTTCGGTAATTTTTCCGCTGTTCATTTTTATTATCTTATTTGCTGTTTCCGCTATATTCCGATTATGTGTTACCATAATCATTGTGAAGCCTTGTTCTTTATGAAGCTTTATAATATAATCAAGTATCTGTCTGCCCGTTTTTTCGTCCAAAGCACCTGTAGGCTCGTCAAGGAAAAGTACCTTTGGATTTTTTGCAAGTGCTCTCGCTATTGAAACTCTCTGCTGTTCGCCGCCGCTCAGCTCACTCGGGAATTTTTTAATCTTGTCGCCAAGTCCGACAGCCTCAATATACTTTTTATAATCCTTATTTTTATCAAGAGCAGCACCCATTTTTACGTTTTTATCAACATTAAGATGGGGGAGAAGATAATACTGCTGAAATATAAACGCCGTATTATTTTTTCTGAACTCCGTAAGCTCTCTTTCGTTCATGTTTTCAAGCTTTTTACCGTCATAGTCTATATTTCCGCCATCCGGCTTTTCAAGACCTGAAATTACATTCAAAAGGGTAGATTTTCCCGAACCGGAAGCACCGAGGATTACAACAAAATCACCGTCATTTATATCAATGGAAATATTGTCAAGTGCCTTAAATTTGTTTTCTCCCGTGCCGTAGTATTTTGTCAGATTTTTTGCAGTAATCATTTATTTCCTCCTGCCAATTTGTTTTTGAGTAATGATACAAAGACTTCGGTTAGCATATCGCTTATTTCCTCACCGGTAAACCTGCACATACCTGTTGCCGAAAGTGTGGCTATACCGTGTGAATAAACCCATAGGTGACGATATAGCATTATTGCGTCATCCCTTGATACGGGATAGTTATCCGTAACGGATTTCAGAATCATCTCATAATTACTGTCAATTTCAGGCAGTATTTTATTCAGACCGATATCAAGCTCTCTCATGAAAAGAATCTGAAACAGTTTAGGCTCTTTTGCGGCAAATTCTATATATGCCTGACCTACACCTCTGAATGCTTTATCATGCTCAAGTCCTCTTTTTACATATTCTGTATATATTTCTCCTGCCTTGTTTTTTATTCCGCATATCACCTCGTCCATGCTCTTGAAAACCGTAAATATGGGACGTGCCGAGCTGCCGAGTCGTTTCCCGATTTCACGGGCAGTCACAGCGGAGAGATCCTTTTCTCTCAGTATTTCAAGTCCTGCATTGATTATTTCTTCTTTTGTAAATTTTGCCTCCGGTGGCATAATAAACTCCTTTCTGAAACATATGTTTTAAAACGTTTGTTTTATTATAATCTATAAATTCCCTTTTGTCAATATAAAAAATAAAAAATTTCGGAGGGTCGTTGAAAAGGCTCTCCCTATACAGTACGTATTTACTTGTCAAATTACTGTTCCCGTATACGGTATCGGCGGTATCAATGGAAAAAATATAGATTTAGTGAGAAATTCGGGTGTCGGCGGTGTTTGTATTATGAGCGGAATTATGCAATGCGATGATGTAGGTGTGTATCTCGGTAATCTGACAATAAGTTCTCGGAGCATTAACTGAAAAATTTTATGATGTAATGATAAATGGAACAGAATGGTTTTATATGATATGTTTAAAGGAGGGGCGAAAACAAGTTGGTAAGAAAATATAATAAATTGGTTCGTGATAGAATACCTGAGATAATCACTCGAAAAGGTGATATTTGTAAGTGTGAAATTCTTTCTGATGCTAAATATATCAATATGCTTGATAAAAAACTGTAGGAAGAGGTCAATGAATACTATACATTGTAATTATGTGTAAAGGGCTGTTTTGTGCAAAAAACAGATATAATTATGCAAGTATTATATATTTTAAAGTTGTATAATGCAAGTGGGTGATTATTATGAATCTTTCAGCAATAAGACATAGGGCAGCCTTTAATGACTGCTATGCACTTAGCGATAATGAGGTCGTTATAAATATACATACCGGAAAGGATATAACCGCTGTTTATATTATACACGAGGATCCATACATAAGAGGTATATCGGCAATAAATCCGTGGAAGGGAAAAAGGGAGAAAATAACCTCACGTATGGAGCTTGAACATAGTTTTATATGGAGCATAAAATTGACACCGAAATTCAAAAGACTTCAATATTATTTTGAGCTTCAATGCGGTAGAGAAACTGCTTATTTATACGAAAATAAAATAATTTCCGGGGCATATGGGAAAAATGGCAGACAGACAGGTCATTATTTTAAATTTTCGTGGCTTAATACTAAGGATATTATATGTCCGCCCGATTGGGTTAAGGATATTGTTTGGTATCAGATTTTTCCTGACCGCTTTAACAGGGGTAAAAATTTTGTGGACAAGAGGAAATTCAAGGCATGGAAGGACACGGCTAATATTACCTACCGTGATTTTTACGGCGGAAATATCAAGGGCATAGAGGAAAGGCTCGATTATATTAAAAATCTTGGCTGTAACGGAATTTATATGACGCCGATATTTAAATCAGGCTCAAACCATAAATATAATACATATGATTATGAAATGATAGACCCCGAGTTCGGCACTGAGGAGGACATAAAGAGCCTTGTAACAAATGCACATAAAAAGGGTATAAAGATAATGCTTGATGCCGTATTTAATCATTGCGGAAAAGAATTTTTTGCATGGAGGGATGTTATCGAAAAAGGTGAGAAGTCTCCGTATTATAATTGGTTCTATATAAATCAGAGTAATTTTATTAAAAATGATTACAAAACAAGGGACGGAAGATATTATTCCTTTGCTTTTGAAGCAGGTATGCCTAAGCTGAATACAAATAATGATGAGGTTATAGATTATTTAACAGGACTTTGTATGCACTGGGTCAGGGATTACGGCATTGACGGAATAAGATTTGATGTAGGCGATGAGATTTCCCACTATTTTCTGAAAAAACTTCATTCAAAGCTTAAAAAACTAAAACCCGATATATTCCTGTTGGGAGAAATATGGATTGATTCAATACAGTGGCTTACGGGTGATGAATATGATTCGGTTATGAATTATCCGCTTTTCTATAACATTACTGAATTTTGGAATAATAAGTCAATGACTACAGAACAGCTTATGTATTCGGTAAATTATTCCATGTCACTTTATACAGAGCAGACAAATGGTGTATTATTCAATTTTCTTGATAATCATGATACAGGCAGGGCAATAGAGTGTTGTGAAAATACCGATGTTTTATTACAGAAGCTTATTTTTCTTATGACTATGCCGGGAACACCGTGTATATATTACGGCACGGAAATTGCCATGCCGGGGAAATGTGACCCGCATAACCGCAGACCTATGCCGTGGGCTGATATTGACTTTGGAAAATATGACGATATAATTAATGAAGTCAAAACGATTATTAATTTACGAAGGCAGTATAATCAATTCAGAAGCAGTAATATAGTATGGGAACATAAGGAGGAATATCCACGGCTTGTCACATACTGTAAATTATCCGATAATGCCGATGTACCGTTGCAGATTGCTCTTAATGCCGGAGATGATGCTGATTTATCCGTATCGGGTGAAATAATATATTCAAAAAATTACGCTGATAATGTTTTAAAGAAAAACGGTATAATCATATATCGTGGGTAAGCTATGGAAATTGTCAAGGTAAATGACAGGGGGTACAGAATTATACGACTTCCCGGACACCGCTATACTTACGGCGGTATCTCTTGAATTTTATTATACTCAAATTACAGCTTGCAGAATAAAAAGAAATCGGGATGATAAATTGTGCATGATATATGGAACCCGTGGCACGGCTGCCGCAAAAAAAGCGAGGGCTGCGATAACTGCTATATGTTTTTTCTTGACCGTATGAGGGATAAAAACGGTGCGGATATTTACAAAACAAAAACCAATTTCAAATACCCCCTGCAAAAGGATAGAAACGGTAATTATAAAATAAAAAGCGGGGAAATGATAAGAGTTTGCATGACATCCGATTTTTTCCTTGAGGAAGCTGATGCATGGAGAGATGAAGCATGGCAGATTATGTGGCAACGCAGAGATGTGAAATTCTTTCTTCTTACAAAACGACCGGAGAGAGTTGCGGAGCATCTTCCGTATAACTGGGGTGATGGCTGGGATAATATATTTTTTAATGTAACAGCGGAAAATCAGAGGAGAGCAGACGAGAGAATACCTATACTTCTTGAACTGCCGTTCAGGCATAAGGGGATAATGTGTGCACCGTTTATCGGTGCGGTAAGTATTTCAAAATACCTTAAATACGGTCAGATTGAACAGGTACTCTGTGACGGAGAAAACTATGACGGAGCAAGACCGTGTAATTATGAATGGGTAAAATCCCTTAGTCAGGAATGTGCAGATTATAATGTTACCTTTGTCTTTTGCGGAACCGGACGAAGATTTATAAAAGACGGAAAAATGTATAAAATTGAGGGAAACAGGCTGCAAAGTCAGCAGGCTTACCTTTCGGGATTGAGTTGCCGGGGTAAGCCGATACATTTTGAGCTTTATGATGATTGGGGATATCCGATCCCCGAGGACAGACTATATGTGCCGCACTTTCGGAAACGCTGCGAGAGCTGCGGAATGAAAATTAGCTGTAATGGATGTAGTAATTGCGGTGCTTGTGAAAATTGAGTACGCTTCCGCTGCACTTTTACACTGAAAATAAAGATTTTGACAAAACCGGAAATATGTAACAGCAGGGGTTGACAAATATTTGTAAAACGGCTATACTATTCCTAACAGCTGTGACAGGAAGAAGTATGTCGAAGTTCTGTCCCCAGAGAGAATATGGTTGGTGTAAATATTCGTCAGAGTCGGCAGAAATACATCCTTGAGCCGGTGGGTCAACAATATTTTTATTAAGTAGCCTTATCCGATTTGCACCCGTTAAAGTGCAGGGGTATGAAATGTACCCGTAAAGGTCGTTGTCGTGAGGCGGCGATAAATTGAGGTGGTACAGCGGTAATAATCGCCCTCTGTTAAATCAGGGGGTGTTTTTTTTATTCCCCCGAAAAATCTGAAAGGACGAGGATATATGGGAGTATATAAGGAACTTCAAAGAAGAGGTCTGATTGCACAAACAACAGACGAGGAGAAAGTAAGGGAGCTTATCAATTCGGGAAAGGCAGTATTCTATATTGGCTTTGATCCGACGGCAGACAGTCTTCATGTCGGTCACTTTATGGCACTTTGCCTTATGAAAAGACTGCAAATGGCGGGAAATAAGCCGATAGCACTCCTCGGCGGCGGAACAGGACTTATAGGTGATCCTACGGGTAAGACGGATATGAGGAAAATGCTTACTAAAGAGGATATAATGCATAACTGCGAATGTTTCAAAAAGCAGATGAGCCGCTTTATCGACTTTTCCGATGATAAGGCACTCATAGTTAATAATGCGGATTGGCTTCTTGAGCTTAACTATGTTGATCTGCTCAGAGAGGTTGGAGCTTGTTTCAGTGTAAATCGTATGCTTACTGCTGAATGTTATAGGATGAGAATGGAGAGGGGACTCAGCTTTCTTGAATTTAACTATATGATAATGCAAAGCTATGACTTTTATTCTCTTTTCAAAAGATATGGCTGTAATCTTCAGTTCGGCGGTGACGATCAGTGGAGTAATATGCTCGGCGGTACGGAGCTTATACGCCGCAAACTTGGCAAGGATTCATATGCAATGACAATAAATCTTCTCCTCAATTCCGAGGGCAAGAAAATGGGTAAAACCGAAAAGGGTGCGGTATGGCTTGACCCCGAAAAGACAAGTCCCTATGAGTTTTTCCAGTATTGGAGAAATGTCAGTGACAGCGAGGTAATAAAATGCCTGAAGATGCTTACATTTGTACCGATTGAGGAAATAGAGGAAATGGAAAAATGGGAGGGCAGTGAGCTTAATAAGGCAAAGGAAATACTTGCTTTTGAGCTTACAAAGCTTGTTCATGGCGAAGAAGAAGCAACAAAGGCACTTAATACAGCAAGGTCACTTTTTGCAGCTAAGACAAATGCGGATGATATGCCGTCAAGCGAAATTACATCTGCCGATCTTACAGACGGAAAAATCGGTCTTATAGATCTCCTGTTTACGGTTAAGCTCGTACCCTCAAAAGCTGAGGCACGCAGACTTATAAAGCAGAACGGTATAGCCGTGGATGATGTAAAGGTTACGGATGAAAAGGCGGAAATTACGGCCGGTGATTTTGCCGAAAAGGGTTATATAGTGATTAAAAAGGGTAAGAAAGTATTTCATAAGGTAAGCTATAAGGGATAATGCGTATGAAAGGAAAATTGCTATGAGCGATAATTCTAAAAATGTAAAAAGAAAATCCGGTCGCCGTGAAGAAAGGAAGCAGGCATTTTACCTCTTGTTTGAGCAGCTCTTTCAGAAAAACAGTATGGATATCATCATAGAGGATGCAAAGGACGCAAGAGATGCCGAGATAGGTAAATATACAAGAGAACTGGTAAGCGGAGTAGAAGAAAAGCTTGCGGAAATTGACGGTTATATCGAAGCAAACCTGAAAAGCTGGAAGAAAAACCGTATATCTAAGGTAACGCTTACAATATTGCGAATAGCGGTTTATGAAATGCTTTATCGTGAGGATGTTCCCGTGGGTGTTTCAATTAATGAGGCTGTAGAGCTTGCAAAGGAATATGCGACACCCTCTGACGGTTCCTTTGTAAACGGAGTACTCGGTTCCGTATCAAAGCAGATTGAAACGAAAAGCGGTGAGAATTAATGCCGTATTTTCTCGGAATAGATACAAGTAACTATACGACATCCGCATCACTTTATAACGGTGAGGACGGCTCAATGCTTTTTCGTAAAAAGTTTTTGCCCGTAAAATCGGGTGAATGCGGAATCCGTCAGAGTGATGCTGTCTTTCATCATGTACAGCAGCTTCCCGAAATTATCTCACGGCTTCTTGACGGTTTTGACGGAAAGATAGAGGCTATAGGTGTATCATCACGTCCGCGTGATGTTGAGGGATCGTATATGCCCTGCTTTACCGTTGGTTTGAGCAGTGCGGAAATTCTGTCATCGGTTCTGAAAGTGCCGCTGTATAAGTTTTCACACCAAAGCGGTCATATTGCCGCGGCATTATATTCGGCAGACAAAACGGAGCTTATGAAAGAGCGTTTTCTTGCATTTCATGTATCGGGAGGGACGACAGAGGCAATACTGGTTTCTCCCGATACGAAAAAAATAATAAAAACAGAAATAGCTGCACGCACCCTCGACCTTAATGCGGGGCAGCTTATAGACAGAGTGGGCGTTATGCTCGGTCTGTCTTTCCCGTGCGGGAAGGAGCTTGAAAGTCTGGCACTTGAAAATACCGAAAAGCTGAATGTGAAAGCTACACTAAAGGGTACGGACTGCTGTCTTTCAGGTATTGAAAATATCTGCCGCAAAGCGTATGATGACGGCAGAACAAAGGAATATATCAGTGCATTATGTCTTAAGTATGTAGAAAATACAATAGAAGAAATGTGTCTTAGGCTTCTTGAAAAATACAAAGGCTTGCCTGTTGTATTTTCGGGAGGAGTTATGTCAAACGGCATAATAAAAAATAATTTTGAAAAAAAGCTTGGTGCATATTTTGCAAAGCCCGAATTTTCGGCAGATAATGCCTCGGGAACTGCATTTTTGTGTTATTGTAAACATAAAATTGATAATAGAATATGAGAATTTAAAAGGGGAATCAGTTATGGGCAGAACAGCGGAAGTTACCAATAAAAACAGATTATTCGGTACGGACGGTGCCAGAGGTGTGGCGAATACGGAACTCACAATAGAACTTGCAATGAATATAGGCAGAGCGGCTGCAATGGTACTTACGGATAATACAACGGGAAAACACCCGAAGGTTGTGATAGGAAAGGATACGAGAGTATCTTCGGATATGCTTGAAGGAGCACTGATTGCCGGACTTTGTTCGGTCGGTGCGGATGTTGTGCTTCTCGGTGCGGTACCGACACCGACAGTGGCATATCTTGTAAAGAAATATAATGCGGATGCGGGAATAATGATATCTGCATCACATAATCCGTTTGAATATAACGGAATAAAGCTTTTTTCTTCTGACGGTTATAAGCTCCCCGATGCACTCGAGGAGGAAATTGAAAAAATTGTACTTGACAATGAAAAAGCTTATGTGCAGCCTGCGGGAAGTGAAATCGGAAGAGTCACACATTCCGATACTGCTGTTGATGATTATATTGACCACATAATTTCAACAGTTGATTATCGCCTTGACGGGATGAATATTGCAATAGACTGCTCAAACGGATCCTCGTCTGTGACAGCGGAAAAGTTGTTTACAAAACTTGGAGCAAAATGCAGTATGCTTTCGGATAAGCCTGACGGAATAAATATAAACGACAAATGCGGTTCAACGCACATGGAAAGGCTGCGGAGCTATGTTGTGGAAAATAAACTTGACCTCGGCATAGCCTTTGACGGAGATGCCGACAGGTGTCTTGCAGTTGACGAAAACGGAGAGATAGTTGACGGTGATTTCATTATGGCTATATGTGCCTTGGATCTTGCTTCACGCAATAAGCTCAACAAGAGAACTGCAGTAGGAACGGTTATGTCAAATATGGGTTTCGGAATTTTCTGCAAGGATAATAACCTTAATTTTGACGTAACCGATGTAGGTGACAGATATGTTCTTGAGAGGATGCTGAAAGAGGGATATAATTTCGGCGGAGAGCAGTCAGGTCATGTGATATTTCTTGATTATGCAACCACAGGTGACGGTCAGCTTACAGCCGTACAGCTTCTCAGCCTTATAAACCGCAGAAATGCAAAGCTTTCGAGTATTTCTACACTTATGACGAAGTATCCGCAGGTGCTTGTCAATGTTAAGGTTACACCCGAGGGAAAGCTTGCGTTCGGTGATAATGCCGTCATAGCCGGAAAGATAAATGAGGTAGAGAAGACCCTTGGGGAAAACGGCAGAATACTTGTGCGTATGTCGGGAACAGAGCCTCTTGTGCGTGTAATGCTTGAGGGTAAGGATAAGGAAGAAATAGAAAGGCTTGCAAACGAAACGGCGGAAGTAATAAAAAAAGAACTTAATGAATGATTGTGCAAAACAGACAAATATAGCTTAAGAAAATTATTAAAATTCTATATTTGATTTTACCGATTTTTCAAGCGAATTGTGCTATAATAAATACAAATGAATTTGGAGCTGTAATTTTATGGCAAAAGCTGATATATCGGTTATAATACCCTCAAAGAACAATAAGAAGAAAACATCTGAAATTATTGATAAATTGTCTTCGGAAAATGAGAATATCAAAATGGAATTTATTGTTATAGATATGAATTCCACGGATGGCGGAATACTTGAAGCTTTGAACATGATAAAGAGAAAAAGTCTGTCGGGCTGTGTTATACAAAGCGGAGGGGGAACGGTAAGTTCTGCTCTGAATACCGGAATTTATAAAGCGAGCGGAAAATATATTACTTTTGTATATCCGTCAAGGCTTTATAAGAATTACATTTCCGAATATCATTCCCTTGCTGTGGAAAGGGATGCGGATTTTATATTTGCCGCCCCCGAAACAAATGAGGGAAACAGAATACTTATTTCTGACGGAGTGACCGGAACGGATATATCTGTCGCTCTTATACGTTCTTCGATTACGATGGATTTTACGGCTGTTATGTTTAACAGGGATTTTCTGATAGATAATGGTGTGTCGTTTTATGAGGATTGTCGGATAGGCTATGCGGAGGCATTTATATACAATGTGCTTTTGCGTTCGCCAAAGGTGGCATTTTCAGATATAAAGCCCGAAAGGGATTACACGAATGAAGCGGTAAAGGATGCCGGTTCGGATGCAGGGAATAATTGTTTTGAGAGGCTTGAAGCTATGATAAGGGTGTTTTCTGCGGCGAGGGAATATCAAAAAGATGATAAGGTACTGCTTGAAGCTTTTGAATATGAGAAGCTGCCGTCTGTTGTCATGAAATGTGTTGATAAGCTATTATCGGAGGGATTCAGTGCCTCATCTATAAAAAAGCTTATGAAAAACAAGGGATATGACAGATATTTGGATTTTTCGAGATATACGACGCCGGCTTTGAGAAATAAAATATTATTATGGAAAACCGTACCATGGTTTTACAGACCGTGAAAATCGGAGCTGCTGTGCAATTAGTGCGGCAGCTTCTTTTTGTTCGGTTACGGTTGATAAAATTATAAAAATATGGTATTATATCTGTATTATATGCTTTGTCGGGGAATGAAAAATTCTATGAAGATATTGGGGATTGATCCGGGATATGCCATTGTCGGCTACGGGGTCATAGAGTACAGCGGAGGAAAGTATTTTCCGCTTGATTACGGAGCAATAACAACACAGGCGGATATGGAGTTTCCGAAAAGACTTCAATATATATATAATGAACTTGTTTCGGTAATAATAAAAAATGATCCGGACGAAATGGCTATTGAAAGATTATATTTTCATAATAATCAAAAAACGGGAATTGCCGTTGCCGAGGCAAGAGGTGTTATTCTGCTTGCGGCACAGATGAATAATATCCCGATAAGCGAATATACGCCCTTGCAGGTAAAGCTTGCCGTGACAGGGTACGGTCAGGCTAAAAAACCTCAAGTTATGGAAATGACACGCAGGCTTCTCAAACTTGAAAGTGTTCCTAAACCGGATGATACCGCCGATGCACTTGCAATGGCAATATGTCATGTGCAAAGCTCGGGAACAAGGCTGAGGAATATGCTGAATATGAGAAATAATATAAAATATAATTCTGTTGGGGGTAAAAAATAATGACAAGTCTGTATTTTGCCCGTCATGCACAGCCGGATTACAGGACAGGAGAGGACAGTACATACGGATTATCCGCCGAGGGGATAATTGACAGACTTAAGGCGGCAGAACTGCTTTCGGATATAAAGCTTGACGCAGCGATTTCAAGTCCGTACCGAAGAAGTATTGAAACGATAAGACCGTGTGCAGAGGAACATAAGCTTGATATTTTTACGGATATACGCCTGCGTGAACGTGATAAGGGACAGTCAGGAAATAATCATGAGCTTTTTAAAAGACGTTGGTCGGACTTTTCGTATTGTGAGGAGGGCGGTGAATGTCTTGGCGACTGCCAAAAAAGGAATATTGCCGCTGTTAATGATATATTGAAAAAGTACAGTGATAAATCCGTCCTTATTGGGACGCATGGTACTGCTCTGAGCCTGATAATAAATCACTATGATAATTCCTTTGGTCTTGACGGTTTTATGAGAATAATAGATTATATGCCATATGTGATAAGAATGGATTTTGAGGGAAAGGACTTTGTCGGTATGCGGGAGCTTGGATTTGTTGAAAAGGAATTTCATGGACAGAAATAACAGGGGAGAAACAGAATGATATACAGTCTTAACGGAACGATAATACATACGGAACCTAATATTGTAGTGATAGAATGCGGCGGGGTAGGCTATAAGTGCCTTACCACGATGAATACAATGAAAGTACTGCCGAGAACGGGCGAAAAGGCTATGGTTTATACACATATGATAGTCAGGGAGGATGCGGTGGAGCTATGCGGTTTTGCCGAGCAAAGTGAGCTTAACTGCTTTAAGCTGCTGACAGCGGTAAGCGGAGTCGGTGCAAAAGTTGCAATAGCACTGCTTTCGGAATTTACTCCCGAACAGATAGCGGTTTCGGTTTCTTCGGGTGACAGTAAAAAACTCACAAAGGCAAGCGGAGTAGGTAATAAGATAGCACAGAGAATAGTACTTGAGCTTAAAGATAAAGTAAAAAATATTTCGTCGGAAGTCGGTGCGGATATGACATCAAAAGAGGGGTTGTCAACCGTAATATCCGTGGGAAATATCTCAAAGGCACTCGGGGCACTTGCCGTACTCGGATATTCACCCGATGAGGTTACTCCGTTTATGGGGGATATAGACCCGAATCTGCCCGTTGAGCGAATAATAGGTGAAACACTTAAGGCTATAGGTAAAAAATAAAACAGTGAGGAAAGCTAATGGAAGATTTTGATTTTGAAAACAGAATAGTTTCCCCGACGGAAATAATGGGGGAAAACGGAGATGATAACCCGCTGCGTCCGAGAACGCTTGATGATTATATAGGGCAGGACAAAGTAAAACAAAATCTTGCGGTTTTCATCGAGGCGGCAAAACAAAGGGGAGAATCCCTCGACCACGTACTTTTGTACGGCCCTCCCGGACTGGGAAAAACAACGCTTTCGGGAATAATAGCAAATGAAATGGGTGTAAATTTGCGAATTACTTCCGGCCCCGCAATAGAAAAGCCGGGCGACCTTGCGGCAATGCTTACAAACCTTAATGAGGGTGATGTGCTTTTCATAGATGAAATACATCGGATATCACGTGCGGTGGAGGAAGTACTTTATCCGGCAATGGAGGATTTTGCCATTGATATAGTGACAGGAAAGGGGCAAATGGCGGCAGCTTATCATCTTCCGCTTCCGCATTTTACACTTGTAGGAGCTACTACAAGAGCAGGACAGCTTACAGCACCGCTGCGTGACAGATTCGGAGTTTCTTTGCGGCTTGAAATGTATACTCCGGAGGAGCTTGCGACAATAATAAAAAGGAGTGCATCTATTCTTAACATACCGATAGAGCAGGACGGAGCATTGGAGATAGCCTCACGCTCGAGAGGAACACCGAGAATTGCAAACAGGCTGCTTAAGAGAGTGCGTGATTTTGCACAGGTGATGTCAAACGGTGTGATAACATTGAAAACAGCCCGGATAGCACTTGAAAGACTTGAAATAGACGAGCTGGGACTTGATTCAAATGACAGACGTATGCTTAATGCGATAGTAAAATTCTATAAAGGCGGCCCGGTAGGACTTGAAACCCTTGCCGCCGCAATAGGTGAGGAAGCTGTTACAATAGAGGATGTAATAGAGCCGTATCTTATGCAGATAGGTTTTCTTAACAGGACTCCGAGGGGACGCTGTATAACCCGTGCAGGCTGTCTGCACCTCGGAATTGATTTGCCCGATGTGCAGGATGCACAGATAAAATTTGATTAAAAGAGATGATGCTTATGCCGCTGCTGACGGTTTCGGGACTTAATACCTATGTAAAATCAATTTTGGATGATGACACGCACCTAAGAAATATAATAATGTCTGCCGAGATATCAAATTATAAAAATCATTATCAGTCCGGACACAGATATATGACGCTTAAGGATGAGGAAAGCAGTATAAGTGCCGTTATGTTTTCGCAATATGCCTCAAGGCTTAAGTTCGTGCCTGAAAACGGTATGGAGGTGATTGTAAGAGGAAGAGCCGCTTTATATACAAAGACGGGACAATATCAATTCTATATTGAGGATATGCGGCCTGTCGGACAGGGAGAGTTGAGCATAGCTTTTGATGTGCTTAAAAAAAGACTTGAAAAAGAGGGATTGTTTTCTCCGGAACATAAAAAGCCGCTGCCGCAATATCCTGAGAGGATAGGAGTAATTACCTCGGATACAGGTGCGGCGATTAAGGATATATGCAAGACACTTGCAAGAAGATACCCTATAGGAGAGATAATTTTATGTCCTGTTCATGTTCAGGGAATAAATGCCGCATCCGAGCTTACCGCAGCTGTAAAGCGTTTTGACAGTATGAAATGTGCGGATGTGATAATAATAGGTAGAGGAGGAGGCTCGGCGGAGGATTTATCCGCCTTTAATGACGAGGGGCTGATCCGTGCAATATATAACTGTGAGATACCGATAGTATCGGGTGTCGGTCATCAGACGGATACAACACTGTGTGATTTTGCCGCTGACGCTGCGGCTGCTACACCAACGGCTGCGGCTGAAATGGTTTCACCCGAGGAGGGTGAGATGTCGGAGGAGATAAAATATTATCACGAAAAGATAATTTCCGTATTCAAGAGGAATATTGTTACGGAAAGAAACAGGCTTGATATGCTTACAAAATCGAGGATTATGAGATATCCGTATGAATTGACGTCCGAAAAAAGCAGACAGCTTGATAATATAGTTTCGCACATGAGATCAGTATACAGGGTTTATCTTTCGGATAAGCAAAGGAAATTTTCATCTGTTGCAGCGAAGCTCGATACATTAAGTCCGCTTAGGGTATTGGCAAGAGGATATTCGGTGGCATCCGAAAATGGTAAAATAATAAATTCTGTAAATCAGATTACAGAGGGAGATAAAATCAATATCAGATTTTATGACGGAAGTGCAGATTGCACGGTAACGGAAAGGAATGATAGTAATGTCTGAATTTAATTACGAGCGGGCGGTAAACAGGCTTGAGGAGATTGTAGAAAAGCTTGAAGGAGGAGAGCTTTCGCTTGAGGAGTCTATTAAGCTTTTTGAAGAGGGAACAAGGCTTTCGGCGGACTGCTATAAGGTACTTAAAGATGCCGAGCAGAAAATAACAGATATATCAGAGCTTGAACAGGAGGAAATATAATGTCGGAATTTACTGATACAGTTGAGAAAAAGGTTGTTTCGTATTTACCCGAAACGGACAATGAGGATATACAAAGACTGGTTTCGTCAATGGAATACAGCCTTATGGCGGGCGGCAAGAGAGTACGTCCTATGCTGACTGTTGATTTTGCAAAGCTTTGCGGCGGAAGTGAGGAGGCTGCAATGCCTTTTGCTTGTGCACTCGAAATGATACATACATATTCTCTGATACATGATGATCTTCCGTGTATGGATAATGATGACCTTCGCAGGGGAAAACCTACAAACCATAAGGTGTACGGAGAAGCAACGGCATTGCTTGCCGGAAACGGACTTCTTACCCATGCATTCGGGGTTTTGGTTTCGGATGAGGCTGTAAGGCTTAACGGATATGAAAAATGTGCAAAGGCTGTCAAAGTCCTTTCTGAATGTGCGGGAGTAAACGGTATGCTCGGAGGTCAGATGATAGATCTTGAAAGCGAGGGCAAAGGTGTAGATGTTGAGCATCTTAAGGTTATGGATAATAAAAAAACGGGAGCACTTATGATAGCGGCGGCAAAGCTTGGCTGTATATCTGCCGGTGCGGGAGAGGAACAGATTTCGGCAGCCTGTGAATATGCTTCGGATATCGGTCTTGCCTTTCAGATAATAGATGATATGCTCGATGTCACATCGACAACCGAGGAACTCGGTAAGCCTGTGGGAAGTGATAATGAGAATGAAAAATCCACATATGCGGCACTTCTCGGCTTAGAGGAATGTCGCAGACTTGCAGAGAAATTGACAAATAAGGCACTTTCAGCACTTGAAATATTCGGAGGTTCGGCAGAACAGCTAAAGAATTTTGCTGTTTATTTGTTAAATAGAGAAAAGTGATTGAAAATTTTGTCCGTATGTGTTATAATTATCATATTTAAGTCCGTTCTGCATTCGGTATTATGATATGGGGGTGCCGGACGGACAAAAAGTACAAAGTTGATGTGTATGGCTGCACTGCGGATATACACTGTACATAATGCCGTGGTAATATGTATTGCTTACGAAGCTGCATGATAAGATCATGGTAATTGTATTGGAGATTAAGAATATGACAGACAACAGCATTTTAAGCGGTATAAAATCGCCGTCCGACCTCAAAAAGCTGTCTGCTGAAGAACTGAATACCCTTGCAGAGGAAATAAGAACTAAGATAATAGATACGGTTTCTGAAAACGGAGGACACCTTGCGTCAAATCTCGGAGTTGTTGAATTGACAATAGCCCTTCATACTGTGTTTGACCTGCCGAATGACAAGATAGTCTGGGATGTAGGTCATCAGAGCTATGCTCATAAGCTGCTGACGGGGAGAAATGATACTCTCGGGACGATAAGAACAGAAGACGGAATTTCGGGATTTCCCAAAAGAAATGAAAGTATATATGATGCATTTGACACCGGACACAGCAGTACATCCGTTTCGGCAGCATTCGGTATAGCTTGTGCGGACAGACTTAATGACGGAAAAAATTATACTATTGCCGTGATCGGTGACGGAGCTTTAACAGGCGGATTGTCCTTTGAGGGACTTAATTGTGCAGGGCGTTCCAAAGAAAGACTTATTGTTATTTTGAATGATAATAAGATGTCGATTTCAAAGAATGTAGGTTCAATGGCACGGTATCTTACAAAATTGAGGATACAGCCATCGTATATAAGAGCAAAGACAAGAGTTCATAGCAGGCTTGACAGATTTAACGGAGTAGGCAGAGCAATTACAAATTCGATAAGAAATATAAAGAATTGGTTAAAGATAAATCTTTTCGGAAACAGAAAAACAATGTTTGAGCAACTGGGATTTAACTATTACGGTCCTCTTAACGGACATGATATACAACAACTCCAGTCTGCACTCAGAGCTGCAAAATATTCAAAGGGTGCGGTATTTCTTCATGTGTGTACCATAAAGGGCAAGGGTTATGAATTTGCGGAAAAGAATCCTAAGAATTATCATGGTATCTCCGCATTTGATATGGAAACAGGTGAACCTAAAAGCTCAACAAAGGGTTATTCTGATGTTTTCGGAGAATTTATGTGTGAAACTGCCGAAAAAGATAAGAGAATATGTGCAATAACCGCAGCAATGGCTATGGGAACAGGACTCAGTGAGTTTTCACAGAAATATAAAAACAGGTTTTTTGATGTAGGTATAGCCGAGGAACACGCCGTAACCTTTGCATCAGGTCTTGCAGCAGGAGAAATGATACCTGTCTTTGCGGTGTATTCTACATTTCTTCAAAGAAGCTATGATCAGATACTGCATGATGCCGCACTTCAAAAGCTTCATATAGTTCTTGCGGTTGACAGAGCAGGTGTTGTGGGAGAGGACGGAGAAACGCATCAGGGTATATTTGATGTTGCCTTCCTCAATACAATTCCGAATATTACGATTTTTGCACCGGCATCATTTTCGGAACTGAGAGAAATGCTGCACAGTGCGATATATAATACTCCGAACATTGCGGTGGTAAGATATCCGAGGGGAGGGGAGCTTTATCTTCCGGAGGAATATGAATATGACGGCAGTGATTATTGTTTTGTCGGAAATAAAAAATCCCGTAAGCTCATAGTGACCTACGGAAGAATTTTTTCCTATGCCTGTGAGGCTGCAAAAAATCTCGGAGCAAAGGGCACGGATGTATGTATTTTAAAGCTTAACAAAATAAAACCGATAAGTGATAATGCCGTTTCCGGGGCAATGAATTTTAAAGAAGTGTATTTCTTTGAAGAGGGAATAAAAACCGGAGGTGTGGGAGAAAGCTTTGGTTTTCTTATGTATCAGAAGAACTTCAGGGGAAAGTTCAGGCTTGTCGCTATAGAGGATTTTGTAAAGCAGGCAAAAGTCGATTCCTCACTTGCAAAGCTCAGGCTTGATGCCGGGGGGATAGAAAAAACCGTACTGAATAGTACGGATTGATATTTTCATAGTTTTAATAAGGGGTGAAATGTAAGTGTCGGATAAAAAAAGACTTGATGTATTGGTTTATGAAAGGGGTCTTGCCGAAAGCAGAGAAAAGGCGAAGGCTCTTATAATGGCAGGAATTATTTATGCCGACAATCAGAAATCAGATAAGCCCGGCACGACCTATCCCGAAAGCGTTAAGATTGAACTCAGGGGTAGTAAACCTAAATATGTAAGCCGCGGAGGGCTTAAGCTTGAAAAGGCTATGACAGCCTTTTCTCTGAATCTGAACGATAAAATAACCATGGATATAGGAGCATCCACAGGCGGTTTTACCGATTGTATGCTGCAAAACGGAGCAAAAAAGGTATATTCGATAGATGTAGGTTACGGGCAGCTTGACTGGAAGCTCAGGAATGACAGTAGGGTTGTTAATCTTGAAAGAACAAATATAAGATATATAACAAATGAACAGGTGACGGATAAAATAGATTTTTTTAGTGTAGATGTGTGTTTTATTTCACTCACGCTTGTGTTGCCGGCAGTAAGACCCCTTTTAAAGGACGATGCCCGGGCTGTCTGCCTTATCAAGCCTCAATTTGAAGCGGGACGCGGGAAGGTAGGAAAAAACGGAGTTGTAAGAGATAAAAATATCCATATTGAAGTAATAGAAAAAATATATAATTTCTGCCTTGAAAACGGATACAGCGTACTCGGTCTGGATTTTTCTCCGATAAAAGGACCGGAGGGAAATATAGAATATCTTATGTATATCCAAAAGTCGGATAATCCTGTATCATTAGGAAATTTTGATATACAGGGACTTGTGGGGAAATCTCATGCACAGCTTGATAAATGATACACCGGAGATGTAAAGCAAAATGTATAACATCAATAATGTAGCTCTTATACCGAATCTGACAAAAAAGGGAGCATATGAAACTTCTCTTGAAATTATAGAAATATTGCGGAAGATTGGAATGAATATTTTTATGCATACTAATCTTCGTAAAAGCTACAGATATGATAATATAGAATATTACGATACGACAGATGAACTTATCGGTGCGGCGGAGATTGTTCTTACAATCGGCGGCGATGGAACAATTATACACGCGGCACGTCATGCGGCACCGCTTCATAAGCCGTTGTTAGGAATAAATATGGGAAGGCTCGGTTATGTTGCCGGTCTTGAGCCTGATGAACTTCATATGTTGAGAAAGCTGAAAACAGGGGAATATTCGACCGAAAAGCGAATGATGCTCAGAGTGATCCATAAAAATGCAGACGGAGTAACCGAGTTTTATTCAATAAATGATGCGGTTATTTCAAGAGGATCATTATCAAGGCTTATAGATATAGAAGTTTCACTTGACAGAGATTATATGTGTCATTACAGAGCAGACGGTCTTATTGTTTCAACACCTACCGGTTCAAGTGCATATTCGCTTGCGGCGGGAGGTCCCGTGGTTGAGCCGACTATGAAATGTATAGTAATGACGCCGATATGTCCACATTCGATTTTTGCAAGGTCTGTTATATTCAGTCATTCTTCGGAACTTGTAATTACAGCATCATGCGATGATGAAACCGAGGTATTTTTGACAATTGACGGTGCCAAGACGGTTATAATAAAAAAGAATGATTCCGTATCCGTTACATCATCCGACCTTGAAGCGGAATTTATTAACCTTAAGGACAGATCATTCTACAGGGTTCTGAATGATAAATTTGCGGAAAAGAGTGATTATAAATGAAAACGCATAGGCAGACAAGAATTCTTGAGCTTATAAAAAACAACAGCATAGAAACGCAGACGGAGCTTCTTGAAATGCTAAGGCGTGACGGATATAATGTAACTCAGGCTACCGTATCAAGGGATATCAAGGAAATGCGGCTTATAAAGGTTCTTGATGCCGACGGTAATTATAAATATGCCTGCGATGCCGCCGCCGGGGAAGATGAAGAATCACATTCATATCTGTTTTCGACCGCAATTACGGGAGTCGAATATTCTCATTCGCTTGCAGTTATAAAGACACGAACAGGTATGGCACAGGCAGTATGTGCCGCACTTGATTCCATGCATCATGCGGGGGTTATGGGGTCGATAGCAGGCGATGATACCATATTTGTTGCAACAAGAACGGATGCGGCGGCTTCTGCTTTTGTATCGGATATCAGAAAGCTTATAAGCTCAAAAAATAATCAGCAGTAGTTTGGAGTATTTATAATTTTTGCCGTAAAACGGCTTTGAAATCCGGGAGTTTTGAATATGCTGAAAAATCTTTATATTGAAAATATAGCGGTAATAGAGAAAACCTCAATAGATTTTACAAGAGGGCTTAATGTTCTTACAGGTGAAACGGGTGCGGGTAAATCTATAGTGATAGATTCGATAAATGCAATTTTGGGAAACCGTACTTCAAAAGATCTTATAAGAAACGGTGCGGAAAGTGCATTTGTAAGTGCCGAATTTACGGAGCTTTCCGAGAGAACGATCAATGCAATTGAGAGTTTCGGTTTTTCACTTGAAGAGGACGGCTCGGTAATGATACAGCGTGAGCTTACACTCAGCGGAAAGGGAAAATGCCGCATAAACGGCAGACCGACCACTGTAAGCGTTCTGAAAGAGCTTGGAAAATATCTTATAGATATTCACGGTCAGCACGCAAGCTATGAGCTTATGTCGCCGGAAATGCATATTACATATATAGACAAATTGGGTTCATTTGATGGGGAACTTGAAGAATACCGCACGGCATACAGAGAGTATACACATCTCAGAAATGAACTGAATAAAGCGGTAACGGACGAAAGCGAAAGAGCAAGAAAGCTTGATTTGTTAAGATATCAGGTTGAGGAGCTTGAAGAAGCTGATTTTTATGCAGGTGAATATGAGGAGCTTACAGAGAAAAAACGTATAATTGAAAATAAAGAGAGGATCGCCTCCGCACTGAACGAAGCACATGAATATCTCAGCGGCGGTGAGGAAAGCGACGGAGCAGTAAGACTTCTTGAAATGGCCTGTGACAGTCTTGAAAATATATCGGATTATATGACGGATGTCGAGGGTATAGCGTCAAGACTTCAGAGTGCAATATATGAGCTTGAGGATTGCCGTGATGAATTGACGGATTTATTTGAGGAGTCCGATACGGAAACGGAAAACCTTGACGAAATAGAGGACAGACTTGACCTCATATACAGACTCGGAAAGAAATACGGCAATACAATAGAGGAAATGCTTGATTTTCTTGAAAATGCCAAAAAGGAGCTTGAATATCTAAAAAAATTTGATGAAAACAGGGACGAACTGAAAAAATCGTGCGTGGCGGCAAGAAATAAAGCGGAAGCACTTGCAAAAAATATATCGGAAAAGCGTAGGGAAATTTCCCGTATGTTTACATCCTCGGTTAAGGAGGAGATGACCTATCTTGATATGCCGAATGTTGAGCTTGTTATAAGACAGGATAAATGCGAGCTTAATTTAAACGGCTGTGACGATATTGAAATACTTATTTCCACAAACCCCGGAGAACAGCCTAAACCTGCCGCAAAGATTGCCTCGGGCGGCGAACTTTCAAGAATGATGCTTGCGATAAAGAATGTTCTTGCCGATAAGGATAATATAGATACACTTATTTTTGACGAAGTTGACACAGGAATCAGCGGAAGTGCAGCACAGAAAGTCGGATTTAAGCTTAAAGAGGTTTCAAAAAGCAGACAGGTGCTTTGTGTTACACACCTTGCACAGATTGCCGCACTTGCCGACAGTCATTTCAAAATAGCCAAAAGTGTATCTGACGGCAAAACCTATACGAAAGTCACTCCCCTCGACCATGACGGCAGGAAGTATGAGCTTGCCCGTATAATCGGAGGAGTTGAGATAACACAAACAACACTTGATTATGCAGAAGAACTGCTTAATCAAAATTAAAAGGAGGATTTTTATTATGGATTGTTTATTTTGCAGTATTATCAAAGGGGAAATTCCCTCAACAAAGGTTTATGAGGATGAAACGGTTTATGCATTCAAGGACATAAATCCTATGGCACCTGTCCATGTTCTTATAGTTCCGAAACAGCATATTTCTTCTATAAATGATGTTACAGAAGAAAACAGTGCGGTTATTGCACATATTTATGAGGTTGCCGCTAAGCTTGCAAAGGAGCTTGGTATATCCGAAAGCGGATACCGTGTTGTTTCAAACTGCGGAGCTGACGGAGGCCAGACGGTATTCCATCTGCATTTCCATCTTCTCGGCGGCAAAAAGCTTAATGTCACTATGTGCTGAGTAATCTCTGTATGGAAAATCAAACGACTCAATAATTTTTAAAATCCGGAGGATACTGAAATGAAACGACCTCTTGCAGTGATAGGCTTTACATATCTTGCGGTTGTTGTCGTTTCTTTTTTCCTCGGTCTTGATAAGCTTGCGGTATTTATTGCCGTTTTTGTATGCCTTGCGGCTGTATTCCTGAAATTGCGGAAAACGAGGAAGAATGTTATTTTTCCTGCCGTATGTATAACGTCCGCTGCGGCACTTGTATGGCTTATGTGTTTTAATGCCGTATATGTCAGACCTACGGAAGAACTGTACGGCAAAACGACGGTTATAACAGGAGAAATATGTGATCTCCCGTATGAGCATGACGGAAGAACCTATTATAAAATCGAAACTTCACAAATTGATTTACCCGGTGCGGTTCAGCATACAAAAATACTTCTGTCATCTCAAAAGGCACTTCGTGCGGATATGTATGATACGGTTACGGCGACAGTAAATATTTACACACAATCAGAGGATTCTTATAAATATTATAATATTTCAAGGGGAAATTATCTGACCGGCAATATTGATATCTATAAGGAAATAAAAATAACGGAAAATGAAAATAAGCCGCTGTATTATTATCCGCTGTGCATAAGAAAATATATGCTTGATACGGTAAATGCTCAGCTTCCCAAGGAGCAGGCAGCATTTATCAGTGCGGTACTCCTTGCGGATAAAAGCAGATTGTCCGATGCCGACACGGATGCTTTCCGTGATTCGGGTATATCACATATCATTGTGGTATCGGGTTTCCACCTTTCGGTAATAACACAGCTTATGATGCTTTTTCTTACATTTATCTGTATGGGAAGAAAAAGAGCGGCAGCCTTTATTTGTGCGGCATTTGTATTTTTATATATGGCAGTAGTGGGCTTTACGCCGCCGATTTTAAGAGCGGGCGTTATGCAGATTTTATTTCTTTTCGGAAGGTCGATTACGGAAAAAGCAGATTCGCTTAACTCCCTCGGTCTTGCCGCTCTTATCATCTGTTTCATCAATCCGTATACCGCTGTTGATATCGGTTTTTTACTTTCGTTTTCGGCAACACTCGGTATAGTATTGTTGGGCGGAAAAATTAATTCTTTTGTGCGTAATCGTATATATCCCAAGGAGGAGATAAGGACAGGGGCTGCTTACGGTTTTTTGCTTGTTGTAAAAACACCGCTGTGCGGTCTGATATCAATTATATCAACAAGTCTTAGTGCAATGGCTCTTTCTGTACCGATACTGCTTGTGTATTTCAAAAGCTTTGCTCCGTATACGCTTATTACAAATATTTTAGCAGGTCCTGCTGCATCCTTACTTATCTTTACTGCGATGATAATGGTATTTTTGAGGATAAGCGTAATTTTAACGTTCCTTGAAATGCCTTTTGTTGCCGTCAGCGGTTTGCTCACAAATTACATAACAGGTGTTGCCGGATATATTTCATCGCTGCCTTTTTCGGTGATAAAGCTTACGAATGAATATGTGCCGATATGTATAATAGCTTCTGTAATTCTCCTCGTTGTGTTTTTGTCGCTGTACAGAGGCAGGAGGCATATACTTGCCGCTTTGTATGCGGGCTGTGTAATATTGATTTTCGCGGCAGGCTTTATAGCGGAAAGGATAATAAAACAGGGCAGTATAAAGCTGAGTATTGCAGACTGCGGAGAAGGTCTTACCGTGCTTATGTCCGATAATGAAAATACATCAATACTGTTTTGCGGCGGCAGCTATGACAAATCATATAATATGGAAAATTATCTTGACGACAGTATAGCGGGCAGCGTAGATTATATGCTTATAAGCGGAAATGCTGCGGATACGGGAGGTTATGCCCGTAATATACTCGAAAGATATGATATCAATACTGTCCATGTATATGATAAAGAAAAACTGACGGAAAGTGTTTACCGTCTTTCCGGGGATTGTCCCGGGATAATCTGCGGAAGCACCGATAATGATATAATCGAAACCGTACACATAGATAATATTGATATTCATATATACAATACGGAAAAATGTTGTGCTTTGTATTTTGAATTATATGGCTGTGATTTTCTTATATGCAGTAATGACACGGATTGCAGTTTCCTGCCGGAACAGTGGCTCGATGTTGATTATCTGACAGTGGATGGTGCAGCACAGAACGCACAGCTTGTCAATGCGGAAAATATAATTATTTCCGATACGGCGGAAAATACAGAAAAAGCCGTCGATGTTTATGAAGAAAATAACGTCAGCAATATTTACTATACGGCAGGCTGCGGAAATTTAGCCGTAAGAGTCTATAATAGCGGAGATGTGAATATAAGGAGGGAAGGATATTGGCTAAGCTGAATGAGCAAAGCTTCCGTAAGGAGCTTTCTTCTGATAAACTGAATAATTTATATGTGATATACGGAGATGAAAAATACCTTGTCCGTAAATATACGGACGCATTAATTTCTGCGGCAGTAGGAAAGGAAGCGTCTGAATTTGATTTGTATAAGTTCAATTCGGAAACACCGCTTGAAAATATTTTTGATGCCGCCGAACAGCTCCCTATGTTTACGGAAAGAAAATGTGTGTGCGTAACGGATTATAACATAAATTCCTTATCCGATGGTGATTATAAACAGCTTGAAGCCTTTTGCTCGGATATAGCACCTTCAACCGTGCTTGTGTTTTCCATGCCTACACTTATTCCGGATAATAAGAAAAAGAGCAGTAAGCTTTCAAAGTTCATTACATTTTCGGAAATGGCGGGAAATACACTTGAACTGAAAAAGCTTGACGAAACGGCACTCCGGGGCAAAATAATTTCATGGTGTGAAAAGTGCGGATGCAGAATAGACCGTAATAATGCATATGAAATAATATCCTGCGTCGGAAATGACCTTAATACGTTAAAAAATGAAACGGATAAGCTTTGTGCCTATGCGAACGGCGGAGAGATAACCGGGGAGATAATAAGAAAGCTTTGCATCAGGAATACGGAATCGAATATATATGCATTATCCGACTGTATAGCAAGGAATGATTTTAATGCGGCATACAGACAGCTTGATCTCCTTTTTGAACAAAATCAACCTCCCGAGATAATTTTATCAATTCTCAGTTCATCATTTATTGATATGTACCGCATGAAAGCGGCAGCAGAGGCGGGTAAGAGTATTAACGATGTTGCCGAAGATTTTAATTACGGAAGAAGAAGCTTCCTCTTAAAAAGGGCAGGTACAGCTGCCGCAAGGTATTCAAAGGAGTCGCTCAGAGAAATATTTGAAGCCATACTTGAAGCTGATATAAAGCTGAAAAGCACGAGGGCAGACTCAAGGATCGTTATAGAAGTATTGACTGCAAAGCTTCTGCTTGCGGTCAAGAGGGGCGGTAGAGTATGATAAAGGTAAGAGAAGCGGTTATTGTCGAGGGGAAATATGATAAAATAAGGCTTTCAAATTTCATAGACGGTCTTATTGTAACGACTGACGGCTTCGGGGTATTTAAAAATAAGGAAAAACAGCTTCTTATCAGACGTCTTGCCGAAACAAGAGGTATATTAATTCTGACGGACAGTGATGGTGCAGGTTTTGTTATAAGAAATTTTCTTAAGGGTATTGTGCCGGCAAGTAAGATACACCATGCATATATACCCGATATAATCGGAAAGGAAAAACGCAAGGATAAGCCCTCAAAGGAGGGAAAGTTAGGCGTTGAGGGTATTTCCGATGATATACTCAGAAAAGCCATATGTGCGTCCGGGATAGAGTGTGAGATTACAGAGGGATTTGTAAGAGAAAAAAGGGATATTACAAAGGTTGATTTTTTTGAATACGGTCTTACGGGTACATTCAATTCTAATGAGAACAGACAGAGGCTGAAAAAATATTTATCATTGCCTGAAAATATGACGGTCAATTCACTTCTTGATGTTCTTAACTGCTTAATGACATATGAGGAATTTGCAGAGATATGTAATAGACTTTTTTCTGCTGATGACGGAGGATAAATAATGATTAATGTAACGATGCTCGGCACAGGTGGGATGATGCCGCTTAAAAACAGATGGCTGACGTCATGTATAATAAACAGTGAGGGACATTCAATTCTTGTTGACTGCGGTGAGGGTACTCAGATTGCACTGAAGAATACCGCGTGCAGGCTGAAATCAATAGATGTGATATGCATAACACATTTTCATGCCGATCATATATCGGGTCTTCCGGGATTTCTTCTTTCGATGGGAAACGAGGGCAGAGAAGAACCGATAACTATAGCAGGTCCAAGGGGAATAGAACAAATAGTAAGGAGTATTTGTGTTATAGCTCCGAATTTGCCGTTTGAGATAAAATATGCCGAAACATTCAGAGATAATGATATAAGATGCGGTAATATTGAGATAATTCCGTTTGAGGTAAGGCACAGCACGGAGTGTGTGGGATATTCGTTTGTTCTGCCGAGGAGAGGGAAATTTAATGCAGAGAAGGCAAAGATGAATAATGTTCCGATGAAGATATGGAACAGTCTGCAAAAGAACGGAGAGGTTGAATTTGAGGGCAAGCTTTACACATATGATATGGTATCCGATGGCGAAAGACGCGGTATAAAGGTTACTTACTGTACAGATACACGGCCAACTCAAAATATAGTAAAATATGCGGAAAATTCGGATTTGTTCATATGTGAGGGGTTGTATTACGACCCCCAAAAGCTTGACAGGGCAAGAAAGACGGGACATATGCTTTATTCCGAGGCGGCAAGGCTGGCACTTCAATCCGGTGTAAAGGAGATGTGGCTTACACATTACAGTCCGGCGGTAACGGAGCCTGAGGAAGGCATTGAGCAGGCGACAGGTATTTTTCCGAACACTAAATGCGGATATGACGGAAAAACAGTAACTATACCGTTCCCGGATTAATGAATATTTATTTGCAATGATATTCAGGCTCAGGTCAGACCTTTGAAAGGATTTGACCCGAACCTGTTGTCTTTATTAGGGATTGGTATTATAAGAATATATCGAAAATAAGATTAGCCGCAATACAGCATATAATACCGCATACCGTAGGCAGTATAAAGGAAAGTATTGCCCATTTTATACTGCCTGTTTCTTTTTTTACGGTTATACAGGTGGTGGAACACGGAAAATGCATGAGAGTGAAAATCAGCGTACACACTGCCGTTTTTATCGTCCAGCCGTTGCTTATGAGAATATCATGGAGTTGAGTAAGACTTCCGTAATCCGTCATAGTGCCGTTGCTGAGATATATCATGAGCGTAGTGGGAAGTACAATTTCATTTGCCGGGAATCCGAGTATAAATCCCGTGAGTATTGCACCGTCAAGTCCCATTATTTTAGCAAACGGATCAAGAAATGCCGTTATATATGAGATTATCGTTTCCGAGCCTGCATGAATATTGGCAAGCAACCATATAATAGCACCTGCCGGAACAGCAACAAGAACAGCTCTGCCCAGAACAAATACAGTTCTGTCAAGAAGAGAGCGTACAATGGTTTTACCTATCTGCGGCACCCTGTATGGCGGGAGTTCCATGATGAAGCTTTTCCCGCTTACTTTCAGTATGGTTTTTGACAGAATAAATGATACAAGCAGCGAAACAAGGATACTTACAAGTATAATTCCCACAAGGATAAAAGCACTGACAGCCGATTGTACGGCTATGGGGAATATACCCGCAAAAAACATTGATATAATGGCTATCAGCGTGGGGAATCTCCCGTTGCATGGGGAAAAGTTGTTTGTAAGAACAGCAATTTTTCTTTCGTTTTCCCCGTCAATAATTCTGCATCCCGTAACACCGCAGGCATTACATCCGAAACCCATAAGCATGGTAAGCCCCTGTTTTCCGTTTGTCCCGGCACGGCAGAATACGGAGTCAAGATTGAATGCTACCCTTGGCAGATAACCTAAATCCTCAAGGATGGTAAACAGAGGAAAAAATATAGCCATAGGAGGCAGCATGACAGAGACTACATTGGAGAGAGTTGTATATACGCCGTCTATCAGCAGATTCTTAAGCCAAAGCGGAGTGCCGATATTATCCGCAAACAGTGTAAGCTTTTCTCCGATAAAGGAGAATAATGAACTGAGCCACTCCGAAGGATAGTTTGCTCCGACTATAGTAATATAAAATATTATGCCAAAAAGCAGAAGCATTACAGGTATTCCGAAAATCCGTGAAGTAAGGACTTTGTCGATTTTTCTGTCACGGCTCCTGTACTCGCCGTTTTTTCTGTTGACACAAAGCTTATATATTTCCTCGCACTGCCCCACGCGTGCTTTGGCTATGATATCGCTTGTTTCCCCTCCGTTAAGCTCACTTACCTTTAGTAATGCATTTCTGATTTTTTCATCGTATGTTATATCCTGTTTCCGCTCAAGGATATGTATTGCCGTCTGTCTTTTTTTACTGTCGGGGATATCGGATAAAGCATCACAGATAATCTTAATTTCATTTTCCGTCTTATCATCATATTTTCTTGTCACGGTATAGGTTTTTGTCCTGCCCGATGCGACATTGCTTATTTCTTCAATAAGCTGCTTAAGTCCCAGTTTTTTTCTTGCTGCTGTACGCACAACAGGCACACCGAGCTGTAGGGATAATTCATCGTAATCAATATCAATATGCTGTTTTTCTGCTTCGTCTGCAAGATTTACACATACAACCGCCTTGTTTGTAATTTGCAGTATCTGTAAAACAAGATTAAGGTTTCTTTCTATACTCGTTGCATCTATAACAACGGCTATACAGTCATATTCTACCGTTTCTATTGCATTGAGGGCAGCCTTTTCGTCAGGCGAAGAAGCATTCAGAGAATATGTTCCGGGGAGATCCAGAAGTCTGAAATGCGATGAATTATACTTATAGCTTCCCTCTGCGGTACTGACTGTCTTGCCCGCCCAGTTACCGGTATGCTGTTTCATACCGGTAAGAGCGTTAAAGACTGTACTTTTGCCCACATTGGGATTACCCGCAAGCAAAACCGTATATTCGCTTTTTATATTATTGTCACTCATAGACTCACTCCCCGTAATCGGTAATAATAATTTTATCTGTATCACTTTTTCTTATTGCCATTAGTGTTCCTCTGAAGGAATATGCACAGGGATTTCCACTCGGACTCTTGCAGACTGCTTCTATACGTGTGCCGCATATAAGCCCTAAATTCATAAGCCGATTTTTAAGTTTATCATCAAAAGGCAGACGACTGATGATTCCACAGCCTCCCACCGGTAATTCACTCAATGAAAAATAATTGTTTTGCATTTGATAACTCCGCTCCTTTTATCCTCAATATCATTGTATGTAATCAGACTCTATGTGTTACATATCCTGAAAATGTGTAAAGAAATACTATTGCCAAAATTGTTCGGATATGTTAGAATATGCTTGTATCTGATTGTTGTTATCTGCGATAAAAGGAGAGAGGTTTGTGGTTTCGGTAGCGATAGACGGTCCCGCGGGAGCAGGAAAGAGTACGATAGCAAGACGTGCGGCAAAAGAGCTTGGTTTTACATATGTGGATACGGGAGCTTTATACAGAGCTATAGGACTTTTCTGTACCGATAATGGGGTTGATGTATCAAATTCGGAGGAGGTAATAAAAATACTTCCCGGAATAAATATAAGGATTATTTTTACAGACGGTGAGCAGAGGGTAATACTGAACGGTAAGGACGTATCGAAAGAAATACGCACGGAGAAAGCTTCAATGACGGCTTCGATAGTTTCCGCAATCCCCGGGGTGAGGTCGTTTTTACTTGAATTGCAGAGAAGCTTTGCGAAAAGTGCAAATGTCATAATGGACGGAAGAGATATAGGGACGGTCGTGCTGCCTGATGCCGATGTAAAAATATTCCTTACGGCTTCTCCGGAGTCACGAGCCGACAGGCGTACAAAGCAGCTTGCGGCAAAGGGAACGATTGCGGATTATAACGATGTTTTATCGGATATAATAAAAAGGGATTATAATGATTCGCACCGTGATACCGCACCGCTTAAGCCTGCCGAGGACAGTATTATTGTTGATACGACAGAGCTTACACTCAGGCAGTCAATAAAAAGGATAACGGATATTATCCGGGAAAAGTTGTGAATTGAATAATATCTTATTTATGTAATATTTGTCTGCAATTATTGAAGGAGATTTTTTGATGAAACGGAGTATTGCATATATTATAGGGAAAATAATATTGGTTCCGCTGTTTAAGCTTTTGTTTTTCTATAGGGTAAACGGAAAGAGTAATGTGCCGAAGGATGGGGGATATATATTCTGCTCAAACCATCTTTCAAATTTTGACCCCGTTTTTCTTGAAATATGTCAGGGAAGACAGGTATATTTTATGGCTAAGGAGGAGCTTTTTAAAAATCCCTTTACAAACTGTATCTGCAAGATGTTCGGTGCCTTTCCCGTTCAGAGAGGAGCAGGTGACGGCAAGGCTATAAATAAAGCTGTAGAGGTAGTAAAGCAGGGAAAGCTTCTCGGGATATTCATTGAAGGTACACGCTCAAAAACAGGGGAGTTTCTGCGTCCGAAATCCGGCACGGCAGTTATAGCCGCACATGCGAATGTTCCGGTTATACCCGTATGTATAACACCGAAAAATAAAAAAATAAAACTGTTCCGTAAGGTAACGGTTTCAATCGGTGAGCCGATAATGCCCGAAACGCTCGGATTATCCGAAAACAGCAGTGCAGAGGAATACAGGAATGCCGCACGTTCGATAATGTCGGAAATACATAAGCTGAGAGAGAGGGATCTGAAATAATATATTATATTCTTCGTTTTCTTGCACTTTTGTTTATAAGACCGTTTTACAGGATAAGATATATAGGAAAAGAGAATATTCCTAAAAGCGGAGGTCTGCTTATATGCAGTAATCATATAAGCTTTTTTGATCCGGTAGCGATAGGGCTTGGAGTGAGAAGAAAAATATACTTCATGGCCAAATCCGAATTTTTTACAAATTACGGTTTTTTGGTTCGCGGTTTTTTCAAGTCTTGTGGAGTTATTCCCGTAAACAGGGGAAAATCCGATATGAATGCCATAGATACGTCGAAAAAATATATCGGCTCCGGCAGACAAATCGGAATATTCCCGCAGGGCGGCATATCAAAGGACAGAAGGGCTTTTTCGCCAAAGGCAGGAGCGGCACTTATTTCCGTGAGGACCGAGGCACCGATTATACCTGTGTCTATATTTTCACTTGATAAAATACATCCGTTTTGCAAAATAACGGTGAGATTCGGAAAGCCCGTATATCCGCCGAAGGATAATTCGCTTAAGTCGGCAAGACGCCTTACGGAAGAAATAAGAGAAAAAATTATCTCTCAACTGGAGGAAGAACATAAATGGTAAAGGTAGCAAAGACTGCCGGCTTCTGTTTCGGCGTAAGCAGGGCGGTCAATATTGTTGAAAAACTCATTGACGAGGGTAAATCGGTGTATACCCTCGGACCGATTATCCATAATGCACAGATGGTGGAAAATCTCGCCGCAAGAGGTGTGAAAATTGCAGAGAAACCGGAGGATGTCAAAGATGATTCTACCCTCGTGATACGTTCACATGGTGTTTCTCAGGAAATTACGGATAAAATAGAAGCACTCGGACTTAACTGTAAGGATGCGACCTGTCCGTTTGTTTTGAAAATACACAGGATAGTTGCCGAGCATTCCGCACAGGGGGATATAATCATAATTGCCGGCGATGAAAGTCATCCCGAGATTCAGGGTATAATCGGTCATTGCAGCGGCGAATATCATACCTTTAAAAATTGTGAGGAACTTGATGAATTATTGTTGAAATTTCCGGAATGGAAAAATAAATCCGTATGTATAGTGGCTCAGACCACTTTTGATATAAAAGAATGGAAAAAATCTTTAAAAAAGTTTCAAAAACTATGTACAAATTCCAAAATATTTGATACAATATGTAGTGCAACATCTGATAGACAATCAGAAGCGGAAGAGCTTGCTTCACGGTCTGATGTTATGCTCGTGATTGGAGGAAGGCATAGCTCAAATACAAATAAGCTGTATAGTATCTGTAGGAATATGTGTGAAAATACATACCTTATCGAAACGGCTGCGGAAATTCCCGAATGTGCAAAAGATAAGGCTGTCAGGGTTGGCATCACAGCCGGGGCATCTACACCGGCAAGCATTATAAAGGAGGTACTTGTTACCATGTCAGAAGAAATTAAAAATCCTGAAGAAAGCAAAGCTGAGAACTTTGAGGAGCTCCTTGAGGAGTCTTTCAAAAATTATAATACAAACGGAAGGGTACACGGTGTTGTTGTAGGCGTAACTCCCACAGAGGTACGTGTAGATGTAGGCAGAAAGCAGACCGGTATCGTACCGCTCAGCGAGCTTACAAACGATCCTAATGCAAAAACAGAGGATCTCGTAAAGGTTGGGGATGAGCTTGACCTTATCATAATGAAAACAAATGATCAGGAAGGAACGATACTTCTTTCCAAAAGAATCCTTGACTCACAGAAGGGTTGGGATGAGATCGTTAAGGCTTATGAGGAGAAGGGCATTGTACACGGTATTGTGACCGATGTAATTAAAGGCGGAGTACTCGCTGTTTCAAACGGTGTCAGAGTATTTATTCCGGCTTCTCAGGCAACGGCAACAAGAGGAGAATCGCTTGAGGGACTTCTTAAAAAGGAAGTTGATTTCCGCATAATCGAAACAACAGGCAGAAATAACAGGAGAAGAGCAGTAGGCTCAATCCGTTCGGTTCTCAATGATGAGCGTAAGAAGAAAGAAGAAGAATTCTGGGCTTCTGCCGAGGAAGGTAAGACATATACAGGTGTTGTAAAATCTCTTACATCATATGGTGCATTCGTTGATATCGGCGGAATTGACGGTATGGTACATATTTCCGAGCTTTCATGGAACAGGATTAAGCATCCGTCGGAGGTTGTGAATGTCGGTGATACCGTTGAGGTTTATATAAAGTCGCTTGACAGAGAAAAGGGCAAGATTTCACTCGGTTACAAGAAAGCGGAAGACAACCCGTGGGAGATACTCAGGAACAATTATCCTGTCGGAACAGTAACTGAGGTAGAGATTGTAGGTCTTACACAGTTCGGTGCTTTTGCAAGAATTATTCCGGGTATTGACGGTCTTATCCATGTATCACAGATTTCCGAGCAGAGAGTGGAGAAGCCCGAGGATGTTCTTTCCGCAGGTCAGAAAGTCAATGTCAAAATAACCGCAATTGACTTTGATAAAAAGAGAGTAAGCCTTTCAATCAAGGCATTGTCCGAGGATAGTGCCGATGAGGAGACGGCTGACGAAGAATGACTTAATTGAGAAACCGTGGGTTACACGGGGATAGCTCGTTGATACTGTGCAGATTGCTGTATCCGAGCGGAAATCTCTCGCCAATGCGGGCGGGGGAATATGTCACTAAACATTTCAGGCATCTCCTGTGAGGTGCCTGTTTGTGTTATTTCAAGAGGATGATTTATTATGTATGAAGAAATTACAGAAAAAGCAAAAAATATTATTGTAGATATTCTTAATCAGAGCAAGCTGAAAAAGGGTGATATATTTCTTGTGGGCTGCTCAACAAGTACCATATTCGGTGAAGCATACGGAAAATCATCAAGTATGGATGCGGCAAGGGCACTGTTTGATGGAATTTATCCCGAGCTTGTGAGCAGGGGGATATATATTGCGGTACAGTGCTGTGAGCATCTCAACAGGGCAGTTATAATACCTCGTGAGGCAGCGGAAAAACTCAGGCTCGATCCGGTAAATGTTGTGCCTCAGCCGAAGGCGGGAGGTTCGTTTGCAACGGTCACATATGAAAGAATCGAAAGACCGGTTGCCGTAGAGCATATAAAAGCTGACGCCGGAATGGATATAGGCGGTGTTCTTATAGGTATGCATCTCAGAGAGGTTGCCGTTCCGCTTAACCTTAAGGAAAATATGATAGGCAGGGCACATATAACGGCGGCAAGGACAAGACCGAAATTTATCGGCGGCGAAAGGGCACATTATGATGAAGAACTGAAGTAGAAAAAACGGAGGTCTGAAATGGGCTATAAAGAAGAATTTATTGATATATATAATGAAAATATAAAAAGAGACGGTTCACAAAAGCTTCTTGAATGGATGCAGACGACCGATTTTTTTACCGCTCCCGCAAGTACCAAATTTCATGGTGCCTGTGAGCAGGGATTGGTCATGCATAGTATAAGTGTATATAAAACCATGATGGAAAGACATTTTGTTCCGGAAAAGGACAACAGAGAGAGCTTTGCAATATGTGCTCTTTTACATGATCTGTGTAAAGCACAATTCTATAAAACCTCAATGAGAAATGTCAAAAATGATGAAACGGGACAATGGGAAAAAAAGCCGTATTATATGGTTGATGATGCCTTTCCGTACGGACACGGTGAAAAATCTGTATTTCTTATAGAACGTTTTATGAGATTGAAGCCCTCCGAGGCAATGGCTATACGCTGGCATATGGGAGGGTTTGATGAAGCGGCAAGGGGAGGAAGCTTTGCAATAAGTCTTGCATACGAAAAATATCCGATAGCCGTTAAGCTCCACCTCGCCGACCTTGAATCTACATATCTGAGGGAAAAGAATACATCTTCGGTTCATTGAGCATTGAGAATATTAACAGGTCTGTAATTATTTTTGTGCTGCGGTAATTAAATTTTTCTTTAAATACTTCTATTTAGCGAAGGAATATGTTATAATTTTATTGTCCATTTCTATATCGGGAAAGGTGAGATAATGAAAAATAATGATGAAAAAAGAGAAAATGATATTATTGCAGGACGTAACCCCGTTACCGAGGCTCTGCGTTCCGGAAGAAATATAGAATGTATTTATGTTGCAAGGGGCGAACTCAGCGGGAGTGCAAGGGTTATAGCGGCACTGGCAAAGGATAAGCATATACCGATAAAAGAGGTTGACAGGAAGAAACTTGATTTTATGACGGGTCATGCTTCACATCAGGGAGTTGCCGCCCTTGCAGCGATAAAGGAGTACAGCAGCATTGACGATATCTTTTTGCTGGCGGAATGCAGACAGGAGAAACCCTTTATTGTGATACTTGATGAAATTGAAGATCCGCATAATCTCGGTGCGATTATCCGTACTGCCGAATGTGCCGGAGTACATGGAATAATCATACCGAAACGCCGTGCCGCAGGGCTGAGCGGTATTGTGGGAAAGTCAAGTGCGGGAGCATACGAATATATGCCGGTTGCAAGAGTGACAAATATATCTGCTGCTATAGATGAGCTTAAGGAAAGAGGATGTTGGATATACGGTGCGGACATGGATGGGGAAACATATTGCAGCAGTGACCTGACCGGTGCCTGTGCGATTGTGATCGGCTCGGAAGGAAAAGGTCTGGGTCGTCTTGTCAGAGAAAAATGTGATGTAATATTATCCCTGCCGCTGCTCGGAAATATTAATTCTCTCAATGCTTCGGTTGCAGCCGGAGTACTGATATATGAATTTACACGTCAACGTTTGAATTTAGCAGCAAAAAACGGAGGTTAAACCATGTCAGACAATAAAAGATCTCCCGAAAATAACGATATATCCCCCATAAGAGGACTTTTCAGACAAAATGAAGAGGCATATAATAAGCATCAACAAAAGCTTGAGGAGGAAAAGGAGCTTCTTATTGAAAAAAGACGACGGGAGCAGCAGGAAGCGGAAGAACAGAGAAAAAGTGAATCATTACAAACTAAGAAAAGTATTCCCGAAAATGATAACGTATCATTCGGCGGCAGAATGAAAGCAATTTTCGGTAAAATAGCAGAGATTGTTACACAGCCGGAGGATGGTTCGTTTTTCGGTGAGGATAATGACGGATTTGAAGATATCTACTCGGACGAACAGGCTGAAGCAGCGGATGTATCCGAGGAAGAACCGGAGAGGGAGCCGGACGGGCAGGTATATGACGAGCCGATAGAAGCGGAGGATGAAATATCCGATGTAGGAGAGGCCGTTATTTATCAGAGTACCGCTGATGGATCTGAGTCTGACATCCGTTACGATGAACAGCCGGAGGAAACGGTAAAGGAGGAAACTCAGACTGAAACCGCAGATGAAGTCGGGGTTGAGGAGGCACAAGATGTATCGGAAAATACTGCTGACAATGATAATGCCGCCGAAAAACAGGCAGCGGTTAAAACCGAGATCACACTTGATGCTATTATGTATGCAAAAAATGCCGGTGCCGAGGGAACACCTATTACATATGTTGCCGATGAGAAGAGCGTAAGTATAGATAACGAGGATAAGCAGACGCCCGAGAGTTATGCGGCGGTTGAGGTATCGGATGAAACCGAAAGTAAAGATGAAGAGAACAGTGAGGAAATTCTTGATAAGAAAAATGAGCTTTCTCACAGCGAGCGTGAGCCTGTAAATGAAGAAAAAGCTTCGGAGCAGGAAACGACAAATGAGCTTTCACATAATGCGGCGGTTGAGGATAAGATTCCGGTTCAGAAAAGGTTTAATGAGCTATCACACGATTCCGATACGGAAGCAAAGACGTCAGCTCCGCGTAAGACTAAAAATGAACTTTCACATAATGATTCGGCGGATAGCAAGGAGTCTGTTGAGTCAAAAACACCAAATACAGCCGCAGCTGCGATAAAAAATAATATAAGTAAAGATACCGACCTTTCCGAGGGTAAAAGCGAGCCTGTGGTCTATCACCGCAGCGATAACCCCCCGTTTATTGTTATGGCGGGAAAATTTACCAAGACACTGCGCGGCGAATATGAGAGTACGTGCAGACTGAGAGGTTATACCCCTGACATCCCCGTCAGGGAGGCTGATGTATCGGATATTAAGAAAAATGAGAATGTCAGGTCTGTAAGTAAAAATGAAAAGCCACCGATAAAGATGAAAAAAACGGAGGCAGTTTCAGAAGAGCCTCAAAATATTAAAGAGGATTCAAATATATTGCAAATGCCGAAACCGAAGAATAGGAAACGCTTCCGCATAAAGGATTTGTTTTCGGCAGAGGGTGATACATTCGATGAGGAAGAGGACATTCATGAGGAAAAGCCCGAAATTACGGATTATCAGAACGATGATGATGTGGCTGCCATCAGGAATGAACTCAACTATAATTTCAGAAAAAGGGTTTTCCGCACAGGACTGCTGACCTGTATAGCGGTTTGTTCCGCAATAGTTTCTCTGCTTGCACAGCTTGTCCCGTCACTGTTTACGGAAGCAATACATAACGGATGGCTTTTGTTCGGAATAGTTAATTTTATATTGCTTGCAATAGCGGTATTTGCGGAGAAAACGACAATATTTTATGGTCTTGTTCCGCTGAAACGATTTAAGGCGACAAGTGATACGGCAGTTTCAGTTGCTTCCGTTGCTGCGGTTATACAATCGGTTACGGGTCTTTTCCTGCCGGATGTATATGTAAACGGAACATATCATATGTATTCGTTCCTTGTTATAATTGCATTGCTTTTCAACAGCTTGGGAAAGCTGATAATTATAAAAAGAACGGCAGACAATTTCCGCTTTTTATGCAGTCCTAAGGCAAAATATGCGGGAAAGATATATACGGATAAGAATAATGCACAGAAGCTTATTTCAGGATTGCCTGCTCAAAGACCGATAATTGCATATACCAGAAAATCAAAGCTTATGAGCAATTTCCTTCAGCTTTCCTATGCATCGGATCCGATTGAGGATAATGCGTCATTTTTTGCTCCTTTTGCGGCGGTATTATCCCTGTTATGCGGTCTTGCCTACGGATTTTTATCAAAGGATTTTGTGGGAGGAGTTTCGTCTTTTGCACTCACCTCATTTATTACAACACCGATATGTGTCCTTATTACTTTGAACATTCCGATAAAGAACCTTTGCAGGTCAACATTGCACAGGGGCTCTATGGTGGTGGGCTATGAGGCGATAAAGCAGTTCAGCGATACGAATGCCGTGATGGTAGAGTCAAATGATCTCTATCCCAAAGGAAATATTATACTCAGCGGTATAAAGGCATTCAATGAAACAAAGCTGAACACCGCACTTCTTGCCGGTGCTGCCGTAAGCTTTGCCGTTGACGGTCCGATGTCGTATATTTTTGAAACGATTATTCAGGACAGGAAGCATATGGTTCCTGCGGTTGAAAGTGTTTCGTATGATGATAATTCAGGACTTTCCGGTTGGATAGGAGGTCAGCGGATACTCATAGGCAACCGTGCACTTATGAATAAGCATAATATAAGCCTTCCCGATGAATCTGTAGAGGCTAAGTATCATAAGATGGGAAATGAAATCTCGTATATTTCGATGTCGGGAGAGCTTATTGCAATGTTTATCCTCACATACAAGGTTGACAGGAATATTGCCGCCTCACTCAGAGAATTGACACAGAACGGAGTTAATATTATAGTCAGGACAATAGACCCGAATATAACCGGGCAGCATATAGCAGACAAATTCGGAATATACCAACGCAGTATCAAGGTGCTTAATACAGGACTGGGAAATATATGTCATGGTGAGATTAGTTTTGTTGATGAAACCTCCCGTGCATATGTTGTAACTGACGGAAAGCTCTCCGGATTTGCCGCAGCCGTATCGGGATGTATAGGAATAAAATCCACGGTTACGATATCAAAGATTGTGCAGATAGTTTCCATTGTACTCGGATTTCTCCTTGCCAATATCATATCCTTTGTTGGCGGCTTTTCAAAGTTGGGAGGACTTGAAGTTCTTATATATACATCATTGTGGTGTCTGGGTCTGATTATTGTTTCTGTTCTTGCAAGAAAATTCAACTGATAAAAAACCGAAAGGGAAGGATTGATAAAAATGAAGGTAGCTCCGTCATTGTTAAGCTGCGATTTTGCAAAAATGGGTGATGAGGTCATAAGGATAGATAAGGCAGGAGCGGATTTAATTCATCTTGATGTGATGGACGGGCATTTTGTTCCTAATATTACAATAGGACCAGCAATAGTAAAGGCTGTACGTCCGTATACAGAGCTTCCGTTTGATGTTCACCTTATGATAGACTATCCCCTTGACTATATAGATGCATTTGCCGATGCAGGTGCGGATATAATAACCTTTCACCTTGAATCTATGTCCGATCCCGATCTGACAATAGAAAAGATTAAAGGTCATGGTATAAAGCCCGGGGTGGTAATAAAACCCGGTACTCCGGCGGAAGCCGTATTTCCGTATCTTGACAGGGTATATATGGTGCTTGTTATGACAGTGGAACCCGGCTTCGGGGGTCAGTCGTTCATGGCTGATATGATGCCCAAGGTGACTGCGATAAAGGCGGAGGCGGTCAAAAGAGGACTTGATATTCTTGTGGAGGTTGACGGAGGAATATCGGATAAGACAGTTTATGCGGCGGCTGAGGCAGGCGTTGACATTGTTGTTTCGGGAACAGGCGTATTCAAGGCTGAGGATCCCGCCGAGGCAATAAGAATATTAAAAAGTGCAGATTGACATATATTTAGCCGACCCGTTTTATCGGATTTGATAAACGGGTCGGTATTTTTAAAAGCTCTGCTTACAACAAACAAAGGTCTGCTCGGAAACCGATGAAACCCTATATCATGGTACTGCCGACAATTTCCAGGGCATTTTCGGCGGCAAGAATACTGCACTTTTCCCTCAGTGCGGAACAGGTGATTTTTCCGCTTAGGACAGAATGTGCATATTCCCCCGTTATCCTCATAAAACAATCACTCGGTATTGAATTTCCGAGCATGAGATAATAATTCCGGTTGTCAAAGAGTATGCTGCTGTTCCTGCCTCTTTCGTTTGCACGGTATAACTGTTCTATACAGGATAACAGCTCCTCGGCACAGGTGAAACTGAAAGCATAGCTGTTGCTGCGGCTTTTTATGCTGTAGATCCTTCTTTTGTGCCTGTTCACAACAGTGACAAGAAGAATGCAGCCGTGATCATATTTCATTGCTTCGATCATCAGCTTTTTTCCGTTTAATTTCATTCCTGTTTTGTTTTCGGCACGGATAAGCAGATCCTCTATTACTCTCTTTGAGCGGTTGTCAGCAAAGCTGAGCCCTTCATATGTCAAATTATATTCCTCAAGCTCCTTGTCACACAATGAAATAAGCAGCTTTTCGGAATTTATCTTCTCAATATTCATGTTCCTGCCTCCGGAAAAGACAAAGCCTCTGTATTGCTTTGCTATAATATCTTCTATATTACATAATATTAAATCCGGGGGAATTTTGCAATCGGAAAGTTTTGGGGAATGAACAGAATATACCATATACGCCGCGGATATAAATATAAAGGCATAATATGCTGCGGATAACCGCCTGAAATTTATGGTATTACAGGAATATATATTTTTTATATCTGTCTGATTATTTACATAATCGCAAAATATTATGTATTATACATAAATTTGTAGTATAGGAATTGAAATTTTCGATAATTTTATAAAATAACTGTACAAATATGTAAAAATTGTGTATAATGATATGGAGAGAGTTTTTTATACTTTTGAGAATTATAACACGCACGGTCAAAATACTGAATTATCCGATTTGCGGGACGGATAACCGAATGTATTGGAACTGTAATAAGAAGCGGCGTTCTGCCGCAGGGAGTGAACTTTATGAAAAAAATGCTTGTTGCAGATAATGCCGAAATGAATAAATCTATCGTTCATGAGATATTTGCCTCGCAGTATGAAATAATGGAAACAGCAAGCAGTGAAGCGGTATTCAGACTGCTTATGCAGTATAAAAATGAGATATCAATAATTCTGATAAATGAAACGGTTGCAAATAATTTAACAAAGGAAGCTGTGCAGACATTATCAAATATGGAGATATTCAAAAATATCCCCTCGATACTTATACTTGAAGGTGAGCTTACTCAGCGTTCCAAGGCAATGAATATGTATTTTCCGTATTGTGATGTTCTGACTTCTCCTGTAAATCCCCATATAATCAGGAAGCGTGTGGAAAACCTTGTCGAGTTATATTCGCATAAAAACGAGCTTGAGGACAAAGTGGAAAAACAGACTGCAAGAATACTCATACAAAATCAGGCTCTGCGTTTGCAGGAACGTAAAATAAGCACGATAAACAATGATATGCTCGATACGTTGAGTACGGTAATAGAGTACCGTGATGTGGAATCGGGACGACATATACACAGGATTAAGAAATTTACGGAGGTCATGCTTAAGGCACTTTCCGTTAAATATCCCGAATATAATATGACGACGGAGAAAATGGCAATGATTGCCTCCGCTTCCGCTTTGCATGACATAGGAAAAATAGCAATACCGGATTCGATACTTTTGAGTCCGAGAAGGCTGACCTATGAAGAATTTAATATAATGAAAACGCATACGATAAAGGGCTGCGAGCTTCTCACTCACCTTGACGGAGTGGAAAAGAATGAGTATTTTACATATTGTTATGATATATGCAGATACCATCATGAAAAATACGATGGTAAGGGATACCCTGACGGTCTTGTAGGGGACAGTATACCGATATGGGCACAGGTTGTGTCCGTTGCGGACTGCTATGACGCACTTACAAGTGAACGTTCCTATAAGGCTGCCTTTACACATGAACAGGCTGTGGAAATGATGCGTTCGGGTGCCTGCGGAGCATTTTCCGATAAGATGATGAATTGCTTTACTATGGTATTGTCTGATTTCAAATCACTTGCAGAGGAATATGCCGATGAAAAGCTTGTCGATCGTTCTGTGAATGATTTTCCTGAGGAAGCATTCAATGTGGATTTTGACGAAAATTCTGTGGATTTTCTTTATAAGACTATGGGTAGGGATGAGCTTATAAAGACGATAGAAAATCAAAAGAAGGAGATGCGTCAGTCCAAAGAAAGTTATAATGATATACTTAACAAAATTTCCGACTATGTATTTGAATTTGATCTGAAAAATGAAACCGCATACGAATGTAAGGGTATGTTCAAGAATTTGTTCAAATATTATCCTAAGAACTATTCTGAGGCGGTCATGCTTTTTTCCGGATTATGCCCGGACGAATACAGGAGCAGATTTGAAAGAACCTTTAGGCTTGATAATATCAATGATGAAATTAATAAGGGTAATGACAGGATAGTGCTTGAATGTACGATGTGTCTGAGCGATAATGTTTATTCGTTTGTAAGATGTACTGCTGTTCCGGTTGCCGTTGACAATGAACCGGTCAAAATATACCTGAGTCTTGAGGCAATCGGACATGGGGAAAACATCGATCCCGAAACAGAATTAAAGACCGGCAGGGATCCTGTTACGGGTCTGAGAAACTATGGCAGCCTGCGTGATGAGGTCAATGATTATATTAATCATACCGGAAAAAACGGTTCCCATCTGTTTATGGTTATAGATGTTGACGGCTTCGGCATAATAAACAGGAAGACAGGCTATCACTTCGGAAATAACATATTGAATGATATTGCGGGTATTCTTAAGAATAATCTTAAGGGTTGCATGATCGGAAGAGTGGAAGATGACAGCTTTGCGGTATTGGTGAAAGACAGCACCGGAAGAGAGGACAACATAAATATTGTTGACAGATTGTTTAAAAGTTTGCATAGAACTTATACTTTTGAGGGGAAGGACTGCCATGAAATTTCCGTATGTATAGGTGTTTGTGATTATCCGAATGACGGAAAGAATTTTGACGAGCTTTTCGATAACGCATCCAAGGCTGTAGATGTGGCTAAGATAAACGGAAAGGATATGTATCTTTTCTATAACGCAGGTATGCGTAATATGTGGGATATCACATTATATCAGAAAAAAGAGCTTGATGTAAAGGAGAAGGACAAAATAGAATTTGAAAGTCTTTTTGTTCCGATTGCGGACTCGGCGGGTGAGAGGATCATATCCTATGAGATGGTTGAAACCACATCCGAATATGGCAGGGATTTTAATTTTGATGAAATATATTCGGCTTTGTATCACACAAACAATATTACGGCATACAGTCTTGACAGCCTGAAAAGAATGTTCGCCGAAATATATATGCTTGAAAAAAAAGGACATTCGTTGCCGAAGATTACAATTATGACAATGTTCAAGGGTGACGATTATGAAATTGTTATAAAAGCTATAGATGAAATGCTCCTGTATTATCCGATAACCTGCAAAAATGTATGTATAAGTATAACGCATGACATGATTGAAAGCATGGATATGCGGCAGATGGTGAAATTTATAGATTATCTTGCCGGAAGAGGCTTTTCTGTGGGAGCATATAATGTCGGGCTTGGGGGTATTGACATAAAATGCTTTATCACGGGTCTTTTCAGATCTGTGACGTTTTCAAATTCATTTATCGAGGATATAGCCGGAGGTCTTATACCTGTCAGCACGCTTCTTTATCTTCTTGAATGTTTTAAAAATACCAATGTACAGATATTGATGCCCATGAATGTAAATGAAGAGGTTCTCAGACAGGTCAGACAAAAAACAGAGGTCGTATTCGGCATACATAAAAATGAATTTCTTGATGTTGAAAGCTTCAGCAAAGAAGTGGATTCCGATAGAATGATTACGGAATATAAGGCATTGAACTACAGCAGTACATCGCTTGTTCCCAATGAGAAGCTTTATAATGAAATACTTATACAGACAAAATCCTTTATTATGGAATGGACACCGAGGACAGACTGCATTGGGATTTCAGATTCATTTAAGGTGTTGTACGGCTACGTTCCCGACAGCTTTGACTTTGTTAAAAATATAAGGGACAAGACGTTTATCCACCCGGACGATATAAGGAAATTCCTTGAAAAGCTTAATTCCTCCCGATCGGACGGCTCGGATCCGGAATGTCTTATTAGGATATATAATATGATAAAAGAAAGATATGTGTGGAACAGGGTGCGTTTTGCGGCCGGAAGGAATGCGGCAGGCACTGCATCAAAAATAATGATTATATTTACCGATATCTCGGATGAAAAGGATTCTCATGCCGATGATGAATCGAGGCGTGACCGCACAGATTATATCACAAAGCTGTATAATCGTTCCGCAACCGAAAATAAAATAAAAACATACCTGTACGGCGATGGAGCTTCTCTCCCTAATTCATTGATTATGGTAGAAATATGCGGCTTTGATGAAATGGAAAAAGAACTCGGGAAGGTATTTGCAAATGCGGTGTTGAAAGAAACGGCTGCGGGTATCCGTGAGCTTTTCAGTGATTATGATATAGTGGGGAGAATAAGCGGAGCACAGTTTATGATATTTGTAAAGGGTATAAATAACAGGGAAATACTCGGATTAAAGGCGGGACAGATATGTTCCGCAATAAGGCACAGCTATGAAACAGACGGCGGAAGTGTACTTATTTATGCCAAGCTGGGAATAAGTACTTATCCGAACAGCGGAAGATCGTTTGATGAGATGTATGAAACCGCACAAAATTCTTTGTATTATGCAAAACACAGCATTTCAAAGGATTTTTCCATAGATGTAAAAAACTGACTCAACGGCAATTTATCGGTAAAATAAAATGCAGTTTTGTATTCGGGTATGGTATACAATGCTTAATTTAAACTTACAGGGAAGTAAATATCACTAAAAAACAACTTGCAAAACAACAGTTATTATAGTATAATACTAAATATATTAACAATGATCTGTCGAGATCAGGTAAAGGGGTTTTTTTATGAAAAAGGTTATAAGTCTGATAGTGGTTTTTGTTATTCTGTTAGTTGCCGGAGCCGCAGTGGCCGGTGTTGTGATGGACAACGTTACATCACAAAATATCGAGAGTGAGCTTAAATCCATTGAGCTTCCGTCTAATACTACCATTGAAGGTTCGGTTTCAAGAACGGGTAGGCTGACGGGTGGTTCTCTTCAATTTTACGGAGCGGTTCTTTTAAAGAGTACATATCCTCTTGCACAGCTCAATAGCCATTTTGCTACCAAATATACAGGTGACCTTAACATCAAGGTTATTTCTCTGAAGGATGCACCGAATTGTGTGGATTTCGGAGCAGGATTTGATCCGAAGCTGAGATTCAGTTATCATGATGAAGCACCGAAAGGATATTATATTCTCTATGCATTCGGAGAAGGACAGGATCCGTTCCCGATGATTGACTACCGTTCGTATTTCTGATATTAAAGAATAATACGCTTAAAGACTCCCTGCCCTTTAGGTGGGGATTTTTTTTGCGTGTTAAACCTTGACGGTAAAAAGGCGGCGGGAGCATTTCGACCGGATTTGCTTTCACCGAAAATTTCAGAAAAGGCACACAAGAAAGAGGGCAGACCTGCTTTGGTCAACCCTCTGAATTACTATCCCGGCTAATTGCAGTAACATCTGTATTAATGCGGCACCGCATACGGAACCCGTACATACGGTGCAACGGGAGTTTGAGGAACATAGTGTCCCTCAGTCTATTCTATTTTTTTCGCAGAGTTCCTTATTCTACGGTATTAATTATAACTCTGAATCTCATTGATTGCAATAGCTTTCAGAAAAATTACAAACTTTTTTTGATATGAGAAATAGTAAATCGACTCATTTCGCTGAACGAATAGAGAAAAAGCGGTGAGAAATCAGTTATTTTTGATAGCATCTGCCGTCAGATGTGCCGTCAGGAAAAACCGAATTTCGGCGATAAAATAATAGTATCACTTGAAAGGAGGGCATTTTCTATGTCCAAAAAGGGAGAAAACATCTATAAACGCAAAGACAATCGTTGGGAAGCTCGATATATCAAGGGCTACAAGCCGGACGGAAACGCACGGTTCGGGTACTGCTATGCCAAGACCTACCGAGAGGTGCGGGACAAGCTGAATGCGGCAAAAGCAGCTTTGCTCAAAGGCACAGTTTCTGCAACCGGCACACGGAAACGGTTTGGTGTCTATTGTGAGGAGTGGCTGACACTTTGCCGCAGCCGTGTAAAGGAATCCACTTATGTGAAATACGATGTAATTATTCACAACCATATTTTGCCGGGATTGGGAGGCTGCCATCTGTCCGCTCTGTCCTCTATCCTGATCGAACAATTCAGCCATAAATTATTGTGTGAAGAGGAATTATCGCCGAAAACAATCCGCTGTATTTTAACTGTAGTGCATTCGGTGATTGAATATATCCGGCGGCAGGATGCGTTACTGCTGTCGCAGAACATTGAGATCTTTTATCCGAAGGACGGCAAAAAAGAAATGCGGGTACTCACCCGAGAAGAACAGCAGGTATTTACGGCATATTTACTGAGCGATTTGGACGATTGCAGGTTTGGCATACTGCTTGCACTGCTCACGGGGCTGCGGATCGGCGAGGTATGTGCATTGCGTTGGGGCGACATCTCATTGTGTGAACGTACTCTGACAGTGACCTCTACCATGCTGCGATTGAAAGACTATGAGGCGGATGCTCCGCAGAAAACTAAAATCGTTCTGACCGACCCAAAGAGCAACACGTCGTCACGGGTAATTCCGCTGACAGAATATGCGGTCAAGTTGTGTACACTGCTAAAAAAGAACGACCCGTCCGCATTTGTGCTGACCGGGGAAAGCGACCGCTATATGGAACCCCGCACCCTGCAATACCGATTGGAACGATATACGGCAGATTGCGGGATGGAGGATGTTCATTTTCATGTGCTTCGTCACACCTTTGCGACACGGTGCGTGGAGGTGGGCTTTGAAATCAAATCACTGTCCGAAATTCTCGGACACACCAGTCCGAAATTCACATTAGAGCGATATGTTCATTCCTCTATGGAGCTTAAGCGGGACAACATGGAGAAGTTGGCTGCAATCGGGTATTAATTTCAGCCGTCAAAAAATACCGTCAAAAAGAGGAAAATCGTGCGAAATATGTGCATTAATTCCTTGAAATAGCAGAGTAAGGAACTCTGCGAAGAAAACCGCATACGAAAGTAAACGCAGATCCGGTTAGTATAAAAATTGAGAAGAAACATTTCCCGAATAATGCAGTGAATTTCTGTTGATTTATACTCACTATTCGGAAACGGAACATCAAAAAATGCTGTGTGTACAGATATAATATGATTATCCATTATAGCATTTTTTCGATAACCTATCAAGGACAAGCGTACTTACTTTCCGAATGTATGAATATAATTAAATGCAGTATACTTTTGTAATTTTATTGCATTTACTTTATAAATTCAGACTTAAATTTTTTTAAACTTTTTTAGAAAAATGTATAAAATATTATTGACAATTTAATTATTATGGTATATAACTTTTGTGGCTACGTAGCCTTAAAACGGTCTTTACTTTTACGGTTTGTTATTATTGTACCATTTTGTTTGATAAATATGCAAAAAAACGGTTATCAGGCAGTCCGGCGGCCGGACGGAGCGAGTGCTTCCGAATACGGATTATGTCGGTTAGTCGGGTAATTGAGTTTCTATCGAAGTGATTTCGATACTTGCAGGCTTTTGTTTTAAAAGGAACGGCTTTGTTCGTCCTTATGTGGTCTTTGTTTTATATTTTGACATTGCACGCAATTAAAACAGCATTTTATAAATCCTTTGTGTGAAGGAAGGATATTTTATGAGAAGAATTGTTCCAAAAACAGAATTTTACGAAAAACAGGTGAGAAGGCATTATGAGCGGACGAGAACAGGTCGATCCGTGTCTTTTGGCAATGCATTGAGAAGAGTTACTTCTATGGTGCTGTGCCTGTGCATGATAGCGGTCATGATGTGTAATTCCGTCAGTTGGGTGTCATCATCTGCACTCGACCCGGAAGCTACGGCGAATGCTATGAAACGTATTGCAGACGGCGATACGAGCGACACCTATATCGGTCAGCTGCTGTCCGAGAATTGGGGCAGCCGGTATGCCGGTCGTATTTGGACGGATAAGAGTGTTTTTGCCTCCGGTAACAATATCAATCTTGATACGGATACCGATGGCTACACCGGAACCGTAAAATTCAATTCTGATTTTGGAACAATTTTTTCATCCTTAGCGAGTACTCAGGTTATCAACGAGTATCCGCCGTCCCCGGTAGACTTGGTGATCCTCCTCGATATGTCCGGCTCGATGGCAACAGACGTTGTTGATGGGCAAGCACACAGCGACTATGATGCTCAAAACAGTAAACGCGTTACACATTCTCGTATTTATAAAGTCCTGGAATCCATCAACAAATCCATTCAGGAAGTGATGGATATAAGCGAATACAGTCGAGTGGCGGTGATCGGCTACGGCGGCACTGCACACACCCTGCTGGAGCTTGGGCATTATAATAGTACGAAGACGCCCGGCAAATATCTGGAGGTTAAAGATTTCCGATTATACTACGGTCTCACCAATAGAGAACAAGCTCCCAATAATAGTGGAGGTGCCTCCTATATGGTCGGAACAGTAGACGGGTTGGAAAAGCTGAATTACACGATTAGTGGATACGAAAAATATAGTAGTCATGCCCGCAACGACTATAGAAGCAGTCGATTTACTTGTGACCCGACCGATACGTTGAATATCGGTTATCACACTGACATGCAGGCGGGAATTTATAAAGGATTTGAAGAGCTTTACGATAGTTATGATAAGGAAGGTGTAACAGTAACCTATACATCGAAATCGGGAAACGAAATAGTTGTTCAGCGTATCCCTGTTGCCATCGTGATGACCGACGGTGGCTCCAACTATGCATTGAAGCCTGAAACCGGCAATGCCACGGGCAATGAATGGCATAATGTGCCGATACCAAAGAAAAGCGTGTCGAGCTATAGTGGAGCGTGGAAAAAGTACCACACCGAAAGCTCAGAGGGTTCTGATGTACTGGGTAATGGCAAAGCAACGTACATCCGCGGCGGCGATGCAACGATTTTTGATATTTTGCTGACGGCTTCCTATGAGAAGTCAAAGGTACAAAAAAGTATGCCAAGCTTGTGCAGGATGCTATAAATGAGAACAAATTGACGGACGATCGCAACGAGGGAACGGAGTTCCGGATTCTGACGGTCAGCGTAGATACGCCGGACGAAGAATGGCAAAAACCCCGTGTATATGCCGGGCTTGATCCCACGCATTTTTTCAACGAGTCTCCGCAGCAATATGAAAATATAAACCCCAATGAATGGAAGCAAAAAGACGATATTACCAAGGCTTATCAACTCTTTAAAGATTGGGAAGGTTCAGATAGTCCTATAACAGTCACATTCACCGATTCGGACAGTTCCAAAACAGTAAAGTTTAATCAAATCTCCAACGTGTCGACTGACCCGACTGCCGTCACAAAAGACGACGTCATCAACAATATCAATTATAACACCGAATTTGTTGATACCTCCAGTGGCGGTGTGATTGATACATTCGAGGCTATGCTCGACGAGATTCGAGGAAAGGCGTTTCCTCCGCTTGACGGAAGTAACGCATCCGGTGCGGCTGATTCTATCACATATCAAGACCCTTTGGGCGAATATATGGAGCTGAAAAACGGTGCAATCGAAGTTGCACAAGACGCAAGTGGAAATGGCGGCGATGTGACCGGTTCGGAAGAAAAAAATTTGATATGTCCATGCTAATCTTCGGTGAAATGCACGGTCTTGTGCGTGCAGGCGTGTACGATTATCAGTGGAATTACGACTATATGCACAACAACGATGATAAAGTTGGCTATCCGAACAAGGGTGCGGATCCCGATAAAGATCCGTTGGCGATCGGTTGGTACAAGGGAGATGCGAAAACTGCGATATATAGCTACAAAAATGGCTTGCCTGACGGTTGCATTTCGGCGGAACAGGCATGGGCGGAAGGCTGGGTTTTGCGGCTTAACTACACGACACTGGCGGAATATGTGCCTACCTCCGGAATTACCGAGGGAATGACGCCGAGCCAAATCCCGGAGCAGACCAAAAACGCAGTATATACCTGCTACCGTTTTGCCGATGAGCAGGTGGATCGTAATAAACTTCGCCGCAATCCGGTTTTCGGTACTACAATTCCCGATACCCTTCAAAAAGAATGGAACGATTATTTCAATACTCACCAATCCTATCCCGTCGGTACGAGTATGTACAGCAAGTATCACGGTGTTTACCGTCTGTCAGATATTCGTGTTTGGCAAGAACACGTGGGGACTTCATTGACGAGATAGGCTCTATCACACCGGAGGATATGAGCGGCTACGATGATTCTCTGTATGTGAATGTTCCGGTGTCAGCGGTGCCTACTCAGCTGGCGGAGATAACCACCGATGTTGACGGCCCTATTTCATACAAGGACAACCTGAGTGAAAAGGCACAATCCACCCCGCTCCGCCTCTTTTATGCGGTGGGATTGACGGAGGATTTAATCCGGCGTGACGCAAACGACAAACAAACCGGCGTGGATGTGTCAAAAATTTCCGGCGAATATATTGCAAGCCACAGCGACCCCGAAAACAATAACATTTACTTTATTTCCAACTGGTATTCCAATACTCCCTATACCGGGTATACCAGTGATAAGGATCAGTCCTACCGCACACGCGGCGATGCGGCGGTTACTTTCTCGCCAAATTCGGAAAACCGCTATTACATCTTTCAGAAGAGTTTGCCGCTGTTCGCTCATGCCTACCGCGTGACGGATACAGACGGTAATGTAACCCCGGTAGATGACGTGAATAACACAGGTTGGGGTGCAAATCGCTCCGGCAACGGTGGTGATGATGTCGTATGGGAAAACGGCGAGACCGGCTCGAATTGGTCGGGCGGCGAATTTATCGGAATCTATGAGAATGCGGAAAAATTCAAGCAAGCACTTCAAGGAAGGACGGATGTGTACCAAAACGGCATTTACTGGATCAAGGACTCAAAAGGAGAATCCTACCCGCTGCCGAAAGATATTACCGATGCAGTCATTACGTATACCTCCGACCGGTTAAATAAGGTCGATTCAGAACAGGGTAAAGACACATATACGGACGATTCCGTTTCTTTCTCGTCTGACGATTACTTCTTCCTTTGCACCGAGTATTACCAGCCTTTGGATGGTGTGGGCAAGGATCCTGACGGAAATCCCGTTAAAGATACGCAGGCTGTACGTAAGGTCAACCATATGATTGCCCGTAAGGGGTCGGCGTTCGGCTCCGGTCTGCAATCCCAATACATCGGCAACGGTGATATGCTCTGCTGGACTGATACCAACGGCAGATGCAAAATAGAACTCGAATACAACTCACGCACCGACACGGGTGACAATACACGTGGTCGCCCGACACTCGAAAAGCTGACCCTGACGGGTGGTGCATTACGTAGCTATTTGTCAGGTCTTGGACTGAAAGGCGAGCAGACGGTTGACGGAAAATCCTACCTTGAGCTTGACTGCGAATACTGGCAAAACATACAGCAGGATCCGCATATGCAATATCTGATTGGATTGATCAACAGTGAACCCGAAGGTCAGCGGCAGGCAAAGTTTGATCAGTTGTTCGACTGGTCGGTTGCGACCCGCACCGGCGGTATCCGCGTGGGCGATATGTTCAACAATATGCGGGCAAAGCTCACGCAGGATGAAATTGATAGTGGAACAGGTCCTGAGCTTGAAAAAGACAGTCAGGGTACAGACAGTCAGTATTATGTTGGCAATGTGACCCACACCGCTAACAACTACTATATCCCCACCATGTCGGATATATCCACCCCCAAAAACGGACTGGTTATCAATAACTACCTCGGCAACAACGGTCGGCTGGAAGTCGCAAACTCAACTCTGATGACGACAAAGACACTTGTGGCACCGGACGGATTTACTTTGACAACAGCACAACAAAGCGAAGTTTTCAAATATCAAGTATATGTGCAGGGTATGACAGGTGAGTATTTGGCACAGCAGCTGCAATGGAATCCTTACTCACAGTCCTGGCAAAAGAGAGTGGAATCTCTCGAAATTCTGACCGATAACTCCTCACTCCTATTGGATACAAACAGCAGCCGAGCCTTGTTCTACTATACCGGGGGCAATGACCCGCCGAAGCAAATTGTCGAGGTTGTAGAGAATGGCGAGAACAAATATTATTACGCCGATGACAACGGTGCGGCAACAGAAAACCCCTGTAACGAAACGACCGATAATTTCTATTACTTATATCTGCCGGGCAGTGCCGAAGCCTTAAACTACCAACTCTTTGCCTCCACATACGAGGACGGCACGACCAAAATAGATGGCGTTGGCACAACGGAATATTATCCTAAAGAGCTTAAAAAGCCGCCTGACAGCACCGAAAATCAAGAGTTTAAAGTAGCGAATGAAAATCGCCCCGCCGGCACCCGTGAATACTGGACGAAGAAAGCCGAATTGATTCCATACAGTGAAGTAACGGCTGCCGACTCCGGAACCTGGGCGTATGATCCCCAAAAAGTGAGCAGCTACAAAGAGTTGACAGATCCTTTCCCGCTGGTAACCGTTATCCCCAATAAGGAAAGCACCGATTCTACGGTTTACTCCCCCTTTAGCAGTCGTACCCGGTATATGACGATGCCGCTTTACTTTGGATATAGTGACAAACTGGTCACGCATCTGGAAAAAGAGTGTTCAGAGAATGGCGGTGGCGGTACCTTTGCGACCTGTACCCATTTGGGCAACTACGCACTGACAGGCTCCGATTTGTACGACCAAATCATTCCCACCGCCGACCGACCGGATCTGTTCAATAATACGGCGGAAAAAAACAACGCCTCTGCCTCAGCGGTTGCAGCAAACACGGCGTACTATACACTCAAATCCGGGGAGGGACTGCTGCTGACCGGTCTCGGCAACCGTATCACCTATCGCTTTACCGAGAAGCTGACCGACGAACAAATGCAGTATGGTTATCTCCTAAAGGAAATCAGCCATATCCAGCAGCGTGGCTCCGACAGTATCTACCGCCCCGGCGTGCAGAAGATTCCCGTCTATTCCTACGAGGGTGCGAACTTTGACAGCACTTATTATCCTCAACAGTTCCATGAAAGTAAAACCGCTTACGGTCTGACATGGGCAATCAATCAGGACGGCACGAAAAACGAAAAGGGGGTTCTCAAGGACGAGCCATTCGGTCACACCAACGCCATGATGTGGGAATACTATGCTACCATGTGATCGGATGAACTCGGCAACCACCATCACCCGAAAGGTGCGACAGGCACAGAAACCGCCAACTTCTTTACCTATGACGGTATAAGTGCCGACGGACTGGACATCTATACGGAGCATTCGAGCCAAGGAGATATGGACACCATAGACCCGAACCCAAGCTGCAAAAGTGTAACATCCGTTGATGCTCTTAAGTCAGGTCAATGTGATTTGACTATGTCCGATGGCACGACCCGCCACTATATTTACCGCAATGGTGAGCTTATCGACCCGCATTATGAGGGTGAAGCATCTTCGTATCTGCGTTTTATGTCCCGTGGTGTTGTAAGCCCGACGGTACACTTCGGTGTTAAAGACGAGGTAATGCCCGTGGCGAACGGTCCTGCGACAAATCCCGAGGGCGATGTGTACGATTACATCGGTGTCTATTCCGTATTCGGCAACACGGGTTATTTCTCTGAGCAGGTGCATTACACCAATACGATTGACCCCGAGCTGTTCGTGCTGACAAAAGAGATGGTGGACGCGGCCGGAAACAGTATATCCGCTGCACCGGACGAAGAATTTACCTTCAAGGTGACCTTTGATTCGACCGACAAAACCGCCATGACCTATACGGACAGTACGCTGCACTACTGGAAGGGCGACAAAAGCACCTTGACAAGCACAGAGACGTGGACGGATTCCGGAACCCAACAAACCTATACAATGCCGGAAAATGCACCAAAGCTTGATGAATACGAGCAGTATCTCGATGAAGCCGATACCTATCGTCTGAAACCCATCGCGCCGGATGAAAACACCGAGCCTAATCAAAACAACACTCATACCTATACGGTTAAGCTCAAAGCAAACGAGGCGATTGTATTCTATGGGTTGATCGCAGGAACGAAATTTACCGTCACCGAAGAGAAAAATCCAAATTACCCGGTTGAGCCGAAAGATAGCGGGAACCCGGTCGATACTGATTACACTAAAACAGGTACTATCCTTCGGGCAAGTGAGGATCCGCTGGCGATCGACCCGGCAAAGACCCCCAACCGTTCGGAATTTAGGAACCTGTTGCGAACCGGTGGGCTTACGGTGCAAATGAAAATCAAAAACGAGGCCCCGGACGAGAATAAGGATTTCGGATTTACGGTAACATTCACCGCAGCGGGAATGGAGCTGAATGCAAAAGACATTACAGACACGAAATACAAGGCTGACAATACGCCGTATGACTCTACCGAGTTTACATTCGCTCCGCAAAAGGATGGCGACAGTCTGAAAGCCGAAATCACACTGAAGCATGATGAAAAGCTGGAGATCGTAGGAATTCCGCTCGGTACGAACTACAAAGTGGAGGAAACCCAAAAAGACGGCTATAACCTCCAGCACGTGGCGGGAAATCAAACCGACAGCCCCGGAAGCGATGGCAATTATCTGAAACTCACGGGCAACAGCGTTGAGGGAACCGTAAATGACCCCGACACGCCGGTTTATCTGCTCTTTGTAAATGAAAGGACGCCGGTCTTACCGTTTGTCGGTGGAGTCGGAGTCGGAGCAATCGAACTGACAGGTGTTTTGCTGATTGGATTGGCAACGGCATTGATTGTGCTTAAGAAACGCTCGAATCGGAGGGCAAGAAGATGAGACAAATTCACTTCAAGAACTTCCCGTTGGGAAGAGAGAAAAATGCCATTGAATCAGCAAAACAAAAAATATCAAATCAACAAAGGGAGGAACATAAGAAAATGAAAAATGCAAATCGGAACCTGAGCAGGCTGTTGGCTTGTGCGTTGGTATTCTTACTGGCACTGACCGCCGCTATCCCCGTTTTTGCGGCGAATACGGTAACATAGGATAACCTTGAGGTGGTTATCCACAACAGAGACGGTCTGCCAAAAATGGATGTGAATCAATTTGATGTGTACCAGCTCTTTACCGGCACACCCAACAGAGAGGGGAATAAAGACCCTAAATATGAAGCTGACTACAAAGACCACGAACCCGACAATTGGAACAACTATACTCTTGCCGATGTAAAGTGGGGCATAAGTGTTGAGAACGATGACACCGGCTTGCACAAAGCCACCGACTTGCTTGATGCTCTCAAAAAAGTTGATGAAGAGTGGGCAAAGAAAGACGGTGCGAACGTCTTCACAAGTGTTACAGATGCAGCAGGTCTTGCCAAGGTGTTGGCAGAGCATACGGAAGCCATTTTCCTTCAGCATTTTGCTAAAACCGTTGCAAGCGTTGAAGATTTAGTGCCTGTAACGCCTGTAGATGGTACACCTACTCTGAACAGTGGAGATCCTAATGTTGCAAAGGATGATTATCTGACCTATAAATTCGACAAGCCCGGCTATTATATGTTTAAAGATGCTCATACACCTTCTACAACAGAACCCGATGCAATATCCGAGTATATCCTTGCAGTGCTGGTCGATCAGGAGATCAACCTCAAGGCATCTGTTCCGGAAGTGAAAAAGGAAATTGTGGTTGACACAAATGGCGTAAAAAGCACTGCCAAAGGCGAGGCAGCCGGCGTGAGCGACTATGTACAGTTCAAGCTGACCGGCACACTTCCGATGGATTATGCCGAGTTCGATTCATACAAATACATTTTCCATGATACTCTCAGTGAAGGTCTGACCTTTGTGAATGATCCTGATAATCATCCGCTGACCGTCCGTGTGTATGCAAGTAAGGAGGCTGCGGACAAAGACGCTACTGCTTTTAGTCAAGGTACTGTCGTACCGGCGACCTATGGTGCAGGAACCGCCAACTACACAGTATCTGAGACTCCCGCACCGGGAGGTGATAACTGCAATTTGGAGATTACCTTTAACGACTTGAAAGCACTGAACGATAGTGACTCCCAGCCGATTAAAGTTGATTCTAAGTCCGTGTTTGTTGTCACCTACTACGCAAAGGTAGATAAGGATGCCGTGATTTTGTCTGTCGGCAACCCCAACACCGTACGGCTTGAATATGCAAACAACCCCAACGGTACCGGCACCGGTAAGACAGTGCCAAGTAGTGTCTATGTTTATGCATTCGGTTTGGATTTGACCAAGGTAGACGGTGAAAAAACACCTCTTGGAGGTGCGGGATTCGTGCTGAAAGATAAGGACAATAATTATGCGATCTTTGAGGATCAGTATGTTCTGACAAATGGCGAAGTACAAACTTTCTTTGAAACCCAAAGAGAAGCTGAGGACGCTAAAACACAGGCCGGTGGCACAGGTGAAGTAAGCGGTCCTGTTCGCCGCCTGACCGGATGGACGAGTACAACCACCACACAAACAACTGCCGCTGTTAAGAAACTCGTTGATGACTACGGGGATAAAAAAGCAGAGTTTGATGCGGCTCCGAACGCAGACCGTGATCCGGGCGGACAAGGTAAATCGGCCGGCAAAGCATACACGGATTTGCAGAATGCAAAGAATGATTTGAAATCATATTTACTCGAGGCAGGGGAGAAAAGTAATGGAAAAATCCCCGATGTCTACGGTCTTGATGCTGCAACGTACTACCTCGAAGAGGTAATTGTGCCTGACGGTTACAACCACCCGGAAAAGGATTTTGATATCACAATCACTGCTGAGTTCGAAAGCGATGGTAAATTGAAAAAAATTGTCTATAAACACGGTGAAGAAACTGTGACGTATTTTGCTGAGGATGGTGATTATACTGCGGATAATCTCGGCGATGAGGACGTACCGGTAGGCGATGAACTCACAGACCGCAAAAATCGCTTCAAAAGCGGTCTTTTGAAAGATAGCATTGAAAACCAAAAAGCACCCTTGCTGCCCTTTACCGGCGGCGTCGGCACAATAATCTTCTATGTACTCGGCGGTACTCTGATTGTCGGTGCGATTGTTTATCTTGTGATTGTCTCCAAAAAGAACAAAAAGACCGAAGAAAACACATAAGTAAAATGTTTAGTACGCCGTCCGTTCGGAGGGGTCTGTCCCTGATACGGCGGCAGGGGAGTGCCTTATGAAGCAAACGAAAAATAAGAAATCGAAAAGTCACAGCCCGGTTTCTGCGATTATTGTAACTCTCGTTTTGCTCACGGGAATTTCCCTGCTGCTGTATCCGACAGTTGCGGATTATATCAACTCGTTGAATTATAAAAAAGATATTGAAGACTACCGGAGAGAAGTGCAGCAGTTGGATGTTAATGTGCGGCAGGAAATGCTTGCGGCGGCACACAAATATAACACCGCATTACTTGAACGCTCCGCACGCATCGGCGGATTGGATCCGACTATGAAAAAAGAATACGATAGTCTGCTTGATCCCTTAGGCACCGGCATGATGGGATATATCGTGATAGAAAAGGTCGGGCTCTATCTGCCGATTTACCACGGCACCGGGGAAAACGTATTGCAGACCGGGATCGGACATATCGAGAGTTCCTCTCTGCCGGTGGGCGGAGTGGGAACCAACGCCATTCTATCCGGCCACACCGGCTTACCGTCTTCAAAACTGTTCAGCAGCATTGACCAACTGAAAAAGGGAGATATCTTCTATCTGCACATTTTAGGAGAAGTATTGACCTATCAGGTGGAATCTGCCGTTGTGCTGTTGCCGAAGGAGGCGGAAAAGCAGGAAATAGACCCGCAGAGCGACCTCTGCACCCTGATGACCTGCACACCCTATGGAGTCAATTCCCACCGCTTGTTGGTGACGGGCGTGCGTATCCGGACACCGAAGGAGCGGCTTTCGGATGAAAACAAACCTTTTGAAACAATTTCCGCTTCGCTGCCGCCTGTTTTGTGGGCAGTTATTATCGGTTTGCCCGTTTTAACTGCCGTTGTTATAGCGGTGGTTGTGCGAAAAGTGAGGTTGAATAAGAAAACACAATGAAAAAGCAGAGAGATAAGAAGAAAAAGAAAGTGTCGGATATTCTATCCCGCATTGCGATTGCCTTAATGCTGCTGGTGGGAATTGCGTTGGTGCTGTACCCGACGGTGGCGGACATGATCAACGACTCTCTCAACAATCAGGCTATTGATGCTTACAAAGGACAGCTGCTTACACTTGACGACAGTAAGTATAAGACAATGCTCAAGGCTGCACAGGATTACAATGACCGGCTGTTCCGCTCCGATCCGTATATCGGTGCCTTGACCGTCGAGGAACGTAAAGAATATGAAAGCCTTCTTAATCTCGACAGCTCCGGTATGATGGGATATATCGAGGTGCCAAAGTCGGATATCTATCTGGCCGTTTATCACGGCACCGATGAAGCAGTGCTGCAAATCGGCTCGGGACATCTGGACTCCTCCAGTCTGCCGGTTCCGGGAACGAGCGTGCATACTGTTCTTTCGGGTCACAGCGGGCTGCCGTCGGCACGGCTGTTCACCGACCTTGACCAATTGAAAATCGGCGATACATTTAAGCTGCATATTCTGTCTGAAACACTGATATATGAGGTGGAAAGTATTCAGCGTGTAGAGCCGGGGGAACTTAAAGATCTGCGAATAGAGCAGGGCAAGGAGCTTTGCACGCTGATGACCTGTACGCCTTACGGAATAAATACTGACCGACTTCTTGTTACCGGCCACCGTATCGAAACACCGCAGGCTGCCCCATCGCAGGATAGCACGCTTGCCGCTGCGATAGTGACTTCCAAATGGAATTGGTGGTTTGCATTTCTGCCGGCGATTTTGTTCGCAGGAATTGTAATTACCGTCATTTTAATTCATAGAAGAAAGAAAATGAAGAAACAACCTGACCCTGAAAGCCGTGAGGAGGAAATCCAATCATGAAAAAACGTATTTTACCGATAATATTTTGTATCTTGCTCTTACTTACGGCTGCTATGCCGGCTTCTGCTGCCGAAACGGGTTCCGTCACCGTTTTGTTCCAAAATAATAATCAGTCGGTAACGGATGCGGCATTCGATATTTACAAAGCGGCGGAATGGGACGGAGACGGATATGCCCTGATTGCCCCTTTTTCCGATTATTCCGTGAAAATACCAAACGATGTATACAGTGACGAATGGAAGACGATTGCTTCCACTTTGGCAGCTTATGCGGAAAGAGATAAAATTACACCCCTCGCCTCCGGTCAGACGGATGAAAATGGCGAATTCTCTTTTGAAGGACTTTCTGACGGACTGTATTTACTGGTCGGCAGCCCTGTGGATTCGGGCAGACAGAGGTTATTTCCTCAGCCGATGTTAGTGACTGTCCCTTATGAGACACCAAACGGCGACAGGGATTATGATGTGGCAGCCGAGCCGAAGTACGAAGCCACCGGTAATTACACAGGTGAAATGATTACTCGCCGTGCCTTGAAAATATGGAGGGATGACGGAAACGAAGAAAAACGCCCGCAGAATATTACCGTACAGCTTCTTTGTGACGGGAAGATCTATGATGAACAGATGCTGAACGCTGCAAATAACTGGTCTTATACTTGGAAAGGTCTGGAAGCTGCTCACGACTGGAAGCTCACCGAAAAGGAAGTGCCGGAGGACTATACGGTTCAGATTACCCGACAGGATATTACCTTTACCGTAACTAATACAAGCAAAAATTCACCGCCGACTTCGACGGGTACATCGGACGAACCCACTCTGCCGCAGACGGGACTGCTCTGGTGGCCTGTGCCGGTGCTGGGAGGAATCGGTGTTGTCGCACTCTTCTTCGGAATTTTCCTTCTGCTGCGAAAAAAGGATGGTTCTGATGCATAGGAACAGGGGTGCGGCGGTACTCATCAGCATAGGTTGTTTCTTTATTTTAGCCGCCCTCACGCTGAGCGGCTATAACCTTTGGGATGATTACCGGGCAGGGCAATCCGTAAGTGATATTTTAGACCTTATGCCCGTCCGACAACCGCCTGTTTCAGACACAACGCCGGACTATATCCCGGACTATATTCTCAATCCGTATATGGAAATGCCGACCGAAGAAATTGACGGGTACTTGTATATCGGAAAGGTTACGATCCCGTCGTTGGAGTTGGAACTGCCGGTTATGGATACCTGGGATTATGAACGGATGAGAATTGCCCCTTGCCGGTATGTCGGGACTGCCTATCTTCCCGGTTTTGTCATTTGCGGACACAACTATACATCCCATTTCGGGAGGTTAAAAAATCTTTCTCCGGGGGACAGCGTGCATTTTACCGATATGGTCGGAAATGACTTTTCGTATGAGGTGGCGGCCGTGGAAACACTTGCACCGACAGCTGTTGAAGAAATGAAAAGCAGCAAGTGGGACCTGACCCTGTTTTCCTGCACCATCGGCGGAGAGGCACGGGTGACGGTGCGTTGCCGTCAAATCCAAACATCGGATGAATCCGACCGATAGCACGAAACGCACAGGAGCGAAGATGTTAAGTTCGTTTTTCTCGGAGGAAAGTCATTCATCCGTACACACTGAAAATTCATATTTACCGAAACCCTGCATTATCTGCTTTTTTAGCGGCTGTGGGGTTTTTTTGTTTGTATTTCCCGTATCCTTCTGATATACTTCCGTTGCTTGGGGGGACAAAGAATCCCTCAGTCTGCCCTATTGAAAAAAACGGTCGGATATATTATAATTTGTTTATAGTATTCCGATAACTTAATTAGGATAAAACAGGAGGCAGATATCATGTATAAGAATTATATTTTTGATTTATACGGTACATTGGTTGATATCAATACCAATGAATGGAAGCCGGGTCTGTGGAAAAATATGTCGATGATATATTCCATGGGTGGAGCCGCATATACTCCGCAGGAACTGAAAAAGGCTTACGGTGATTATCTTAAAGAGGAAATAGAGAGTATTCCGCACGATAAATATTCCACTAATCCCGAGCCGGAAATTACAAAGGTTTTCATGAGGCTTTATACCGATAAGGGAGTGGAATGTTCAAAGGAAACTGCCGAATATACCGGCAGGGTTTTCAGGGCATTGTCACTAAAGTATATAAAGCTGTATGACGGTGTAAGGGAGCTTTTCGCAGCTATACGTACAAACGGGGGAAAGATATTTCTTTTATCCAATGCACAGCGTATATTTACAGAGCCGGAGATACGTATGCTCGGGATATATAATGACTTTGATGATATAATCATATCGTCCGATACAGGCTGTGCAAAGCCCGACAGAATGTTTTATGAGTATATACTGAAAAAGCATAATCTGAAAAAAGAAGAAAGCATTATGATAGGAAATGATTATATAACGGATATAAAGGGTTCACATGATGCCGGTCTGAATTCGCTGTATCTCCATACAAATATATCTCCTGAGATAAAGGGAGAGCTTTATGCTGATTATACAGTCATGAGCGGAAGTCTTGAGGAGGCAAGAAAGGTGCTTTTTGGTGTATGAACATATAAATTTACATAACAAAAAGCGAGATGTTATAAGTATTGTCGAAAAGAAAAACAAAATAATATTAAAAAGCATCGCATAAGCGGTGTTTTTTTTTATGTTTGTCGGGCATAACGCTAATCTGACAGGTGAGAGTTCTGTCACGGGGAGTTACAGTCAAGTGTAGCGAAGAAGACCCGGTTTGTGCAGCAATGTTGTGAATTATCAGCTCCCGCATGAGATTTTGAAAACAGCAAAAAAGACGGAGGGCGAACCCGAATCGGTCAACCCTCCGTGTACCCTATGCAGAGTCTTAATCAAATTTTATTTTGTATATCGCAGTGTCGTCTGCATTAGATATTTAACTTTAATCGAAATATCCTCAGAATAATCCCTGAGCTGAATAAGACCGGCTGTTTAAGTATTACTGCTGCTCTCCTCGGATTTGCTGCTTCCTTCGGATTTGCTGCTCTCTTCCGGTTCGCTGCTTTCTTCGGATTTGCTGCTCTCTTCCGGTTCGCTGCTTTCTTCGGGTTTGCTGACCTCTTCCGGTTCACTGCTATCCTCGGTATCGGAACCTTGAGCAGGGTCGCTATTTTCTGTTATATCCGTATCGTAGGTGTAATCGGCAAGATTTTGTGTAACAACTCTGTTGAACAATGACGGATAATCCTCATATCCACGCAGTTCGGACCATACATTGTCAAAGTTGATGTAATTGCTTGAAGGCTCTCCGTTAATATCATATGAAGCGGTGCCGTCAACAATGGTCATTTCACCGAATTTATAGAATGTATAATATGAAGCCTCAGTCTTAACAGGCTTATCGTCTTTTGTTCCGTTTACTGTAATATTTACTTTGTATACAATATAGGTTTCTCTTGTATCATAAGACCAATCGCTGTAATTCTTGGGGTTTAACATTATGGCTCCGACATACTCGTAATTCTTGAGAGTGAAATCATCTTTGGCAGTGTCGGACATGATGAAGTCCTCGGTTTCCTTCTTCATGCTTGCGAGTGCATCGGCAGGTATTTTCGCAACCGTATCAACAGCCTCCGGAAGACCGTCCACGGTGAAGCTCTTTTCTGTTGCTTCTGACTTCACCTGATAATACTCGGCAAGATAATCATCAATATTGTCATAGCCGGAAGCTGATGCTGTAACCTTTACCTCTTCACCGTTTGAAAGTCCGTCCGGTTTGTCAATATTGTATTCAAGGTTATATTTTCCGTAACCCTCTACGGCAGCTACGCCGTCAGGTTCCTGACCGTCAAATGCAACATTTATACCTTCAAATACATCTACTGTCTGCATTTCGTCAAGACCTTCAACAGTAAATTCTTTAGCAGAATACTGAAGCTCACACTTTACATTTCTTGCAATATCCTCTTTTTTGCTGTTTGATATATCCCATTTTATCTTAACTTTATTACCATTGGAAAGATTTGATGACTTGTCGAGTGAATAACAGCCGTAAAGTGCAGATGAAAGATAATCTGCTGCATTGTAATAATAGTCCTGTCCCTGAGCCCCGGTGAATTGGAGCTTATCCGCCCAGTCATCTTCAAATTTACCCTTATTGAAGCTTACGCTTGCATTGCCGTATCCGTCAGTACCGGTGAAATCAACAATGATATAATCATCAAGATTGACTGTCGGAGGACGGTTCAATATGTTGACAATCACTATTATAGCTACAACAACCACAACAGCCGCAGCACCAATAATAATCAGCGGTTTGAAATTGAAAGGCTCTTTTACCGTATTAACGGTTGCAGCCCCGGCAGTACCGGAACCGTACGAAGAAGCAGGTGCGGCAGGGGGAACAGGTGTATTTATTTCGGCAGGTACAGAAGGAATAACTGCCGTCGGAGCGTTGGAATCGAAGCCATGAACAGGAGCTGTCACAGGAGCAGTGTTGACGGAAAGATTTTTACCGCAGACGGGACAAAATTTAGCACCGGGTTTTAATTCGGCACCGCAGTCCGGACACTTATTTCCCGAGCCGGGAGCGGCAACGGTTCCGGCAGTCTGAGTATTGACGGCAGCGGTTTTAACCGTTTCGGGTGCCGA
>X301_European_Hare__coassemble_849_pt1 | contig 77390 bp, 75 predicted proteins | sample X301_European_Hare__metabat2_low_PE_012 | metagenome-assembled genome bin X301_European_Hare
AGTTGGTTAGAGCAACCGGCTCATAACCGGTTGGTCCGGGGTTCGAGTCCCTGTTTTGTTTTCATGACCGGATACCAATTTCGATACTAAGTATTGAAATTGGTATTTTTTCACATTTCAATTAAACGCTTCGATAAATTTGGCTTTGAAAGACATAATTAGGAATTACGTTTTGGGGGTGTTTTGAGTGGAAAGGTGGACTTGTACGTGCGGTTATTTTATGAATGACCACAGTTGCCCCGATGTCAAACTTTGTAATTAGTTTTTGAGTATGTCTTGAACAAGGCAAGGAGTAAAAAAGACTGTTATTCAAAAAACCTAAGGAGGAATTTTCATGAATGGCACAGTGGGAGCGGATACCATATTTTATACCCTGAAACTGAAATGTACAAGGGAGTCTATGGAAGTCTTTGAAAAAATGATAAAGAGTATTAAAAAGAAAGGTGCAACAAAAAACTGGACTTATGAAATTGATAAAGATATTTTTACTGTTGATTTTGGTGACGGTATGAGCGAGTGCTTTTCGGTTCAGTTTGATGAAAATAATATATGCAAAGGTATTTGTAAGGTTTATTTTCCTAACAGTGGGGAGCTTTTTGATGACGAAAAGAAGAGTGAGTTCAAAAAATTGCTGAATATGATATTGTCTGCGAAGTCTATGTTTTCAAGAATTGATATAACAGATGATTACGGAATAGCCGCAGATTATGTCGAAAGCAAAAAATATAAATTGCAATTGCGGGAACTGACTGCATCTGAGTTTTGTGATACGGAAGGACTGACGAATCATTGTGATTTTATTATCGGAGTGATCCGTAAGGCACTGTTTATTCCGATGAATGCCGATCCTATGGACTATTTAAATGAACATATAGTTTGTAAGAATCCGGAGGCTCATGAAAAAATGTTTCCGCTGTTTGAAACGTATTTGTATGAAACATCAGCGTATAAAGGAAAACGATTGTCTGAATACTCTGAGTTAGAATATGAAACGGATGCTCCCGGATTTACTGCAAAGGCATTTATTCTTGCAGCAAATGAGCTTTATTGCTATCGTGATTTTTACACATTGGGGAATAAAGCTATTCCGTGGACGAGATATACTCAGATACATAAATTTTATCGTGATAAGGTCTACCCAATCCTTGATACGATGCCGGACGGCTTTGAGAAATGCTGTATTGCATACAGATTTTTTCTTTCGGCATATGATTTTTGCGGATTTAAGTATATGGGAGAATGTGGGAAATCATGAAAAAAAGATTATTAAAGTTATTAAAAGAATTTAGAGGTATTTTTGAGGACTATAACATACAGTCACCTGTTGATTATTACAAAGCATTATGCTTATGGGTTAATAAAAATAAAACAATATTTGGCGAAGAATCAATTAGTTTCAACAGATTGGATATTCTGACTTCATTGGATATTGAAAAATATCTCAGTAATATTAATTGTAATATTAATTTAGCAGAAATTGATTTTGATGGTGAAAAAGATAGGATAAGAAATATTAATTTTCAGACAATGGACGGATTGCTAATGTATATTTCTGAAACTATGTTTGAAATTGTGACGATTCCTTGTTCAAAGGTGTGTTGTTACTGTATATGTGGAAATGTCAGATATATAAAAATAAATTATAATGATTGTGAAGGAAAAGTGGTAGCGGAATGTCAGGACTGCGGAAATATTATGGATATAAACGGAAAGAAAATTACGGAAAAAATACAGAATTGGCTTCCGGCGACAAAGGAAGAAATTGATATGGAATGTTTGTATAGCTCAGTCGGTAGAGTGCATGACTGTTAATCATGATGTCACCGGTTCGAGCCCGGTTGGGGGAGCCGGAGAAGCTGTAGAATTGATTTTCTACAGCTTTTTTTAGTATGACGGGCATACCAATGCTCTGTGGTGAAAGTCCACCATAGCGTAGTTACCGACGAACTTAAAAGCGACTTGTAAGTTTCACATCGTGAGGTGTGGGAGAGAAGAAGCAATAGCAAAATCGTAGCCTGACGAACAGAAACCTGATACTAAGGCGTATTAAATAGTCTTAATATTTTCTACATCTGCATAGTATTCATGTACTGTAACATCTTCAAATTTATTCGTCTGTTTAATCGGGTTTTCATTTCAGTAAAAATATAACAAATCATTGTGTCTGATAAACAAAACGGATAATATTGTCAATACTTACAAATATGTGTTTGATAATATGGACAATTTAACAAAACACAAGCAGACCCACTTGACGGTATAATTACACATGAGTATAATAAAAACGGACGTGTAACGAAGCTGATTTGACCGAACAATCATCGCCTTTACGGAGACTTTTTGCAGTTACCGATTTGCCGTCAACAATCTGTGAGATACGGTTATTTTGGCTATCGTATCTACCGTCCCTCCAATCATGTTGCTCTATCAAGCTGACGTACGGTGTCATATTCGCAGGTTTCAACATTTCCGTTCCCTTGCTGACATCACTACTATGACCGTTAAAGTTTATGATAGACTGTATGATGTTGAAAAAATTGGACATAAAAGTTCCGATATTTCAAACGCAAAGAAAAATAACGTTATATTGGAAGGGAGATATTATAAAATGGGTTTAAAAGAGGAAAACTTTGACAGTGTTTTGGCTGAAAAGATTGAGAATGCTGTCGAGAAAGCAGTGTTAAAACTTTTTGAAGAGCATAAAGAGAATTTTTACTACTGTTCCCTTATTACTTCCGGTGAAGCCGAAAGGCCCATATTATCTGCTTGGTCTTGGGAAGCTCTGGATAGAATATCCGAAAATGATGAGGATAAGGAAGATTTAAAATGGTATTATGCGGACTCTCCATACTGTATGTTTGGTGAGGAATTTTTGTCGGAGTTAGATGAGGTATTTCAGAAAAGACCATGTGTAGCAGATATTGACGATGATATTGAGTATGATAAAGAGATAAGTATTAGAATAAATTCCATGGAAAAAGCATTATCAAATCTTGACAAAAAAGGACTTTTCGGGACGGGAGAAGATCGAAAGAAAATTGTTATCAATGCCGAATTTATGCCGCCCGATTATTCCAATACAGAGCGTGCAATTCGATTAAATCCTAAAGATGCTTTAGTATCATGGTTAGAAGAAGCTGCAGAGGAAGATGAAGAAGAAGAAGATTATTGATAATTTCGTTGTATGACAGTAGACTCTTATATGGTTTTATAATGTTGCCAAGTACAGTTATGACACGCTCGGCAATCTTATTTCTATTGAATATTCGGCGGCAGAATTGTAAGTTACTCGTATTATCCGACAGGCAGACTCGAGAGTGTTTTCGGTTGGAATAACGAGGTGACAAATTATGAGTATGACGGCAGCGGACGTATAACGAAACCGAGCCGACCGAACGGAAGTGTTGCAACCTACAAATATGATGTCATATGTCAGCTGATAAGCCGCCGTTTTAAGAAGCAATCATCGTAAGTATGTTACTACATAGTGAAAATCTATAAAAGTTCAAGCAGAGAGGAAGCGGGTATAAAATGGACGATTTTTTTATGAAAGTTTTTGGTAAGGATTATGATTTTAGTGGTGAGCAAAACACTGAAGATCGAATATCCGCTATTGAGCAAAAACTTGAAATTAAGTTTCCTAAATTGTATAGGGATATAATTCTTAAACATAATGGCGGTTATGGTGAAATTGGTGATTATGATTATGAATTATGGAGTATAGAAGATATTGATTCTTTTAATTCGACTATCATAGGATTGGGCGATTTGGTACAGTTTTCATCCGACAGTATAGGGGATGATTATGCGTTTGATAAGCACGATTGCTCAATATATTTGGTACTGGAAGATTCCTGTGATTACAAAGATGCCAAAAGAATAGCTGATAGCTTTGAAAATTTTATGATAGACATGAGCAATGGTGAGATCTTTGATCCTTGGTGATAGTCAATAATATTGTCAGAATTTGATATACATATGAAAGTTTTTAATGGAAGATATATTGGTCTGTGAAAGACATCATTATGCTGTTGATGAAAGTTGTTGGTTATCCATAGGTATAGATAATAGCAAAGTGTTAAGCATTGAAATAATATTTGCAGTGAAATCTTTGGTGATGTATGGAAAGTAAGAAATCTTGTGTGAATTATGAATAAAAATGAATTAACCGTATTTTATAATTATGGAGAAAGTTTCTGTTTGTTGATAGTGAAACTATGGATATAAAAGACATGAATGAAATCATTAAAACGGTTTTTGGAGTTAATCCCAAACCTATGGGAACTCTCATTAAGGGGGTATTTGAAAATATGGTTTCATTTGCCGAAAAAACCGATGGTTTTATATGTGGAGTAAGACCCGCGGGTATAGAAAAATGGCTCATGGCGACGCTGTTCTATGATTATGGCGAAAACAGATTAAGGGTAGTTATAGAAAATTGCGAATGTGATTGCGGGTGGAAGAGAATTGTCGCAAATCCTTCCGTGTCCGGTTTATATGAAACGCTTGACAATGAATTTGAAATATTAAACAAGATTAAAAATATTTCTTTAGACAGGTATATTCATGGAAAGCAGTTTTTATGGCATAATTGGTTAAATTATCATAGGACGAGGAGCATTTTATATGTGCAAAAGATGTGAATACAGCATATGGCGGAATTTTTGACGGAGAAAATATATTACTGTTATGATTTGCAGTCTTGTGTATAAGTAACTATTTCGGGAGATGAGGGTATGTTAATTGCAGAAGGCAATATGATAATGTACAGTAAGTATTTTACAGGTAAGTTTTTCCCATCTTCATTTTTGATAACAATACTTATAGACGGTAAAGCATATTATACAAGAGTGTGTACGAATGATAACAGCCGGTTTAATTTTGATGTTTATAATAAAGTTAAAGCAGAAATTATGTTCGGCGAATTGGCTGTTATAAATTTATATTCCGGTATTTACCTTGATGCTATTTCCGGAAAATCTACGATCGGCAGGATACATATATCGGACATAAAGGAAATATATGTTGAAAAAGAGGCTATAGAAAGCGTTAATGATATCGTATTAAGAAGAAAAATAGTATCCTATGCCGAAAGACTCGATAATGCAATTATTTTTGAGCAAGTTTATGATTTAATATAAATCGAACAGGGATGCCGGGAAAATGAATGAACCACCATCAAGATGGATATTAAATAAATGATAATTTGTTGAAGGACACGGCAAAATGAGATTGATTATAAGTAGTATTCAAAATGATAATGAAAATACGGTCATATATGGTATTACAGAAATAGGAATAATAAAAGGTATTTGGAAATACGAAGAAAGCCCTGTTTTGCTAAATGCGTATTCTGTTGAATTATCATTTGAAAAGTTTGATAAACAAATAGTAACTGAACACCAAGAGGAGATATATGCGGAAATATGGGGTATAGATGACACCGTACATTTTCATGGGGTATGTGAAGATATAGACGAGGATGTCTATTATATACGTTTTGCAGATGATTGGCTTGATATGGTAGAAATCCCCGGAGATACTCCCGAAATAAATAAAGGGGATCATGTATATTTTTCTGCAAAATATCGGAATGTACATATATATCCCTATTCAGGTTATTGAACCAAAAAATTATATCAACAGATATCCGTAACTATGTCGGCTATGATATGTATGTAATTATCGAAAACAGTAAATTTGCCGGTATTTTCGAGTGAATAAATTGTATTTTTATAAATATCCGACGACCGTAAACAGGGAAAATTGACCTGCCTGCGGTCATTTTTTATTTAAAAAGCCAATTAAAAAATTATGTCCGATACAGTATATACTGCATAAAAATATACAATAATCACAGTAGAATAAAGGATAAATCCAAGCTTTTTTACATAAATACCGAAAAATCGAATATGCCCTTGACAAGAATACTATAATATGTTATCTTATTATTACATTATTATGCTATTGCGTTATTTCTTTACTGTGATAAAGCGATAGTTTGCTTAAAGAAAAAATATGAGGTATGTTTTTATGAAGGATTATTTCAGAATTACACCCGAAGGTACAAAGGATCTTCTGTTTGAGGAATGTCTTGCAAACAGGACGGTTTCTGCTATTCTCGGAAGTGTTTTTTCACACAGAGGTTTCCATGAGGTTCTGACGCCGGGAATAGAATTTTATGATCTGTTTTCGGAGGAGATTTCGGGAATACCAATGGAAAGTATGTTCAAAATGAGCGATTCCAAGGGAAGACTTATGGTCATGCGTCCCGACTCCACACTTCCGATAGCAAGAATGGTAACAACCAGACTTATGAATGAACGACACCCGATAAGGCTGTATTATAATCAGCGTGTATATCGCTATAATCCCGGACTTACCGGCAGAAGCAACGAGGTTATGCAGACGGGTATCGAGCTTATCGGTGCAAAGGGAAAAAGAGCTGACCTTGAAACAATAACGACTGCAATAGAGGCTCTTTCAAAATGCGTTCCCGATTTCAGAATTGAACTCGGTAATGCGGCATTTTTTAAGGCAGTGGCAAAAAATCTTCCTGTAAGTGATGAGGAACGGGAAGAAATAAGAACGCTTATAGAATCAAAAAATTACTCGGCACTTAATTCCGTGCTTGATAAGCTTGAACATACTCAGGCGGTTGACGTTATACGAAAGCTGCCGGGGCTGTTCGGAGGAGTAGAGGTACTTGACGAAGCATATAAGCTTTGCGATGATGAAGCAGCAATAAAAACGCTTGAATATGTTCGTGAGATATATAACGACCTGTCAAAGCTTGGTCTTGGAGAAAGACTTATAATCGATCTCGGACTTGTGCAGAGGAATGATTATTACAGCGATATAGTATTCAGCGGCTATGTTATGGGATCGGGAGAGCCTGTACTTATAGGAGGAAGATACGATAAACTTCTTGACAGATTCGGACTTCCGGCACCTGCTGTCGGATTCGGTATTAATGTTGACGCACTTGCAAGAGTAATGCTTGAAAGAGGAAATATTCCTCAGAAGCAGATTCCGGCAATTCTTGTACATAGCGAAAAGGGACATGAAATAGAAGCAATAAAATATACAATGGCTCTTTCGGAAGCAAATATTCTCGGTGAAAACAGCGTATTTGAAACCGAGGAACAGGCACTTGAATATGCAAGATATAAGGGAATAAAGAAGCTTGCAATAGTGGGCGATGAGATTAAAACAATAAACACAGGAGTATGAGTATATGAAACCGTTAAGAATTGCACTGACAAAGGGCAGGCTTGAAAAGGATACAATAGGGCTGCTTGAAGCGGCAGGCTTCGACTGCACTGCCGTGCGTGAAAAGGGCAGAAGACTTATTCTACCGATAGGCGGAGCAAATATGGAGGTCGTTCTTGCAAAGGCGGCTGATGTTATTACATATGTTGAAAACGGAGTATGCGACCTTGGTGTAGTCGGTAAGGACACAATAATGGAAAACGGCAGAAGTTTTTATGAAATACTTGACCTCGGCTTCGGAAAATGCCGATTTGCACTTGCAGGCAAGGCGGGAACAGATTTCTTTTCGGGATATGAGGCAAAAACCATAGCTACAAAATATCCGAATGTCACAAGGAGCTTTTTTGAGGGCAAGGGAATGGATATCCGCATAATAAAAATTGAGGGTTCTGTGGAGCTTGCACCGCTTTTAGGACTGTCAGATGCGATAGTAGATATAGTGGAAACAGGCTCAACGCTCAGAGAAAACGGTCTTGAAATTATTGAAGATAATGTTGCACCGATTTCAGCAAGGCTTATAGCAAATACGGCAAGCCTTAAGCTTCGCAAGGCGGAGATTGAGGAGCTTTCCAAAAAAATGGAGACGGAAAGGAAGAAAATGAAATGATAAAAACAGTAAAAGCAGACGGCAAGGCCGAATATGAATATTTAAAAAAGGTTCGTGAAAGAAGCACGGAAACAGACAGGGACGTTACTGCCGTGGTTACCGATATAATAGATAATGTACGCAAAAACGGGGATAAGGCTGTGCGTAAATATACGGTAAAATTTGACGGTAAAGCACCCGAATGCTTTGAAGTAAGCAGAGAGGAAATTGAAAAATCCGTTTCAGAGTGCGATTCTGAGTTTATTGGTATTCTTGAAAGAGCAGCGGCAAATATAAGGGATTTCCACGCACGTCAGCTTCAGCAGAGCTGGCTTACAACAAAGGATAACGGTGTCATAATGGGACAGAGAGTAAGAGGACTTGCAAGGGTAGGTCTTTATGTTCCGGGAGGCACAGCTGCTTATCCGTCGTCGGTGCTTATGAATGCGATACCGGCCAAGATTGCCGGAGTGGGTGAGCTTATCATGGTAACGCCTCCTATGAAGGACGGAAAGCCGAATCACAATATTATGGCGGCTGCATACGTTGCAGGAGTTGACAGGGTATTCCTTATGGGCGGAGCACAGGCTGTTGCTGCTCTTGCATACGGTACGGAAAGTGTTCCGAAGGTTGACAAGATAGTAGGGCCGGGAAATATCTTTGTAGCAACGGCGAAAAAGCTTGTATACGGGACGGTTGACATAGATATGATAGCAGGGCCGAGTGAAATACTGGTGCTTGCCGATGAAAGTGCAAATCCAAAATTCCTTGCGGCAGACCTTATGTCACAGGCAGAGCATGACAGGCTTGCATCTGCTATTCTTGTAACGACCTCACAGAGAATTGCGGATGAAACGGCTGCAGAGATTGAAAGACAGATTCAGACGCTTTCAAGAAAGGAAATCATAGTTGAGTCGCTTACGAATTACGGTGCAATAATTGTATGTGATGATATTGATAAGGCGGTGGAAACGGCAAACGACCTTGCACCCGAGCATCTTGAGGTATGTTGTGAAAATCCCATGGAATATGTAGGAAAGCTCGATAATGCAGGTTCGGTATTTTTAGGCAATTATTCACCTGAGCCGCTCGGGGATTATTTTGCAGGACCTAATCATGTACTTCCGACAAGCGGAACGGCAAGATTTTTCTCACCGCTTTCCGTTGACAGTTTTATAAAGAAGTCAAGCTTTATATATTATACGGAGTCTGCACTAAGGGCAGATAAAGAGGATATAGAACGTTTTGCTAAGACCGAGGGATTGACGGCACACGCAAACTCAATAACAGTCAGGTTTAAATAATAGACGTATTTAGATCACAACGGCAATTTTAGGTCAAGCGGAAAACGTATCAACAAAACAAACTTACGGCGGGCAAAACGGCAGTTTTAGGTCAAGCCTTTTTGCGGCGTGCCGCCGCTGTCAATCCCGGCGTTCGCCGGGTTTGTTCCACCGTGGGTTTAAATTGCTGGAAAACTGATTATCCCGACATTTGATTTGCCTGTCGGAAAAGGCAGGTCAGTATCGTGAGTGGCTCTCCGAGCCGCTCCGTCGTATGTTACTTATGGTGGGCAAAACGGCAGTTTTAGGTCAAGCCTTTTTTAAAAGGCTTGCGGAGTCCGGAGGCAGAGCCTCCGGTCGCTGTCCGCAGACAGCGAAATCTTTAGCCTTTACGCCTGGGCAAGGGGTGAATTGAAAAACAGTCCGGTGGACTGTTTTTCAAGAGGGGTCGCCCTGCGAGAGGGCGACCCCTTGTCGATGGTTTTAAGGTCTAACCTCGGCGATACTTCGCCGACAAATAGAAGCGGATAATTGTTAATACTCACAAATAACTTTATGTTAAATTATTTTAGATATTAGGAAAATGATTTTTTAATAAGAGGTGCGATCATGCCATATAAACTATGCGAAAAGGTTCGTAAGCTTGAGCCTTATGAGCCGATAAGCGGAAATTATAGGATAAGACTTGATGCAAATGAGTCGTATTATAACTTCCCCGAAGTAATAAAAGACGAAATAAAGAATATAATTGATAATGTTGCGTTCAACAGATACCCTGACCCGAATGCGGCAAGGCTTATTGAACCGTTTTCGGATTACTACGGTATATCTTCCGAAAACGTAACAGCCTCAAACGGCTCGGATGAGCTTCTGTACCTGCTTGCTTCCGCAATGCTTACAAAAAACAGTAGGGTTATTGTAACCGAACCGGATTTTTCAATGTATTCTTTCTATTCATATCTTTCCGAAAATGAAATAATAACATATAGGAAAAATGACAGCCTTAATATTGATGTTGATGAGCTTATCAGACTTGCAAAATCGGAAAATGCCGATATGATAATATTTTCAAATCCCTGTAATCCGACCGGTCAGGGAATAAGTGCAGAACAGGCTCGCAAACTGGTTAAAGGTGTGGACTGCCTTGTTGTTCTGGACGAGGCATATATGGATTTCTGGAATGAAAGCCTTATAGGGGAAGCTTCCCGGTATGATAATCTTATCGTACTCAAAACCGCATCAAAGGCAGTGGGTTCGGCAGCAATAAGGCTTGGCTTTGCCGTTGCAAATAAAACGATTACAACCGCTCTCAGGGCAGTAAAGGCACCGTATAATGTAAATACTGTTTCTCAGGAAATAGGAAGATGTATATACAGCCACAAGGATATTCTCGATTCACGCAGAGAGGATATAATAAGAAATACCGCTCAGCTTTATAAGAACATTAAGGATATAACCGATAATTATAAGCTGCCGTTTAAGGTATATGAGCCGTGTGCCAATTTTGTATTCATTGAAAGCGATAAGTCATTGAGTATATATGAATTTCTGCTTGAAAACAGCATCGCCGTAAGGTATTTCAAAGGTGCGGATGCACTGAGGATAACAACCGGGAATGAAGAAGAAAATAAAGAATTTCTTGTTTTATTTGAGAAATTTATTATCGAAAACATACTAAAAAGAAATCGCTGAAAAAATGATTTGTTATATTTTGCCCGAAAATGTTTAAGTTTTTGTTATCAGGTATTTACAACGAAGAATTAATGATTTATACTTATTCATACGATATCGAAAGGAGTGCGGGATATGCGTACAGCTTTGGTTACAAGAGAAACAAAGGAAACCCGGATAAGCGTTGAGCTTAATCTTGACGGCGGAGAAGCGGATATAGATACAGGCATAGGTTTTTTTAATCATATGCTGACTGCCCTTGCCGTTCACGGAGGCTTTGGTCTGAAAGTCAAAGCAAAGGGCGACCTTGATGTTGATTGCCACCATACGATAGAGGATACGGGGATTGTCCTCGGTACAGCATTTTCACAGGCAATAGGTGATAAGAGCGGAATTGCCCGTTTCGGTTCGTTTTATGTTCCAATGGATGAGGCACTCGGCTTTTGTTCGCTTGATATAAGCGGCAGACCGTTCCTTGTTTTTGATGCGTTTTTTCCCGAGGAAAAAATCGGGGAGTACGATAGTTGTATGACAGAGGAATTTATGAGGGCATTTGCCTATAATGCCGGCATAACTTTGCACCTTAAGGCGATGTACGGAAAAAATTCGCACCACATTACCGAAGCACTGTATAAAGCACTTGCTCATTCACTGAGAGCCGCCGTTATTCGGACAGCAAGCGATAAACCGCTCTCGACAAAAGGAGTATTATGATATCGAATTTATGAAATTGACTTTTCAGGAAGGTTGATATATATGTTAGTTTTACCTGCTATTGATATTATAGATGGGAATTGTGTACGTCTTTACAGAGGAGATTATTCCACGGTTCATAAGGTTGCCGATAGTGTGATTGATACGGCTAAAAGTTTCGTTGAAGCCGGAGCACGTTTTATGCACGTTGTAGACCTTGACGGTGCAAAGGTCGGAGAAAGAAAAAATTCGGATATTATTCTTGATATACGCAAGAATTGCGATATAAAGATCGAAGTGGGCGGCGGAATACGCACAATGGAATCGGTCGAATTTTACCTTGAAAACGGTATAGACAGAGTAATACTGGGTTCTGCCGCAATAAAAAATCCTGATTTTGTACGTGAGGTCGTCAAAAAATACTCTTCAAAAATAGCCGTGGGAATAGACGCAAAGGACGGATATGTTTCTGCTGAGGGGTGGACGGATACTTCGGAGATAAAATATACCGAGCTTGCAAAGCGTATGGAGGATGTCGGAGTACAGTATATAATCTTTACGGATATTTCCAAGGACGGTATGATGAGCGGACCGAATCTTACAATGCTTGATGAACTCAAATCTTCGGTCAAGTGTAATATTATCGCATCGGGCGGTGTTGCAAATCTCAAGGATATTATAAATCTTACAGACCTTGATATATACGGAGCAATATCCGGAAAGGCAATATATGCCGGTACACTTGACCTTGCGAGGGCAATAGAGGTTGCACACGCAGCAAAGCATAACGGAAAGGGAGCTAATCTGTGATGGGAAAGTTTGATTTTATTGAGGATTATTTTAAAAAATCCGAGCTTATTCCCGCCATTGTGCAGGAAGCATCAACCGGAGAAGTACTTATGCTTGCTTATATGAACAGAGAATCCATGCAAAAGACATTTGAGACCGGTTATACATGGTTTTACAGCCGTTCGAGACAGGAGCTGTGGAATAAGGGAGCAACCTCGGGTCATGTGCAGAAAGTGCTTGATATAAAGGGTGACTGCGATAAAGATACTCTGCTTATACTGGTTGAGCAAACAGGTGCTGCCTGTCATACGGGAAGTCATTCATGCTTTTTCAATAATATATGGGAGGAATTTAAAAATGGGGAATAATAACGAGCTTTACGCTCTTTACGAAACAATAATGAGCAGAAAGGACGAAAAACAGGAGGGTTCATATACCTGTTATCTTTTCGAAAAAGGTCTTGACAAGATTCTGAAAAAGGTCGGAGAGGAGTGCAGCGAAACCATTATAGCTGCAAAGAACGGAGACAATAAAGAAACCGTTCTTGAAATATCGGATCTGATATATCACCTTTTTGTTATGATGGCACAGCAGGGGATAACCGTTGATGAGGTTATGGATGAGCTTGCAAAACGCAGCCGGAAAACAGGCAATCTTAAGACTTTTCATCAGGTTGATAAGAATACCTGATTTGTGTATATCAAATAAAGCTGAAACGGATCGTTTCCGGTTAGTGTATCGGAAGCGATTTGTTTTTTTATTTTATGTATAGATTTTCAGCAAACAAAATGATATAATAGTATAAAGAGCAGGCGTAAAGAGCAGGGAGGTGCCGGAAATGAACAGAGATGAAAAGATAGTAATGCTAAAGCTTGATATTATATTCAAGCGTATATTCGGAAATGAGAATAATAAGGATATCATAGCAGTGTTTATATCGGATTTGCTTGAAATTCCCCGTGAAAGTATAAAGGCGATTTATATTGATAACGTTGAACTGACGCCGGAATATTTTCAGCAGAAATTCAGCAGACTTGATCTTAAACTTAAGGTTGACGAGAGAATCGTAAATATAGAAATGCAGGTAAACAAGGATTTTGATTTCAATGAGAGAACACTGTATTATTGGTCAAAGATATACAGTGACCAGCTCAAGGCGGGCGAGGAATATGGTCAGCTCAAACAGACTATATGTATAAATATTACCAATTTCAATCAGTTTGACTGCAAGGATTATCATTCGCATTTCAAGGTAATGGAATCAACAAGACATGAAGTGTTATCAAATAAGTTTGCAATACATTTCTTTGAATTGAAGAAAATAAAATATGCCAAAAAAAATAAGCGTATGGAAGATTGGCTGAATCTTATAAATGCAGAAACGGAGGGCGATCTTATGGACATACAGAATACAAGTAAAATTCCCGAAGTACAAAAGACAATAGTAATGCTCAGGGAGCTGAGTGCAGATGAAAAAGTAAGGCAGGAAGCGTTTTATCGTGAAAAGCGTATTCATGATGAAGCAACTGCTTTGGGCGGAGCGTTGCGTGAGGGAATAGAGATAGGCAGAGCTGAAGGCAGAGCTGAAGGCAAAGCTGAGGGCAGAGCTGAAGGCAAAGCTGAGGGCAGAGCTGAAGGCAGAGCCGAGGGTAAAGCCGAGGGCATAATTGAGGCAATAAACAGAATGGCGGAAAAAATGCGTAAGGCAGGATTTTCCGAAGAGCAGATAAAGGAAGTAATTGATGTAAAGCAGGATTGATATGCTATGGATATACAGAATACAAGTAAAATTCCCGAAGTACAAAAGACAATAGTAATGCTCAGGGAGCTGAGTGCAGATGAAAAAGTAAGGCAGGAAGCGTTTTATCGTGAAAAGCGTATTCATGATGAAGCAACTGCTTTGGGCGGAGCGTTGCGTGAGGGAATAGAGATAGGCAGAGCTGAAGGCAGAGCTGAAGGCAAAGCTGAGGGCAGAGCTGAAGGCAAAGCTGAGGGCAGAGCTGAAGGCAGAGCCGAGGGTAAAGCCGAGGGCATAATTGAGGCAATAAACAGAATGGCGGAAAAAATGCGTAAGGCAGGATTTTCCGAAGTTCAGATAAAACAAATAATTAATACAAATTAAAAAAAGGAGGTTTCTCAAATGGAAAAAAACGCAGAGAGCAGAAAAAGAATGGAAGATTGGTTGATGCTTATAAATGCAGAAACCGAGGAAGAACTTGCGGAATTGTATGAAAGCACAGATATTCCGGAGGTCAGGGAAACAATTGATATGCTGAGAGAAATGAGTAAGGACGAAGAAATTGTTAAGGAAGCAAGAGAACGTGAGGAATACCTTAAGAAACAGGAAGCCTTGATAGACGAAGCGGAAAGGATGAAAAAAGAATAAAACAACAGGTCGTTTCAGAAAATTAAAATCTGAAACGACCTGTATTTTTAAAAGTAGAGGATATTCAGACGGTAAATCCTCCGTTTACACCTATGACCTGTCCGGTAATGAAAGAAGAATTTTTATCAGCGAGAAATAGTGCGGTTCTCGCTATGTCATACGGTGTGCCTATAGTGCCGGTCGGAGTTTGTTCTGCTAATTCTTTAAAATCCTCGGTTGTAAGAGAAGAAGTCATATCGGTTTTAATAACACCCGGAGCTATGCAGTTTACGGTTATTCCGCTCAATCCCTCCTCCATGGCAAGAGCCTTTGTCAGACCTATGACGCCCGCCTTTGCAGCGGAATAATGTACCTCGCACGAGCCGCCCACCTGCCCCCACATTGAGGATATATTGATAATTCTGCCATAATGCTGACGTATCATATAGGGAAGTGCATTCCTACAGCAGTAAAATGCTCCGCTTAAATTTACGGATATCATTCTGTTCCAGTCATCATCGGTTATATCCGTAAAAAGCTTTGTCTGTGCAATTCCGGCATTATTAATAAGAATATCGACTCCGCCGAATTTCTCACCGATTACGGTAAACATACTGTTTACTTCTTTGGACTCGGAAATATCGGCTTTCATAATTTCCGCGTTGCCGCCGTTTTTTATAATTCCCGAAAGAAGTATTTCGGCATCATTCCGGGAATTATTGTAATTAATTATAACCCTGTATCCGTGCATAGCAAAAAGTTCCGCAGTTTTTGCACCGATACCTCTTGATGCACCGGTTATCAGTACAGTCTGCATATTATACCTTTCTGAGAACCTTTACTATCTCACCGACAAACATTTCGTGCAGGTTACCGTCTGAATAACAGGAGTCAACGATAGACTTATCAATAAAGCCGTCAAGTCCGATAGTCTGCTTATAAAGCTTTTTGCAGACGAGTACGAATTGTGCTTGTTCAAAGTAGGGTATATTTTGGGAATCAATATTTTCATATACTGTTACAAGACCTGTTTCTTTTATTTTATCTACATCTCTTCCCGAATATTTTCCGCAGTATCCGAGTTCCTTTTTCATATTTCCGCCGAAAAAGGAGAGGGTGTAGTATTCGTTTTTATCAAGAAATTCAAGCGTATATCTGCTTTGACGCACAAAGGCAAAAGTTACGTTTTTATTCCAAAGCACACCACTTCCGCCCCAACTTGCTGTCATAGTATTGATTTTTTCATCATTACCTGCTGTAATGAGCATCCAGTCATTTCCTATTGCATTAAAAAAATTGGTATTAAGTTCATTTACATTGATTTCTGTAAAATTCATAATAAATTCCTCCTGCTAAATTATATGATTATAATTAAATTATATCATACACAGACAAACAGGTAAATCGTAAATTGTAATATGAAAAAATTTTTTATATGCATAATATACATAAATTTATGTATATTTGCATAAAACAATTCATTTTAGGAATGCTTTAGGTAAAAAACTTAAAAATAATAATTGGAACACGGAAAAAATATATAGAAATTATTGGTTAATTTAGATATAAACTTTATGAAAAAATATAAAATATTGTACTATTAACTGAAAATTACTGATTTTGAATAAATATTCATATTTTTCTTGAAATTATGCAAAAATGTTGTATAATGGTATAGTAATTTAATTTAACGGAGGTAATTATATCATGGGTGATATTAAAAAGGTTGTACTTGCATATTCCGGCGGACTTGATACGTCTATTATTATTCCTTGGCTAAAGGAAAATTATGATAACTGTGAGGTCATAGCTGTTTCGGGTGACGTAGGACAGGGTACAGAGCTTGAGGGTCTTGAAGAAAAGGCAAAGAAAACAGGTGCGTCAAAACTTTATATTGAAGATCTTAACAAAGAATTTATTGAGGATTATGTATTCCCGACAATAAAAGCTGATGCTGTATATGAGAATAAATATCTTCTCGGTACATCATTTGCAAGACCGATAATTGCAAAGAGAATAGTAGAGATTGCACTAAAAGAGGGTGCTGATGCAATATGTCACGGCTGCACGGGTAAGGGTAATGATCAGGTACGTTTTGAGCTTGCAATAAAGGCATTTGCTCCCGATATGAAGATTATTGCTCCGTGGAGAGAGTGGAACCTCAAATCAAGAGAAGAAGAAATAGAATATGCAGAGGCACATAATATACCTCTTAAGATAACAAGGGAAACGAATTACTCTAAGGACAAGAATATATGGCATATTTCACATGAAGGACTTGACCTTGAAGACCCGGCAAATGAGCCTATGTATAATAAGGAAGGCTTCCTTGAACTCGGAGTATCTCCGGAGCAGGCTCCCGATGAGCCAACATATGTAACAATATCCTTTGAAAAGGGTAATCCGGTTGCTATAGACGGCGAAAAGCTTGGTGCAGTGGAACTTGTAAAGAAACTTAATAAACTTGGCGGAGAAAACGGTATAGGCATAGTTGATCTTGTTGAGAACAGACTTGTAGGCATGAAGTCAAGAGGTGTATATGAAACTCCGGGCGGAACGATACTGTATCATGCACATAACAAGCTTGAGGAAATTACACTTGACAGAGATACATATCATTTCAAACAGCAGGTTGGTCTGCGTTTTGCAGAGCTTGTATATTTCGGTCAGTGGTACACACCGCTCAGAAAGGCTCTTTCTGCATTTGTTGATTCAACACAGGAAACCGTTACAGGTGATGTAAAGCTTAAGCTTTACAAGGGCAATATAATTGACGCTGGTGTTACATCTCCGTATTCACTTTATGATCCGGACATAGCTACGTTTGATGAAGACGAAGTTTACGATCAGAAGGACAGTGCGGGATTCATAAATCTGTTCGGACTTCCGATAAAGGTTCAGGCAAAGAAAAATCTCATTAAAGAATAATAAATATAATTTAAGGAAATGGTTCAGGCATCGGGGCAGACAGTGGTTTGCATTGTTTGTCCCGTAAGCTTTTAAGGAAATAAGAAAAAACGGTTTTTGTATGTTCGGATAAGAAAAATTCGGATATACAAAAGCCATTTAAAAAATGAAAGAATGGAGTGTGTTAATATGAAACTTTGGGCAGGACGTTTCTCAAAAGAAATAGATAAAAAAACAAATGATTTCAATTCATCAATATCATTCGACAGCCGTATGTATCGTGAGGATATAGAGGGAAGTATAGCTCATGCCACTATGATAGGCGAGTGCGGTATAATTGAGAAAAGCGAGGCAGACGCTATAATAAAGGGACTTGAGAGTATTCTTGCAGATATAGACAGCGGTAAGCTTGTAATTGATCCTAATGCTGAGGACATACATACCTTTATTGAGGGAGAACTTACCGAAAGGCTCGGTCAGACAGGAAAAAGACTTCATACGGCAAGAAGCAGAAATGATCAGGTAGCACTTGATATAAGACTTTATCTTAAAAAAGAAGTAAAGAATATCAAGTCACAGATAAAAGAACTTATAGAGGTAATCTGCAAAAAAGCAGAACAGTACAGCACAGCAGTAATGCCCGGATATACACATCTTCAAAGGGCACAGCCTATAACATTCGGTCATCACCTTATGGCTTATGCTGAAATGCTCCTCAGAGATGCAGACAGGCTTGAATGTGCATATAAACATATGGACTCTATGCCACTCGGCAGTGGTGCTCTTGCAACAACCACTTACCCGATAGACAGAAGTATAACAGCTTCGCTTTTAGGATTTTCCGATATATGTCAAAACAGTCTTGACGGTGTTTCAGACAGGGATTTCTGCATGGAACTTGCTTCTGTACTTTCAATAATTATGGTACATCTTTCTCGTTTTTCTGAAGAAATAATCATGTGGTGTTCTTGGGAATTTAAGTTTGTAGAGCTTGACGACGCTTTTTCAACAGGTTCAAGCATAATGCCGCAAAAGAAAAATCCTGATATAGCCGAACTTGTCAGGGGAAAATCAGGAAGGGTATTCGGCGACCTTATGACGCTGCTTACTGTTATGAAGGGCATAGCACTTGCTTATAATAAAGATATGCAGGAGGATAAGGAGGCAATATTCGATGCGGTCGATACCGTAAAAATGTGCCTTACAGCCTTCACTCCAATGATAGATACCATGCGTGTAATAACGGATAATATGAGAAAAGCAGCCGCAAACGGTTTTATTAATGCAACAGATTGTGCTGATTATCTTGTTAAAAAAGGACTTCCTTTCCGTGATGCATATAAGGCAACAGGAACGCTTGTTGCACTTTGCATAGAGAAAAAGACAACGCTTGAAGAACTTCCGATTGAGGAATATAAAAAGATATGCGATACGTTTGATGAGGGAGTATATGAGGCTATTTCACTTGAAAACTGCGTAAACGGAAGAAAGGTACTCGGAGGACCGGCAAGTGAAAATGTCATTGCACAGGTAAAAAGGGTAAGAGAAATAACGGAAAAGTTATGATATACCGTTTATTTAAAGAAAAGAGGAAAAGAAAATGAAAATAAAGGCAGGAATTATCGGAGCAACAGGATATGCGGGAGCAGAACTTGTACGCATACTTTTGACTCACCCCGAAGCGGAGATTGCCGCAATAAGCTCGGTAAGTTTTGAGGGTAAAAAACTAAGCGAGGTTTATCCGTCATATAAAGAGCTTTGCGATATGGAATGTGGAACACAGGACGAGGTCGTTGAAAAAAGTGATGTTATATTTGCCGCACTACCTCATGGACTTTCACAGGAACTTGCCGCACAATGCGATAAGGCAGGAAAAGCATTTATAGACCTTGGAGCGGATTTTCGTCTTGAAAGCGAAGAAGAATATAAGCAGTGGTACGGTTGTGAATTTCTTGACCATGACCTTCACAAAAGAGCAGTATACGGACTTCCGGAACTTTTTAGAGAAAATATACAAGGTAAACGCATAATAGCAAATCCGGGTTGTTATACTACAGGTGCACCACTTGCACTTGCACCGGCAGTAAAGGCAGGACTTGTCAGCACGGAGGGAATAATTGTAGATTCAAAATCCGGTGTTACGGGTGCAGGCAGAAAACCGAGTCAGGGTAATCATTATCCTGAGCTTAACGAGGGTTTTCACGCATATAAAGTTGCAAATCACAGACATACACCGGAAATAGAGCAGACTCTTTCAAAGCTTTCCGGTAAAAAGGTGACAATTACATTCGTACCGCACCTTCTTCCTGTAAACAGAGGAATAATTTCAACTTGCTATGCAAGAATAAATGATGGAGTAAGATTTGAGCAGATAAGAGAGGAATATGAAAAATTCTATGAAAATGAATTTTTTGTGCGTGTTCTTCCGGATGGAGCAAATGCAGATATACATAACATAAAATACTCCAATTTCTGCGATATCTCACTTCACCACGATAAGAGGACAAATACGCTTGTTGCAATATCCGCTATTGATAATATGGTAAAGGGAGCGGCAGGACAGGCAATACAGAATATGAATATAATTTTCGGACTTGACGAAAAGACAGGTCTTGTTATAGTACCGCCGGCATTTTGATTTTACAGGGTGAGCCTATGGAAAGTCAGACTTTTATACCGAAATTTCATATGACTGTAAAAGATAATATTTTTTGGGCAAAAAGAAATCTTGTTGATTCAATATGGAAAAGTGCCAATCTTGAGGGAATTGCCGTAACATATCCCGATACACAGGTAATATGTGAGGGAATGTCGGTTGCAGGCTACAGTATTGAAGAAATAAATGCCGTAAACGACCTTAAATACGCATGGCAGTTTATGCTTGAAAATATTGAGAAACCGGTATCTATTGAATTTATGAAAAATCTGCACAGACAGATTGGCAGATTTACCGTTAAAAATGCAGGGAGTATAAGACTGTATGATGTAAATATAGGCGGAACGGATTGGCAGCCTCCGATACCTGATGAAAATAATATACAGTCGGGTATTGAGGAGATTTTAAAAATAAAAAATCCTACGGACAGGGCATTGGAAATGTTTGTGTTCTGTGCAAGAGGACAGTTTTTCTGTGACGGCAATAAAAGGCTGTCAACTCTTATGGCAAATAAAATACTGATAGAAAACGGTCAGGGGATTTTGTCTGTACCGATAAAATATCATTCGGATTTTTATAGGCTGTTGATTGGATTTTATGAAACAGCGGAAAAGTCGGAGCTTAAAAGATTTTTGTATGAAAACTGTATTCATGGGGTTAATTTCGGTACTTCGGGGTAAATGCAAAAATAATCGGTATTATTGGTTTTTGGTACATGGGGGTTGTATATTTCAGGAAATCGGGTGTGATAAGTATGGTTCTGATGTGTAAAAATAAGCCTGTATATGATATTGATACAGAGGTTGTTTATAATGAAAAGCTTCTGCCCGGTTATATGATGAAAAATCCATGCCGCAGTACCTTTAAAATATGGTTTAAGCTGAGATACAGCTCAAATACAAATTCGATTGCACGAAAGCTTAAGGGTGTTACATTCGGTCAGGGAAACAGGGTGCTTATCAATGAGAAAACATATGCACTCAGCCTTAGCGACTGCTACTGGGTAAAGGATGAAAATTGCCCGTCAGACTTTGAAGACGTCAGTCCCTACTATAACGATTTTTGGAAAGGCGAGGGAGTATATGATATCAATAAGGGCGGTGCAATACCCACATTGTATACAGGCGGTTTTTTGTCAAAGGAATGGATATCGGCAAAGTATCTTTGTAAATATGATAAGGATGCAGGTATAGAGGAGGATGTTTCCGTATTGTGCAGGGACTGCGGTGTTTCTGCCTGTAATGTAAAAAGAATTTCCGGCGGAGTTATGGCGGAAAACTTTACAAATACAGATTTAATGCTGGAACAGGCTGATGAATCCGGACTGATTGACCCCGATGACTTTAACGAGGGCGATATAATCAGGTTACTCGGATTGCAGGGGGTACAAATGCTGACAATAGATGCAATAACGGGAAACGGCGACAGACACGCAGGAAATTTCGGCTGGCTGAGGGATACGAATACAGGCGAATATGTATCGGCCGCTCCGCTTTATGATTTTGACCACGCACTTGACAGCAGAGCGACTTATGACAGACTTATCGGTGATGCGGCTGCCGAAATAAAGAAATCAGATTATTTCAGCGAGGCATTGAGGATTTGCAGTACAGTATCGGTACTTAAGACAAATGAGATTTTTAAGCTCAGAGCAAATAAAATATCAGAGCTTTTAAATAAAGTATAAATGATAAAAGAAACATTGACGGAGGAATTGATATGTCATATAAATTTATAGACGGCTCTGTTACCGCAGCGAAAGGCTTTAAAGCATCAGGCATACACTGCGGTATCAGGAAAAATAAATCCAAGCGTGATATAGGAATGATATTCTGCAAAAAAAGATGCACTGCGGGAGCCGTTTATACTACTAACCTCGTTCAGAGTTCACCTATAACCGTAACAAGACAGAATCTTACGGACGGCTATGCTCAGGCGGTTATTGCAAACAGCGGAAACGCAAATACCTGTAATGCGGACGGAGATATAAAGGCAAGGAAAATGTGTGAGCTTGCTGCCGAGAAATTGGGAATAAGTGCTGATGATGTTATTGTTGCCTCAACAGGTGTAATAGGTCAGATACTTCCTATAGAACCTATAGAAAATGCAGTACCGCAGTTGGTTTCGGAGCTTTCCGAAAACGGAGCGTCAAATGCTGCCGAAGCAATTATGACAACAGATACGGTAAGCAAGGAAGTTGCTGTGGAAACTGTGATAGGAGGCAAAACGGTAAGAATAGGCGGAATATCAAAAGGCAGCGGAATGATACATCCGAATATGGCAACAATGCTTTGCTTTGTTACTACTGATGCGGCTATATCCTCAGAGATGATAGGAAAGGCAGTTAAAAAAGCCGCCGATGATACTTTTAATATGATAAGTATAGACGGAGATACCTCAACAAATGATATGCTTTCGGTTATGGCATCGGGACTTGCAGGAAATGAGGAAATAACCTCAGAGGGTGAGGATTATGATATATTTTTGGAAGCACTTACAGCCGTATGCAGAAAGCTTTCAAAAATGATGGCAAAAGACGGCGAGGGAGCAACAAAGCTTCTTGTATGTAAAGTAAGCGGAGCAAAGACGGAAAAGGATGCAAAAGGGGTTGCAAAGTCCGTAATATGCTCAAGTCTGCTTAAGGCGGCTATGTTCGGGTCCGATGCAAACTGGGGACGTGTACTTTGTGCGATAGGGTACTCCGGCTGCGATGTGGATGTGCATAAGGTTGATGTTTCCTTTGCTTCCGATAAGGGGAAAATAGATGTATGCAAAAACGGAGCGGGAATTGAGTTTTCCGAGGATGATGCAAAGGAAATACTGATGCGTGATGAGATAGACATAATCGTTGAGCTTAATGACGGCAGCAGTTATGCCGAGGCATACGGTTGTGATTTGACATATGATTATGTTAAAATAAACGGAGATTACAGAACATAAGGCGGAGATGAGTAAAATGAATGAAATAACAAACAAGGATCGTGCAAAGGTGCTTATACAGGCACTTCCGTATATACAAAAGTATTCGGGACAGACAATTGTAATAAAATACGGCGGAAACGCAATGGTAAGTGATGAGCTTAAGGACGCTGTTATGAGCGATATAGTTCTTCTGAGGCTTGTCGGAATAAATGTTGTCCTTGTTCATGGCGGCGGTCCCGAGATAAGCGGTATGCTGAATAAAATAGGCAAGGAAAGCAAATTTGTAAACGGACTCCGTGTGACAGACAAGGAAACCATTGATGTGGTACAAATGGTGCTTGCCGGAAAGGTCAATAAAAGTCTTGTACAGCTTCTTGAACAGCACAGCGGAAAGGCAATAGGTCTTTGCGGTCTTGACGGAAGAATGATAATGGCGGAAAAGAAAATTGCCGCAGAGGATCTCGGCTTTGTCGGAGAGATAACCGAGGTCAATACAGAGGTTATAACGAATGCGACGGAAAACGGATATATTCCGATAATTTCCACTATTGCAGGCGGCTATAACGGTGCGGTGTATAATATAAATGCCGATCTTGCGGCGGCGAGAATTGCTTCGGAGCTTAATGCCGCAAAGCTCATACTTATGACGGACATAAGAGGACTTCTCAAGGATAAAAATGACGAAAATACGCTTATACCCGTTGTTAATGTCAGCGAAGTACCTTCACTGAAGAGAGAGGGTATAATTTCAGGCGGAATGATACCGAAAATCGACTGTTGTGTTGAGGCAGTAAGGCGAGGGGTAAAAAGAGCACATATAATAGACGGAAGGATACTTCATTCTATTCTTATAGAGATGTTCTCTGACGAGGGCATTGGTACAATGTTCTATTAATCTGTATCGGAGGGTTAAAGATGAATTTTGAAGAAATAAAAGCTGATGAAAATGAGTATCTCATGCATACATACGGTCGTTTCAATGCCGCACTTGTAAGCGGCAAGGGTGCGAAAGCTGTTGATGTAAACGGAAAGGAATACATAGATTTTACAAGCGGGATAGGAGTAAATTCTCTCGGCTACTGCGATGACGGCTGGGTAAAGGCGGTGACAGAGCAGGCAGGGACAATTCAGCATATGTCAAATCTTTATTATTCGCCCGTTCAGGTAAAGGCGGCGAAAAAGCTTTGTCAGATCAGCGGAACGGATAAGGTTTTGTTCTGCAACAGCGGAGCGGAGGCAAATGAATGTGCAATAAAGCTTGCAAGAAAATACAGCTTTGATAAATACGGCAAGGGAAGAAATAAGATTATAACACTTATCAATTCCTTTCACGGAAGAACGGTAACCACACTTTCGGCAACAGGTCAGGAGGTTTTCCATAATTACTTTTTCCCGTTTAACGAGGGCTTTGAATATGCCGAGGCAAATAATATTGATGATGTAAAGGCTCATATAAGCGATGATGTATGCGGAATATTTATTGAGCTTATCCAGGGCGAGGGCGGAGTTATGCCGCTTGAACCGGAATTTGTAAAGGAATTGACCGATATCTGTGCCGAAAATGATATACTCCTTCTTGTTGACGAAGTTCAGACGGGTGTTTCAAGAACGGGACGTTTTTTATGTTGTGAGAATTACGGCATTAAGCCCGATATCGTAACACTTGCAAAGGGACTCGGCGGAGGTGTTCCGATCGGAGCTTGTCTTTGCAATAAAAAGCTTTCGGAAGTATTCACACCCGGTACTCACGGGACAACCTTTGGAGGAAATCCGATAGCCTGTGCGGCGGCAAATGAGGTACTTTCAAGAGTGGCTGATGAGGAATTTCTTTCAGAAGTAACCAAAAAGGGAGATTATATAAGGGAGAAGCTTGCGGCATTTCCTAATGTCATGGAAACAAGAGGCATGGGAATGATGATAGGAATAGTAACGGAGAAAGATAATGCAAAAGAGGTTGCCGCAAAGTGCGTTGAAAACGGTTTGCTTATTCTTACGGCAAAAAATCTTCTCAGACTTCTTCCGCCGCTTACAATAACCTATGAAGAGATAGACAAAGGTCTTGAAATATTAAAATCAGTTATGGAGGAATAAACCAATGAAAAACTTACTTAAAATGCTTGATCTTTCAACCGGGGAGATCATTGACATTCTCAATCTTGCCGACCAGCTCAAATATGAGCAGAAGCACGGCATAGCACATAAGCTTCTTGCAGGAAAAACACTCGGTCTTATTTTTGAAAAGGCATCCACACGTACAAGGGTATCTTTTGAGGTGGGTATGTATCAGCTCGGCGGACAGCCGCTGTTCCTTTCCTCACGTGATATGCAGATAGGCAGGGGCGAGCCTGTACAGGATACCGCAAGGGTACTTTCACGTTATCTTGACGGAATTATGATACGTACATTTGAGCAGAAAGAGGTTGAGGATCTTGCAAAATACGGCTCTATTCCGATAATAAACGGACTCACGGATTTCTGTCATCCTTGTCAGATACTTGCCGATCTTATGACAATACGTGAATTTAAGGGCAAGCTGAGCGGTCTTAAAATGTCGTTTATCGGGGACGGCAATAATATGATGAATTCACTTATAGTTGGTGCTTTAAAGACCGGTATGTCTATTTCGGTTGCTTGTCCGGAGGGATATGAGCCTGATACTCAGGTGCTTGATTTTGCAAAGGAATACGGGGATAAGTTCGGTATGTTCCGCACGCCGAAGGAAGCTGTTGTTGATGCCGATGTTGTAATAACCGATGTATGGGCGTCAATGGGACAAGAGGGCGAAGCGGAGAAACGCAGAAAGGCATTTGAGGGATATCAGGTAAATTCGGAGCTTATGGCTCTTGCAAAACCGGATGCAATGGTACAGCATTGTCTGCCGGTACACAGGGGAGAGGAAATTACTGAGGATGTATTTGAAGCCCATGCTGCTGAGATATTTGAGGAAGCAGAGAACAGGCTTCATGCACAGAAAGCCGTAATGGTAAAATGTCTGTCCTGATGATAGCGGCTTATAAGAGAAAAATAAAATAAGTAAAATAGTTATGGTTGTAAGGTTTAAAGATAGAGGGGAGATTAAAATGGATTCATCGGTTTTTGAAAATTATGAATCTGAGGTACGTTCCTATTGCAGACATTTTCCCACTGTTTTCGCAAAGGCAACGGGTTCGGAATTCATTGATGAAAACGGAAAAAAATACCTTGATTTTTTCTGCGGAGCGGGAGCGGCAAACTACGGTCATAATAATCCGTTCATAAAGGAAAGGTTGATTGACTACCTTAATAATGACGGAATTATCCACGCACTTGATATGTATACCATAGCCAAAAGGGATTTTATCCGGACACTTGAGGAAAAAATACTTAAGCCGAGGGGCTATGATTATAAGATACAGTTTCCCGGTCCTACGGGAACAAACGCAAACGAAGCAGCACTTAAGCTTGCAAGAAAGGTCAAGAAAAGACAGAATGTGTTTGCACTTATGGGTGCTTTTCACGGCATGACTCTCGGCTCACTTGCATTGACAACGGATAAGTCATCAAGACGCGGTGCGGGCGTTCCTCTCGGTAATGTGACATTTATACCGGCTCCTTATATGTTCCCTGAGCTTGATACAATAGCTTATATGCAGAGGCTTATAGACGATGACCACAGCGGTATTGAAAAACCTGCGGCACTGTTTATAGAAACAATACAGGCAGAGGGCGGAATACGAGTATTTGATGCGGATTGGCTGAAAAGAGTAAGTGAGTTCTGTAAAAGAAATGATATTCTTCTTGCAGTGGATGAGGTTCAGGTAGGCTGCTGCCGAAGCGGCTCATTCTTCTCCTTTGAACGTGCGGGTATAAAGCCGGATATCGTTACAATGTCTAAATCCATAGGCGGATACGGTATGCCGCTTGCGATTACGCTTTTCAAGCCGGAGCTTGATATATGGTCGCCGGGTGAGCATAACGGTACGTTCAGAGGCAATCAGCTTGCTTTCGTTGCCGCAAAGGCAGGACTTGAGTTTATGCTTGAAAATAATATTGAGGATTCCGTAAAGAAAAAGGGAGAAATAGTAAAGAGCTTCATAGAAAAGGAAATTCTTCCGCTTGATGAAAGACTTCAACTCAGAGGCATTGGACTCATATGGGGAATAGATTTTGAGAAATTCCCTGTTGAAGGACTTGCGGATAAAATTGAAATGAAATGTTTTGAAAACGGTCTGATAATCGAGGGAGCAGGAAGGAAAAATTCCGTTGTAAAGCTGATGCCTCCGCTTGTGATAACGGAGGAAGAACTTGTTGAGGGTATGAAAATAATAAAGGATTCCGTGAAGTCTGTTCTTGCGGAGTTGTGATTTAAATAAGTAGGGTAATTATAATGAATTTAGGATATTTAACACGTGTTCTCGGCGGTGCAAGCTTCAAAAAAATGCATGAGGCGATAAATGTTGTACATGAGAAATCGGGGAAAAACAAAATCATAACGTTTTTCGATATGCTTGGCTGCGGTCTTAAATACGGTGCGGGATATAACGATTATGTTATATTTGAATTTTATAAAATGAAAGCTAAGCAGAGGAAAACCTATCTTACAAGGCTTAAAAACAAAAGACTTATTATGACTCTCAATGACGAAAGATATACATATATCTTCGATGAGAAAAATGTATTTGATAAGAAATTCAAGGATTTTGTAAGACGTGAAATAATTGACCTTGCCGATATAGGCTATCCCGAATTTGAAAAATTTATTGAGGGCAAGGAGTATTTCTTTGCCAAGCCGTATATCGGGGAAAGCGGCAAGGGGATTGAAAAAATCCATGTTCCGGACTTCGAGAATACAGAGAAGCTTTATAAGTATGTAACCAACCCCGAAAAGAATTTCGGAGTTATCGAGGAGGTTATAGTGCAGCATCCGCAGGCGGCAAAGATATATCCGTATTCGATAAACTGTCTGCGTATTGTAACGCTTGTCAATAACGGTGAGGCTCATATACTTTATTCCGTGTTCAAAACAGGCAATAACGGAAAATTTGTTGACAACCTTGAAAACGGCGGTCTTGCCTGTCATTTTGATCTCGACAGGGGAGTTGTGACAGGTCAGGGACATACGTCCGCACTTGTAAATTATGAGGCACACCCGGCGACAGGAATAAAATTTGAAGGCTATAAGCTTCCGTATGCCAAGGAGATAAAGGAGCTTGTAAAGAAGGCTGCATTGTTAATTCCCGAATTCCGTTATGTCGGATGGGATGTATGCATAATGCCGGACGGTCCGGCAATAGTGGAGGGAAATGATTACCCTGCATATGATTTTCCTCAGCTTCCCGATGAGGATAAGCCGAGAATAGGTCTGATCCCCCTTATAGAAAGTTTCGGGGTAAAGGTAAAGAAATAATTTATTTGCTGATACAAGAGTGTATATTTTTGTATCAGCTTAAATTTATAAAATTCCTTATTGTAAACCTGTATTTTGTCCATACTCTTATCGGCTGATGTTGATTTGCATAGTGTCACCTGTTGCAGCTCTATAATTTTATGAAAGAGGTTTTTATGCTGAAAGTACTGTATCTTATTGAAAGAATGATAAAGCTTGATTATGCAAATATGCTCAGAATTTCAAAATCTGTTTCAAGAAAGGCTAAAAAATCACAGTGTTATATTCTATATGATATGATAAAGTGCGGAATAAAATATCAGGCGGGGTATTATGATTATCAGGAATTTGAATTTTATAAGATAAGCGAGGATAAAAGAAATACTTTTCTTACAAGAGGAAAGAATAACGAAATAATCAAAAAATATAACGACAGAAAGTATTTTGATGTTTTTAATGATAAGATTAAATTCAATAATCTTTTTTCGGAATATCTCGGTCGTGACTGGATTAATCTCAAGACATCCTCTCTCGATGATTTTATCGGGTTTCTCCAAAAAAATCCGATAATTATTGCAAAACCGATTGACGGCGAGGGCGGAAACGGGATTGAAAAATATGCCCTGTCGGAAAGCAGCTCTGCGGAGGAAATATATAAATCCGTAATATCCAAAAAACAGCTTCTTGTTGAAGCATTTGTACGACAGCATAAGGATATGGATATACTTTATGCGGGTTCGGTTAATACAATTCGTATGTTTACATTCTGTAAGGAGGGCAGGGGACATTTTCTTCAGGCAATACTCAAAATAGGAAACGGCGGTGTTATTGATAACTTTTCAAGCGGGGGAATGTATACCTTTGTAGAGGATGACGGTACTGTTGAAGTTCCTGCCATTGATAAGAACGATGTTATCTATGAAAGACACCCGATAACGAATACCGGAATTGTCGGATTCAGTGTTCCGATGTTTGCTCAGGCTGTCAGACTTGTAGAAAAAGCTGCACAAACTGTGCCGGAGATAGGGTATGTCGGATGGGATGTTGCGATAAGCGAAAACGGACCTGTTATCATTGAGGGAAACTGTTTCCCGGGAGTGTTTCAGAAAAAGGCAAGCTTTACAAAGAACGGTACGGGAATTTTGCCTAAATATTCGCAGTATATGGATATCTGACAGGCTTTTGCAGTCTGATATCCGAAGCGGAAATATATCAGTTGGAGTAAAGTTCCCTGTAAGACAGCCTTTTGCTGTTTTCTTACAAGGGTACTTTACTTTTTTAAATAAATGTGTTAATATACTTCTGTAATACTATGACAAAAAATTAACAAATAGAAATTAAAATATCAGGTCGGTGAATATTCTGATGCATAGAAATAAAAACATATCCGCTCCCGTGATAAAGCGTTTGCCGAGATATTACCGCTTTCTCGGGGAGCTTCGAGATAAAGGAGTTATCCGCATATCTTCAAGGGAGCTTTCGGATAAAATGGGCTTTACAGCTTCGCAGATAAGACAGGATCTCAACTGTTTCGGCGGCTTCGGTCAGCAGGGCTATGGTTATCCTGTGGAAAGTTTGTATAACGAAATAGGTCATATACTCGGTCTTGACCATACCTATAATGCTATATTGATAGGGGCGGGTAATCTCGGAAAAGCTGTAGCGATGCATATGTCCTTTGAAAAAAGAGGATTCAGGCTTACGGCAATATTTGACAACGACCCCGGAAAAGTCGGGACGGTAATACGTGATATAAGTGTATCGGATCTTGACAGCCTTGAGCAATTCTGTTTGGAAAATAAAACAGATGCGGCGATTTTTTGTGTCCCGAAAGAGGCCGCACATGAGATAGCAGACAGACTGTACAGAGCGGGCGTGAAAAACTTTTGGAATTTCAGCCATTACGATCTTTCAGTACATTATGATGATATAATAGTTGAAAATGTGCATCTTAATGACAGTCTTATGATATTGTGCTATAAAATTTCCGATGCAAATTATTTTCCCGATGATACATCAGCGTGATTAATTAAAGGATTATGAAGAAAAAAATTATTATACCGAAAATTAAAGAGGTCGGTTCTCCGAAAAGAGGTTTTAAGTATTATACAGAAGATATTGTACATACAATTATATTCTGTTTGTGTGCATTATTCATAGGTGTTGTAATCGGTGCTTTTGATGCTGCCTTTATGAATGTGCTTTCATTAGTGACAGGCATCAGAGAGCAATACCCGTTTTATTTTATCCCGTTTTTAAGCCTTGCCGGATTATTGATATACTTTTTGTTTGACCGTTTCAGCAGGGGAAAATCAGGAGTAATATCCCTTGATTTTGATGGTGAACGGGATAAAAAAGCAAAAACAAAACTCAGATTGATTCCCATGGTTATTTTCGGAACATGGCTTACCCACCTTTGCGGTGGAAGTGTGGGAACGGAAAACGCCGCAATACAAACAGGCGGAACGCTCGGAAGTCTTATATCCCGTAAATTATCCCTGAAAAATAGCACTAAAACACTCACTGTAACAGGTCTAGCCGCCGCATTCGGAGGGCTTTTCGGTACTCCTGCCGCAGCAATTTTTTTTGCCGCGGAAGTGTTCTCACCCGGGTATATTGATGTAACGTTCCTGCTGCCGGCAATGATATCGGCATATACCTCGGATTGGGTTTCACGGATGATAGGGATTGAAGAAATTAAATTTGAGCTTGGTCTGAGCATTGATATAAGTGTGGATTTTGTTATAATACTGTGTGTATCGGCAATAGTTTTCGGAATAGCAGGCGGATTATTTGCATTTCTGCTGAAAAACATAAAAAAGCTTCTGTCTGCAATTATTCCGAATCCGTATTTTAAAATATTTCTGACAGGTTTTTTGGTGAGTTCAATTTCCCTGTATATATTTAACGGAAGATACAGCGGATCGGGTATGAATATAATTTATGATTCCCTCGGCGGAGGTAATGTTGGGCTTTGTGATTTTATCCTTACATTCATTTTGACGATTCTGACGCTTTCGGCAGGCTATCAGGGAGGAGTATTTATTCCCCTTTTTGCCATAGGAGCATCGCTTGGTGCCGTTATAGCAATGCTTTTTAATATGCCTGTTGTTTTGTTTGCGGCTTTTGGCTATGCCGCCGTATTTGGAGCGGCGACAAATACACTTCTTGCACCGATATTTCTCGGTGCGGAGATATTCGGTTATGAATATATGCCGTATTTTTTTGTTGTATGTATAATTGCATATATTTTCAACGGAAACTGCGGCATATATACAAACAGAAAAAATCGTATTGTTATGCCTCACCTTTTAGTGGTAAAGAAGTAATAATTATCCCTCATGTCTGCATATTTTTATGTAAAGACATGGAGGGATAATTTTTATGGAAAACATGATTATACCCGCAATATGTGCGGCTGTAATGCTGACGCTTATTATAATACATCTGATAATGCACTCAAAGCACCCCATAAGATCGTCATTATTATCACTTTTACCCGGAATAGCGGCTCTGCTTTGTGTAAATCTGATATCGGGATATACAAATGTAACTATACCCGTAAGTCCGCTTTCACTTTCCGTTTCCGCAGTTCTCGGGATCCCCGGAGTGACGTGTTTGTTAATTATTCAAAGAATTTTGTGAAATCAGTCTGTCGCTGCTTGACACGGCAGGGCAGAATATGGTATAGTAAAGGGGAAGTTAATATTTCAATATGCGGTGCTAACGGTGTGCATTTTGCGGTATTTGTGCCTGCCGACAGGTAAGGTACTGCCATGTGTTCGTACTTGATGTTACTGAACAAAGTCGGACATGACGGCGGCTGCACACCGATAGGTAATTGGGAATCCGGTGTAAATCCGGGACAACCGTCATTACTGTGATTGGTCTTGTGCCATAAGTCAGAATACTCCCGCATTTGAGGTTATGCAAGCTTGGACGATGAAGAAGTGCAGCCGATTTTTTATGCAGCGGTGTTGATTGTGCTTCTTTTCGGCATAGCTTTGCTTTGCTGTGTAAAAATCTGTTGTGCTTTCTTTGCATCCTTGCAGAGAAGGCTTTTTTTATGGTGATATTATGGAAAATACGGACAAACGAACTTATGCTTTGAATATTCTCCGACAGAAATACGGCGAGCTTGGCAGACTGCCCAAACGCAGTGATTTTGACGGGGATACGGTATGCTTTATAAAACAAAAGCTCGGTCCGTGGCCGAGGGCACTCGAAGCGGCAGGACTTAAGGAGCCGCCGAAAATATCGGCTAAGGAAAAGAGCAGAAGAAAAAGGGAAAGAAGCCGTAAGAACAGAAAGCTTCATAAAAAATCTTTATCCGTAAATTCCGACAGTACCGACAATAAAAAAATGCCTGCTGATAAAAATATGGAGGGATATAAATGAAAACAAGAACAAAAATTTTGTCATGCACAACAGCGGCCGCAGTTTTATGTGCGGTACTGCCCTTTGCGGTTTTCGCGGAAAACGAAAACGGCAGGGTAAGAGTGGTTGTTGAAAACAACACCTATAAGGAGTCGGATGGAGCAAAATGGGAAGGAACGCTTATTGATGAATGGGTTGATTTGAAACCCGGTTCGACCGCAGAAAGCGTTATTTCAGAGGTAATGCAAAGCAGCGGATACGCCGACCCGATAGAATCGGGGGCATACGGCAGCTATATATCGAGTGTAAACGGAATTGCTTCGGGTGACGGCTCGGAGCTTGAAGGAAGTGCGTATCCCGGCTGGCTTGTCGGATATAATGACTGGTATGGAAATGACGGTTTATCAACGCTTAATATATCAGACGGTGATGAGCTTTTCGTAACGTATTCGCTCAATATGGGAGTGGATATCGGAAGTGATTATAATAACACAAGCACAAGCCTTAAATCACTGACGATAGAGAATGCTGAGCTTTCCGCCGAATTTTCTCCCGATATAACGGATTATACGGTTACACTTAACGAAGGAGCGGAAAGCATTAAGCTTACTCCTACGGCGGAAAATAAATACTACAGATACAGAATATATAAAAACGACTATACACCCGGGCAGGATAACGACTATAAAAGGTCACAATATATTCCCGTTTCGGACGGAGATACCGTTTACATAGGAGTGGGAAACAGTAATTGGCAGTATCTCGGGGATAACGTACGGGAAACGGTGTACGAGCTGAAAATAAACTCCGGAGAGGAACAATCTTCAAAGGACGAGAGTATTTCCGAACCGTCCGAAAACCAAAAGGATCTTACGGAGATAAATAAGATAATCGAGGAAACAACGTCAAACATAAAATCAAACGGACAGCTTTCCGAGGTTGGGAATGAGTGGGAAATATTTGCACTTGCACGCTTCGGCAGGATTGACGATGCCGTAAAAAATGCTTATGTTGCGAGTCTTGCAGCATATCTTGCAGATACGGAGCTCAGCAGAGTAACCGATATTGCCAAATATACCATAACACTGACTTCACTCGGCTATGATATGACAAATTTCGAGGGTGTTAATTATATATCGTCATTATCCGATTATAATTTCTGCACAAAACAGGGGATAAACGGAGCGGTATATACACTTCTTGCACTTGATACGATAAAATATGAAATTCCTGCGGCAGCGGAAGGCACCGAACAAAACACAAGAGAAAAGCTTATTGAGTTCATTCTTTCTAAGCAGCTTGATGACGGCGGCTGGGCATTTTTCGGAAATAATTATGAGCCTGATATGACAGGAATGGTTTTGCAGTCGCTCGCTCCATATTATAACGAAAATGAAAATGTCAGGACAGCAGCGGATAAGGCAATATTACTTCTCTCAGAAAAGGAAAATGAGGACGGTACGTATACTTCCTACGGTGCACCGGGATGCGAAAATAATGCTCAGATAATCTGTGCCCTTTGTACTCTGGGAATTGATCCCGGTACCGACCCGAGATTTGTAAAGAACGGAAGTGTGCTTGACGGTCTGTGTTCATTCTATTTAAGCGGAGAGGGTGCTTTCTCACACACTCCCGGAGGAACGGCTAACGGTATGTCAACGGATCAGGCATTTTACGCACTGTGTGCCTACAATCGTTTTGTAAACGGTCAGACAGGGCTTTATGATATGACCGATATAAGTGAGGATCATGAAAACTCCGAGAGCAGTGAAGTATCGGATGACAGTGAAGTATCGGATGACAGTGAAGTATCGAATGACAGCGAAGTATCGGATGACAGCGAAGTATCGGATGACAGCGAAGTATCGGATGACAGTGAAGTAACGGATGACAGCGAAGTATCGGATGACAGTGAAGTATCGGATGACAGTGAAGTATCGAATGACAGTGAAGTATCGGATGACAGCGAAGTATTCGAGGACAGCGAAGTTTCAGGTAATCCGATAATCGGCGGTCAATCCGGCATTGATAACGAACAGAGCGGAGGAAACGGAGATAATCAGCAGTCGGAGAATATATCGGGAAATGATAATACATCTCCTGTACCGACAGGCGACAGCGGAATAATATATCCTGTTCTTGTTTTGCTTATGATATCTGCATTTATTATTGTATTTGTATACAGAAAATCAAATTCCGACAGATAAATAATGTACAGCAGGCATTGTAACGTGCCTGCTGTTTATGATATGCTTAATATTCGGAAGTGATATGAAAATGAGAGATTTTTTGAATAAAAATAAAAAAGGTATTACCTTCGGCATAGTGACGGTAATAGTTCTTGCAGCGGCATTTTTTATAGGAGGTAACGGTAATAAAGGGAATGATATACCCGTAACACCTCCTGAAAATATATCGCAGGTATCGGAATTGTCATATGTAGAAAATACGGTTATGAGTGCCGGAAATACGGAGAGCAGTAATAGCTCCGATGCTAAAAGTATTAAACCGGAGCAAAAAGCTTCCGTTAATTCCGAAATTCCGCAGAAAGAGAAATCGGATATCCTACCGGAAAAGTCCGAAGTATCAGCAAAAAATGAAAGTTCGGAGGATAAGAAAAGTCCTGTTCTTGATGAACCGAGTGTTTCTCAGAATGATAATACGGAAACTGAAGTATCGGAAAATACAATACAAAGTGCAGGGTCGTCATCAGACGGAGATACATCTCCGACTGTAGTACAAAAACCCGATACACAGACCGTAAAGCCGCATACACAGAACGACTATCCCAATAAAAATCCCGTAGAGCCGAATACACATACCGGCAAACCCGATAATACACAAAATGAAGGAAATTCAGTACGGGATAAAACGCAAACCGAAAGCTCCGCCTCCGAAATATCCGGAACCGAAAGTGCAAAGCCCGATATTTCCGTGCAGGAGAATGAAGATAATAAGAATTACTGCACATTTGATATAGTATGCACAACGGCGGTAAACAGCAGTGAGCTTGACGAAAGAAAGCGTAAGCTGCTGCCGTCAGACGGTCGTGTAATAAGCATTGCAAAGGTGGGTTTTGACGAGGGCGAAACCGCATTTGATGTACTGAAAAGAGTATGCACGGAAAATAATATACAGCTTGAATTTTCAATTACACCGCTGACAGGAGCGGCATATATTGAGGGAATAAACAATCTGTATGAGTTTGACTGCGGAAGTCTTTCGGGTTGGATGTACAGTGTAAATGATGAATTTTCTAATGTGGGCTGTTCCGAATATAAGTTATCGGACGGAGATAAAGTTGAATTTCTTTATACCTGTAATCTCGGTGCAGACATAGGGAATTATTATCGGGGGTAGAAGCATGAATACAGGATTTATGAGATATCACCCCTTGACGCAGTTTATTTTCTTTTTATCCGTTCTGCTTGTAACAATGCTGATAATGCACCCTGTTTTTCTTGCAATCTCACTTGCGGCAGGCAGTGCGTATATTTTATATTCGGGAGGAGTAAGGGCATTTTTGAAAAACCTGATAATGACGGCTGTTATATCATTGACGATAATGATTATAAATTCTCTTGTAAGCCATGAAGGAATAACGATAATTACCTATCTCCCCGACGGAAACGCCCTCACGCTTGAATCGGTCATTTTCGGTTTTGCGGCGGCATTTCTTATGTCGGGTATTCTCAGTTGGTTTTATTCGATAAATAAAGTACTTACCTCCGACAGAATAATATATCTCTTCGGACGGTTTTCGCCGAGGCTTGCACTGCTCATTTCAATGACGCTTAACTTTATTTCAAAATTCAAGAATCAGCTGAAATCGGTACGTGCCGCACAATATTCTGTCGGCAGGGATATGAAAAACGGCAAACCCATAACAAGAATAAAAAACGGAATAAGAATTTTTTCGGCTATGATACAGTGGTCGCTTGAAAATTCCGTGGATACTGCCGACTCAATGAAAAGCCGTGGTTACGGTCTGAAAAAACGCACCTGCTTTACTATTTTTCGCATGACCTCAAAGGATATTGTAATGCTTGCAATAACTCTTTTTTCGGATATATGTGTCATAATTGCCTTTATGACAAAAATACTTGATTATTCATATTATCCTTATTTTGAAATATCCGAAATAAGTACAGCAAATATTGCGGTATATGCCGTATTTGCTTTGTCATGCCTGATGCCGCTTATTATTGATATATCGGAGGACAGAAAATGGAAATATATTCAGTCGAAAATTTAAGCTTTGCATATCCCAACGGAAAAGAAAATGCACTGCAAAATATTTCCTTTACCGTTTCCGAGGGTGAATTTATCACGGTATGCGGTCTTTCGGGCAGCGGAAAAAGTACACTTCTACGCTGCCTTAAAACAGCGATTGCACCATACGGAAAAAAAGAGGGAAATATAAAATACAAGGGAAAGCCGCTCGAGCAGACGGACGAGCTTATACAGGCAGGGGAAATAGGTTTTGTTATGCAGTCGCCCGATAATCAGGGAATAACGGACAGTGTATGGAGCGAGCTTGCCTTCGGTCTTGAAAGCATGGGACTTGACAATGCCGAAATACACAGAAGAACGGCGGAAACAGCGGTATTTTTCGGAATAAATGATTGGTACAATGAAAAAATAAGCGAGCTTTCGGGAGGACAAAAGCAGATACTTAACCTTGCATCTGTCATGACAATGAATCCGTCCGTGCTGGTACTTGATGAGCCTGTTTCACAGCTTGATCCTATAGGTGCTGACAGATTTATGAAGCTTCTGAGAAAAATAAACGAAGAATTTGGTACTACCGTGATAATGAGCGAACATAATCTCGAAAGGGTATATGGAATAAGCAACAGAATTATAGTAATGTCCGAGGGTAAAATTATATCCGATACAAAACCCGGAGAAACCGCAGATGTTTTGTATCGCTGCAAAAACGAAATGTTTTCCGCACTTCCGATAAGTACGCAGATATATTCCATAGCAGAAAGAAAATGCGGAAATCCCCCTCTTACCATAGGTGAGGGCAGGGTATGGCTGAGAGAATATACGCAGCATACGGACACTAATGAGATAATACATAAAAAATACGAAAGGGATAAAAGGGATGTACCTGTAATTGAACTTAAGAATGTATGGTACAGATATGAAAAAGGACTTCCCGATATACTCAAAGGACTTTCACTTAAGGCGTACAGAGGGGAGATTTTTTCGATACTCGGCGGAAACGGAGCAGGAAAAACAACACTGCTTTCCACTATTGCAGGTGTGGTGCGGCCGTATGAGGGAAAAATATTGCTTGACGGAACCGACAGAAAAAAGAAAAATAAGGATATTCCGAAAATGGCACTTCTTCCTCAGAATCCGCAGACACTTTTTGTAAGGGATACTGTTGAGGAGGATTTGTATGAAATTTCGGATAATCCCGAAAATAATAAGGGCTTTGTTGAAGAGATAATGGGTCTGTGCGGACTTGAAAATCTAAGGCACCGCCACCCGTATGACCTTTCGGGCGGAGAGCGTCAAAGGGCGGCAATTGCAAAACTTCTGCTGACACGCCCCGATATACTTCTGCTTGATGAGCCTTTAAAGGGACTTGATATAAAATCCGGTAACGAGGTAGGGGAAATTTTAAGGGCATTGGCACAAACGGGTGTATGTATAATAATCGTTAGCCATGACACAGAGTTCAGTGCGGAATATTCCGACAGATGTGCATTATTCTTTGACGGAGAGCTTACAGGCACAGATGAGCCGCATATATTTTTCTCCGAAAATACATTCTATACCACAGCCGCAAGGAAAATGTCAAGGGATATAATAGATAATGCGGTGACAAAGACGGATATACTATATGCTCTCGGATTGCCGCAGGACAGGGGAAAGGGAAAAATCAATAAGGATAATATAAGCAGTCTTTATCATATGCATAATGACTCTGATAAGACCACTGAAACACATAAGAAAATATCACCGATTGCTGTTTCACAGCTTTGTGCGGTAATATTATTCATTATTTCCGTATTCGCCGTATTAAATCCTTTTAAGTGGAGCATAGCCGCCGATAATTCGGTCGTATGCTATGCGGCAATGCTGATATCCGCACTTTGCATAATATTATTTGCAGTGATTATTGACAAAAAAGAGGAAAGTATAGAAATTCAGCGAATACTCCATAAGAACAGGGGAATTATCCCGCCGTTGATTATAATGCTTACAGCCGTACCGCTTACTATTTTCATAGGTATGTATTTTTTCAATGATTCAAAATATCTTTTCATTTCACTTTTGATAATACTTGAATGTATTGCCATGTTTTTCGGTGTTTTTGAAAACAGGCATATAAAAACAAGAGAACAGGTACTTATAGCAGTTATGTGTGCTTTGGCTGTATTGTCAAGAACCGTATTCTATATGCTTCCGCAATTCAAGCCGATGATGGCAATAGTTATAATAACAGGAACGGCACTCGGAGCCGAATCGGGATTTCTTGTCGGTGCAGTATCCGTATTTATTTCCGATATAATTTTCGGACAGGGACCCTGGACTCCGTGGCAGATGTTTTCAATGGGTGCGGCAGGCTTTCTTGCAGGTATTTTATTCGGCAGGAAAATTATACCGAGAAACAGACTTTCACTTTCGGTATACGGATTTCTTGCGGCAGTTCTTATATACGGCGGCATAATGAATCCTGCGTCAATGCTTATGGCACATATGGAGCCGACAGCGGAAAACTTAGCAGCATTTTATATCAGCGGTTTACCGTTTGATATAGTACACGCAATTTCCGTATCATTATTTTTATACATAACGGCAAAGCCTTTTCTCAAAAAGCTTGAAAGGGTTAAGCTGAAATACGGACTGATAGTACACCGAAGCTGTCAATCATTAAAATAATACAGGTATCAGGGAGATTTTTTATAGGATTTTCCCTGATACCTTTTCTTTTTCAAGTTAATTATTATTGCCCCGTGCGTTGGCTGCACCTACGGAACACATGGTATTCGGGATCATATTATTGCTTACCCCCTTGAAAGAAACCGCATTAAATGATAGAATATTTTTGGGCAAAATAAAAGAATAATGCCTGATTATTTCATAATAAGTAAAACGGAGGAATTGATTATGATATTTTTGGAATATCCTAAATGCACCACTTGCAAAAAGGCAAAAAAATGGCTTGATGAGCATAATGTTAAATATGATGACCGCCATATAAAGGAGCAGAACCCAAGCCTTGAGGAATTATCATCATGGACGGAAAACAGCGGAATACCGATAAGAAAGCTTTTCAATACAAGTGGAATACTGTACCGTGAAATGCAGCTTAAAGATAAGCTGCCGACAATGACGGATGAGGAAATGCTCAAGCTTCTTTCGACAGACGGAATGCTTGTAAAAAGACCTCTTATTATAGACGAAAAAGTTATTCTTGTCGGTTTTAAAGAAAGTGAATGGGAAGACAAGCTTTTGAATAAATAATAATGGAGAACGGATATGAAGGATTATTTACCCGTAAGTCGTGAGGATATGGAAAAACGCGGGTGGAATCAGGTTGATTTTGCATATGTGATAGGAGATGCGTATGTGGATCATCCGTCTTTCGGACCTGCAATAATAAGCCGTATTCTTGAAAGCGAGGGCTATAGGATAGGTATAATATCTCAGCCCGACTGGAAAGATGAAAATAGTATAAATATATTCGGTGAGCCGAGACTCGGATTTCTTGTAAGTGCGGGAAATATGGATTCAATGGTAAATCACTATTCTGTATCGAAAAAACGCCGTTCAAGGGATTATTTTACCCCCGGCGGAGTTATGGGAAAAAGACCCGACCACGCAACCGTTGTTTACGGCAACCTTATCCGCAGAACTTATAAGAATAAGCCGATAATAATAGGGGGGATAGAGGCAAGTCTGAGGAGGCTTGCACATTATGATTACTGGGACGACCGCATGAAACGCTCGGTTCTTCTTGATTCACAGGCGGATATACTTTCATACGGAATGGGAGAAAAATCTATAGTTGAAATAGCGGATTCCCTTGACAGCGGTATTCCTGTTGATGAAATTACATTTGTAAGAGGTACTGTTTTCAAAACAAAAAGCCTTGATAATCTTTATGATTATATAACACTGCCGGGCTATGATGAGCTTTGTGCAGATAAACTGAATTATGCAAAAAGCTTTGGAATACAATACAGAAATACGGATGCGTTTTCGGGAAAATGCCTTGTTGAGCCTTACCCTAATCAGATATATGTCGTACAGAACCCGATGTCATATCCGCTTACTACCGAAGAAATGGACAGGGTATATGCTCTGCCGTATATGCGTAATTATCACCCCTCGTATGAACCACTCGGCGGTGTCGATGCCATAAAGGAAGTTAAATTCAGCCTTATAAGCAACAGAGGATGTTTCGGCGGCTGCAATTTCTGTGCGTTGACATTCCATCAGGGAAGAATAATTCAGGCAAGAAGCCATGAATCTATAATAAAGGAAGCGGAAATAATAATAAATGACCCTGATTTCAAGGGTTATATCCATGATGTCGGAGGACCAACGGCAAATTTCAGAAAGCCTGCCTGTAAAAAACAGCTTACCAAAGGTGTATGTCCCGACCGTCAATGCCTTTTTCCGAAGCCGTGCCCTAATTTACAGGTGGATCATTCCGATTATCTTGAGCTTTTGCGAAAGCTAAGATCACTGCCGGGGGTAAAAAAGGTATTTATCCGTTCGGGAATACGCTTTGATTATATAATGGCTGACCCTGATGAAACATTTTTAAGAGAAATGTGTGAGTATCATATCAGCGGACAGTTAAAGGTTGCCCCCGAGCATATTTCAGATACCGTATTAAGGACTCTCGGAAAGCCTGAAAACAGCGTGTACAGAGCATTCTGCAAAAAATATGCTGCAATAAACAAAAAGCTCGGGAAGCCGCAGTATCTTGTTCCTTATCTTATGTCCTCGCATCCCGGCTCGACACTGAAGGAAGCTGTAGAGCTTGCCGAATATCTCAGGGATAATAATTTAAATCCCGAGCAGGTGCAGGATTTTTACCCGACGCCCTCTACAATTTCCACCTGTATGTATTATACCGGTGTTGACCCACGCACAATGCAGCCTGTATATGTTGAAAAAAATCCGCACGGAAAGGCTATGCAGAGAGCACTTATACAGTATAAGAACCCTAAAAACTATGAGCTTGTCCATGAGGCACTTACTATGGCTCACAGAACCGATCTCATAGGCTTTGATAAAAAATGTCTTATAAGACCGAAAAATACCAAGGATATCCAAAGAAAAAAACAGGGAACAAATACGGCACGTCAGACAAAGAAGACTGCTGCCGAAAAAAAGTACGGAATTTCATTTGAAAAATATGACAGCATACAAAAAGCAGAAGCTCTCCGTAAGAAAAGCGGACGGAAAAACGGACACAGAAACTGATTTTGTATAATTCATTTCGTAATTATTATCAATTTGTAAATTCGATAAAGTGCGTATCGAAATTTATTGATTTTTGTCGAAAGATATGATAGTATATTGTCAGTACGATATATCGTCCTACTAACGGAGGTGCTAAGATATGCTTGGAGTCTGGATAACTGTAATTGTGGCAGCTTGCATAATTGAAGCGGCAACACAGCTTCAGCTCGTTTCAATATGGGCTGCATTCGGCGGTGTGGCTTCGCTTGTATGTGAGGTGTGCGGAGTAGACAGTACGACACAAATAATATTGTTTTTTGCCGTTACCTTTGCCGCACTCATCATTACAAGACCGCTTATACGCAAGCTTACGAAAAATCTCCCCGAAACAAAGCTTAATGCCGATATGAATATCGGCAGAACGGGCAAGGTTACGAAGATAGTTGATGAATCAACAGGCTTATTCAGAGTAAGCGTTGAGGGTGAGGACTGGTCTGCCGTAACAACGGATAAAAATGTACCCAAGATAGGCTCGTCTGTCCGTGTCGAGCGAATAGAGGGAGTAAAGCTGATAGTATCAGCAGTTTGATTTGTGATTTGGATGTTCTGAACCTGAGGAGGTAATTTATTATGGATCCCGCTGTGATTGCACTTATTGTGATCGGAGTTATTTTGTTGTTGGTAATAATAAAGAATATAAGTATCGTTCCGCAGTCGAATGCGTATATAATTGAGCGTTTCGGTACTTTCTATAAAATATGGGGAAACGGTATCCACATGAAGATACCGGCAATGGACAGGATTGCAAAGAAAATTTCTTTGAAGGAACAGGTTGTTGATTTCGAGCCTCAGTCTGTTATCACAAGGGATAACGTATCAATGAAAATAGATACGGTTGTGTATTATCAGGTAACCGATCCCAAGCTTTATACCTATGGTGTAGAAAGTCCGATAATGGCTATTGAAACGCTTTGTGCAACGACTTTGCGTAATATTATCGGTGAGCTTGAGCTTGACCATACACTTACTTCAAGGGATGATATCAACTCAAGGATACGTCAGATACTTGACGAGGCAACCGACCCGTGGGGTATCAAGGTTAAGCGTGTTGAGCTTAAGAATATACTTCCGCCGCATGAAATTCAGGTTGCGATGGAAAAACAGATGAAAGCAGAACGTGAACGCCGTGCAAGAATACTTGATGCCGAGGGTGAAAAGACCAGTCAGATCCTTGTTGCGGAAGGTCATAAAGAGGCGGCAATACTTCGTGCCGATGCCATAAAGGAAACTAAGATACGTGAAGCACAGGGTGAAGCTGAGGCTATACTTGCAGTGCAGAAAGCGTATGCGGACAGCTTGAGAATGTTGAACGAGGCTGCTCCCACGGACAGAGTAATTGCACTGAAAAGTCTTGAAACCTTTGCAAAGGTTGCGGACGGCAGGGCAACGAAGATTATTGTGCCGTCGGAGATACAGTCAATGGCAGGTCTTGCGGCATCTCTTAAAGAGTTCGTTGTTGATGGAGATATAGATAGATCTGCCCGGTCGGAGGCACCCGGTGTTATCGATGAGGAACAGCCGTCTGCAACACAGCCTGTCACACCCGAACAGGCAAGGGAAGCACTCAGGGAAAAAGCAAGAGCAGCACTTGAAAAGAATGCTCCGAGAGCATAGTGCGATATGTGTATCCCGACTTTTCCGCTTGCTTTGACTTTTATGTAAAGTCGGCTGTAAATCGATATCTTAACAAAGCAGATATGGAGCCGCTCTATTACAGGACGGCTCTATATTCCTGCTGATTTTGATACAAACAGAAAAAGGCTTGAAATAAAGGGCTTCCGAAGTCAATCGCCGACTTTGGAAGCCATTACTTTCATGTGGTTATTGTACGGTCTGACCGGCAACTGAAAACCGCCGCCGGAGACTTGGGGTGTACGGGAAAGGAAAAAATTAAAAGATGAAAAAGTGCTCTAATGTATCAACTGTATTTTAGCCATTAGCAAATCCTAAAGCACTGTTAATTCTCTCAAGCGTATTGGACAGGTTCTTCTTTAAAAATTCACACTCCCAAATACGTAGCACCGTCCATCCTCGGTTCTCGAGTAGCTCATTGATTTCCGGCAATAAATGACAAACTGTCTGCCGTTATCATAGCCATGCTGTACCTCCTTGTGATAGCTTAATTCTAACTACTGTGCAGTTCTTTGTATAACCGTTCTGCAAGTGCTTTTTCAATAATGCGGTATTTTTCGGCATCCGGAAATAGCTGTTCATGTGCTGTTTCATATACTTTTTCATATACTTTTTCATATAGTCCTACTTTTATCAGAAAAGCTATTTTTTGTTGCTGTTTAACTTTTTTGATGCTTCTTTTGAGACTCGATGTATTCTTGAACACGCTTATCCATTTTAATATCCTACTCAAACCAACAGTAAAAGCTCAAGCTATCATTCACATCCATTCCACACCCTTTTCTTCATACGTACGGTTACATTCATTTATTCTGGACATAAAGTCTTCTGTGAGGTCATTATATTCCTTACCCGAGCTATACATACCTTCTTCCCATTCATGAAAGAAGATGATCTTTTCCGTAATAAACGGCAGATGCGTGTATATAAAATTCTCTGTATTGTAATTGTCTCTGACGTAATTATAAGTATATTTTATTTCAAGCAGACCACTGTCCGGGTCATATCTGAAATAATCATCTTCAAAGGGCTTTCTGCTGTTGCTTATGAATATCAAGCCATAATCGTCCCAGTGTTCAAATAATATCTTTAATTCTTCAGATTGAACTGCTGTCCAGTTTTTGTTTGAAACAACTGTTTCAATATCCCTTCTGTATTTCGTCTTAACTATTCCCTTATATTCAAATGAACAATAATAACTCATATTTCTTTTACTGAAACAGAATCCCGGAATATACGGTTATTCTGCTCCAGTTCCTCCAATGTACACGGTACATAACCGTTTATCATACATCCGGCATTGAAGGCTCTTTCCTGTTTAATCATAAACAATGTTTCCTCACCAATATTTCTGTGAACATGACCGTAAACATGGTACGAACCGTAATGCTTCTTGTTCCATGTTATCAGAGGATAATGACAAAGCACCGCACTCCTTTCATTATCCTTTATCATTCTCAGCTTATCCACATCAGCAAAGCCGGAAAGTGCCTCATCGTCCTTTAATAAACCGTAATCATGATTGCCGGTTATCAGGTGAAGTCTGCCGCTAAGCTTTCTCAGAAAATCCGCAGGTCTGCCCTTGTATCTGTAAAAAACATCACCAAGGATATACACATCGTCATTCGTTGTGACTTTCTCATTCCATCGGCGGATAATTTCTCTTTCCATTTCATTTGTGTCCGCAAAGGGACGCTCATCAAAGCGTATTGCCGCCCTATGCCCGATATGCAGATCTGAAATATAATATATCATTTAGTCACTCTCCCATACTGATTTATAAAAGGATGTACTCCGGACCGTCCCTTTCAAGCATTTCCTCCGCATCAAAATCATCGTTTTCCTTAATATCTCCGCCATATATATTTTGTATCTTATCGGCGGGTAGTTTAAACTGAAAACTGTGCTCGTCATCTTCGGCATTAATAAACCTTTGCTTCCGGCTTGTCGTTAATGGTCATACTGCCTTTAAAAATATTATATCGGTTTTCTGTATGTATAATTTTCATTTTAATGATTTCCTCTCAATTCTGCTTTTTGTATTCAATAAACGTATAGATACTGTTGATTGTTCTGACAATGTGCTTTATTTCGTTTTCAGAGATAAGTTCTTCGCTGTGGAACATTACGGCCGATGTATGTATTCTTACTTCGGGGCAATAAGGATTGAGTTTTGGCTTCGGATGGAAAATATACATCCTTTCTCCGATGGATATTTTATCGATCTTACCAACAAAATTCTTCATGTTTGCGTATAAGTTCGAAAAAAACATAGTCTCCCTGTCATTTCCTATCAAATCTGTTACAGACAGCACCCTGATGTCCATCATGTTTTCACAGAAAAGCCGCATTCTTTCCAAATCTTGAGGATCAATTTCATCTTCGCCATCTGTGTCATCCCATACTTCATCATCGAATTCGCTGTCCGTATCTTTCTCGTCATCCTTTTCCGAATCGTACCGGATGTTTTCGTCATCGTTATCTTCCTCATTCTCGTTATCCCATTCGCCACTGTCATCATCGGAAGAGTCATACGGCGATCTGAAATCTTCAATATTAGGTATATCCCATTCAAATGTATCATCCTCATAATCGTCGCAGGATTCCTCCTTATCCTCGCTCTTTGTGATAACCTCATCCGGGATAAGGATCGGATAGAATATTCTGTCGATCAGGATATTCCTTTCCGGGCTTGTAAGAAATTTTCTGTCCTTTGAATTATAAAAATTCTCATACTCACTCCGGACCGGAATAAACGGCAGAGGATGAACCGTTCCTCTTTCAGAATCGACCTTTGCTGCCATTTTTACCTCGTCAAACGCTCCGAAAATGATCCAGATGTAATAGTATGTTCTGTCATCAACTGCCTCGACATTTGGGTCACAACAGATCGTATCAATTTCATCCTCCGTAAAGCTTTCATATTTGAACGGACAGCCGAACAGGAAATCAGCTTCCTCACTCATAAACTCCTGCGGCTTTCTGCCTACTAAGGAAAGCAGTCTTACAGAACGCATAAGGTCGTGATACATTTCAAAATCTGTGAAGCCCTTGCCGAGATTAAGCTCCGGTGTTTCGTCATCGGGAACAGCCGCTTTGAGCTGTTCCTCACAGATGATTCTGTAGTGCTTTTTTTCGTGCATCATATTATCAACAGCACAGATCGTATCGCTGTCCCGTTTTTCAGTCCGGAACATCACATCCTCCAGCCTTGTGGAATAATTGTACATATCCTTCTTCATACAAATACTTCCTTTCTGTTTGTTTTAGATCGGGTTTCCTTTCGTTGATGAGAGTATATCACAGCGGCGTGTTTATTTTCATGCAATTTTACAAAATATGAATCAATCAATATTGACATCAGTTTCCACACGTTATATAATAAATTAAGAAATTACACAATAATAAAGGCCGGTGTTGAAAAATGAATGACGAATCGCCTGAAAAAGAAAGAGAAATTACCACAAATTCACCTGTACCTTCGGATCTTAATGCTTTACTGGATAGTATTATCATTGAATTATTGAAAGAGCATCCTGACGGATTGTGCCGCAATGAAATAAATCTCATGGTAAGTAGTCACCCTGAGCTTGAAAAAAGAAGCTACAGGACAAGGATCGATACCAGATTGGAATACCTTACTGCTTTCGGACACAGAAGCGGATTGTTTGAGCTCAGAAGCAAACTTGAAAGTGAATCAGATACAGAAGGCAAAAAAGAGGTGTTTCAGTATTTCAACAAAATGTCTGATGCCGAAATACAGCTTATGCTCCGGTCTTATCGTTCAATAAAGGGAAGACCTTCGGAAAAGCTCTCTAAGGACAAAAGCACCGGAAAGAAAACGCTCATACGACATTCACGGGATTTTTTTGCAAATCTTACAACCAAAGAATTCATCAGATCATTTGATAATGAGGATCCGCCGGAAATACACAATCCCGAAATGAACAATAATATCAAGACGATTCAATCGGCGATATCTGACAGCAAGATGCTTGCTATTCGATACGGCGATTACGATATCAACAGACAGCTTTGCCCGCGAAAAAACAAAAACGGAAAGGATATGGTCTACACAGTATATCCGATCAAGATGGTCGTATCGCTCGGAAGATACTATCTGTATTGCAGGCATAAGTACTATGGAAATCTTTCCTGCATGAGAGTTGACCGGATTATAACCTGTGCAAAGACCTCTGAGGATTGTCAGTTGCATAATGAAGACGCTGTGCTGCTCAACGGTATAGGCGAACCGCATTTTGCTCAGCGGCTTTATATGTTCACAGGGAAGGCATACAGGATAACATTCCTGACGGATGAAAAGCATCTGAACGATGTCTTTGACTGGTTCGGAAGTGATGTGGAGCTGAAAAAGACAGAGAACAATATGGTAATGGTCACAGTCCGGGCAGACAAGAATGCTATGCTGTGCTGGGCGATGCAGTACAGCAGGTTCATCAAGGTCATTGATCCGCCCGACCTTGTGGAAACAATAAAAAAGACGCTTGAGGAAGCGTTACTGAAATATCAATAATATAACCGGAGGTAAACAAAATGGAAGAGATTACAAAAACAGCAGGCGGACTTTTTGATGTTCAGAGGAGTGAAAGAAGAGGATATACAGTAACCGGCGACTTCTCCTATGTTGTTTTTAATAGTGCTGACAGCGGCGAAATACTTGCAATCATTACAGCCTATAACGGACACAGCTCCGTTATCAACTTTCCGGCGTATATTGACGGATTTAAAGTAATACAGATAGGCTCTTATAATCATGGTTCAGGTCTGAATATTTCTGACGATATGTTAAATTCTATCTTTGAAGTAGATATACCGGGAAGTATAGAAAATATCGGTTCAAGTGCTTTCTCAAACTGCAAAAATCTAAAAAGAGTAAAACTTCACAACGGATTGAAACGAATTGGATTCGGCTGTTTTCGGTGTTGTGAATCTCTTGAACAGCTTGATATACCTGACACTGTTGAGGTAATTGAACGTAGTGCATTATACCAAACAGGAATAAAAGAAATTAAATTTCCAAGAGAAATGAAAACCATATCGGATTCAATATTTCAGATGTGCCGTTCTTTGAAAAAGGTTATATTCCCTGAAAATGTAGAGTCGATTGGCTATTCTTTTTACGATAGCAATACTGCATTGGAGGAAATAGTTTTATCATCAGAAAAAATTCAGTATTATGCTCCAGGTAATAATTATTCAAAAACACCTTGGTATAATAAACAACCGTTTGGATGGTTGTATTTGGGAGATTGTCTAATCGGATATAAAGAAAACCCTGATAATAATTTGGATGTATATGATGATAATGGTGAGTACATAGGTGGAAAAGAAATAGGTTTCAAAATCAAAAAGGGAATTAAAAAAATACTATATGTACCGTCAGATATCAACATTGGTGAAGATGTGGTCATACCTGACGGAGTGACAGTGATTGGTGTAGCAGCCTTTCGTGGCAATGAATATATAAAGAATCTGACTATTCCCACATCAGTTAATAAAATCTGTGAATCAGCATTCTCTCTAAACGAAAAATTATGTAATCTTCTGATAAAAAGCACTGAAGAAACGGTTTTAGATATAGCTTCTATGCGAGGCTGCGGTATGACCACCTTAACTATAGATGGAAATGTCAAAACAATAGAAAATGCAGCAATTACTCGTTGTTATAACTTAAAGACTATTACTATAAACGGCTCTATAGACAGAATTGCAAGAAGTGCAATTGGCGAAAACGAAAACTGTTCTTCTATCGTATTTGGTGGTGACATTAACCTTATTGATATAGAAGGATTTTGTTCTTGTGAAAATGTAACTGATGTAGAAATCAAGGGAAATATTGATAAAGTAATATATCGTGAAATCGTTGATTATAAGCAATATTGGGAAAATAAATATCCGGTATATGGAGAAGATAAAGAAGCTTCCATAGAAGATATAGAGCAAGGATTGTTTGATGAATTTAAAAGCCTTCGCTGCATCAAAGTTCACACCGAAAAAATGAAAAACTACTGCGAACAGCATAACTACCCTTATGAATTTATAGAGGATACCAAGCCAACCTGCAAATCTGCTAAAAAATCCTCATCATCAGAAAATTCTGCTCCTGCCGTGAAAATGAAATTCTGCCCCTTCTGCGGCGGAAAACTGGTCGCAAACGCACTGTTCTGTGCTTTCTGCGGTGAAAAGATACCTGTTATGTGATATATTAAAGTAATGAAGTGTGCGTTCAGCGGCGGTACCTCGCTGAAAAACGTAGTATGTTTTACGAATGTCAGCCTGGGTATCAACTGCTTTGAAGCCTGCACTTGAAAGCATTATTTCGCCGGATAGTTCATTGTCTCAAAATTGGTTACTATGGCACAGGTTCAGGCATATAACGGAACAAATATTTCGCTTGAAAATATGTACTATGTTACCAAGGACGATACGGAAAAGAATTTTTCAATGGGTACAGGACGGAAATCCTGATAACAAGCCTACGGAAAAGCTTTCGGATGAACCCATAACCGAAGATACAACGCTTGGAGAATTATATAGCGAATAAGAAAAAAATCCTGCTCCGAATTTTTGGGGTGGGATTTTTTTGTATTATTTTGCTGTACTTATTGACATAAATTTGTAATTTTGATATAATTAATGTTGTAGTTATACAAATAAAAGGAAAGAATCTTATATATTTTTTATAAAGGTGAATAATTATGTCTATACTGTATTTAGTAATACCATGCTATAACGAGGAGGAAGTCCTTCCCGAGACGGTCAAAAGACTTACAATAAAGCTTCACAGTCTTGTGACAAGCGGAAAGGTGAGCGAAGACAGCCGTATGCTCTTTGTAGATGATGGAAGTAAGGACAGAACGTGGGAGCTTATAGAACAGTTTATGAGCGAAAATAAATATGTAGGCGGAATTAAGCTAAGCCGCAACAGAGGACATCAGAATGCACTGCTTGCAGGTCTTATGACAGCCAAAGAAAAATGCGACTGTGCTATTTCACTCGATGCGGATCTTCAGGACGATATAGAGGTGCTGGATCAGTTTGTGGATAAATATGAAGAGGGCTGCGAGGTTGTTTACGGAGTCAGAAGCAGCAGGGAAAAGGATACTGCTTTCAAAAGGGAAACGGCTCAGTTTTACTATAAGTTTATGAAAGCACTCGGAGTAGATATAGTATATAATCATGCCGATTACCGACTTATGGGAAAAAGAGCACTTGATGCACTTTCCGAGCATAAAGAAGTAAATCTTTTCCTCAGAGGTATTGTTCCGCTTATCGGTTTCAGAAGTGATTATGTATATTATGAGAGAAACGAACGCTTTGCGGGAGAATCAAAATATCCGCTTAAAAAGATGATTCGTTTTGCAGTGGACGGTATAACCTCATTCAGCGTCAAGCCGCTTAAAATTATTTCAAATTTGGGAATAATAAGCTGTACATTAAGCGTAGTATTTTTAATATATGCTTTGGTTTCCTTCTTTATGGGAAGCAGTGTTGCAGGCTGGGCATCCCAGATGTGTTCTATATGGTTTCTCGGAGGACTTCAGATGTTCTGCATCGGTATTGTGGGTACTTATGTGGGTAAAATTTATAACGAGGTTAAGGCAAGACCGAGATTTATTATTGAGAAAACTGTTATAGACAAAAAGGAGGAAGCCTCGGTCAAAGATAAAGAATGAGGAGTGTTGTGTATGAATTTCGGCAATAGAATAATGAATTATAAAGAGGATATACTGAACGATCTTGGTGAACTTATAGCGATAAAATCGGTTTCATGTGAAAATGCGGCGGAAACGGAAAAGGCACTTGATTATATCCTCAGCAGAGCAAAGGATATGGGCTTTGCTGTGAAAAAAACAGGAAAAGTTGCGGGTCATGCGGAATACGGTTCGGGGGAAGAGATAGCGGCGGTTCTTGCTCATGTTGATGTGGTTCCGTCCGGTGACAATTGGAGTATAGATCCGTTTACTTTGACGGAAAAGGATGGAAGATTATACGGCAGGGGAATAGTTGACGATAAGGGTCCTGCTATAATCGCATTATATTGTCTTAAGGCACTTAAGGACAGCGGCATTATTCCCAAAAGGAGAATAAGGGTAATATTCGGTGCAGCAGAAGAAATAGGAATGAATGATATGGAAACATATTTTTCTGAGGAGGAATATCCGACAATGGCATTTACCCCCGATTCGGATTACGGAATATGCGTATGTGAAAAGGGCATAATGCAGCTTGAAATATCATCGGAAATGCATGACGGCACAATTCTTACGGAGTTTCAGTCGGGAGGTGCGGTAAATGCAGTGCCTGCAAAAGCGTATGCACTTGTGGACTGCACAGAATCCGAAGATAACCGTCTAAGACGTTTTGCCGATGCAAAACCGGGCGAATATGATTTTATTTATACAATGGACGGTCTTGTGATTTTTGCAAAAGGCAGAGCGGCTCATGCATCTGTTCCGGAACAGGGACTGAACTCCGCCGCTCATCTTATACGGATACTTGCAGATAATTTTGGCGAATCGGTTTTGGGAAGTCTTTGCGGATTTATAGATAATGCAATAGGTACACAGACAAACGGAGAGGCTCTCGGTATAGCGTGCTGTGACGAAAAGAGCGGTGCTTTGACAGTAAATCTCGGCAGAGTGGATATAGGGGAAAATATAAGCCGTGCATTGATAGATATAAGATATCCGGTATCGGCAGACGGAGATAAAATTTTTGAAAAGGTAAGACAAAGAGCGGAAGCCGAGGGACTTCGGGTCAAACTTATGAATCATGAGCCACCGCTTTTTGTTGGCAGTAATTGTCCGATTATATCCATTCTTTCAGATGCGTATGAAAGTGTTATGGGTGTAAAGCCGGAGCTGTATTCTACAGGCGGGGGAACCTATGCAAGAACCCTGAGAAACAGGGGAGTTGCGTTCGGACCTGCCTTTCCTGGAGATGAAACACATATACATGATGCCGATGAGGGAATAAGCACGGAAAACTTCTGGAAACACGCTCAGATATGTCTGCAAGCCGTAAAAAATATGTCAGAATAGTATTAATGCGGAAATCCGTTCAATCCGGGTTTCCGCATTTCATATGCTTGTCATATATCAGAACTCAGTTTATGTACTTTACGGTAAAGTATTCCGGTGCTACATATTCCGCCTGCCATACTCCGTTTTGGGAAAGATAAAGCTTATTGCCGTCCTCAACAAATTTTTGTGCTTTGATAACAAGAACAACAGGTTTACCATGCCTTTTTCCTACTTTTATTGCTGTTTCCAAATCAGGGGATATATGCACAAAACGGCGTGACATCGGCTTCAGACCCTGTTCCGTAATCGAGGGCAAAAATCTTGTTGCCGTACCGTGATAAAGAAGCTCCGGAGGATCCGGACTTTCCATTTCGATTATTACACCGGGAATGGAATGTCCCTGATTTGCCCGTATTTTGCTGTGTGAATTATTGAATGAATAACGACCTTTTGCGTCGCTGTCTACGATCTGTTCGATTATATCCGTATCTATGTCAGTATATGTTTTTTTCAGAACTTCAATAATTGTCGCAGTATCTGCCCACCCTCCGTTAAGATCTATATATCGGGGTTCTGTGCTGTGTCTTAGAAGATAAGAAAGCTGCTTGCTTATGTTGGAAAGATTCATATGTCTTACCCCTTTCATTTTTGTTCCTGATTGAAGTTATTATACTTAATACCATATATTTTGTCAAGCATATACGGCAGATAATTTGTACATATCAGCTTACGTAAAAGTTATGCACATATATAAAATAAACATTTTATATATTGAAATTTTCCGTAATTTATGGTATATTTACTATGATGTATTTTTCTTCCATATATGGAAGTCTTAATCGTCATATAGCATTACTCCGTACGGATAGTGCTGTAATATATTTTCTTAGATAAAGGAGAAGATACCAATGGCAAAATTTACAGAAATTGAAAAGGTTATCGGAAGAGAAATCCTTGACTCAAGAGGAAACCCGACAGTTGAGGCTGAGGTTTATCTCGTTGACGGTACAGTAGGCAGAGGCACAGCTCCGAGCGGTGCATCAACAGGTGAGTTTGAGGCTCTTGAGCTTCGTGACGGTGAGGAAAGATACCTCGGAAAGGGCGTTCAGAAGGCTGTTGAGAATATCAACACAACTATCAATGATGTTCTTGTAGGTCTTGACGCTGCCGATACATATGCTGTAGATGCAGCTATGATTAAGGCTGACGGCACAAAGGATAAGTCAAAACTCGGTGCAAACGCTATTCTTGCAGTTTCGATCGCAGCAGCAAGAGCAGCAGCTAACAGCTATGAGATTCCGCTTTACAGATTCCTCGGCGGCGTTCAGGGAACAAAGCTCCCCGTTCCGATGATGAACATACTCAACGGCGGTGCACACGCTGACAGTGCTGTTGATACACAGGAATTTATGATTATGCCTGTAGGTGCTCCTACTTTCAAAGAGGGTCTCAGATGGTGTGCTGAAGTGTTCCATACACTTAAGAAGCTTATCAAGGAAATGGGCGACGTTACAGCTGTAGGTGACGAGGGCGGATATGCTCCCAATAACCTTAAGAGCGACGAGGAAGCAATCGAAAAAATTCTTGAGGCTATCAAGAAGGCAGGCTTTGAGCCGGGCAAGGACTTCATGATCGCTATGGATGCTGCTTCTTCTGAGTGGAAGAGTGAAAAAGGCAAAGGCTTCTATCATCAGCCTAAGTCAGGCAAAGACTTCACATCAGATGAGCTTATCGAGCATTGGGCAAGCCTTGTTGAGAAATATCCGATTATCTCCATCGAGGATGGTCTTGATGAAGAGGACTGGGAAGGCTGGCAGAAGATGACAGCTAAACTCGGCGGTAAAGTGCAGCTTGTTGGTGATGACCTGTTTGTTACAAATACCGAAAGACTTGCTAAAGGTATTTCTATGGGTGCAGGTAACTCCATTCTTATCAAGCTCAACCAGATAGGTTCCGTATCTGAAACACTCGAGGCTATTAAGATGGCTCACAAGGCAGGCTACACAGCTATTTCTTCACACCGTTCGGGTGAAACAGCTGATACCACAATTGCTGATCTTGCAGTTGCACTTAATACTTGTCAGATCAAGACAGGTGCTCCGTCAAGATCCGAAAGAGTTGCTAAGTACAATCAGCTTCTCAGGATTGAAGAAGAACTCGGAGATGCAGCAGTATATCCGGGAATCAATGCTTTCAATGTAAAGAGATAATTGAGATTAAATAAAATAAATGCTCTGCGGTTATTATATGGTCGCAGGGCATTATTTTTATGTGTTTTATTGTACATATAAAAACAGGTATTTTATTATTTTGCGGGATGTGATAAAATATATGTAATATAAAAAATGGGGATAGGTATGAAAGTTAAAATATATGCAGGTCTTGTAAGAAGGATCATTTATGGAAGAAAATTAAAGGAAATGAATTTTTATTTACATAAAGATGAAGGCGGAAAATATTACAGAAAGCATTATGACGACAATGACAAAGAGGGAATAAAGTATATAAGGAAGTTTTGCCGTCACAGATTTTTGAGATGCGTTTTGTGTGATGACAGCATGGAAAGGAGTACAACATACAGGGCAAATTTTTTTAAAACTAATAAGGGAATATTCGGAGGAGGAAAATATTATTTTTGTGCTTATTGCGGGCGTGTTCTGTCCAAACGTAAGGTTGCTGTTGACCATATCATACCTGTAGCCTTGGCTAACAGTTCTTTGAAGTATAGGAGAATGCTTACTGTGCGTGGAGTAAAAACAGTCAATGATGTGCGTAATCTTGCGGCAAGCTGTTTTAAATGTAATTCAAAAAAAGGCTCAAGCGGCGGATTATGGATAATCAGGGGATATTTCGGAAAATCATGGATAAGAATGATGTTTAAGGAAATTATTTTACTGGTTATAGGAAGTGTTGTGCTGTATTATCTGTATAAATTTTTGCTTGATATGGCTCTGTTTGATTTTATAATAATATAACTAAAAGCCACTGTATCAAAATCCGACACAGTGGCTTAAATTTTTGAATTTATTATAGGAAATAACGGATAAAACTTATTTTAGCAGTCCGTGCTTTTCATAACTTGAAATTCTGACGGGACGGTTATCCTCGTCAACAAATACAACTTTCGGAGAATGATTTTCAAGCTCCTCCGGAGTCATATCGGCATATGCCATGATTATTACACGGTCGCCTTTCTGCCCGGAACGTGCGGCAGCACCGTTCAGGCATATAACACCGCTTCCGGCTTCACCCTCTATAACATAGGTTTCAATTCGGCTTCCGCTGTTTACATTAACAATATGGACATGTTCGTATTCATAAAGCCCGGCTGCTTTCATAAGGTCGGCGTCAATCGTTACACTCCCGACATAATTCAGTTCAGCCTGTGTAACTACGACACGGTGAAGCTTGCTTTTAAGTACAGATATTGTCATGTTGCACCGCCGTTTCCGATATCCTCTGTGAAGAAGTTATCTATAAGTCTTGTTTTTCCTATATATACCGCCATGGCACAAAGTGCGGGACGGTCAACTACAGTTATCTGCTGCATGGTTGCGGCATCAACAATCTTAACATAGTCGATCCTTGCAAGAGGTTCGGTCTGAATTTTTTCTTTCATTGCATTAAGTATAACTGTGCAGTCGGTTTCACCGTTCTGTACAAGTTTTATTCCGAGTGCTATAGCTTGTGAGAGTATAAGTGCAGCCTTGCGTTCTTCTGTATTGAGGTACGTATTTCTCGAGCTTTTTGCAAGACCGTCAGCCTCACGCACGATAGGACAGCCGATGATTTCTATATTCATATTAAGATCATCGACCATATGTTTTATAACCGCAAGCTGCTGTGCATCTTTTTTGCCGAAATATGCACGGTCGGGCTGTACAATATTAAACAGCTTTGTAACAACCGTACATACACCACGGAAATGAACGGGTCGGCTGAGTCCGCATAATTCCTCTGTGAGTACAGTCATATCAACAAATGAGGAAAAGTTATCGTGATACATTTCTTCGGGTTCGGGATTGAATATCAGGTCTGCACCATGCTCCTCGGCAATTTTGGCGTCATGTTCAAGATCACGGGGGTAGCTGTCAAGATCCTCTGTAGGACCAAACTGCATAGGATTTACAAAAACAGAAACGACTGTACGGTCATTATCTCTTTTTGATGCATCCATAAGGCTTGCATGACCTTCGTGGAGATAACCCATTGTAGGGACAAGACCTACACTGAGTCCCTCACTACGCCATTTTTTGACCTGTTCCCGTACATCTGCAACGGTTTTTACAATATTCATTTATTTTTTCCTCTTTCCTTTTTTATTTGTTCTATAACATCATCATCAACGGAATATGTATGTTCATCTGCCGGGAAGCTTCCCGATTCGGTTTCCTGTATATAAGCACTGAAGCCCTCACGCATAAGGTTGCCGACATCGGCAAATTTTTTGGCAAACTTCGGAGTATGACCTGTTGTAAGACCAAGCATATCCTGATATACAAGCACCTGACCGTCACAGGCATTTCCGGCTCCTATTCCTATTGTCGGAATTGTCAGCTCCTTCGTTATGATTTCCGCAAGCTTTGCGGGTATACATTCAAGCACAACGGCACAGGCTCCCGCCTCCTGTATCAGAAGTGCATCATCTATAATTTTTGCCGCACGTTCATGATTTTTTCCCTGAACCTTGAATCCTCCGAAAACATTTACGGATTGCGGAGTAAGCCCGATATGACCCACAACGGGTATTGAAGAGTCGACTATGGCTTTTATCTGTTCGCATACTTCTGCACCGCCCTCAAGCTTGACAGCCTGAGCTCCGCCCTCTTTTATAAGTCGACCCGCATTTACAACGGCATCATATACGCTTGTCTGATATGACATAAACGGCATATCTGCAACGACAAAGGCGTTTTTTGCACCCCTTGAAACCGCTTTTGTATGGTGGAGCATATCCTCCATGGTTACAGGCAGGGTATTGTCATATCCGAGCATGACCATACCGAGAGAATCCCCTACAAGTATAGAATTTACACCGCACTCATCCTCTATTCGTGCGGTTGTATAATCGTAAGCGGTAAGCATCGTGATTTTTTTACCCGATTGCTTCTGCGAAAGTAGGGTAGATACTGTATTTTTCATAATAAAGACTCCCTTTTTGATGTTACTGTTCCTCACGGATACAATACATCCTATAGTATGGCACAATTTTGCGGAAAATTCAAGTATCGGAGTGTAATTTTACTTATTTATGGTTTAAACAAAATATAAAAAAGAACGGTTACAGTTATAATTATTGAGAAAATACATATAATATAAAAAATATACTATATGGTGGTGGAAGATTTGCCAAAATATAACAGTAGTAATATGTCAGAGGTCGCAAAGACGGCGGCGGATATTTCCGATTCCGTAAAAGGAAGTTGGTTAGCCGACAAAATAAAAAAATACAAGACGTACATTATATCAATTGCAATTGCTTTAAGCGTCGGAGTGCTTGGCGGCATAATAACTTCCCTTGGTATGCCACGGTTTTCACAACTCACACAGCCGCCCCTGTCACCTCCGCCGTTTCTGTTTCCTATAGTATGGACAGTGCTGTATACCCTTATGGGAATAGGTGCGGCAAGGATTTATATTAAAAATGATAAAAAACTGTCGAAAGAGCTTCTTATTTATGCAGTGCAGCTGTTTTTTAATTTCTTCTGGACAGTATTCTTTTTTGGATTTGGTGCTTATCTGTTTTCATTTATATGGATAGCGGCATTATGGGCATTGGTTCTTGCTATGATAATAAGTTTTTATAAGAAAGATAAAATATCCGGTCTTATACAGATACCGTATCTTTTATGGCTGACTTTTGCGGCTTATCTGAATTTTGGAATATATTTATTGAACAGATAGATAGGGTAAAATAAATACTGTCGCACAGGTGTAAAGCCACCGTGTACGACAGTATTTTTTGATTGGTATTTAAAAGTTTGTGTAAATCAAACTACACCCTGAGCGATCATTGTGTCTGCAACCTTAACGAAGCCGGCGATGTTTGCACCTGCAACATAGTTGCCCTCAAGATTATACTTCTTTGCAGCGTCTGCAATGTTATGGTAAATATTAACCATAATCTGCTGAAGTTTAGCATCAACCTCTTCAAATGTCCATGAAAGTCTTTGACTGTTCTGTGACATCTCAAGTGCTGATGTAGCAACGCCGCCTGCATTTGCAGCCTTGCCGGGAACAAAGTAAACGCCCGCATCCTGGAATTTCTTTGTAGCCTCAAGGGTTGTAGGCATATTTGCACCCTCTGCAACAGCAATAACGCCATTCTTGATGAGGTTGTCGGCAGCCTCAACATCAAGCTCGTTCTGTGTAGCACAGGGGAGAGCTATATCGCAGGGGATAGTCCACATAAACTTGCCCTCATGATATTCGGAATCGGGACGATAATTCTTATATTCAGTAAGTCTTGCTCTCTTGACTTCCTTGATTTCCTTGACTGCTGCAACGTCAATTCCCTCCGGATCGTAAATCCAGCCTGTTGAATCGGAAAGTGTAACAACGTTAGCACCGAGCTGCTGAGCTTTCTGTGTAGCATAGATTGCAACATTACCTGCACCGCTTATGCATACCGTCTTACCCTTAATATCTATATCATGATCCTTGAGAAGCTCTTCCGTGATATAGAGAAGACCATATCCCGTAGCCTCCGTACGAGCGAGAGAACCGCCGAATGTAAGACCCTTGCCTGTGAGAACTCCCTCATAGCAATCTCTTATTCTCTTATACTGACCGAAGAGGTAACCTATCTCTCTGCCGCCTACACCGATATCGCCTGCCGGTACGTCTGTATCCGCACCGATATGTCTGTAAAGCTCTGTCATAAAGCTTTGGCAGAATGCCATAACCTCTCTGTCGCTCTTGCCCTTAGGATCAAAGTCAGCGCCGCCCTTGCCGCCGCCTATGGGAAGACCTGTCAGTGAATTTTTAAAGATCTGCTCAAAGCCGAGGAATTTGATTATACCGAGGTTTACAGACGGGTGAAGCCTTAAACCGCCCTTATAGGGACCTATAGCACTGTTGAACTGGATACGGAAACCGCGGTTTACCTGTACCTTACCGTTGTCGTCAACCCACGGTACTCTGAACATGAGCTGTCTTTCGGGCTCGGTAATTCTTTCAAGGATACTTTCCTTCTGATACTGAGGATTAGCCTCAATAACGGGTTCGAGAGATTCGAGAACTTCTTTTACAGCCTGTACAAATTCGGGCTGTGCCGGGTTTTTTTCGATTACTTTTTCAAGTACATCGCTTACATATGACATCTTTGTCACTCCTTAGATTTAATGAAATTTTTTTATAATGCACTTGCACAATTTCCATGCGGAAACTGAATGTGTTATGCACCTTTGCGTAGCATTCAACGCAATAATCATTGTATCATACTTTAGTCGGATAATCAAGTAAAATTTTCCTTAATTTTGAAAGATTTAATAAAAAACTTGCATATCATTCTTGTGATTTATCGTATTTGCTTTCCGTGTCCCGAACCGGACTGCATTTCGGATCGAACAGTTTTTTATATCCTATCAATTTTGTGCAAAAAGGTGTAAAAATTTATAAAAAACCTTAATATATTGTTGTTTATGTCAAAAAATAATTCAATCGGGATAATTGCTTGCTTAAATAGTCCGAGGTGTTGTATAATTAGGTGTAGTTGTTTTTTGATTTCGATTTTCAGTGAGGACTGTCCGCACTGTATCGAGCGTACATTGAAGGGAGAAATATTTATGGAAAAGTCAGAGCTTCTTTACGAGGGAAAGGCAAAAAAGGTATATTCTACGGCAGATCCTGAGCTTTACATCGTTGAGTATAAGGATGATGCCACAGCATTCAACGGTCTTAAAAAGGGATCGATAACCGGCAAGGGCGTTGTCAATAACAGAATGTCCGATTTTATGTTCAGGCTCCTTGAGGAAAAGGGAATACATACTCATTATGTTGAGGAGCTTAATGACAGAGAAACAGTTGTAAAGAAAGTAAAGATAGTACCCCTTGAGGTGATTATAAGAAATAAGGCGGCCGGCTCTATGGCTAAACGTCTCGGTCTTGAGGAGGGTACTGAGCTTAAGACGGCCGTTCTTGAATTTTCCTATAAGGATGACGAACTTGGCGATCCGCTTATAAATTCCTATCATGCGGTTGCAATAGGTGCGGCAACTTGGGAGGATATTGACACCATAAGCAAAATGGCTCTTGATATAAATAATTATATGGTAGAGTTTTTTGAAAGTGTAGGAGTAGAGCTTATTGACTTCAAGCTTGAATTCGGTAAGACATCAAGCGGTGAGATAATACTTGCGGATGAGATTTCTCCCGACACCTGCCGTTTCTGGGATATAAAGACCCATGAGAAGCTTGATAAGGATCGTTTCCGCCGTGATCTCGGAGGAGTAGAGGAAGCATATGCGGAAATGATGCGAAGAATAGGTCTTGGAAAATAAGCTTTAAGAGTGTGGGGTGAACTCTTTGGAAATTGATTCACAGGAGTATTTTTCCGAGGAACTGCATGAGGAATGCGGTGTATTCGGAATATACGGAGATGACAGTCTTTCTCCGGCTTATGCCTGTTATAACGGACTTCTTGCTTTGCAGCACAGAGGTCAGGAGAGTTGCGGCATAGCAGTAAATGACAGGGGTGTTGTATCCGGATATAAAAATATGGGACTGGTGAGCGAGGTATTCAATAATGAGGTGCTTGATTCGCTCAGCGGTCAGATGGCTATAGCTCATGTAAGGTATTCTACGGCAGGCGGCAGTGTGCGTGAAAACTCACAGCCGCTTGTTATGCGTTATGTAAAGGGAACGCTTGCCATTGCACATAACGGAAATCTTACGAATGCCTTTGATTTACGCAGGGAACTTGAAATGCGTGGTGCAATCTTCCAGACAACAATAGATTCCGAGGTCATTGCATATCTTATAGCGAGAGAAAGGGTTAAATCCGGTTCAGTTGAGGCAGCCGTTGAACGTACAATGGGACAAATTGACGGTGCTTATTCACTTCTTGTAATGAGTCCGCAGAAGCTTATTGCCGCTCGTGACCCTCACGGTTTCCGACCGCTTTGTATGGGCAAGCTCGGAAGCAGTGTTGTATTTGCCTCCGAAAGCTGTGCACTTGCAGCCTGTGGGGCAGAATTTGTGCGTGATATGGAACCGGGGGAAATAGTGGTTGTTGACGAAAACGGAACACATTCCATAAAAACCCGTATGAATAAGGCTGTGAAAAAATCCCTTTGTGTTTTTGAGTATATTTATTTTGCAAGGACAGATTCCGAGATAGACGGAATAAGCGTATACGGGGCACGGAAAGAAGCGGGAAGGATACTTGCAAGAGAATTTCCCGTTGAAGCGGATATAGTTATCGGTGTTCCCGAATCCGGAATAGATGCCGCTATCGGCTACAGTGAGGAATCGGGTATTCCGTATGAAAAAGGTATAGTTAAAAACGGATACATAGGAAGAACTTTTATAAAACCGACACAGAAGGAAAGAGCTAAAAGTGTACGCCTTAAGCTTAATCCGCTGAGATCTGTTCTTGAGGGAAAAAGGGTGGTTGTCATAGATGACTCAATCGTCCGGGGAACTACCTGTGACAGAATTGTAAAAATGCTGAGAAATGCAGGAGCAAAGGAAGTGCATTTACGCATAAGCTCACCGCCTTTTATATGGCCGTGCTTTTACGGAACGGATATCCCGAGCAGAGGGGAACTTATTGCGGTCAAGCATACAATAGATGAAATATGTGAGCTTACGGGGGCTGACTCTCTCGGTTTTCTTCCTCCGGATAAGCTCGGAGATATGCTTAAGGGACAGAATACCGGATTTTGCGATGCCTGTTTTTCCGGAAATTACCCGACAAAAATTCCCGAAAAAATGCTTGAGGGAAAGGAACGGGGCGGTGTGGATTTTGATAAGAAGATCACCCGTGAAAGATTCGATAAATCAGTCTGTCAGGGTAAAGAGGCGTAGTACCAACTAATTTTCAGAGAGGTGTATGGTTAATGAGAGATACATATGAATCACCGCTTTCTTCAAGATATGCGGATAAGGAAATGAAATATATATTTTCTCCGGATAAGAAATTCAGGACATGGAGAAGGCTCTGGATCGCTCTTGCAGAAGCGGAGCGTGAGCTTGGTCTTGACATTACGCAGGAGCAGATAGACGAGCTTAAGGCTCATGCCGATGATATAAATTACGAGGTTGCCGAGGAGAGAGAAAAGCTGGTTCGTCACGATGTCATGTCGCACGTTTATGCTTATGGTGTTCAATGTCCCAATGCAAAGGGTATAATCCACCTTGGAGCTACATCCTGCTATGTGGGCGACAATACCGATGTTATAATAATGACCGAGGCTTTGAAAATAGTTGAGAAAAAGCTTGTGGGAACTATCCGTCTGCTTTCGGAATTTGCGGATAAATACAAGGCTCTCCCGACACTTGCCTATACACATTTCCAGCCTGCACAGCCCACCACCGTCGGCAAAAGAGCTACATTGTGGATACAGGATCTTCTGATGGATCTTGAGGATGTTCAATATGTTCTCGGCGGAATGAAGCTTTTGGGATGTAAGGGAACAACAGGTACACAGGCGAGTTTCCTTGAGCTTTTTGACGGCGACCATGAAAAATGCAAAAAGCTTGATAAGCTTATTGCCGAAAAAATGGGTTACAGTGACTGTTTTGCAGTATCGGGACAAACCTATTCAAGAAAGCTTGACAGTCGTGTCCTCAATGTTCTTGCGGGAATTGCACAGAGTGCGGCAAAGTTCTCAAATGACATAAGACTGCTTCAGCATATGAAAGAGATAGAGGAGCCGTTTGAGAAAAATCAGATCGGTTCGTCTGCAATGGCGTATAAACGTAATCCTATGCGTTCGGAGCGTATGGCTTCACTCGCAAGATATGTAATGGCGGATGTGCTGAACCCGTATATTACAGCGGCAACGCAGTGGTTTGAAAGAACACTTGACGACTCGGCAAATAAGAGATTGAGCATACCGGAGGCGTTTCTTGCCGTTGATGCTATACTTAATCTCTATATGAATGTAAGTAACGGTCTGGTGGTATATGATAAGGTAGTAACCGCACATCTCAAGGATGAGCTTCCGTTTATGGCTACCGAAAATATCATGATGGACGCGGTAAAGAGGGGTGGTGACAGACAGGAGCTGCACGAAAAAATCAGAGAACATTCGATGGCGGCTTCACGTGTAATCAAAGCTGATGGGGGAAAGAATGATCTTCTTGAAAGAATAGCAGGCGATCCTTCATTCGGAGTTACGCTTGAAGAACTTGAATCAATTCTTCTTCCCGAAAAATATGTTGGAAGAGCACCGCAGCAAACAGAAGATTTTCTAAAGGAAACGGTTGCTCCGTCACTTGCACAATATGAAGATATGAAAACAGAAACAGCAGAAATAAATGTATAATTAATTTAAGGGGTGTTTATTATGGTACAATCAAATATTTTTAATGCCACATCTGCTCATAGTGTGACAAAACAGATGGGTTGTTTTTCGGTAATTGAATATGGAAGAGATCTTTCGGTAAATCCTGCATCTGCACAGACAGCTTATTTTATGAGTAAGATGGGTGTGCATAAAAAGCAGGTTGTTGCGGATCTCAATAATTCGGGTATTATACTTCAGGCGGGAGCAATGCAGATTATTTCCGGTAATGTTGAGGTTGCTACAAATGTAAAGGGTACAGGAGATCTTTTCAAAAAACTGGTCGGCGGTGCGGTAACCAAAGAAAGTGCTATAAAGCCGAGATACACCGGAACAGGTCAGGTTATTTTTGAACCGACATATAAATATATCCTTCTTGAGAATCTTGCTGACTGGAACGGAGCCATGACGATTGAGGACGGATTATTTCTTGCTTGTAATGATACCGTCGATATGAAGGTTACGGCAAGATCAAGCTTTTCCTCGGCCGTAGCCGGAGGAGAGGGACTTTTCAATAATACGCTGGTAGGACAGGGAATAGTTGTCCTTGAAAGTCCTGTGCCGTCAACGGAGCTTATGGTATTTGATCTTAATAATGATGTCCTTAAGATAGACGGAAATATGGCAATAGCATGGTCACAAAGTCTTAACTTTACAGTAGAACGTACGACAAAAACTCTTGTCGGTTCTGCTGCTTCAGGTGAGGGTCTTGTCAATGTTTACAGGGGAACGGGACGTGTTCTTGTTGCTCCGGTATGATTGCACGGAACAGATTTACCCGTTAAATCCCGTGTAACTAAAAATAATGTTTGGAACGAAAGGTAGGCAAAAAAATGGTAAGAGCAATAGTCGGTGCCAACTGGGGCGACGAGGGTAAGGGAAAGATTACGGATATGCTTGCTCAGGATTCGGATATGGTTATCCGTTTTCAGGGAGGCAGCAATGCCGGTCATACCATAATAAATAATTACGGAAAATTTGCACTTCATCAACTTCCGTCCGGGGTATTTAATGAAAAGACAACCAACATAATCGGTAACGGAGTTGCCCTCAGTGTTGAAAATCTTATAAAGGAAATTAACTCTCTTATTAATAGCGGAGTTCCTAAGATGCATATACTTGTATCGGACAGGGCACAGATAGTTATGCCGTATCATGTACTTTTTGACTGCTATGAGGAGGAAAGACTTTCCTCAAGAAGCTTTGGTTCGACAAAATCAGGTATAGCTCCGTTTTATTCGGATAAGTTTTCTAAAATCGGTTTTCAGGTAAATGAGCTTTTTGATGATGAAGCGGGACTCAGAGATAAGCTGGAAAGAATACTTGAGGTAAAAAATGCTATAGTAACCAATGTGTATCACAAGGAACCCATAAGTGCGGATGAGATGTTTGAAAAGCTTATGGAATATAAAGAGGCTCTTGCACCCTATGTTGCAAATACCTTTGATATTGTGCATGATGCGGTGATAAGCGGAAAGAATATTCTTCTTGAGGGACAGCTCGGCTCACTTAAGGATACCGATTTCGGAATCTACCCTATGGTAACATCATCGAATACGATAGCCGGCTATGGTGCAGTAGGTGCAGGCGGTATCCCGCCGTATGAAATTAAAGATATTATAACAGTTGTAAAGGCATATTCAAGCTCTGTCGGAGCAGGTGAGTTTGTCAGCGAAATATTCGGAGAGGAAGCGGAGAATCTTCGCAAAAGAGGAGGCGACGGCGGAGAATACGGAGCAACAACAGGCAGACCCAGAAGAATGGGTTGGCTTGACCTTGTTGCAACACGCTACGGCTGTAAGGTTCAGGGTGCTACGCAGGTTGCGTTTACCGTACTTGATGCACTCGGATATCTTGACGAAATTCCCGTCTGTGTCGCATATGAGCTTGACGGTGAAAAAATAGATTATTTCCCGTCCACGACAAAACTCAAGAGAGCAAAGCCCGTTCTTGAGGTATTGCCGGGCTGGAAATGCGATATAAGAGGGATAAGAAAATATGATGAGCTGCCGGAAAATTGCCGGAGGTATATTGAATTTGCGGAAAAGGCAGTCGGTGTTCCTTTTACAATGATTTCAAACGGTCCCAAGCGTGAGGATATAATTTACAGATAAGCCGGAGGGATTTGTATGTGCGGTATTGTTGGTTATATTGGCTATGAGCAGGCAGGTCCGTTTCTCCTTGACGGACTCGAAAAGCTCGAATACAGAGGTTACGATAGTGCCGGAGTATGTCTGAATGATGGAAACGAGCTTGTTGTAAAAAAAGCAAAGGGAAAGCTCAGGGTACTTAAAGAGCTTACAAATGATGGGGAAGAACTCAGAGGTACGGTCGGAATAGGTCATACAAGGTGGGCAACACATGGTGAGCCGTCCGATGTAAATGCACATCCTCACCTCAGCGAATCGGGCAGATTTGCCGTTGTTCATAACGGAATTATAGAAAATTATCAGCAGTTTAAGGATTATCTGACCTCAAAGGGCGTTGTATTTTGTTCTATGACAGATACAGAGGTTATAGTTCAGCTCATTGAATATTATTATAAAGGCGATCTCATAGACGCTGTAATAAAGGTTCTTGAAAAGCTTGAAGGTTCCTATGCACTCGGTGTTATCAGCAAGGAAAATCCGGATGAAATCATAGCTGTCAGGAAAGAGAGTCCCCTCATAATCGGTCTTGGTGAAAAGGAAAACTTTATTGCTTCCGATGTTACTGCTATTCTCTCAAGAACGAGAAAAATATATCGTCTTGAAAATAATGAAATAGCAATTCTCAGCCGTGAGGGCGTTAAAATTATAAATACCGATAAGGAAGAAATTCATAAAGATGCTGAAACCGTTAATTGGGATATAAATGCCGCCGAAAAGGGCGGATATGAGCATTTCATGTTCAAGGAAATTATGGAGCAGCCAAAGGCGATAAGAGATACCATAAGCCCGAGGATCAAGAACGGAAGGGTCGTTCTTGATGATATAAAAATCACGCCGCAGCAGCTTAAAAATTTTACCAAAATAAATATAATTGCCTGCGGCTCTGCATATCATGTCGGAGTTGTTGCTAAATATATTTTTGAGAAAATGCTGAGGATACCGGTTGAAGTTGATCTTGCTTCGGAATTCCGTTATCGTGACCCTATCATCAATGACAGGGTACTGACGATTGTTATAAGCCAGTCGGGAGAAACGGCTGATACCAAGGAAGCTATGAAAGAAGCACAACGCAGAGGTTCCCATGTTATTTCCGTTGTAAATGTCGTCGGAAGTGCCATTGCTGTTGAATCCGATGAGGTTATTTACACATGGGCGGGTCCGGAAATATCTGTTGCAACTACAAAGGCATACAGTACACAGCTTGCGGTTATTTATCTTATGGCTTTGTATTTCGGCGATATACTCGGCACTATAGTGGAGGATGAATATAAGGCTCTCGTAAATGAGCTTGAACGGCTTCCCGAAAAAGTAGAAAGTATCTTGCAGCATAAGGAAAAAATACAGTACCTTGCATCGAAATATTTTAACAGCAGGGATATATTCTTTATCGGAAGAAACATAGATTATGCACTTTCGCTTGAAGGCTCACTCAAGCTTAAGGAAATATCATATATTCACAGTGAGGCATATGCCGCAGGTGAACTTAAACACGGAACAATTTCACTTATTGAAAACGGAACACCGGTGATTGCTCTTGCTACGCATGAGGAGCTTATAGGAAAGATAGTAAGTAATATAGAGGAAGTAAAGACGAGAGGGGCACAGGTTATATGTATAGCCTGTGATAATCATCCCGAAATGGAGAACATAGGGCAGACGATATTTATACCGAAGGTATGCGATATGCTTTTGCCGTCCCTTGCTGTTGTACCGCTGCAGCTTTTCGCGTATTATGTTGCTTCGCTTAAGGGTTGTGATATTGATAAGCCGAGAAACCTTGCGAAATCGGTAACCGTGGAATAAATTGGTATAAATATGGAAAAGGATATACTAACGAGAGAGGCTGATTGAAATGGAAACAAAGCATGAAAAGGTTCTTATTCTTGATTTTGGCGGACAGTACAGCCAGCTTATAGCAAGAAGAGTCAGGGAATGTAATGTTTATTGTGAGCTTTTACCCTATACGACTCCTGTTGAAAAGATCGAGGACGGAGGATATAAGGGAATTATATTCTCCGGCGGACCAAATAGTATATATGACGAAAATTCTCCGAAATGTGATGAGAAGGTTTTTGAGCTTGGAATACCTGTTCTCGGAATATGCTACGGTGCGCAGCTTATGGCACATATCCTCGGGGGCAAGGTTAGCAGCAGTGAGATAAAGGAATACGGAAAGACTGATGTTGAATTTAATCTTTCGTCGCTGCTTTTCCATCAGGCTCAACAGAAGAATGTTTGTTGGATGAGCCATACGGATTATATTTCTGAGGTACCTCACGGATTTAAGGTCACGGCTATTTCCGATAACTGTCCTGTTGCCGCTATGGAGGATATCAAGCGTTATTTCTTTGCCGTTCAGTTTCATCCGGAGGTAAATCATACTGTTGAGGGTATGCTGTATCTTCGCAATTTCCTTTATAATGCCTGCGGCTGTACAGCCGATTGGAAGATGAGCAGCTTTGTTGAGGATACCGTTGCAAAGCTCAGGGAACAGATAGGGGATAAGAAGGTATTCTGTGCACTCTCCGGCGGGGTGGATTCTTCTGTTGCTGCTGTGCTTGTACACAGGGCAGTCGGAAAGCAGCTCACCTGTGTTTTTGTTGACCACGGTCTTCTGCGTAAGGACGAGGGTGACAGTGTTGAAAAGGTATTCAAAGAGCAGTTCAATATGAATCTGATAAGGGTAAATGCACAGGAGAGATTTCTTTCCAAACTTTACGGTGTTACCGACCCTAACGAAAAGCGGAAGATAATAGGTAATGAATTTATACGAGTGTTTGAGGACGAGGCTAAAAAGCTCGGTCAGATAGATTTCCTGTGTCAGGGTACTATTTATCCCGATGTTGTTGAAAGCGGAGTCGGTGATGCGGCAGCAATCAAGCCGCACCATAATGTCGGTGCACTTCCGGAAAATATCGGTTTTGAGGGTATAATTGAGCCGCTCAGATATCTCTTTAAGGACGAAGTACGAAAAGCCGGTCTTGAGCTTGGAATACCTGAATTTCTTGTATGGCGTCAGCCGTTCCCGGGTCCGGGACTTGCTATCCGTATTATTGGTGATATTACAGACGAAAAGCTTGCAATTCTCAGAGAAGCAGATGCTATTATGCGTGAGGAATTTGAAAATAACGGACTTGATAAAACTACACATCAGTATTTTACAGTTCTTACAAATATCCGCAGCGTGGGCGTAATGGGTGACGGCAGAACATATGACAATACCATTGCCCTCCGTGCCGTTACAACCGATGATTTTATGACAGCAGACTGGGCAAGAATACCTTATGATGTTCTCGAAAAAATTTCTAACAGGATTATTAATGAGGTTAAGGGTGTTAATCGTATCGTTTACGATATTACATCCAAGCCGCCGGCTACTATTGAGTGGGAATAATTAAAAAACGACGGGAAGCCGCTTCTGATGCGGTTTCCCGTTTTTTACGTCTATATTTTGTCTACAAGAGACGATTATTGATCATGATGGTAATATACATCTATTTCTTCATGTATGTCCAAATTAAAGTAAGACTTATTATTGTATTCATACATTGTCTCAAATAATTCTTTTGAATAATCATCCATTGTATCCTTTTTATTTTCAAAATCTATGAGTTCTTCTATACAGCCTCTTAGTGGCATTAAAGGATTTAGTTGCAAATGATATGAAATAGTATTGCCGGAAGGAAATGTAAAAACTAAAATGTCAACAGTCATACCATATTCTTCGAATGTCTTCAGATCATTCAAAAATTCTGCGAAAAGCGATTCGATTTCATTTGATTTTGGAGATAACATATCTGATACTTTAAAAATAAAAACAAGATACCCATAATTAGGAACTCTTGATTCTGAAGCAACTTCAAATTTAAGACCTGCTTCAATGAGTTTCCTTATTGTTTTCATGAACTCATATATAAATACAGTTTTTGGTTTAGTCACAGAAATGGAGTTGACAAGAGACTCATAATGGGAATTTACCTTGTTATATATGCTGCTCCAATATTCATCTGTATTAAGTTCAAAACGTGATTTCCATAATCTATATTTTCTATAAGATTCTTCTTCGTTTTCGGTTTTTGTATTGAGAAGAATCTTTTTTTGTTGTTGCCAGATATACATGTAGCTGTTCAGAGTTTGTATTTCTCTTTCTTGAAAAGAAACCTTATCTTTGCTGAAAAATTGGTAGTTTGCTAAATCGACTTTTTCAATTTCAAATCCTAAATATTCCTCCATAAAGAAAAAAACACGGACAATGTCTTCTATTGAACGAATATTTATATCAGATAGTGCAGAAGGATCAACATCGAGAGCCTGCACAAGTCTGTTTCTGATATCAGACTTCGGAGCCATAGTATCTTTTTCATATTGGCGAATTCTTGTGTCTGCAGTAACAGCAGAAAAACCTACTTTTATTCCTAACTCTTTTTGTGTCATATCGTGAAGCAGTCGATATTCTTTTATCTTCTCTCCAAGAGTCATAGCCATTCTCCTTAAAGTTTGTTACATATATTTTAGCATTAAATCAGAAAAAAGAAAAGAGAAAAGATAAAATATTTTAAAATATGTATTGACAAAAATAAAACCATATTGTAATATATAGTAAACCGTAATAAAAACATTACGGTAAGAAAGATAACAAAAACAAAAATCATTATACTTTTCAAAACGGAGGAGGAATGTTTATGAACGAAAAGGAAAAAACTTTGTTTGTCAATGTGTCAACTGTTCAGAGTGACTTGGGTGTATCAAGGGCGAAAGCATATCAGGTTATCAAAGATCTGAATGAGCAGCTCAAGAAAAAGCATCCGATGGCGATTGTTGTGGCTGGTAAGGTCAACAGGGTATGGTATGAGGAAGCGTGCTTGATGCACACTAAATTTTGAGGAGGCGGTTCTATGTCGATTTTGAGGAACACAACAAACAGAGAAAATTTTTTGATAGTATCTAAAATTTTTTTGCAGGATACCACTTTGTCGATAAACGAAAGAGGACTTCTTGCATCTATGCATTCCCTGCCGGATAACTGGGAATTTACTATCGCTGGAATGATGAAAATACTTCCTGATGGAAAAACAAAGCTAAAAACCGCTTTGGATGGACTTATTGAAAAAGGTTACATAACAATTAAACAAACGAAAAATTCCTCGGGATGTTTTGGAGGAAATATTCTTGAGATAAACGAAAGACCGATACCGGTAAAACCGTTACCGGAAAATCCGCCAACGGTAAATTCGCCGACAGAAAATCAGAAACAATATAATAATAATCAATACAATACTAAAAAATATAGTAATAATCAATCTATCAATCCGAGCGAGGATGAGATTGATGAGATACGAGAAGAAGTCAAGGATCAGATCAGCTATGACTATGCTTGCAAAAAATTTGGTAAAGATAGAGTAGCTCCAATAGTTGATATTATCATGGAGGTATATCTTTCTGTGGGAATAGTTAATGTCGGTAAAAATCAGCTTCCTGCTGAGCAGGTGAAAAATGTTTTTCGTAAAATTGATATGGATCATCTCGGATATGTTTTTGACTGTATCGAAGAAACCAGCAGAGAGAAAAAAATCCGCAACATGAAAAGTTATCTTTTGACAGCACTGTATAACGCACCGATGACGATAGATGCGTATTATGATTCAGAGTATAATTACGATTCTCATAATGGAGGCGAAGACTAAATGGCTGTTTATCGTGACAAGTCCAACGGTTATGACGGTAAGACATGGAGAGTTGCAGCCTATTATACTGACTGGCAGGGCAACAGGAAAAAACATGAAAAGCGTGGATTCAAGACTAAACGAGCTGCACAAGAATACGAAACGGAGTTCATTGCCAAAAAGAAGCATGATGTAAATATGGGCTTCTGTGCCTTTGTAGATCTCTACATGGACGATATAAAGCCGCATATCAAGCTGACTACATACGCCACAAAAGAGAATATTATCGAAAAGCATATCAAGCCATATTTTGCGAACAAAAGCTTGTCTGGAATTTCATCTGTCGATGTATTACAGTGGCAGAACTCTTTGCTTACACTTCGTAACGATGACGGAAAAGGCTACTCACCGACTTATCTTCGTTCTGTGCAGAATCAGCTTAATGCGATTTTTAATCATGCGGTCAGATATTATAATCTTTCGAAAAGCCCGTGTGCAGCAACGAAGAAAATGTGCAAGAGCAAAGCCAAGGAAATGCAATTTTGGACGAAAGATGAGTATATGACTTTCGCCGAAGTGATGAAAGAGAAACCTGTGTCATACTATGCCTTTCAGCTTTTGTATTGGGGAGGAATGCGTTGCGGAGAATTGCTTGCTCTTTCAATGTCTGACTTCGACCTTGATAAGAAAACTCTGCACATACACAAAAACTATCAGGTTGTCAAAGGTCAGGAAATGATAACAACGCCAAAATCTGAAAAGGGAAACAGGGTGATAGAGCTTCCGGATTTTATTTGTGAGGAAATGGAAGATTACTTTGCATCGCTTTATAAGGCTGATCCGGAAAGTAGGATTTTCCCTTTTACGAAATATTACCTTCATCATGAAATGGACAGAGGAGCAAAAGCCGCAGGAGTGAAAAGAATACGAATTCACGATCTTCGTCATTCAAGCTGTGCATTACTGATACATCTTGGTTATTCTCCGATACAGATTGCTGAAAGGCTTGGACACGAGAGTGTAACGATAACTGAAAGATACGCACATCTCTATCCGTCAGTACAAAGGCAGATGGCGGTTAGTCTTGATGATGCGTTCAGGGGAAAAGAGGAAAATGATTATGAAAAAGGAAAATCAGAAAAGCAAGATCTACAAAATTCAGACGGAAGAGCCGAAACCCAAAAAGAAGAAAAATGAGAAAAACCGTAAACGTAATGCTTTTATGAATTTCAGAGTTTCGGAAAAGGAAAGAGAACTGATTGAAAAAAGAATCGCCCTTTCCGGAATGACAAAGGCAGAGTTTTTTATTCAGAGTTGTCTGTATCAGACAATTATGGTAAAAGGTAATATCCGCACTTTTGATAAAATCAGGGAAAGGCTTTCTGTCATAGAAAGCAAACTTTCAGAGATAGAGAAAAATCCGGCACTTTCAAAAGATGATCTTTTAGAGCTTCGGACAATTACGGAAATGCTGACATTTATTTATAAACGGGAAAGATAGGATTTTTGTTTTTTGAATTTTGGTGAGCGCAGCGATTTTGGATTTTGCAGATTGGTAAAATCGAAAAGGGGTGTGGGGATTTCACCACCAAGCGATTTTGATATACGAAGTATAGCAGAAATCTATGCTTGCTAATCCATAAAAACTACAAGTCGCATACTCGTAAAAGATGGGCTTTTTTCAGAAAGTTTGGATGAAAATAAAAATCAGGAAAATCGGAAGGAGTGAAAAAGTTTATGAACCGAGAAAAGAAAACAGTAGAAATCTGTGTCAGAGTTACACCGACAGAAAAGAAAGAATTGCAGGAAAAAGCGGATGCCGCACACCTGAGCCTTTCAAGATATTTGGTAAAATCAGGGTCAGACCATAAGATGCTCCAGACACAAAACATCGCAAGACTGATTTACGAGATTAGGAAAATCGGAATAAACATCAATCAGATTGCTCATGTAGCAAACGGACAGGGATTTATTCTTCAAAGCGCTCTTGTTTCAGTTAATCGTCAGATGGATGCGGTTTTTGAAATTACGAAGAAGATAGTCAAAGCAACTTATGACGAAAAGGAAGCCAACATAAAAACTTTGGAGCGAAAAATCGACAAGCTGATGGAAAGGGTGGATGCTAATGGCGACGGTTAAATCAGTAAAGTCTGCGATAAAATCTTCGGAGTATGTTATCAAGTCGATAAAATATATTTTGTCACCGGAGACGAAAAGCGGAAATGAAAAATGTGTGCAATCAAGTTTTCTGAATTGCTGTAATAACAGTATCGACAGCCTTGTTACTCAGTTCGATGTTACAAGATTTGCTTACGGCAAGAGCGATAAGATATTGGCACACCACTATGTTCAGAGTTTTTCGCCAAACGAGAAAATCACTCCGGAGCTAGCTCACAAGATTGGCGAGGAATTGGCGGAATGTGTTGCACCGGGATTTCAAGTAATTGTTGCAACTCATGTTGACCGAGACCATATACATAATCATTTTCTGATAAACTCTGTCAGCTTAGAAACCGGAAGTAAGTGGCTCGGCAATCAGGCTACTCTTAAAAATATGCGTGCTGAGAGCGACAGGCTTTGCAGGCAGTATGGACTTTCAGTAATTGATGAAACAACAGGGCTTCGTGGCATAGATCAGGCAACACAGAAATTAGCAGAGCAAGGAAAATCGTGGAAAGTTGAATTATGCCATGCACTCGATGAAGCAAAAATACTGTGTCACAGCAAAGAAGCGTTTGTTAATTTCATGAAATGCAAAGGTTTTGAAGTTACTCGTTACACCGACAGGCATATAACCTTTCAGAAAGTCGGAGAGCAAAAGAAAATCAGATCCGATACTTTGGCGAAGCAATTCGGAGATTATTACACCAAAGAAAATTTAGAGCGAATGATGGGTTACTATTCTCTGCCGAAGCCACTCCCACCGAGAGAACAGCCACTTCAGCAAAAACCGTTTATCAGCGAATTTGAAAAATACGAAAAAGTGTATATAAAGAAAAATCCTCCACTTGCAAAACCGGATGAAGTGGCAGGTCTGCAACAGAGGATAAGACAATCGAAAAATACTTTATTCTTTCTTCTGAGGGTACTCTTTATGTTGTTGCTCCGCCGTCATAAGAAATTTCTGCTTGACCGGAGATACTTCAAGCTGAGTATGCACACACATAAGAAAAAGTTCAAAACAAAAAAGCTGTCCGTAAGTGAACAGCTTGAAAAGTACAAAAGCAATCCGATCTATGAGGGCAACATTCCTTATAGCAGGCTGATCCGTTCGCAAGGAGAAAACTGTGTTCTGAGATTTGAGTTTTCAGCAATACCAAAGCTTTATGCTTGTCCGATTTTCTTCTCTGCTAAACTGTATAACGATCATGCTATGGTGACGATCAAAGAAAGGGACAAAAAACTATTGCTCGAAGCATTGAAATTAAAGGATGAAGCAGTTATCGCCAGGCATACAAAAAGGTACTTGCCCGATGCAAAATACGAAGAAATGAAAAAGCGTGCGGAATTTCTTGGTGTGAAAGTTGAATTTCTGATGATAGATGAAAAAGATATTGATAAGCTCACGAAAGAAAAAGACCGCTATATTGCATTTCCACCGGAGAATGGGAAAATCAAATTAGCATTTCTTCCGCAAAATAAAGATTATGTGCTGCACTGCCTTTACCCTGACAAGCATCAGGCAGAGAGTGCCGATCTGTTTTCTGTAACAAGAAATTCAAAGGTCAATACAAGGCTGAAATCAGAGGCACTTCTTAACGGAAAGCAGATGCGTTACAGAACGCTGACAAGAGTTGAGGTTGAGAAACTGCATAAACAAAAACCGGCGGTCAGGAGATGTTTGCTGTATTCAGCAAGAGCGAAAACGGGCAGGAAGAAAAATACAATGTGGCATTTAAGGAGGATGATGAGCAGAAGATAGACAGCATAATAAGCACACAAAGCAAGCCGAGATTCAGGAGGTAACCATAATAGATTTGAATAAGAAAATGTGGGACTTCAAGTCCCGGATGGCAAAGCTGTCCTAACGGCTACGGGGAGAAAGGGAAATAATATGAAAACTTGGTATCTTTCAACATACAAGAAAACAGACGGCTCATACAGTACAGCTCTTGTTCTGAGAGACAGCAAAGCAAAAGCAGAGAATCATTTCAAAGATTATGAATCTTCATCTGTCCGTATCGCAGCAGAGGACGAGATTTACCACTACCGCAGCAAGGGCTGTCCGGTTGTGGAGCTTTGAATAACAGACTAAACAAACGAAAGCAGGAGTATCAGACTTGAATTTAAGGCTGATGCTCCTGCTATTTTATTTCTTGTTCAAGGTTGTTAAATTCGTCTGTATCAAAAAACTCATTAAGTGTTATGCCAAGACCATCGCAAATTTGTTTTATGGTATTCAGCTTTGGATTCATGCTCTTCCCATAAAGAATATTGTTTATCGTTACAGTTGGCACACCCGTAAGCTCCTCAAGTTTATACATCGGAATATGATTGGATTCACATAGCTGCAAAATACGGTATTTAACGGCTGTAAGTGTGTTTATTGAGTCACTATTGGCACTATTTGTTTCAGGTTTCTTGATGCTGTCATTCTTGGGATAACTATTGAAATAAGGTGTATCAAAAAACTTTGCAAGAGTAATTTCTAAACCGTCACATAACATTTTAATTGTAATAATCTTAGGATTTTTGCTTAGTCCGTAAATAATATTCTTTACAGTAGAAGGTGGAACAGCTGACAAGTTTGCAAGCCTGTTTACTGTAATAGACCGTTCTTTGCATAATTCTAATAGTCTGACGCTTACTGCCTTTATCATATCCATATCATCATACTTTCTGTTGTTACTAATAATAGGATATGAAAAAATATTGAAAAATATAGCCCGTAGATGATAGAATATAGACTATACAAGATAGAATAGATATGGAGGCTATATCATGGATATCAGGGCAACAGCATTTACTTTAAAGGGTCAAAAAGGATTTTTAAAAGAAAATCAG
>X301_European_Hare__coassemble_850_pt1 | contig 77009 bp, 65 predicted proteins | sample X301_European_Hare__metabat2_low_PE_012 | metagenome-assembled genome bin X301_European_Hare
TAAAACTAAATGTCGCTTAATTTCACGGACATTTTATATTGCAATTTATAAACAAGGCTTTTTATTTTGAAAAAGACTTGATTTTTCCGGAATTATAGCATATAATAGTAGCCGAATGATGTTGGTTACTCATCTTAAGGTTGTGCTTCGCTGCCGTCTGATTATCATATCAGGAAAATGCGACGAAAAAGTAACGATTTTTGGGTAGTTGCGTATTGTAGCTGCCCATTTTTTTGATAAGGAAAAAATAATGGAAAGCAATAGTGCGGATAAAAATGAGGGTAGGAACAATCCTGACCGTTAAAAAAGGTTCCCCCTATACCAAGTCCTTTTGATTGGTATAAAAGGATTCTTGCTGTTAAATTATGTATGGATGTTTTATCTGCCATATTTGAAAAAAGTCTTGATTTTTCCGGAATTATAGCATATAATACGGGTGAGGGTAAGGGGTTCTTACCCGATTGTATTGGGATGTTGTGTTTCCGTAAAAAGTGGTGAGTCCTACCATATAAGTGGAAGTTGTACAAGAGGTGAGTCCTACCGTATAAGTGGAAGTTGTTATTAAACCGGCTGTATTTGTGCAGCCGGTTTCTTGATGTATCAGTGTGTAAGCAGGAAACCCGGCTTACACTCTCTACTATTTTATTATCTTCCGGACATTGACCGATGTGACGGAATATATAATATATAAATTCAGTCTGAGGAGTTTTTACTCTCATGGTGTCCGAGTATGGAAAACAATACCCACTCCGCTATATTTGATGCATGATCCCCTATCCTCTCAAAATATTTGGCTGTCATCAATAAATCAAGTATAAATTCCCCGTTGGTTGCGGTACCTGTGACTTTGTCAGACTGCAAAGAGGATAATTGAGAAATCAAAAGACCCTTTATCCTGTCAAAATGTGCATCAACAACATCATCATATTTTATGACGGATCTTGCGAGTTCCTTATCATTCTTTACGAATGCATCAATACTATCTGTTACCATTCTTATAACGGCAACAGCCATTTCCTGAATATCAAGCTTATCATGTGAAGGCGTAATATGTCCCATTGTAACAATTTCAGCTATATCCCATGAATTATTGCCTATTCTTTCTATATCGGTTACCATTTTAAGTGCGGAGGATATTGTTCTGAGATCCCTTGCAACAGGCTGCTGCTGCAAAAGAAGCCTCATGCACATTGCTTCAATCTTACGCTCCTTTCTGTCTATACGAATGGCATAATCCGAAACTTCCCCGGCAAGCTTCATATCCCCTTCAACAAGTGCTTTCGCAGACATTGCAATAGTATTTTCGCAGAGTGCTCCCATTGTAATAAGCTCCTTATGCAAGGAAGCAAGCTGTTCATCAAATTTTGAACGCATTTATCCGAACCTCCCCGTTATATAATCCTCTGTCCTCTTATCCTCGGGCATAGAAAAGATTTTTTCGGTATCGCCGAATTCAATCATCTCTCCCATAAGGAAAAATGCCGTTTTATCCGATATCCGCACAGCCTGCTGCATATTATGGGTGACAATTATTATCGTGTACTTCTCCTTGAGAGAAATGGCAAGCTCCTCTATTTTTGATGTAGATATAGGATCAAGTGCACTTGTCGGCTCGTCCATAAGCAGCACATCAGGCTCTACGGCAAGGGCACGGGCAATGCATAATCTTTGCTGCTGACCTCCCGAAAGACCGAGTGCATTCTTTTTCAGCCTGTCCTTTACCTCATCCCATATTGCAGCACCTCTGAGCGAACGCTCTACAATATCGTCAAGCCTTGCACGACTCTTTATTCCGTGTGTCCTCAGACCATATGCTATATTATCATATATGCTCATCGGAAAAGGATTCGGTTTCTGAAAGACCATTCCTATATCCTTTCTGAGATTATTTACATCAACCGATGGGGAAAAAATATCCTTATTGTTATACAGTATCTCTCCTGTTATTTTCACACCCGGAACAAGGTCATTCATGCGGTTAAGCGACTTCAGAAATGTTGATTTTCCGCAGCCTGACGGTCCTATCAGTGCAGTTATTGCCTTATCCGGTATTTCCATATTTATATGGTGAAGTGCCTGTGAGCTTCCGTACCATAGACACATATCCGTGACCTTGATCATAATTTATATTTTCCTCCTCTTTTTAAATACAGCTCCTACAAATGCCGCAAGCAGATTTATAAATAATGTAAGAATCATGAGTATCGCTGCTATCGCAAAGGCAACTCCGAATTCTCCTCTTTCCTTTGCATAAAAATATAATGCAACAGTCAGGGTAGAACCGGGATCTCCGAGAGCCTGAAAAAATCCGTTAAGTACATGGGCGGAGCCTGCCGTGAATAGAAGTGCGGCGGACTCTCCGAGAATACGTCCTACCGATAAAATACAGCCTGTGATAATTCCGTCTATACAGCCCGGAAGTACGACCGTGCGTATCGTCCTCCATTTTCCTGCACCTAATCCGAAAGCACCCTCACGATAGCTTTGCGGCACGGTCTTTAGGCTTTCCTGTGTTGTTCTCATAATTGTCGGCAGGTTCATTATAACAAGTGTCAATGCACCTGCAATAAGTGAGGTTTTCATATTCATGAATTCGCAGAAAAACAGCATACCGACAAGTCCGAATATAATTGACGGTATTCCCGAAAGTGTTTCGGCGGTATATTCTATAATTGCGACAATCTTTTTGTTTTTGGCATATTCAGTCAGATATACAGCCGCACCCGCACCTATCGGTATCACTATAAGCAATGCGGCAATTATGATATAGAGCGTATTAAGAATATCAGGCAAAATTCCTATACTTTTGTCAATATAGCTCGGCTGTGTTGACAAAAGCTCCCAACTTATATTTGGTATTCCCTTTATAAGCACATAAATAACTATGAAAAGCACAAGACCACAGGTTATCGCAGCAGAAAGATACATGAGAACTCGCAGTGTGCCGATATAAAATTTTCTTTTCCCGGAAATAGTCTGTTTTTCCATTATCAGTCCTCCTTACTGCGTTTCAAAAAGAAATTAAGAGTTGCGTTGATGAGCATTATGAACAGGAAAAGAACAAGAGCTATCGAGAATAATGCCTGCTGCTGCAAGCCTGCCGAGTATGACATCTCACTTGCAACGGCTGTTGTAAGAAATCGGACACTCTGAAACAGTGAGGGCATATTTGCAACATTTCCCGATACCATAATTACAGCCATTGCTTCTCCTATGGCTCTTCCTACACCGAGAACTACCGCTGCGGCTATTCCGCTTTTTGCTGCCGGCACAGACACCTTGAAATATGTTTCAACAGGTGTTGCACCGAGTGCAAAAGAAGCGTCCTCATATTCTTTCGGCACGGCTTCAAGGGCTGTTACCGATACGTTTATAATTGACGGAAGTATCATAATCGCAAGTACAATTATTGCTGAAAACAGGTTTGCACCGTCAGGTAAGTTGAACAATACCCTCACTCCGGGGACAAGCACCAGCATACCCACAAGACCGTAAACAACCGACGGAATACCTGCGAGGAGTCCCACGGCACCCGTTACTAATGTTTTTATTTTCGGAGGTGCAATTTTTGCAAGATATACCGCTGTTAAAAAACCGACAGGTACTCCGATAACAACGGCTCCCGCTGTTCCGTATACGCTTGTCAGGATAAACGGCAATATTCCGAATGACGGCTCTGCGGCGGTAGATTTCCACTGCGTTCCGAAAAGAAAATCTATAATTCCTATTTCCCTTATCGCCGGTATACCTGAGATTATCAGATATATTGTTATAAGCAGAACGCTCCCCACGGTGATTAGTCCGAGTATCAGAAATACACCGTGGATAATCGTTTCAAAAAGTTGTTTTTTCTTCTTCATTTTTGTTTGCTCCCAACATTTACAGTCGGTATTATGCTGCAACTACACCGGCACTTGCAATCAGGTCTGCCGATTCATCTGACGTTGCAAAGTCAAAGAATTTCTGTGCCGCTTCGGAAAGCTGTGTGTCTTTCTTTGTAACCAGTACAAAGGGACGCTGTATAACATAACTTCCGTCTTTTATTGTACCCTCATCGGGTGCAACTCCTCCGACCGAAAGTGCCTTTACATTATCCTTTACTGCCGAAAGTGAGGCATAGCCTATCGCATTCTCATTTCCCGCAACCGTTGTTATTACATCACCCGTCGACGTAAGCTCCTGTCCGTATTTAATGGCACCCTCTGTACCTGTGATGGATTCAAAGCCGTCACGGGTTCCGCTTCCCGCTTCTCTGCCTATGAGTACAATATCTCCGTCACTTCCGCCTATATCCTTCCAATTTGTGATCTCGCCCTTGAATATTGACGCTATCTGTTCAACCGTCAGATCCTCTACCGTATTTTGCGGGTTTACAATTATTGCAATTCCATCGAGTGCAAGCACTGTTTCTGTAAGACCGCTGTCCTTTTCTTCCTGCTTAAGGCTGCGGCTTGAAAGACCTATATCACATCTGCCCTCCTGTACAGCCTTTATGCCTGTACCCGAACCTGTCGGATTATAGGTGAACGTTATACCCTCATTATCCTTCATAAATTTCTCACCGAGTACGTTTATAACTTCCTCCATAGATGTCGAACCGTCCGTGGCAACTGTGCCGCTCTTTTCCTCTGAGCAGCCTTCAAATGCCGCAATTGCAAATACGGCTGCAAGGCTCAGTGCTGCAATCCTGCTTTTCATTTTTGTTTTTCTCATCTCTGATTATCTCCTTTTTACATATTAATTTCCGCCTTTTCGGCTGCAACTATATGATACAGCGGAGATATCAAATCCATTACCATTCTATAGTAAAATGAATATAAAAGTAATTTTGTATGATATACGGGTAAAAAAATGCCCCGAAAATATATCGGAGCTGATTTTTTATGCTTTGTTTTTTCTGTTTTTCTTGGCAAGAATTATAAATAAAACACCCGAAAGAAGTGTAATGACGGCATAGAGTAACGGACATCCTTGTTCTCCTGTGAGAAATGTATAAAAATCGCTGCCCCATAAACCGCCACTGCCCCCATAGGGATCGCCTGCATCCGTACTGCTGTTCTGTGCTGTGAATACCCATTTGACAAGTGCCAGAAGATCGTTGCAGTTATCGTCCATAGCTGTATCAATATACAAGCTCACATTAAGATATTTTGCCTCTCCGGGGAAAAATGTTCCGAGACTTATCGGGTATTTCATTGAATTTGTCCCCTGTGAATCTATATCCGTATTGCCGTAAACCGGGCCGGAATATATAAGGGTGCCGTATTGATCCGTAATATTAATTATGGCATATTTATGCAGGAGGTCAATTACACTTTTATAATTATCCTCTGTGGCATAGCTTTGGTCAATATATTCGGCGGAAAGGAAAATCTCGGTTTTTCTGTCCCAATTATTTGCAACGGATATAAACTGACTGCGGCAATCTCCACGGGTAAGGTCTTTAAATTCGGAGAAAAGGTCGCCGCCGTTAGCAGTGAATGTAAATCCGTCTGTCGGGTTATTGAACTCTACGGTTGTCATTATCGGGATATGCTCTGTTCCCTTGTATGTAATACCGAGCTCGGCGAATGACGTACCCCAATATGAAAGACCGTGATATTCAGCCTGCACCATTTCCATTCGCACTATAATATCGGCATTTTTATTTTTATATTTTCCGTTTGTCTTTTTTCCGTCTATTGTAAAGCCGTCAAAAAGGCTCGAAGTCGTTTCTCCGGGGGCAAGGACAGACATATAGTAATAATATCCGTCATCACGGAGGAGCCAATTTTCGGTGTGGAATGAGATTTTTATATTATCCGTGCTGAGTGTCGCATTCGGTATTACTCTGCCGTTTTTATCACGGCTGTCGCCCCACACCTTTTCTATATGCACTCTCACCATGACATCAACATTACCCGTATTTTTCACCTGTACTTTTTTATTTACCCGACTGCCGGGGTAGACTGTTCTGTCCTGTTCATATTCTTCCGTAACCTTTCCGGACACGCCTGCGGTTGTAAGTTTATTTACAGTTTCGCTGCGGACGTACCATGAGGCGAATGTAAGGCTGCCGGAAATCAGAAACAGAGCCAATGAAATCAGGCACAGAGCAGGAATTATTATTCTTTTTTTCATTGATCCGTCACCCGATTTCACACTTCATTTTTAGTAAAAGCGGACAGCAGCAGCACGCCGGTGCCGTGCCGGCACAGTCAATCCGTAATTAATTTACTCAGGCAAGCTGCTTTGTGGCTCGACCGTGAATTTACTCGATGAATGAGAGATGAGTTTGTCATTTGTAGTTGCGGAGCGGCTCGGAGAGCCGCTATCGACACTCTCTGCCGCCCACCGACAGGCAAACTACCTATCGCGGAGCGGCGTGCCGGCGGCGTGCCGCCGCTGTCAATCCGTAATTAATTTACTCAGGCAAGCTGCTTTATGGCTCGACCATAGATTTACTCGATGAACTACACATGAGTTTTGCTAACTATAAGTTATTTATCCGACTTGTAATTTTTCTCCAGCGTTCCGGCTTTTTCCTCCTCGTCAAGGGCGGCAAAGGCTTCTTCGGCATTTGTGAAATTCTCCGATTGTATCGCCTGTGCCGTTACCTTTATCTGAAATTTTCCGAGGAGCTTTAAATCACTCCTGCTGAAGTCTTTCGGGATGACAACGTTCGTAAACAATACAGCCGTGCCGTCTTTCGGGAATATTCCCTTATAGTTGTAGTAATATGTTCCCGTGGAGGATTTCGACGAATCATATGTAAATTTCGTTTCGTTTACTGTCGGGTATGAGCCAAGCTCGGAAAGCGTATACATCTTCCCCGGTACGATATTTTTTGTTACCGGCTCACCTGCGGCATTATATGTGCTGTCAAAATGCACAAGCTTCAATATCTTCTCCGCACGGTCGGAATCCGTTATCACCTTGCCGTAATTCGGGTTTGGTATAGTCTTTGATACTTCGGGTGTTCGTGACTCGTCCTGATATGCCGGGTTGGGTATTGTTTCGGCATCGTCAACTATCTGCATTACAGCACGCATATAGCTGTCGCTCTGAATATTTGTGATTGTCGGGTCTTTCAGCCTTGTTGACCCGGGGACGAGGTTTTCTCCGTCCGTTTCGTGCCAGTTCGGTTCGGCTATTTCAATATCGAGGTCGCCCATGTCAAACCTGTTGACAACATCCTCGGAATCGGTCAGAAACGCAAGTGTTCCTCCGATTGAAAGAGCGATAATAACCGAAATGCTCAGAATACCGATAATAATACGTTTTTTCATAATAATAACTCTCCTTTTATACTCATGTAAGTTCCAGCGGGTTTTCGTCTGTTGGGGTGTGGGTGAATACTACATTGTCATTCATTCCCCATTCTTTAAATTCCTCATAATTCTTTCCTGCCTCCTCCTGTGCGGCGAAGCCCTCTATATAGATATAGAAGCCGCCTATACTTCTGAGGTATTCTACATCCTCATTTGTTGCCGTATCCTTAAACTTTACGGTTGTAAAAATCGGCTCGGTCTTATCTCCGTTGATTTTCGGTTGGGATTTGTTGTTCCTTATGTTAAGAATTTCTTTGTAGTAAAAGACCTGTGAAACTGTGTTTTCGTTTCCGGAGATACGCTCCCACTTATCGCTCGTGCCGATATTATAGTCTATAGATATTATATCGGAAATCCGCTGAATGTCAACAAGGCTGAGGGGTTTTCCCTTATTTTTCCCGCCGCCGTATACAAATGTTATCTTTGCCGCCACCCATTCGTTACAAACCGTTCCGATGTTGGTAATAACAGGGTTTTTAGCTGCCTCGGCTCCGGGTATCATATTTTTTGATGCAGTGTCGCCGTAGGTTATTTTATCTCCCCTTGTGTCTGTTGTCGGGCGTGTTCCTGCTCCGGCGGCGGTTTTATCATATACGGGTCTGTTTATATCGCCGCCAACATAGCCGTATATTGCTCTGTTGCCGTTATATCCGTATATCGGCGTACCGTCGTCGTCATAATCCGCAATGCCGTTCCATTCGGTTTCGGTCAGGTTTGCATTGAGGGAATCTACATCAAAGGAAAAATTATTTATCTTTTCCTTTGTGCGGGCGGAGAGGAATGCAAACGTTCCTCCGGCGGCAACGGCGGCAACTACTGTCAAAGAAACTGCTCCCGCAATTATTTTAGCAATTTTAGATTTTTTTGTTTTCATGGCTCAAAACTCCTTTTTATGTATTATTATCAGCGGATATACCGTCTTTGGTTTTGTTTTTTTTCGACTTTCTGTCTTTTCTCTTATGGCTGTGCCACATAAGAGAGAGGGTCGTCAGGGCAGTTATCAGCACGACCACCGTTATTTTTCCCCACACGGTTTTTGCCCATATAAGAAAGTACCCGAGGAGGGGTATGCAAAGGCAGACCTTTCCCACCACATTTTTATAAGATACAGGGCGGTCGCTTGTATCGTTTGCGATACCTCTTGTTATCAGGTATTGTGTTTTATCGTATTTTTTCACTATTCTGCGGGTCACGAGGGTCAGGCTTTCGTCACGCACATATGTTATATCGTCGCCCTTTTGCAGCCTGTCATATTCTGTCGGGAGTATCACTATCATACTTCCCACGGGCAGTTCGGGTTCCATCGAGGGTGTCAGCACCGTCTTATATTCCGCATCATATACAAATCTCAGGTTCACTGCGGAAATCAGACACATTGCAAGTATACCTATCATAATATATGATAAAATAGCAGTTATTTTTTTCATAAAAACTTCCTTTATATTCTTTCGTCCGCCCACCGGGAGTGGGCGGACGAAATTCTGTCTGATTATCAATCGTAATATTCTACTGTTCCGCTGCAGCCGTATGTGTTCGGCGAGAATTTACTCGGCAACAACAAGGGTGTACAATTACATTCGTAGAATGCGTTGCTTCCTATACTTGTAACGCTTTGCGGTACTTTAACTTCACCTGTTAAATTGTAACATTCATAGAATGCCTTATCACTGATCATTTTAACATTACTTCCAAGTTTAACACTTGAAAAACCAGCACTATAGAAAGCACTATGTCCAATCTCAGTTACACACCATCAGGTATCACAAGCTCTCCTGTAAACGAACACGCATAAAACACTAATGTATCTATTTTTGTTATACTTTCAGATAGCACAAGTCTACCACCATCATTTATATAACAATCATTAAAAGCACCGGAGCCAATCTCAGTTACACTATCAGGTATCACAAGATCTCCACTCAAACTTCTAACACCTCTGAATGCATCTGAACCAATAGTAGCCACATTTTCTCCAAGTTCCAAAGAAGTAAACTTAGGTCCAACATATCTAAGACCACCATCCTCAGTTGAACATCCAAATGCCGAAACACCAATATACTCCACACTATCCGGTATAACAAGATCCCCATCTACATATTGACAAGCATAAAACGCATAATCATTAATCGACACAACACCATCCGGTATAGTTACCTGACCGGTCTCACCTCCCGGACAACATACTAATTCTGTTTGAGTTTTATTAAACAACATATCATCATGGGATGAATAATATCCATTACTTGTATCAACATCAAAACTTGTCAATTTTTGACAACCTTCAAATGCACGAACACCAATAGCGGTTACGCTTTCCGGTATAACAAACGTGCCTGTCAGTTTTTCACACATCCAGAATGCTCTCTCCCCAATCGTTTCTACTTTTATACCAAGAGTGAGATTTTCTAAATTATTGCAATATAAAAATGCATCATCTCCTATCGTCACCACACTGTCAGGTATAACAAGTTCACCCGTTAAATATGTACAATATGAAAATGCAGAAGCACCAATTGAACTTACATTATTTCCAAGCTTTAGACTTGAAATCCTATTACTGCTTACGACATACTGATTTCTGTCAGAACCACCACTAAATGCATTTTCCCCGATTGTTGTTACACTGTCCGGTATCACAAGTTCGCCTGTCAGCTGCGAGCAACCTTCGAATGCCCCCTCAGCTATTGTTTCAACCTTTTCGCCGAGTTTCAGACCTGTTAGTCTACTGCAATTGGAGAACGCACTTGAACCGATTGTCGTTACATTATCGGGTATTTCAAGCTCACCTGTTAAGCTCGAACAGTAACCGAACGCTCGATCACCTATTGTTTCAACATTTTTTCCGAGTTTCAGACCTGTCAGGTGAGTGCAATAACAGAACGCTCTCCTATTGATTTTTGTAACACTATCAGGTATAACAAGCTCACCTGTTAAGCTCGAACAGTAATCGAACGCTGCATCACCTATTGTTTTAACATTTTTTCCAAGGGTCAGACTTGTCAGCATTTCGCAGTATCTGAATGCACTGCTGCTGATTCTTGTAACACTATCGGGTATAACAAGCTCACCTGTTAAGCTCGAACAGTAATCGAACGCTGCATCACCTATTGTTTCAACATTTTTTCCAAGTTTCAGACTTGTGAACTGTGGTGCAGTCGTCGTGTCACCTGAGAACGAACTATAACCAATTGTTTTAACACTATCAGGTATTACAAGTTCTCCTGTTAAAGTTCTACAACCCCAAAACGCATACTCGCCTATTGCTTCTATGCCTTCCGGAATAATAAGCGTTTCTATGTCCTTTACTCCGTACATAGAGTGTGCATACCCATTACATATTTCAACGACCTTAAAGGTTTTACCGCTAAATTTTGCATCTTCAGCAAAACGTCCGGTCGATTGGTTATCTCCCATATACGTTAGGTATTTCAACCCTGTAACCTTTGTGGGAATCCTGAGAACCTTTGAAGTACCTGTATAACCTGTGATACAGGCTGTTCCGTCATATTCTGTGCCGTCTGTGTCTGTGAAAGGTTCTTGGCTGAGAAGACTCCATGTAAACGGCATATTAGTAACATAAATTTCAACCTCGAACGAATCGCTGCAAGTAACGCCGCCCTCAGTGTATTCCGCTTCAACGATATAGTTTCCGTTCATGGTTGCGTCAAAGCTGTCGGGGCTTAAACTGTATGCATCGTCTGCAAGCTTGACCTGTGAGCCGTCATCATATATTGCAAATACATCAAGCTGTGTGCGGTCAAGATGTTCGGTTGTAACCGTGCCGCTGCCCTTGTATTGAGCAACAATAGCCGTAAGCTTGCGTGCCTTTGTTATGATATTGGTAACAGCCGCATTGTGGCTCGTTGCCGACTGCACCTCTTTAAGGTTTGTGAAACGGACGTTTGCATTAAGGTTGTCAGCACCGATAAGCTCATATGTGGGGTCTGACGGTGCAGAAGTCGTAAGATTTCCGCTTATGCTCTCCCATGTCGTGTCGGTATATCTCACCGTACCGACCTCAGTTACCGTCCATGTTCCCTGCGGCAAGCCGGATATAACAATCGACTGCTCAACATATCCGTCAACGCCTGTGTTCGCCTTGCAATATTCCTCCGTAAATACAACATTTCTGAAATAGGTGTGCGTATCTCCGTTTGTGTCCGTTCCCTCAATCTTAAACGTAAATGTGGGATTGCCGTGTGCAAATACCGTCTGATCCGAGCGTATCCTCTTTGTAACGGTAAGTTCACAGCTTATCTCGGGGTCTTCAACCGTCAGAGTCTGCACCTTTCCCGCTGTCAAATAATTCACGGAAAAACGAATCTTGTCCGGGTTAAGACCGTATCCTGTCGGAGCAGTCTTTTCAACAAAATAATAACTTCCCCACTCTATTTCTTTAACACGGATAATACCGCTCGCATCGGTCGTCAAATTGTCTTTATATATACTTCCGTCACTCTTATAAAGCGTGAATACCGCTCCCTCAAGCGTCCTGCTGTTATCCTCTTTTGCAACCTTTTTAAGCTCAACAGTACCCTTTGCCCTCGGGTCAACAGCATCTATAATTATTCTGTTATTAACTGTCGTTCGGTTTACAACAACGGGATAATGTTTTTCGTTAAGCTCATAGCCTTTCGGAGCCTTTACCTCTTTGAGGTAATAATTTCCCCAATATAAGCCTTCCTCCTCAATAATACCCTCGCTGTTTGTTGTGAATACTACACTCGACGGACTGCCTGTTTTGTCAACCTGAACATCGTCATCCGTGCGGAAAAGTCCGTATTCCGCTCCTACAACATATGCCCCGGTATCATCGACCTTTTGCAGCCACATTTTACCCGTCATACGTGTATCTCTCGTCACAACTCCGAGTGCAACATCCGTATGTTCGGCATCAACGGTAAATTCTACCTTTCCCTCGAATTTTTCATAACCCTCCGCCGCAACGGTTTCAAGAAAATAATATTTGCCGAATGTCAGATCTTCAACATATATCTTTCCGTCTTCGTCCGTCATATATGTTCCGAGCAATTTGTCTGTTGAATCATACAAGGTATATCCTGCTCCGGATATCGGAACGTCATGCTCGGTTTTGCCGTCCTCAAGAACTTCATACTTAGTCAAAGTCGCTGACGCCGGAATCTGCTCGTTTATAACATTTACCGATTCCATACGTCCCGCATCGGTATCAGCACTGACAGTAAACGGATATTGCTTATCAGTTTTAACATATCCTTTTGGAGCATCAACTTCAACAGCATAGTACTCTCCCCACGGGAGTCCGTCAATTACCAATTCACCGTTCGCATCCGTTACAAGCTCCGGATCATATCCGTCATAGACCTCTGTTCCGTCCGATTTGTAAACCGCAAACCTCGCACCTTGAACCTTTGCCGAGGAATTTCTGTCCGAGGTCTTTGTAATCGTGAACTGTCCCGATTTTCTGTCGTTTTCAACCGTCACCGCAGCAACCTTGTCAGGCTCCGTATCGTTAAGCTCAACCTCTATAAGCTTATCTGATTTTTCATATCCGAGCGGTGCTGCGGTTTCTTCAATATAGTAATTGCCGTATTCTAACCTCTTGCTTACGGCAATACCGCTGCTATTGCTCGTCAGATCTTTCTGTACCACCTCGTCAACATTCTTGTCCGGGGTATCTCCCATCTTGCGGTATATATCGAATTTTGCCCCCGACAGCTTTTCTCCGCTTGTCGAATCCTGCTTTGTTATCCTTATCGTACCCATATGGGGAATAATCTCAACAGGTACATCTGTTGAATGTAAGTCCTGCTTCTCAATGAAATTGCCCTCTGCACCGTAGCAGTTATAATATGCCGAAAAATTATTTTCCGTTATGGTGAAGTCCTCCACACTGACGTCATCCCTCTCCGGTGCCTTCATTACGACCTCAACATACATATACTTGCCTGACGAAAGCCTCAGATCACCGAAATCCACCGCTATAGCACGCACATTTTCCGGTTTATCCTTTTTCCACACCGCCGTATTGGTTATATCGGGTCTTCCGTTATCTACCGGTACGCTTTGCTCGGAATAGTAAACCGTCGGCACTACTCCGTAAAGCTTTTGGGCTACAGAATAATCCACACGCACAAACTTACCCTGCCACTCTGCATTTGAACCTGCTTCAAGATTATCCGCAAATATGATATCGTCCGCAATATTCTCTCCTGTTTCTATACGCAGCTTATAGGAATATTCCTTTCCCCTGTATGTCTGCGGAATCTCGCTCTGTATATACTGTCCTGTTCCCTGCTCGATACCCGGCACGACATACTGTCCCGAAATCTCCGTTTTTGAGGATTTTATAATCTGTAGATTTGAAAACTGCGGAAGTATGACGCTTACGGTAGAGCTGCTGAAGCTTGCCGTTTCCGAGGTATTGCCGTCGCCGTCTATATCATTCCATATGCCGCCCTCCATTGAGCTGTTGTCCGCCGAGGAGGAATACCACCTGCCCTTTTGGTCAATCAGCATTTCGGCGTGCATGGTATGTGAAAATGACAAGCCCGTTATATTGACATTATCCTTATATATATACATCGGTATTCCCGATACCGTTATTCCGTTTATAACCACCGGAGCATCGGAAAAATCAAAGTGTATCGCTATATATGTCCTTCCGCTTTCTTTGTAATTCTCGATTATTTCAATGTTTGCATGATCCGCTATATATCCGGATGAAAGACCGGAACTGCTGAAAGTCAGAACGTCCTTAAGGCTTTCCGGTGTGTCATAAAGCTCATTAAGCTCCAATCTGTCCGGTATTATCGTATATAATGAGAATTTACTCAGATCGTTGCCATCTTCAAGCTCGATATGTCCTGTTATCGAACCCGTAAAATAAAATGTTTCTTTGTCATCCGTTCCACGTGCTATGCTGTTTGACACACTGAAACGGTTCGGTATTTCACAAATAGTCAGAGTCGAACTGACATCACGGCTGAAAGAAACTTCACCGTCCGCATAGAAAGTGGTCGTTGCATTGTTAATATGCCGTCCTTGGTCAAGAAGGATATCTTCCGCCTCCGTATGGAACGTATAATAAACTCCTACATTTCCCGACCAGTCGTTGTCAATTCCTTTGAATATGACCTTAACTCCGACTGTATCTTTGGGAACATCAATTTTATGTGATGATGTAAGACTGACGGTCTGATACGGATCAGCGTCAAACTCATCATTACCCACACGTCTTATATAAAGCTCGGCACTGTATTTGCTGTAATCTATCGGATCGAGTGCCTTATACCTGTTTATCATGTTTGTGCATGACGGAATACTGACAGATGTCATATTAAACTCACTGTCATAAAGCCTCCGGGTCGAGCCGTCCGTCAGCATTACCTCCATGTTATCATCCACAATTTCAATATCATGGTATTCCGCCGGATCATCTCAGTATCGCAGAGTAAAGCCTATTGAAGAACTGTATATATGCCCCGAACCGCTCATATCGGTACTTCTTATTGCTCCACTGACATAACTGTTGCTTATACCGCTTGAGCTTTTTGAGGTGTTGTATTCCTCTCCGTCTACCTGTTCTTTATATTCTTCAATCTTTACTGTTGCCTGTGCTTTACCGAGGAGCTGTCTTTCACTTTCTTCGTAATATGTGCCGTAATATTCAACGTAATTGGTAATTTCACCGTTCTCATACTCAATTTCGTTTCCGTCCGCATCCCTACGCGGATAACCGACAATCATATCTCCGGAACTGTTCTTTCTGTATCGTCTGTATGTCTTACCGTCAATTACATCTGTTTCCCCCGTGTCAGAAAGACCGCTTCCGACAACGGCACCATCAAGTATCCAGACATCATACTCACTGCTCTGAAGTCCTCTTGCGTGCAAGGTCGTTCCGGCATTTACGGAATAATCCACCCAGATATAATCCTCATATGTTTCCCCACTCGGCAGCATAACGGGAATATTATTAGTGGTAATCCTGTGTGCATCTTCCGTAACATGGAATTGATCTCTTACACGTGTTTGTCTGTATGTCAAGGAGTTGCTTTCACTCTGATCATTATATGCCGAACGGAGCTTTGCCTTAAGCTGCGTTTCATAATCATGCTTGGAGCTTCGTGAATCAACCTTCCATATAATCTCAAACGAGCCCTGCATAGCCGAACCTGCCGTTATGCTGTAGTTGTTTGTGAATGTATATGTATTGGTAGCCGCACTGTATGTATAGCTCCAGTCGTAGTTTTTAGGCTCTGCCCCCGCCTTGTCGGCAGCTATCGCATATAATGGATCCGAACCGTTTCTCATAGCCCCTTTCAGACCCGGGAATGTGATAATTATTTCATTAGGAGCATAATCGGTCTTTGCCTGTTTGTTTTCGTACATAATCTTTGCACGGATAATCCTTGACTCCGATGTGTCGGAATCATACTGATATACATCCGGGTCTTCCTCTCCGTTCCATTTTACGGAAATCTGAAAGTCGTCACCTGTATCAGCCGCACTTCCCATAAAGGAGGGGATATCCCCGACAAAAATAAACAACGCAAGGAAAACGGCTAAAAAGCGGTACATATAGGGTACCTTTCCTCTTACTGAATATCTGCCCATGTTACTACACCTCCGTTACTTTTTCAGATATTTTTCCCATGCGGTTTTATATTCCCCCGCCGGACAATCTCCGCCATGGCTGTCATGCTGTACCGATTCCGCATATACAAGAATATCAAAATCAATCATTGCATCCTGTGTTGCATCTTCCTTTACCTTAACGGTCGTAAATAATGCGGTAGTTTTCTCTCCGGGTTTCACAACACTCTTATAGTAATAATAGCCGTCCGAGCTGTCGTATTCCCAGTTTTCCGTGTCAATATTCAAATCCTCGCAGAAATCCTCTGCCGCACTGTCGGAAAAATCCGCCCTTGCCCGTATGAAGCACGGTAAATTTCCCGTATTCTCAATCACAGGCTTTTTAGTGAATTTCACACCCGGTTCAAGCTTCTCGGGAGGAGCAAATTCCTCGCTTACCTCAATCGTATTTTCTCCTACTATGAAGTAGTTTTCAGCCTCGTCCTGTGCAATCAGATAAGCATATGTTAAAAGCATTGAACAGGTGCAAAGCAGAACACACGCCGCTAATGTAAACAGTATCTTCTTTTTCATCCTTTACACCCTCCCTTAACGTCTTTCCGCTTCTGCATTATATTTACTGAATGCATCCTTCATTTTCTCTATATTTGTTGAACCGCTCTCATTAAGATATCCCGTCTGTATCGCATAGGCATTTATCGGCATATTTAATCTTGTATCTTTTTTCAGTTCACCCTCGACAATATTGAGATATTCCACACTGTCAAAAAGAACCGCAGTTTCTGCTCCCGGTTTCAATATCTTATCATAGCCGTATATTATCGTGTTCCATTCATCATCGGATGTATTCTCAATTTCTATCCAATCGCCATTGGGTGTATAGCTGAACAAATTCTGTACCTTGGTTGAGTCAATCTCCTCTGTACCGTCCACACCTGCACTTACCGTCCTTACATCCGCTCTCGGTATTTTTACCTCAAGGTACACATAAATATCCGTTCCTCCGGTATTTGTCACCTTAGGATCCTTTGTAACTTCCTTTCCCGGATAAACAGTTTTTTCTTCGTCTGTAAGCTTTTGCCACTGCTCCTCTGTCAGTTCTATGTCGGCATTCCCGAATGTAAAGGCGTTAGCTTCACGGTTTGTCTGTTTTACCAGAAAAGCAAGTGTTCCGCCTATAAAAACAGAAACAACAAGCACAGATGTAATTGTTAAAATTCCTATAATTTTTTTCCTTTTCATTTTGATATCTCCCTTCTGCTTATCTGTTTATTGTTGATAAAGTCTATCTGAATTGCTATAGGCTTTCCTGTACAATCCTTCTTTCTGACAATTCCCTGAAAAGCATCAATATCTCTCAGTCGTCTTTTAGTATATAGCTTAAGGCAAATTCCGATCGTCAGAATGACAATGAATAACACACACAGTATTATAAACAGCAAATCATAATTTTCCATCTCTACCACCCGCAGCCTTTCTTAGCTCTGTTATTTGTTTTTTCCTGTTCTTATACCATCTCAGAACAGATACATCCGATAAAATCGACGCCGCAAATCCCCCGAACAAAACTATATCCGCTGCTCCTGCCGCAATACACGCTGCTGTCATGATATCCCCATCATCTTCCTTGGGAGTATTTTCTTCGGGAACTTTCGGTTTCTCGCTTTTTTGAATTTCAGTTCTTTCAATCTCACGGGTATATCCACAATTACGACATACCTCAGTAATTATTTTTTCATTATTAGTGACCTCGGTTTTTCTTTCAAATAAATGGGGCTGTATATCACCAAATTCTTCCGTATAGCTGTCATTACACCTTGAGCATACATATTTTTTCAGTCCCACGCCTGTACAGTCAGGAACCTTTACAGTCGTTTCTTTATATTCATGTCCCGTATTATCAATTGTTTCCGTATATGATACACCGCAAACGGTACAGGTATATGTAATTTCCCCGTCTTCTTCACAGGTCGGCTGTTTTGTAACAGTTTTTTTATAACTGTGCTCCGCCAAATCACCGTATTCTTCGGAATACGTATAGCCGCACCTCCTGCACTTATATGTTTTAACCCCCCTTGAGGTACAATCCGGTGCAACCTCCGACATATCATAATCATGTCCGAGCGGAGGGATTATCTCATTTTCTTCATGGGGATATGACGGGTCAAGAATACATATCCTATACCTGTGTCCTGCTTGTGTACAGGTCGGTTCTCTGTCTGTTATCCACTCTCCCCATATACAGTCATTCTCAGCCTGTACCCGTATCGGTACAATAAATGACAGACCGTACATTCCGGAAAATAAAACTGTAATCAGCAACAAATAAAAATATCGTTTCATCTCAGTTTGATTCTCCCTTTTCAAACACCTTAGTGACAATATTCTTATATGCTCTTCCCACAGGAAGTCTTGTATTATCCTTCAAAATTACATTATTGTAAAAAGTTTTCGCTATATAGCTTTTAGAAACAAGATAGGATCTGTGTATCCTTATAAAATTCCGCTCGGAAAGCTGTTCCTCAAGCTTGGAAAGCGATGAATAAAACTCAAAACTTCCTCCCGCATAGAAAACAACTATAATTCTTCCTCTGACTTCAAAATAGTATATATCCCTTAATCTGATTGAAAGCGTTTCTCCGTAACTGCTGAACAGAATACAGTCCTCATTTTTTTCAAGAACCGATTTAACCGCATTACTGAGTATCTTCTCGAATTTTTCTTCTGTGCAGTCATTTTTCAATATGTAATGATAAGCGTGAACGTCGAAAGCGTGCTGCCAATAATCCTCGGATTGCGTCAAAAAGATTATTTCACCGTCAAATCCCTTGGCTCTCAATCGATTAGCAACTTCAATACCACCCATTTCCGGCATCAGAATGTCAAGAAAAATAATATCAGGGATATTCTCTCTTGAGTCAAATTCAAAAAGCATCTGTTTTCCGTTGGAATATGTCTGCATATCAACATTAGGAAATTCTTTTTTCAGCACATTTGTTATTTTTTCACTATATTCATATCTTTCTGTTTCGTTATCATCACAAACAGCTATTATCACAGCATAACTCCCCCTAACACTAACCATTATAATAGTCATTTGTATGCAGGTCAAACAGAAAGATTTTCATATTTTTCTTCCAAACTTACACACAAATTACAGCCGATTCAAGTGCAGCTTCAGTCCAACTGTTATCCCCGTTTTTTACATAGCTATACCAATACATTTTATAGAGTAATTATACCAAAAAAAACACTCCGACACCTCTCATTGTCATAAACGACAGGTTAATTCGTCATAAACTGCATCAGACATAATATAAATTCAAAGGACATATATGCAGTACAATATAACATAAATTATTCATATAAAAGCGACGGAATACCATCTGATTTACAGCACCATTTTCATTGGAGAAATATTCCGGTTGTCCGGTTTTTGAAAAACTTCTGTCATTATATTTCCAACAGCATATCTGTCCTGCCATCCTTTAGCATAATACTTATCTTTTTAATGCAAAATAATTAACCATGAAAAAAGCGGATCCAATCCGGTTTTTTAATCCGATCGGATCCGCTTGTGTTACAGACAGCTTTAACTGCAATATTCCTCAATCAGTTTATTCAATTTTCTGCGGCTCTGAACACCTATCCCCCTTTGCAGACATTCACGGTCTGCTTCGGGAAGATCAGATATCCTCACGGTACTTATATATACGGGGGTTGACTGCCCGACTTTATATGCGGCAACTACTCCATTGTATTCGGAAAGTATATATTCATCCGCTTCCTCTTTTATCACAGTATCGGATATTTCGGGCTGCGAATATGTTTCCTGCTCCGACAGAGATTGCTCCTGTGCCTGTGCATCGGGCATACTCGGAAGTATAACGGAAGTTATTATAAGGCACAATATAAGAAAGCTCCCCGTAAATCCAAGTACATATTTCATTTGTATTTCACCTCTTTTTTATTTTGGATGATTATTACGTAATTATTCATAAATTCAATGAATTTTTCAACAAATTAACAGATATTTAATAACTGAAATTCAATTTTAAAAAAATTTATTCCATTTTCCGTTTTTTATGGTATAATAGCATAGGTATGTTGTAGTTGCGACTGTTCAAGAGTTCTATGATTTGTAAATCTTTAAGTTCGTATAAACAGGATAAATCTTTGTATATCAAAATAATATAATTCCGGCAGGAGGTTGGAGGCTAATGAGAAAAACCGATATCAGTAATTTCAATGATGAGGCTTCGTCCGGCACTTCCGTTTCTACAAGTGAAGCTGTCAGGGGGATCTTTTCGGTAATAAGGAAAATTATACTGACGGCTTTGATGATTACGTTAATAACAGGATTTGTTATTATAATTTCAATGGTTTTCTATATTATATCCATTGCAAATGAACCTAATACGATAAATCTTAATAAGCTTAAGCTTAATCTGACAAGCTTCGTTTATGTTCTTAAGGACGGCAGTGATGACGAATTTGTGGAGTATCAGGAGCTGTATTCAACTGAAAACCGTGTTTGGGTCAAATATCAGGATATCCCCAAGCATATGATAGATGCACAAATAGCAATAGAGGATAAGAGATTCGAGGAACACCATGGCGTTGACTGGTACAGAACGGGCGGAGCTGTACTCAGTCTTATAACGGGTGAGGATCAATTCGGCGGATCAACAATAACTCAGCAGCTCATAAAGAATATCACAAACGATAACGAAGTAAGTATCACAAGAAAAATCCGTGAAATTTTCCGTGCACTGAAGCTTGAAGATGAATACAGTAAAAATGACATAATAGAGGCATACCTTAATGTCGTGAACTACGGAGCCGGCTGCCGCGGTGTACAATCGGCTGCGGATCTTTATTTCAATAAAAAAATAGAGAACTGCTCTATTGCGGAATGTGCTGCAATCGCCGGCATAACTCAGAATCCGTATGCCTATAACCCTCTTATATATCCCGAAAAAACAAAGGAAAAGGCACAGACGGTTATAAAAGAAATGCTTAATCAAAATCTTATAACAAAATCGGAATATGAACAGGCAAAAAAAGATATTGCGAATATGAAATTCATCGGATATGTCATGGATGATGATGACGAAGATGAGGACGAAAGCGATTGGAACTGGTATATAGACAGGCTTTTCCGTGATGTTGTCAGTGATCTTCAGGAACAGCTTCATATAAGTGTCGAAGATGCCGAGCATATGATATATAACGAGGGTCTGCAAATCTATTGTGCAATGGATCTTAAGGCACAGGAAGCAGCCGAGGAAAAAGTCAAGGAATGGAAAACTCCCTCTGATAAGACTATACAGGTTGCATATGAAATGATGGATTTCAATGACGGTCGTGTGCTTGCAACCGTAGGAAGCAGGAATGAAAAGGACGGCAGACTGCTGTGGGATATAGCTACCCAGTCCTCACTCCAGCCCGGTTCGACAATCAAACCGATTTCATCATACGTAATAGCTCTTGACGAAAAGAAACTCAACTACTCATCCCTCGTAAATGACAGACCTATGGCAAATTGGGGATACGAGGACGGAGGTATAATTTCCGGACCGAATAACTGGTATCAGGAATATTACGGCGATATCACCGTTACAAGAGCATTGAATATTTCATCCAATGCGGCGGCTGTAAATGTGCTAAAGTCGGTAGGCATGGATAAAAGCTATAAATTTCTTACCGAAAAGCTGAATTTCACGCACTTAGATCCGGAAGTAGATAAGGAAAATCTTGCCGGTCTTTCCATCGGCGGCTTCCACGGCGGCACAACTGTTGAAGAAATGACGAGTGCATATCAGATTTTCTGTAACGGCGGGTACTGCTATGAGCCTTACACCTATTTCTATGTTACAGACAATGAAGGCAAGATAATCCTCGACAACAGGGATGTTGCTAAACCCGCACAGGCAATTTCTACCGAAAGTGCTACCATAATGAACAGACTCCTCCATGATGTTGTAAATTCCGGAGGTGAGGCATTGGGATATCGAGCAAAAATTTCCGGCTGGGATATCATAGGCAAGACCGGTACAACCGATTCATCCTGTGACAACTGGTTTGTGGGGGCTTCCCCGTACGCTGTTGCGGGAATATGGGCAGGTCATGAGAACTCGGTTCCCATACCCGTTGATGAACAAAGTAAGGTTCATTACCTGTGGAGAGATATTATGAAGGAATATCTTAAGGGAAAATCGGAAAAATCCTTCAGTCTTGGCGGAGACGTCGTACAGCATAATTATGTTATCAGTGACGGAAGACTTACGGATTATGATGTTGAAGGCAAGACTGCCGTCGGTTATTATACCGAGGATAACCTCCCGGGTTATTCAAGCTATGATCCGAATCCTCCGAAAACTCAGGAAAGCTACAATGAAGACGAAAACAGCGATGAGCCGGAGGAATCCGGGGATGAAAGTGAAACTACGGAGGAATCCTCGGATGAAAGCACGGAAGAATCTACAGAATCCGAAGAACCCGCCGAGGAATCATCTGATACAGAGGAATCCGAAGAAGCTTCGGAAACTGAAGAACCATCAGAAAACGTTGATATATCTGAGCCGGAGCCGGAGCCTGAACCCGAGCCGGAGCCTGAACCGGAACCGGAACCTGACCCCGGGATCGATCCGGAGCCTGTTGAATCCGATACCGGAGAACCGGCACAGGCGTAATCAATATTGATTTCAGAGAAAACAGTTTAAGATAAAGGAGTTTTAGTTTATGGTTAATGTTGCAGTTATGGGACACGGAGTTGTCGGCTCAGGTGTTGTAGAGGTTCTTGAAAACCACCGCGAAAGTATAGCAAAGAGAGCAAAGGAAGAAATCAATATCAGATATATTCTTGATATAAGGGATTTTCCCGACAGTCCGTATGCCGACAAATTCACCAAATCCTTTGATGACATACTCAACGACAGTGAAGTAAAAGTTGTTGCAGAGGTAATGGGAGGATTAAATCCCGCATATGATTTTACGAAAAAATGTCTTCTTGCCGGAAAAAGTGTCGTCACATCAAATAAGGAACTTGTCGCAGAAAAAGGTGCCGAGCTTTTGCAGATTGCCAAAGATAAGAATGTAAATTACCTTTTCGAGGCAAGTGTCGGCGGCGGTATTCCTATAATAAGACCGATGTCACAGTGTCTTGCCGCAAACGAGGTCGTTGAGGTTGCAGGCATTTTGAACGGCACTACGAATTTTATACTCACAAAGATGATAAAAGATAATATGTCCTTTGAGGATGCACTGAAAATGGCTCAGGAACTCGGATATGCCGAAAGGAATCCTGCTGCCGATGTCGAGGGGCATGATGCCTGTAGAAAAATAGCTATACTTGCTTCCCTTGCATATGGAAAGCATATTTACCCGAATCTTGTACATACACAGGGAATTACTAAAATCACTCTTGAGGATGTAGCATATGCTTCATCATGGGGAGGCGTAATAAAGCTTATCGGTCAGGTAAAACGTCTTAATGACGGAAGAATTGATATTACGGTTGAACCTATGTTTATCGAAGCATCAAGTCAGCTTGCGGGTGTTGACGATGTGTTTAACGGTATTCTTGTAAGGGGAGATGCCACGGGTGATGTAGTGTTCTATGGCAAGGGTGCGGGAAAGCTGCCAACCGCAAGTGCGGTCGTTGCCGATATCATAGACTGCGTAAAACACCTTAAGGCAAGAAAGTATCTGTATTGGTCAGACGGTGACGAAAGCCTTGTAAAGCCGTACAGTGAAACGGAATATCCCGTATATTTCAGAGTTGAAGGCAAAGAGCGTAAAACCACGCTTGACGCTGTATTGAAGCTGTTCCCGGATGCAAGGATAATTGTCCGTGCAAATGCTCCGGAGAATGAAATTGCTTTCGTTCATGGTTCGATGCCTGTATATAAACAGGAAGAAGCATCCGATGAGCTGAAACAGCTCGGTGTAACTGTTAAATCAAAAATCCGTATATCGGATTTATGATATATAAATTTCTGTATTACCAAAGAAAAAAGACTTGGGGGAGAAAAAAATGAGTTTAATCGTGCAGAAATTCGGCGGAAGCTCGGTAGCCGATGCCGAAAGAGTCTTTAATGTTGCCGGAATAGTAACTGATACCTACAAAAAAGGCAACAAGGTCGTTGTCGTTGTATCTGCTCAGGGCGACACAACCGATGACCTTATTGAAAAGGCCAATGAAATTAATCCCGATGCCTCAAAAAGAGAAAAGGATATGCTTCTTGCCGCAGGCGAACAGATTTCCATTTCGCTTCTTGCAATGGCAATTGAAAAGCTTGGCTTTCCTGTTGTGTCGCTTTTGGGCTGGCAGGCAGGTTTCCAGACCTCATCGGCTTATACATCTGCAAGAATAAAGAAAGTCAATACAGACAGAATCGAGAAGGAGCTTGATAAAAATAATATTGTCGTTGTAGCAGGCTTTCAGGGTATAAACCGATATGAAGATGTTACCACTCTCGGAAGAGGCGGTTCCGATACGAGTGCCGTTGCTATTGCAGCGGCAATGCACGCAGATCTTTGTCAGATATTTACGGATGTCAAGGGCGTATATACGGCGGACCCGAGAAAAATCGAAAATGCTAAGATGCTTAAGGCTATTTCTTATGATGAAATGCTCGAGCTTGCTACACTCGGGGCTCAAGTTCTCAATAACAGAAGCGTAGAAATGGCTAAGAAATACGGAATTGAGCTTGAAGTACTTTCAAGCTTCACCAATACACCCGGTACAATTGTTAAGGAGGCAGCTAAAATGGAAAAAATGTTAATCAGCGGTGTTGCAAAGGATACAGAGGTAGCGAGAATTTCGGTTGTGGGTGTTCCCGATGAGCCGGGTCTTGCCTTTAAGATGTTCTCCAAGCTTTCCGCAAAGAATATCAATGTAGATATAATTCTTCAGTCCATCGGACGTGACGGCACAAAGGATATCAGCTTCACCGTTGCAAAGAGCAATGCCAAGGAAGCCGCTGCCGCTATGGAGGATTACGTAAACACTGTCGGAGGTAAGAGTGTTTCCGTTGACGAAAAAGTCGCAAAGGTTTCCATTGTCGGAGCAGGTATGGAAAGTCATGCCGGCGTTGCAACGAAGATGTTTGAGGCACTTTATGATGCACACATCAACATTCGCATGATATCCACAAGTGAAATCAAAGTTTCAGTTCTTATTGACGAGGATGACGCAGATGCAGCAGTAAGAGCAATTCACGCTAAATTCTTTGACGAAGACTGATATACCGTACATCTGTACAGAAAATCCGGTGATCCTGACGGTCATCGGATTTTTATTGCCTATTCTGAATATTACATAGAAAATCAGCCGTCATCATATGAGGTGCCGGGTGATTTACCCGTTTATCGCAATAAAAAACGGCGGGACTCTCCCACCGTTTTTGTATAGTTTTAAACAGACTCATTCCTCCGGAATGCTTGTTGTTCCGGCACCGCCGGCCAACATACCTAAAAATCCCGTGCCTGTCGTATCCTCTGTAACCTCATAATCATCCGGTACGGTAAACAATGAAGCATCTGCCTGTGTTTCAAATTTATCAACATTTATATCAACCTTATCAGTACCGTTAGTCATTGAAAACCCTTTGAGCTTATCTCCGTCAAAATACAGCTTCATTGTATATTCCTGTTCTTTTGCTGCCTGACTTGAAGTACCCGATTCTGTAATGCCTGCAAGGCTACCCGCCATTGCAGAAAGTGAAGAGGGATCGCATTTTATGGTATAAGCCTCATAGCTGTATTTACCGTCTCCGAATTCTTCCTCACCGTCACCGGCATTCTTGACAGCATCCTTTTCCGGAACATACGATGAAATTGCACTGTCAATATCAACCGATGATTCCGCTGTGCTTGACTCTTCTTCTACCTTAGTGAAAAGTGCGGTCTTGTTGTCTTCGCTCAGAATATATGAACCCTCACCGTTCTTGAGCATATCCATTTTTATTCCTGCAAGATTCATTTTAAACCTTACGTCATTATCGGCATTTTTTGCTAAGTCAAAAGAAATCTTAGATCCCGCCGGCAGCCCCATCATTGACTGACTGCTCTCCTCAGTTTCGGGCTTTACTACGGAAACGGAAATATCAAGCTCATCGCTCAGGCAATTATTTAGAAATGTCTTTGTCTTATTTCCGAGAACATCGGCACCGATAGCATTTTCTATAGGTTCCTTTATTCTTTCATCCAACTCAACTACATCCGGCTGAGCTTCTGACGGTGTTGAAGCGGAAGATGCAACACTGCCGTCCGAGGTCGTATTCTTGTCATCTCCATTACCACACGCCGCGAAAGATAATGCCAAAACACCGGTAAGCAGCACCGCAGAAATTCTTTTTCCCATTTTTGTCGTTTCAATTTTCATAATTTACCTCCACAAATCAGATATTTATTCAGAAATAATAATCATTTCTAAAAATTATTGCTGAATCGATATCATGATATACCAAATTTTTAAAAAAGTCAATAGTTTCATATAGTTTCATATAATTTCAAACAAAGCGGTATGGAGAAAATTATTTTAATTCTCCCCCAAATCTGACTGTTATCCGAAAATTATATATTTTATTTTTCCGAAAAAGTTGACAACAAGGAGCCGTAATGGTATATTATATATAGTGTATAGTTTAATCGTAATCGGATAGAGGTGCGGTACTGCGTGTAGCATGGATGAGATTGCCGGAATCTGTGATTTGTGCAAATGGCTGTATCGCCGAAAGAAAAACCGATGGCAAGGTTTTTCTTGGGGATATGTCACAACGGCATATAACTGTCATCATAATGCTGTGATGGGGAGCTATCGTTTTGTCCCGCTTGGCGGAGAGTCTTTAGCCTTATTATAGTAAATTGGTGAACCGATTGACGTCGGTTCATTTTTTATGCGATTACTGCACTAAATTACCACAAGGAGAGAAAATGAACAATGGAAAAAAAGTACAATGTAGGAATAATCGGTGCAACGGGTATGGTAGGTCAGCGTTTTGCAACACTGCTGGAAAATCATCCGTGGTTTAATGTTACCGTGCTTGCCGCAAGCTCACGCAGTGCAGGAAAAACGTACAAGGAAGCCGTTGAGGGACGTTGGGCAATGACAACCCCTATACCTGAAAATATGAAAGATATGGTTATTCTCGATGCCGCCGATATTGAGGCTGTCGCTTCAAAGGCTGATTTTGTATTTTGTGCAGTAGATATGAAGAAGGAGGATATCCGTGCATTAGAGGAGGCTTATGCCAAGGCTGAATGTCCTGTTGTTTCCAATAACAGTGCACACCGCTTTACTCCCGATGTACCAATGGTAATCCCTGAAATCAATGATAACCACCTTCAGATAATAGAGGCTCAGAGGAAGCGTCTCGGAACAAAGAAAGGCTTCATTGCAGTTAAATCAAACTGCTCACTTCAGAGCTATGTTCCGGCTGTTCACCCTTTGCTCAAATACGGAGTAACAAAAGTACTTGCCTGCACATATCAGGCAATCTCCGGAGCCGGTAAGACCTTTGAAAGATGGCCTGAAATGGTGGATAATGTTATCCCCTATATAGGCGGAGAGGAAGAAAAATCCGAACAGGAGCCGCTTAAGATATGGGGTACAATCGAAAACGGCGAAATTGTCAAGACGGATACCCCGTCTATCACAGCACAATGTATCCGTGTTCCCGTTTCTGACGGTCATACCGCCGCTGTTTTTGTTGAACTTGAAAACAATCCCGGTATCGAGCAGATAATAAGCGACTGGGAAAGCTATTCGGGAAAACCGCAGGAGCTTGAACTTCCGAGTGCACCGAAACAGTTTTTGCATTATTTCAGGGAAAATGACAGACCTCAGATAAAAAGTGAGCGTAACCTTGAAAACGGCATGGCTGTTTCCGTGGGAAGACTCAGAGAAGATACGCAATATACAATTAAATTTGTTTGTATGTCACATAACACTTTAAGAGGAGCTGCCGGCGGTGCAGTACTTCTTGCGGAGCTTCTCTGTGCAGAGGGATATATAACCCATGACTGATGATTTATAACGATCGGAGGAATTTATTATGAATGATCATATTTTTACCGGTTCGGGCGTCGCTATCGTCACTCCTATGAATAACGACGGAAGCGTGAATTTTGAGGAATACGGAAGGCTTATAGATTTCCAGATTGAAAACGGAACGGATGCAATAGTTGCCTGCGGTACAACGGGTGAATCCGCAACAATGAGCGGTGAGGAGCATTGCAGGGTTATAGAATATACAGTAAAAAAGGTAGACGGCAGAGTACCGGTTATTGCCGGTGCCGGAAGCAATGATACGGCATTTGCCGAAGAGCTTTCCGTTGAAGCGGAAAAACTCGGTGCCGATGCCATACTTTCCGTAACTCCGTATTATAACAAAACCTCACAAAGCGGTCTTGTACGACATTATAACCATATTGCAGACAAGGTAAATATTCCTATAATCCTTTATAACGTGCCGTCAAGAACAGGCTGTAATATAAAACCCGAAACCTATGCGGAGCTTTGCAAGCATCCTAACATCAAAGCGACAAAAGAGGCTAACGGGGATACCTCAGCCCTTGTGCGTACAATGGCACTCTGCGGAGATAATCTTGAGGTTTACAGCGGTGAGGACAGCCAGGCATTTACGATAACGTCAATGGGAGGACTGGGTGTTATTTCCGTATTTGCAAATATCTGCCCGAGAGAGTCGCATGAGCTTGTTCAAAAGACACTTGACGGTGATTTCAAGGGCGGATTTGAACTCCAAAAAAAATATATCGCACTGATGGACGCTTTGTTTTCGGATGTAAACCCGATACCTGTCAAAGCAGCAATGAATCTCATGGGCTTTAACTGCGGACCTTGCAGACTTCCTCTTGACAGTATGAGTGAAAGCGGTCTTGAAAAGCTAAGACAGTGCATGAAGACATACGGACTTATATAACCGGAACGGAGAAGATAAAAAATGACTGATATTATATTATCGGGTTGTTCGGGCAAGATGGGTGCTTCCATCATTGCCTGCACAAAATCCCGCACGGATTGTAAAATTGCGGCGGGCGTAGATCTTGTAGAACCGAAGGATGCGGATTTTTCATATGCCGAAAGCTTTGATAAGCTTAATGCTTCCGCCGATGTTATTATAGACTTTTCAAATCCTGACGTGCTTGATTCTATGCTTGCATATGCCGTTGAAAATAAGCTGCCTTGCGTTATATGCACAACAGGCTATAATGACGAGCAGAAAAACAAAATTCATAAAGCTTCGGAAAGCATACCTGTTTTTTATTCGGGTAATATGTCACTTGGTATAAATCTTATCATAGAGCTTGCAAAAAAAGCCGCGTCTGTATTCGGCGAGGATTTTGATGTTGAAATAGTCGAACAGCACCACAATCAGAAGCTTGATGCACCGAGCGGCACTGCACTTATGATAGCCGATGCCGTTTCCGAAGTCAGAAGTGAAAGCGAGTATATTTATGACCGCCATGCATACAGAAGGAAGCGTAATAAAAATGAAATAGGAATACATTCCGTAAGGGGCGGAAATATTGTAGGCGAGCATGAGATAATATTTGCAGGAACAGATGAGATACTCAAAATTTCCCACAGTGCAAGATCAAAAACCGTTTTTGCCGTGGGTGCCGTTAATGCCGCTGTTTTTCTTAAGGGAAAAGCACCCGGAATGTATGATATGTCCGATTTGCTTGCCTCAAAATAGATACATATTACAAAGGAGTGTGACCTTTATGAAGCCTACCATTACAGTGTGCCATGATATTACCCTGATAACGCTGCGAAACATTCCTGCCGATATCGGATTTATAGCGGAGGTATTTGATAAAATTGCCGAAATGGGTACGGATGTGGATATGATTTCCCTTTCCCCCGTCCAAAGCTCGAGAACAAATTTATCATTTACTGTCAAAGATGATGATTTGGTTAATATACTCAGCTATACCTCAAAGCTTGACGATGGTTCAGTTAAACCCATTGTAAGCAGCGGAAACTGCAAGATTTCCATAAACGATGAGGCTATGGAAAATTGTCCCGGAGTTGCCGCAAAGGTATTTTCCAATGCTGCAAAGGCGGACACCGAAATAAGACTTATCACAACAAGCGAGTCTCAGATTTCTCTTTTGGTTACAAAATCCGATTCTGATGCGGTATTTTCAAGGATAAAAGAGGCTTTTTAACGGTTATTGAATGAATGTAAAAATAAAACGGGAGGTTCATAATGTGAACTGCTCCCGTTTTATTTAGTATATAGGACTGTAAATCCTATGTGTTTATAGCAAAGAAAAGGAAAAGGTATCTTATGTATATCCGGAACGGATAAATATAACAATTTTGCGGGGCAAATACGGCTATTTTCTGACTTTTTGCTAAAAAAGACAATGAATATTGAAATTGGAAATTATTTATTATATAATAGTAGCTGTGTAGATTTTTTGTCGTGCGGTGCATAAATATGTATAGTGTGACAAGGTCTTGTTTTCGCTTTATTACGCTGGTATAATGATGAACGTGGGAGTGGTTTCAAGTGATAAGCAATTATGATCATCTGCTGGACAATGTAAAAAAAATACATTTTGTCGGTATAGGCGGCTCGGGTATGTGTCCGCTTGCGGAAATTCTTTTTAATGAGGGTTTTGAAATAACAGGCTCCGATATTGCCGAATCGGATACTCTCGAAAGAATACGCTCCTACGGAATACCTGTAACAATGGGACACTTCCCCGAAAATGTCCTCGGTGCGGATCTTGTTGTATATACAGCCGCTGTCAAGCTTGATAATCCCGAGCTTGTATCCGCCAAGGAACATAACATCCGTGCCATTGAAAGATGTATAATGCTCGGGGCAGTTGTGGAAAAATATAAAAACTCCATTGCCGTTTGCGGTACACATGGAAAAACCACAACCACATCCATGATAACACAGATCCTTACAATGACGAATTTCGACCCCACTGTAATTATAGGGGGAAAGCTCCCCTTCATCGGAGGAAACAGCCGTATAGGAAAATCGGATATCATTGTTTGTGAGGCGTGCGAATATGTTGATACATTCCTGCATATATATCCCGCTGTTTCGGTAATACTTAATGTAGACGAGGATCATCTTGATTATTTCGGCACACTTGAAAGAGTAAAGCAGTCATTTACAAAATTTGCCGACCAAACCTCCGATACCCTTGTTGTAAACGGAGATGATGAAAATACTATGCTTTGCATAAATAACATGACTGCAAAAGGCAAGAAAATTATCACCTTCGGCTTCGGCGAGAATAACGACTTCCGTGCCGAAATACATGACGATGACTCTGTATGTAAAACATTTGATATAATAAATAACGGTAACGTTATCACAACGGTAACGCTAAGTGTCCCCGGTAAATTTAATGTCATGAATGCCCTTGCCGCTGCTGCGACAACATATACGCTCGGTGCAAACCCTGACGGAATTTCCGATGCCCTTCACAAATTCACAGGTGCCCACAGAAGATTTGAAATTTTAGGAAAGGCTAAAGAAATAACGGTTGCGGATGACTTTGCACATCACCCCACAGAACTCAGGGCAACGCTTACAACCGCTATGAGTATGGGATATAGGAGTGTATGGGCGGTTTTCCAGCCTCATACGTTCTCCAGAACCTATAAATTCCTTAACGAATTTGCCGAGGTACTCTCCATCCCCGACCATTGTATACTTTCGGAGATACTCCCTGTAAGAGAAAAGAATACCTATAATATATATTCTAAGGATCTTGCCGATAAGATTGACGGCTGCGTATGGTTCAATACATTTGAGGAAATAACCGATTATGTAACCGAAAAGGCAAGTGACGGGGATCTGATAATTACGATAGGCGGCGGAAATGTCTATATGTGTGCCAATATGATAATGAAAAAACTTTCGGCAGAATAAAGCCGCGAAAGGATAAATAACAAAGGCAGGGATGATAATTTGGATAAGAGGCTGAAGCTCTACGGCTTTAATAACCTGACAAAAACTCTGAGCTTTAATATATATGATGTTTGCTATGCGAAAACCGAAAGAGAGCAAAAGGACTATATTGCGTATGTTGATGAGCAGTATAATTCCGAGCGTCTTACGAACATTCTTTGTAAAGTCACCGAAATGATAGGTGCATCCGTTCTTAATATATCCAAGCAGGATTATGACCCGCAAGGGGCAAGCGTAACATTGCTTATATCTGAAAAGGGCTTACCCGAAAAGCTTGATCCCTCCTGCAACTGCGGAAGCTGTGTCATTAACCGCTCAAAGGAATCTATTGCGGCACACCTTGATAAAAGTCACGTTACAGTGCATACCTACCCTGAATATTACCCCGGAAATGCTATCGCTACTTTCCGTGTTGATATTGATGTATCGACCTGCGGAAAAATATCTCCGCTTAATACACTTGACCTGCTTATAGACAGCTTTGACTCCGATATTATTACCATAGATTACAGAGTAAGAGGCTTTACAAGAAATACGGACGGAAAGAAGCTTTTTATCGACCACAAGATAACGTCTATTCAGGATTATATAAAGGACGAAACATTAAGACGTTATGATACGGTCGATATAAACGTATATCAGGCGAATATTTTCCATACCCAGATGCTTATAAAAGAACTTGAGCTTCAGAATTATCTTTTCAAGACGGATGTATATGAAATACCGCCAAAGGAAAGGCTTAAAATTTCAAATAGCCTGAGGCGGGAAATGATAGAGATATTCAGCGGTTCAAACGTATATAACGAGGAATGAGTAATGAAGCTTTCTCAGGAACGTGCACCTGTATTTGAGGCACTGAGCGAATACAGAGAAAAAAGAATAGTTTCCTTTGATGTTCCGGGACATAAGCAGGGAAAAGGCAATCCCGAGCTTACGGAATTTTTAGGAAAGCAATGCATGAGCGTTGACGTAAATTCCATGAAGCCGCTTGACAATCTTTGTCATCCGATAAGCGTCATAAAGGAAGCCGAGGAGCTTATGGCTGATGCCTTCGGTGCTGCTCATGCATTTTTTATGGTAAACGGCACATCAAGTGCGGTACAGGCTATGGTTATGAGTACCTGCAAACACGGGGATAAGATAATTATGCCGAGAAATGTACACAGAAGCAGTATCAATGCTCTTATTGTATGTGGTGCCATACCTGTTTATGTCAATCCCGGAGTAAACAAAAGATTGGGTATTCCCCTTGGTATGTCCGTTGATTCCGTAAAAAAGGCTATTGCGGAAAATCCCGATGCAAAGGCAATAATAGTAAATAACCCTACATATTACGGGGTATGTTCAAACCTCAGAGAAATAGTAAAAATTGCCCATTCCGCCGGAATGAAAGTCCTTGTTGACGAGGCACACGGTACACATTTCTATTTCGGGGATTATATGCCCCTTTCCGCTATGAGCGTTGGTGCTGATATGTCGGCTGTCAGTATGCATAAGACAGGCGGCTCACTCACTCAAAGCTCGGCACTGCTTATCGGTTCGGATATGAACCCCGGATACGTTCATCAGATAATTAATCTTACGCAGACAACAAGTGCTTCATACCTGCTTTTATCCTCTCTTGATATAGCAAGGAGGAATCTTGCACTGAACGGTAAGAAAATCTTTGAAAGAGTAACCTCCCTTGCCTCATATGGAATAAAGGAGATAAATAAACTCGGAGGACTTTATGCTTTCTCTCGTGAGCTTATTAATGGTGATGATATCTTTGATTTTGACCCTACAAAAATATCCGTTCATACAAGAGATATAGGTCTTGCCGGTATAGAGGTATATGATATACTGCGTGACAGATTTGACATACAAATAGAATTTGGAGATATAGGAAACATTCTTGCCATTGTATCTGTCGGTGACAGAATTTTAAATGTAGAACGGCTTATTTCCGCTCTATACGAAATAAAACGTCTGTACACAAAAAATCCTGCGGGTATGCTTGACCATGAATACATAGAACCTCATGTGGTATGCTCGCCCCAGGAGGCGTTTTACTCAAATAAAAAACAGGTTCCCCTCGACCTTGCACTCGGCAAAGTATGTGCGGAATTTGTAATGTGCTATCCGCCGGGAATACCCATTCTTGCCCCGGGAGAGCTTATTACAAAGGACGCTCTTGAATATATCAAATATGCAAAAGTTAAAGGCTGTAACCTGACAGGTGCTGAGGATATGGACACCAATAATATTAATATTATGGTATAAAACCGAAAATTACTGTACCGAAACGGAGGATAGCTATGGAGATGTGGTACACGGAGGAACAGACGAAAAATGTCCGTTTCTCCATAAGATGTGACAGGCAGAAATATTCCGCCCAATCCGATTATCAGAGAATTGAAATATTCAGCACACCCGAATTTGGTGACGTTCTTGTTCTTGACGACAGAATTATGCTGACAACAAAGGACGAATTTATCTATCACGAAATGATAGCCCATGTTCCGCTTGCAACAAACCCCGATATAAAGAATGTTCTTGTTATCGGTGCCGGTGACGGCGGAACTGTCAAGGAGCTTACAAGATATAAGACTATTGAAAATATTGATATGGTTGAAATAGACCGAATGGTAGTTGATGCGTGTCGGGAATATCTTCCGACAGTAGCCTGCCGACTTGATGATCCGAGAGTTCATGTTCACATTGATGACGGACTTCGTTTTGTGCGAGGTGTCGAAAACAAATATGACCTTATAATAGTGGATTCAACCGACCCCATAGGTCCGGGAGAAGGGCTGTTTACAACAGAGTTTTACGGCAACTGCTATAAAGCACTTAACGAGCAGGGAATACTTGTAAATCAGCACGAGAGTCCGTATTATAAAACCTATGCCAAGGCCATGCGGCAGGCACATAAAAAGCTTGTGGAGTTTTTCCCTATATGCAAGGTTTATCAGGCACATATTCCGACATATCCGTCAGGACATTGGCTTTTCGGTTTTGCCTCAAAGAAATTCCACCCGATACATGACCTCGATGAGGGTGCTTGGAATAAGCTTGGAATAGATACAAAATACTATAATACAAGACTTCACAAGGGTTGCTTTGCCCTACCGACATATGTAACGGTACAACTTATGGAGGGTGAATATTAAATTAAATATAATTACGGAGGTATGAAATATGGGAAAGGCATTGATTATAGGTGCAGGCGGCGTCGCAAGTGTGTGTGTACACAAGTGCTGCCAAAATTCCGATGTTTTTGAGGAAATTTGCATAGCAAGCAGGACAAAGTCAAAATGTGATGCATTAAAGGAAAAGCTTGACGGGGGTAAAACAAAAATTTCCACAGCACAGGTAAATGCAGATAATGTAGAAGAGCTTATTGAACTTATCAATAAATTCAAACCTGATGTTGTAATAAATCTTGCTCTCCCCTATCAGGATCTTACAATCATGGATGCCTGCCTTGCAACAAAGACAGATTATGTTGATACAGCTAATTATGAACCTCTTGATACGGCAAAATTTGAGTATAAATGGCAATGGGCATACCGTGAACGTTTTGAACAGGCAGGCATAACAGCACTGCTCGGCAGCGGATTTGACCCCGGTGTTACGGGTGTATTCAGTGCCTATGCTCAAAAACACGAATTTGACGAAATCAATTATATAGATATACTTGATTGTAATGCCGGTGACCACGGCTACCCGTTTGCAACAAATTTTAACCCCGAAATAAATATCCGTGAGGTTTCCGCAAAGGGAAGCTATATCGAAAACGGAAAATGGGTAGAAACAGAACCTATGGAAATTAAAAGGGTATATAACTTCCCCGAAATCGGAGAAAAGGATATGTATCTTCTCCACCATGAGGAACTTGAATCTCTTGCACTTAACATAAAGGGTATTAAGAGAATACGCTTTTTCATGACATTCGGTCAGAGTTACCTTACACACCTTAAATGTCTTGAAAATGTAGGCATGACCTCCATTGAGCCTATTGAATTTGAGGGCAAGCAGATTGTACCTCTCCAATTTCTTAAAGCAGTTCTCCCCGACCCGGCATCTCTCGGTTCGAGGACAAAGGGAAAGACAAATATAGGATGTATCTTCATAGGCAAAAAGGACGGCAAGGACAAGACCTATTATCTTTATAACGTATGTGACCATCAGGAATGTTATAAGGAGGTAGGCTCACAGGCGGTATCTTATACAACCGGTGTACCTGCAATGATAGGTGCGGCTATGCTCCTTAGCGGAAAATGGAAAAAGCCCGGTGTACACAATATTGAAGAATTTGATCCCGATCCTTTTATGGACGCTTTGAATAAATTCGGACTTCCGTGGAAAGAAAGCTATTCACCCGAGCTTGTTGAATGATAAAAAGCTTCCTGTCGTTTTCATTTTGTAAGGCGACAGGATTTTACATTTTTAACATTGAATTTCAAGTTTAATAATGCTATAATATATTAACAAACGATTGGTGAGTAAAAACAAAAAATATAAATATAGAAATACAGAGTTAAGAGGAGGATTATTATGAGTGTTGGAGTAATAAAAGAAAAAATTACAATACCAAACTACACAAAAGGCGAAGAAATTTTTAATATGGTATCGCACATTGTCGGCGGTGCACTTGGTATTACCGTTTCCGTGCTGTGTATAATTGCAGCCGCCCTGCATGGTAATTCCTATGGTGTCGTAAGTGCGTCAATTTTCGGAAGCATGATGATTTTGCTGTACAGTATGTCAAGCATATATCACGGTCTTAATCCGCATTTAACCGCTAAAAAAGTATTCCGTGTACTTGACCACTGTACCATATTCTTCCTTATTGCGGGAACATATACCCCCCTTGCACTTTGTACACTGCGTGAGTATAACACCGCCCTCGGCTGGACATACTTCGGAATTGTATGGGGATTTGCAGCTCTCGGCGTTACACTTACTGCCGTTAATCTCGAAAAGTTCAAAGTCATTGGAATGATTCTTTATGTTGCCGTCGGCTGGTGCATTGCCCCCGTTATAAATATTGTCGCACAGCAGATGGGCTTCGGCGGAATACTTTTTCTTTTCCTCGGAGGTATAAGTTACACTATCGGTGCTGTACTTTACGGTATCGGAAAAAAGAAAAAGTATATACATTCAGTTTTCCATATTTTCATTGTCATAGGAAGTCTTATGCATTTCTTCTGCATACTGTTCTATGTATTATAACCCGAAACAAAAAATATTATATAAAAAATACCGATCCGAAATCTCGCTCAAAGTGAAGATTTCAGATCGGTTTTTTAGCATAGCAAACATTTTTATAAAGTAAAATTATAATATTAAACAGTATGTTGCTATTATATATAACAGGCAAAACAATTTCGGTACTGTCCGATAAATAATTCATATTAAAATCTGATTCCGCTTAAATTTTTATTTGATAAGGAAATTATCACATTTTTATTAAAACAGCGTACCAACATAATCGGTACGCTGTAATGTTTTATGTTTTTTCGCCCCATCGGCGGAATAATCAGTGCCACGGCTGCGACAATAACACTCCGGTTGAAATTATATTATGAAAGCTCATCAACAAGCTTCTGAAGTGCTGCAAGTGCCTCTTCGGGAAGTGCATCATAGCCGCCCTTCTTCTCTGAGAAACCTTTTACTGCATTAACACGGTTCTGCATTGCATTCTTGAGTGCAGCCTTGTAATCTGCATCATTGAGGTCAGGCTCAAAACCGTCCCAATGAAGTATCTCAACATCCTCAAACGAACCCCATTTCTCAAACTTCGCAGTACCCTCAACGATTGCCTCAAGTACGCCGAGTGTATCCTCTTTCTGAACTTTCTTGCCCATAAAATCGCCTGTATTTACGATATAGCAAGCAACGTCCTTTTCAGCAACCAGTTTCTTGAATTTCTCATAATCGTGTACAAGCGGATATGTTCTGAACGGATTAGCATAAGGAACAATACGAAGTGCATTCATATCTGTACCTGCTGCAACACGTTCTGCTGTTGATGTCTTTGTTGCAAGAGTTGCACCCATTACAGAAGCAAGAGCCGCACCCTTGAGCTTTACGCAAGGCGGAATTGTGGGATCTTTCATAATCCAGATTATTGAATTAACAGGTGAATCAATTTTGTCAACTCTGTTCGGTGACCAGAGCTTTGACTTGATTGCACGACCGTTGCCGTTTCTGATATCCTCTGTTACAAGCTGAATCTTACCCTCCGAATCCCTTGTTGCAGAGCAGTTCTGAACACTGAGGAGATATTTGTTATCAGGACAACCTGTAGGATAATCGGCAGTCTTATCGAAATATGACGGCTCAAGAGCAACAGATGCACAGGTATCGGTATTTATAATAAATGCATCATCATGAAGAACTGTGATATTCGGGTATTTATTATCATGCTTAGCGTGTGTAAGAGTTGATTTACCCGAGCCTGAAAGACCGAATACAGATGCAACATACTTACTTCCGTCTGCAAGTGTATACTCCTTCTGACCGCCGTGGCATGAAGCATAACCGTTACGGTTAGCTATAGCCCAAGCAATAGTAAGAGTACCCTTTTTATGCTCGCCGAAATATTTCATACCGAGAATAGCGGCACAGTTATTATCTGTATCAAAATAACAACAAGTAAGATCATCGCTTAAGCAGCTGTAATCAACGTCCGGTGACGGTGTGGGCGTCCACTGAGGATCCGAGAAAATATAAATATCCGGCTCGTTGCCGTTTCCTACCGGCTGTGAGTTCTTATACATCTCACTGTATTTATCATTTATATACTGGAAGTTGAGCAGCCAGTTATACATGATATTTTCCTCACCCTCCGGAATAAGCAGGTGAGCCTTTACCATAAATTCGGGGTCAAGTCCGATATAAGCCGTTGCATGATAAAGCTTTCTGAAACGTGTCTTATACACTGCATCCATAACTACCTTATCGAGCTTTGTATCATCAACGCCCGGCTCGCCCTTTATGCGTCTTGCGGCAGCATATCTTCCTGTTACCGCACCGTCATTAAAGAGAAGAACCTTTGCATCCTCGGGAAGTCCTACCTCGGGACCGTTATAAACGGGCATATCGGTAACTACAGTACCGGGAGAATTTTTAGCGAGGTTATAAGCCTCTTCAAGTGAGGTAACTTCCACAACATTATTACCGTAGAAAGCACCCTCAATGATTGAACGTGTTTTTGAAAAACCGACTTTTCCTTTTCCTATTTCGTTTATAGGATAATAAGCTTTTGTTGACATATAGTGCAGCCTCCTATTTTTTATCCGGAAATACATAAATTTCCGCTCAATATATATTCTACTTCATAATAAAGTTGTTGTCAAGCCGAAAATTACTCTTTTTCTCTTTTGATTTGCAATACGGGATTACAAATTATTCAAAAAACGTATTATTTTCAAAAAAATACTCTGTATGGCGAATAATTATATTATCGGAATTTCATTATATGTTTTTCCAAGCTATGTTTCGGAAAAAGAAATCGGTATAATTTTTCTCCTGAAATATACAAAAATATACAAAAAAGCTTGCCGGAATTTGTGAGCTTTTCTATAACTAATATTATTGTAAACAGGGGAGCCCTATGATATAATTTGTATATAAATATCTTATATCAACGGAGGAAATCATATGAAAATAAAAAAAGTCGCTGCACTTCTCAGTGCGGCAGTTATTGCTTCCGGTTGTTTTGCCGCTGTACCGTCTGTTGTTCCGGAGATTTCATCCATAACTGCGTCAGCAGTATCATCAAGTGCAAAACAGAGCATTACGATAAATTCAAAAAACGGCGGCAATGCAGCCGACATTCAAAACGCTCTTTCTCAACTCAAGGGTACGGGAGGAACAGTCAAACTTGTAGGTACATTCAATATCACAAGTTCCCTGAGAATGTATCCGGATGAGACAATTGATGCATCAGGTGCCGTTATAAACGGAAAAACCGACCTTATTTTGAATATGTACCGGATCGACAATGCAGCCGTGAAAGGCGGTAAATGGGTTCTCGGCAAAACCTCACAGCTTGCAAAGGCAAGCACCTGCTCATCCTGTAAATTTGAAAACCTCACAGTAACCGGAGGCGGAAACAGCAACGGATGCCTTTTTGTATACAACTCACCTAAGACAACCGTTATTAATTGCAGCTTCCAAAATACAAACAGTCAGGGTGTTTATGCAAATCTCTCGGATAATTTTACAATTGTGGGATGTAAATTCAATAAGACAAACGGTTACGGAATCCATACCTACTATTCCGATAATCTCAAAATACTGGGAAACAGCACAGTTGATGCAAAAGGCGATGGTATATATTGCAGTAATGTAAACGGCGGTTATGTGAGCGGAAATGTTATAAAAAATACAAAAGCCAATCCCAATCTTGATATAGACTCCGTCAAACACATAAGCCGTTCCGGCTGCGGAATATTCCTTTCTTTGTCAAATAAATTAAATGTTGGAAAACAATGCAAATACAGCGGCAAGGCATATACCGGAAACACCGTAAATAAATGTGATAATTACGGCATTCATCTGAATATCTGTTCGGATGTTTTCATATATAAACTTAACTGCACTTCAAGCGGCGGTGACTGCGTCCATAATTCTGCATCCGCATATACAACTGTACAGAGTTGTACACTGACAAGCACAAAAGAATGTGCAATATCCCTTGTTCCGGGTTCTCTTTCCTCCACATCATCTGTTTATAAAACCTGTAAAAACTCCGTTATATTCAATAATACTATCCGTACAACCGCAAACTACGGTATATGGGTGTATAATACAAATGGAACAACCGTTGCCGGAAATAAGCTTAGCAATACAAAAGGCAATGCCATAAGCTGCAACGGAAGTAAAAATACAAAAATTTCGGGAAATAAAATCAACGGTACTTCATCTGCTAATGCATCCGGTATTGCAGTTTCCAAAAACTCATCAAATGTAAACATAGGCGGTACTGTCACTATGTATGAAAAGAAGTATGCGAGAAATACCATAAAAGACGTCAAAAAAATCGGTATAAGTATCGACTCTTCAACCGGAATTATAACAGGCAACACAATTTCCGGTTCAGCTAATCACGGAATCAGAACAAGTAACAGCAAGGGTATAAAGGTGCAGAAAAATACAATAAGCGGAGCAAAACAGCACGCAATTAATATCACCTCCTCACCCAATGCATATATATCTCAGAACACTGTTACATCGCCCGTTCAGGACGGCATATATGTAGCTTCATCAAATAAAGCTACAGTATACAAAAATACAATAAACACTCCCAAAAAATACGGCATACAGATAACAAAGGGGAGCAAAAATGCAATTGTCAAGAGTAATACAATAAAAAATCCCGTAAAACAAGGCATAGTAATAGAAAACTCCTCCGGATGCAACATAAAAACTATGTCGTCAACTACACTTTCCTCAATAAAGACTTCGACCACCCGTGCTAACGGAAAAATTACAGCCGGCAATACAGCTAAAATCAAAATCGGCTCAAAATATTACAAATGCACAGTCAAGGGAAGCAAATACACTTCATCAGCTTTTCCGAAACAAAAGAAAAACACAACTGTCTGGCTGTATGATTATATCGGCTGGGGAAATGTAATGTGGCTTTCCACTAAGGTAAAATAATTGTTTCAAAATAACACCTCCGTACATTGATTTTCTGTACGGAGGTGTTTTCTTATTTCAGGTACTCGCCGAAACCGAGAGCATTAAAGTCATCATGTGTAAATCTATGGTATGTTACATGATCATCGTCAATATCAATGCAATATATAAACTCATCGGGTTCACCATCGGTAAAATATACTACATAATTAAATTCATCATCCGAAACCTTAACACACCTTGCAGTATCACCGTATTTTTTGAACACACGGAAAATTTCTTCTATTCCCGGCGGTTCAAGTCCTCTGAACAAATCAATAAATTCTTTCAGAAACTCGCTGTCCTCTATATTTTCATGTATATAAGCCACACCTTCTGACGGAACAGTAATATAAAACTTATCTCCAATATATTCACTTTTAATTTCGCCAAGTTCATCCGATACAAAATCAGAAAAAGTTTTAATAACATTCTTCATTTCATCAGCATCACAATTTGTACCAAGAAGTCTGTTGAGAGAATCGAGCGGATAATTAAGTCCGATAGAATTAGGTGTATAGCCTACCTTAATTTCATTTTCCTTTATAACGTAAATCATATTATTTTTTAAGGCATCATAATTTATTTCAGACATAATCATATACTCCCTCATATTATTGCCATACTGTCACCGAAGCTGAAAAATCTGTATTTTTCCTCCACCGCCGTTTTATATGCGTTCATGATATTGTCATACCCCGCAAAAGCGGAAACAAGCATTATAAGCGTACTTTCGGGCAGATGGAAATTTGTTATCAGTCCGTCGAGAACCTCAAATTCAAAACCGGGATAGATAAAGATATCGGTCCAACCCTCGGAAGCACATATTTTTCCTTCTTTTTTTGCAACTGTTTCAAGTGTGCGGCAGCTTGTAGTGCCGACAGAAATTACTCTCCCTGCGTTTTTCTTTGTTTCATTTATAAGGTCGGCAGTTTCCTGCGGCAGCTCATAATGTTCGGAATGCATATGGTGTTTTGTGACATCATCTACCTTTACGGGACGAAAAGTTCCAAGTCCCACATGGAGAGTCACAAAACCTATTCCCACACCTTTTTTTCTTATTTTTTCAAGAAGTTCATTAGTAAAATGAAGTCCTGCGGTCGGTGCAGCTGCCGAGCCTGTTTCACGGCTGTATACTGTTTGATATCGTTCTTTATCCTTAAGTTTTTCATGGATATAGGGCGGCAACGGCATTTGTCCGAGCTTATCGAGTGTTTCATAAAAGTTGCCGTCACATTCAAAATCCACTATACGGTTACCCTCATCTGTAACATCAGCAACGGTGCAGTACATAAGTCCGTTGCCGAAAACAAAGCGAGTTCCGGGTTTTGCTTTTTTTCCGGGTTTGACAAGTGTTTCCCAGCGTTTATTTCCTATATGACGCAAAAGCAGAAATTCCACATTTGCACCCGTTTCCTCTTTTATTCCGTAAATTCTTGCCGGCAGCACGCGTGAATCGTTAAGTATAAGGCAATCCCCCTCATTAAGGTAATCTATTATATCACAGAAGTGCTTATGTTGGAGTTCTCCTGTTTGTTTATTCACAACGAGCATACGTGAGCTATCACGGGGTTCAACGGGAGTCTGAGCGATAAGCTCCTCCGGCAATTCATAATAAAAATCAGAAGTTTTCATCAACCAACATCCTTTCAGCGGGGGCGGCGGCGTGCCGCCGCTGTCATATTCGCGTTTTCGCTCACTGCGTTCGCTTTGTTTATTATGGAGAGCAGTCTGTTTCCGCGATAATTAGTTTGCCTGTCGGTGGGCGGCAGAGAGTGTCGTGAGCGGCTCTCCGAGCCGCTCCGCAACTACAAATGACAAACTCATTACTTGTTCATCAAGTGAATTAACGGTCGAGCTATAGACTGATTTACCTGAGTAAACTAATTACGGATTGACAGCGGCGGCACGCTGGCGGGGGAACCCCAGCGGGCAATTCGCGGGTTCGCTCACTGCGTTCGCTTTGTCTTTTGTGGCGGGCAGTCTGTTTCCGCGATAATTAGTTTGCCTGTCGGTGGGCGGCAGAGAATGTCGTGAGCGGCTCTCCGAGCCGCTCCGCAACTACAAATGACAAACTCATTACTTGTTCATCGAGTAAATTTGCGGTCGAGCTATAGAATAGTTTACCTGAGCAAATTAATTACGAACTGACAGCGGCGGCACGCCGCTCCGCGATAATTAGTTTGCCTGACGGAATGCGGCAGAGAGTGTCGTGAGCGGCTCTCCGAGCCGCTCCGCAACTACAAATGACAAACTCATTACTTGTTCATCAAGTGAATTAACGGTCGAGCTATAGAATAGTTTACCTGAGTAAATTAGTTACGAACTGACAGCGGCGGCACGCCGCTACGCAATATCATCTTCAATATAGTTCATGTATACCTCTCTGCGTCTTTTCGGAACTTTCCAAAATACGAGGTATGCAACAAGCAGCACAATTCCCCCTCCTGTGACGGCAAGACCGGTATACAACCCCGGTGTCGTATAGGTGAATACTATCTCCGAGGTCTGATTAGCAGGAACACGAACAGCCATAAAACCTATATTGACCTTCTCTATATCTGCGGCTTTCCCGTTTACCGTTGCACTCCAGCCGCTTTCATACGGTATACTGAAAAATACCAGCTCGTCTGTGCTTCCTGCCTTGAATTTTGCACTCATACGGTTATTGCTAAATTCAACATCCATGCAGACATTCCTGCGGCGTTCCTCACAGTCTTCAAAATAATCCTCTTCATTATATTCATAAGTGGTAAGATTTTGGTGGTGTTCAAGTATATCCTTATACTTTGCTTCCTGCTCATCCGTCAGAACCATTGCCTTTAACAGAAGCAGATGCCTCTTTTCCTCACCAACCATTTCATATTCATCCTGTGTAATATATTCATCATAAGTAAAACCGTAGGGTATATAATATTTATTCTCATATACGTCATACTTATTTTTTGATATAATATATTCCCATCCGGGCATTTCTGTCGTTTGCAGGCTGTTTCTGAAGTTTTTGCTGTCACCCTGATAATCAAAAAGGTATTTTACGGACAGCAGACTCCTTATTCCGTATACCTCCTTGTCAGGTCTTGAACCTACACTCCTCTCCACACCTATGGATTTATAAAAATCCATGACCGACCCCGGAACTATGCTGTGGAATGCCTGAATTGTCGGCACCTGCCAATACATACCCATATTATCCATAGGCTCATAAAAATCCGAACGAACATTGTGTATATCCTTCAGTTTATCATCAAAAACGCCTTTGTTCCCTATAGCATATCCCGCTATAAAATCCTGCTTATAGCTCGCATTTACAACTCCTGTGCCTACAAGAAGATTGCCGTACATTACTATCAGAACCGAAAGTGCTATGGAAGTTGCCCTTTTGAATATTTTTTTGTTATTACGGAATACCAGCAATACAACCAATGCCGTAAGACCGATAAACGCAATTGCAACCCATCCCCAAAAACGCTCCGGATATTTTTCAAGACCGAATGTCTGCTCCGCATTTTTATCCGTGGGAGAATTAACAGGCATAAATCCTATAAGTACAGTGATTGCTGCGGTAATTACGAAAGTACGTATAAGTGCAGGTCTGAAATTCGTTTCGTCACGGTCAAGCGATACAACAGTGGCCATTGAAAGCATCAGCGTAAACATATAGAACCATCTCGCATAATATGCCGCATTGAATAACTGGAACGAGCAATTGAGTATGGGTACAAGAGCCATGACAAACAAAGTCGGGATAAGCTTACGCAGCCATTTATGAGTTTCAAGCTTATAGAAAGCAAACACACCGACCATGCTGAACAGTGGCAGCCAACCTGCAACACTGCCCCATTTTGCATTTGAATCAGGCGTAAAATTGGCATATGCAGGCATATCGGGCGGAAAGAAAAACGAGAGTATGATATGAAGATATCTTTGCTCACTCGAATAAACCAACGCCCCCCATCCATGAGGGAAATTGTCAAGTCGGGAGTTCTGAAGAACCGCATCAATTGACGGCACAAGTATTATACCTGCAAGGAGAAAGCCTATTATAACCTCTGTTGCAAAACGCATGAAATCGCTTATCTTCATCTTATAGCTTTTCGTAAGCATACGGAAGCACCAGTATATAAGAATGAATATAACCTGTCCTGCAAAGAAATAATAATTTACAAGAGCTGCGGCAAATACAGAAAGCAGCAGCAGACCCTTTCTCTTATCATATATGAATGAGTCAATCGCCGCAAGCATAAGCGGAAAGGTAATCATGGCCTCGTGGAAATGATTAAAGAAAATGTTATATATTCCGAAGCCCGAAAACGCATATATCAAAGCACCAAACATAGCGTACCTTTGTTCACGCACATATCTTCTGAGAAAAAGATATGCAGCAAGTGAGGCAAAGGCAAATTTCAGCATGAGCAATGGAGCCATAAGATACGGCACTGCCTGACTCGGGAATAACAATGTCAGCCAAAAGAACGGGCTGCCTATCATATAGAAGCTGTAGGAACCGATTATATTTGCCCCGAGATCTGTAGTATAGCTCCATCCGATATTTCCGCTCTGAATACTGTCATGTATCATCTGATAGAAAGGTATTTGCTGCACGTTAAAATCACCGTAAAAAAAGAAATACCCTCCATTATAAATTATCCATGGAATGAAAATCAGAAATGAAAGTCCCAGTCCCCAAAGAAACGTCTGAAGACACAGATTCTCCTTAGCCCTTTGGATGACCCTGTTTGTTGTCATTATAAAACCTCCTTAAATTTACTCACGGAAGCATATGAATTTCCGGTTGTGCTGCCGTTGCTTAATTCATCCTGAAAACGATTTTTATTTTTGTCAGGAATAATAATTACAAACTGCTGTAACTTATACATTTTATCATATTTTAATGGAAAAATCTACATAAAAGGAACACAAAAATAATTTAAACTTTGATAAATTTAATAGTATTTTACTAATTATAAAAAAATTTGAAAAAACTATTGCATTTTTTTTAAATAAATGATATCATAAACTGTACGCATAATAAGCCTAAGGAGGTGTAAGGATGCCGAATATCAAATCAGCGAAAAAGCGTGTACGTGTTGCTGCTGCAAAAACAGTTGTCAACAAAAACTTCAAAAGTGCAATGAGAACAGATATCAAAAAGGCAAACAGTGCTATCGAGACCGGTGCCGCTGACAAAAACGAGGCTGTACGTCTGGCTATCAAGAAGATAGACAAGGCTGCCGCTAAGGGTATTCTCAAGAAAAATACCGCTTCAAGAAAGAAATCTGCATTGGCCCGCAAGCTTAATGCAAGCGTTCAGGCTTGATTCTTGAAACATAATGACAATACGGTTTTGTCGATACAAGAGCTGGACTTTGTTCAGCTTTTTTGTTTTGTGTTTTGATTTGTTATAACACAATGTGAATGAAAAGGTGCAGTTTAATGAACGAAGTAAAATATTACGATATAGGTCTGAATTTATTTTGCAGACAGTATAAATTCCCCGAACAGATAATTAGTGATGCGGAAAAAGAAGGTATTGTTTGTATAATCACCGGCACAAATACCAAAGAAAATGTACTCATAGATAAATTCACGGAAAGTCATAATGTATACGGAACGGCAGGAATTCATCCGCATAATGCGGATTCCGCAAAAAACGAGGATTTCCGCAGAATAGAAAGAATTATAAAAAACAACGCCAAAATTGTTGCAGTCGGAGAATGCGGTCTTGATTTTGACAGAATGTTCTCCACAAAGGAAAATCAACTCATCTGCCTTGAAAAACAGATAGAGATTGCCGAAAGACTTAATAAACCGATGTTTTTGCACGAAAGGGCTGCATTCGGAGAGTTTTCGGAAATATTTATAAATCATAAGGAAATATGCCCAAAATCAGTAGTACATTGCTTCACGGGCAGCAGGACAGAGCTTGTGCGTTATCTTGAGATGGGATTCAATATCGGCATTACAGGTTGGATATGCGATGACAGAAGGGCGGCAGAGTTAAGGGATGCCGTCAGTCTTATCCCGCTTGACAGACTGCTTATCGAAACCGACGCACCGTATCTTACTCCTAAAAATGTCCGTGGGCTTGACCGTACCAATGTACCACAGAATATAAAATATGTTGTAAGGGATCTTGCAAAATATATGGGTGTTGCAGAGGAAGAAATTATTGAGCATACAAGAAAAAATACGGAAAGATTGTTTTTGCACAGTTTTAGTTGACTTTTTGGGGTCTTTCCATACAAATCATAACAAAGATTATTGACTTTTTAATCAATATGATATATAATTGTTCTATTGAAATTTATCGGGAGGTAGAAAATTATGAATAAATCATTACTTACAGTCCTTGTTTCTGTTATTGGCGGAGTTGCTGCTATTACCGCTGCCGTTACCGCATTCCTTATCTTTAAGGATAAACAGAAAAAAGACGAGGAAGAGCTTGAACACTATCTTGACAGTTCAATTCAGTAATTTCGGATCTGTATTAATATAAAAACAGCAAGCTTTTGTAACTTGCTGTTTTTATTTTTGGAATACAATTCTATTATATAGTCTCGTAAATTTTTACGATATCGGAAAAGACTTCCTGAATTTCCCGTGCGGCATTTACGATTTTTATATTTTCACTGTCTTTGAGCTTTTTGAATACCTCAAAAAATCTGTTCCGCACCATCCTCTGTGTTTCCTTATTTTCATATATTTCTCTGCTGAAACGGTTTTTCTCTATCCTCTCATCACAGGAATCTATATCCACATCAAGAAAAATACACAAATCCGGTCGGATTATCTCTTTACATCCCAAATTAAGCCCCATGACCCAATCAAGATCTGCATCCATGCCCTGATAAGCGAATGACGAGTAGTAATATCTGTCGCATACAACATCTATCCCACGCTCAAGAAACTGTACTATACCATTTTTAGGATTTACATTATGGAATATCCTGTCCGCAAGAAACAGTGCTGACAGCTCATATTCATCACGCTTTACAAATCCTGCAAGTGCATCTCTTATCATCCCTCCCGTTGAAGATTCGGTAGGTTCGGCAGTCTTATATACACTTCTTCCCCGCTTTTTCATCTCCTCTGCAAGAAGATTTATTTGTGTTCCTTTTCCGGAACCGTCTATTCCCTCGAATACTATAAATTTTCCTTTTTCCATACAAAACTCTTTCCTTTTATTTTATTAAATAAATTATACTATCATTTCATTTCTTTTACAATAGTCGGTTTACTATATAGCTATAATATGTCCGACTTGTGTTTCATATTAATTTTACTAAAAGGTGATAACTATGCCCAAAATCAAAAGTAATATATTTATTATGATAGAACGAATGATTTTAATAACCCTGGTAACATTGATTTTATGCGGCGGTACGGGGCTTGCATTGTACATAAACGGTCTGCTTATCCCTAATGAGCCGAACAGCTATATGGTTCATGGAGTTGATGTTTCGTCATATCAGGGAAATATTGATTGGAATATACTATCCAAAGATATTGATTTCGCCTATATAAAGGCTACTGAGGGCAGCAGCTCTGTAGATCCCGAATTTTACGATAATTATGCCGGTGCTGTTAATTCAGACATACGTGTAGGTTTCTATATGTTTTTCAGCTTTGATTCACCCGGAGAAACACAGGCTGAAAATTACATACGAACCGTTGAAAAATTTGATAACATGCTCCCTCCTGCCATAGATGTTGAATTTTACGGCGTTAATGACAAAAATCCTCCAAGACGTGAATACATAAATCGTGAGCTTGATATTCTGATATCAAAAATTGAGGAACATTACAGTATGAAACCAATAATATACTCAACCAAAAAAGCCTATGATATGTATATTTCCGGAAAATATCAGGACTGCGACATATGGATAAGAGATGTATTCGGTGAGCCGGAATTATCTGACGGCAGAAGCTGGACGTTCTGGCAGTACAGTGACAAAAGCAGACTAAACGGCTATGACGGTGACGAGAAATTCATTGATATGAACGTGTTTTACGGGAGCCGTTATGAATTTGATATTTACCCGGAAAAAATATAAATATTTGAAATTATATATGTTAAAACTTTCAAAATTATTTATAAATCGCCTTGAAATATTTATAAATTGTATAAAAAATGAAATATTATCAATGTAATCATGCAAATCAGGTTGACATAAAATCTATATTGTGCTAATATATACTTATAAACAAAGGTGTTTTTTCGCTCAGGTGAAAAGACACCTTATTTTTATCAGGAGGGGAAAATGTATGGATGACCTTATCAAAAACTCGGAAACCATAAACAGGCTTCTTGCACGATATGGTGTAAAATTCGGTATTTATAAAAACGGAGAGTTCAAGGAACAATTGTTTCCTTTTGATCCGATTCCGAGAATAATAAAAAAAGATGAGTTTTCATACCTCGAAAGGGGACTGAGGCAGCGTGTTAACGCACTTAATTGCTTCCTATCGGATATTTACGGAAAAAAACAAATAGTACGGGACGGAATTATCCCCGAAGAATTTATATTTTCCGCAAAGGGATTTCTTGCACCATGCGATGGTGTAAGTCCCCCGAAAAATATATACAGCCATATTTCGGGTATTGACCTTGTTCAATCAAAAAACGACAACTGGTATATTCTTGAAGATAATTTGAGAGTACCCTCGGGTGCGTCATATCCTATGATTGCAAGGGAACTTCAGAGAAGAAGTGCCCCTGATGTTTTCACAGATAACAGTGTTGCAGACAACCGCAATTATGCAGAACTTCTCAAAGAGGTTATGGATAATGTAAATACAGGCGGTATCAATGTAATTCTTTCACCCGGAAGATATAATGCCGCATTTTTTGAACATTCCTATCTTGCGGAAAAAACAGGTGCTGTACTTACAACAGGGAAAGATATGGTATGTGAAAACGATAATCTGTACTATATTGACTATAACGGAAAGAAACAGCGTGTCGGTGCAGTTTACCGAAGAATATCCGATGAATACCTTGATCCGATGACTTTCTACGAAGAATCGGTTATAGGAATACCGCACATTTTCGAGGCATACAAAAAGGGAAATACCGCTATTATCAATGCCCCCGGAAACGGTGTTGCTGATGACAAAGGTATCTACTATTTTGTTCCTAAAATGATTAAGTATTACCTCGGCGAGGACGCTATTCTTATGAATGCTCCAACTTATCTACCCTATTATGAAGAGGATATGAAGTATGTATTGTCGAACTTCGATAATCTTGTAATAAAGGATGTTGCCGAGGCAGGAGGATATGGCGTTGTTTTCGGAAGTTCCCTTACGGCTGATAAAAAAAGCGAATTTTTAGAAATGCTTAAGCAACAGCCGAGAAGGTTTATTGCACAGGAAATTATTGATTTCTATGACCTTGATATTCTTGATGAGAATAACGTAAGGGTGCCAAGAAAGGCCGATCTGCGTGCATTTGTTCTCACGGGAAAAACAACAAAGGTCTGGGCAAGCGGACTTACTCGCTTTTCAAGAAATCCCGATTCATTTATAGTAAATTCATCACAGGGCGGAGGTTTTAAAGACACATGGGTATTATCACGGTAGATAAAAGCAACCACCTTTTCTGGCTTGGCAGATATACGGAAAGGGTACATACGACACTAAAATATTATATCAAAACGGCGGATATGATGATTGATTCCGATCCGAATTATTATGCTGTTCTTTGCGAAAAAATCGGCATACCGGATATTTACGGTTCAAGGGAAAACTTTAAGAAAAAATATCCTTTTGACGAGAATGATCCGAACTCTATAATCACTAATCTTAACAGAGCATATGATAATGCTATCGTTATGAGGGATTATATCGGAACGGAAACTATGGCATATATTCAGCTTGCAATAGACGATATAAAAAACGCCGAAAAAAGTAATGCTCCTATAGCCGATATAATGCTTGTTATTGACCATATTCTTGCATTCTGGGGATGTGTCAATGATATCATAGATGATGAGCAAATCAGAAACATAATAAAACTCGGCAAGGGTATCGAAAGACTGGATCTCTATTTATGCCTTACTATTCCCGACTATTATATCAAAAAGGAATACAAAAGGATGAAGAATTTTTTACAGAAATCCAAGCTCAGATATGACGAAAGTATACTGTATACTCTTGACAATATGCTTTCGGAAAATGAGCTGAATTATGAAAGCATAAAAAATTTAGTAAGAAATCTTATTCTTGAATGAGAGGCGGGGATATTATCAAACGGCTGAAATTCAATTATGACCTCACCGCCACATATAGTGAAGAAATTAGCAACCACAGTTTTTCTGCCTTATGTATACCACAGGATACCCAAAGACAGAAAATATCAGAATTGAATATTTCAACAGACAAAGGTGCGGTTTGTCAAATAACTAACGACAGCTTTTTGAATAAAAAACTGTACGGAAAAATCAAAACTCCACATACAAGTTTCGGAATACATATAAGCGGTATTGCCGATACGGGAATTGATATATTTGAGGAATACACCGATTATCCTTTCGGTGCAATACTCTATAAAGCACAGACTGAACTTACAAGACCGGGAGAAAGCCTTACAAGATATCATAAACATTTTGTATTCGAGAAATCGGACGGTGTTTATAATACGGCACTCAAAATCATGAGAGATATTCCAAATGTTTTTAGTTATAACAGCGGTTCTACCCGTATACACGAAACTTCGGAAAGTGCTTTCACTCTCGGTAAGGGAGTGTGTCAGGATTATGCACATATAATGCTTTCACTCCTAAGAATGGAACATATTCCGGCAAGATATGTTGTCGGTATGATGCTCGGAGAAGGTTCTTCCCATGCATGGGTGGAAGCACTTTGCAACGGATATTGGTACGGCTTTGACCCTACCAACAATAAGCTTGTAAATGATGAATATATACGTATGTCTTGCGGCAGGGATTCAAGCGACTGTCCCGTTATAAAGGGGAGTTTTTACGGCAGTGGTGTGCAGAACCAAAGTGAAACTGTATTGGTGGAAGAAATTAATGTAAAGGATTGATTACAATGGTTCAGACAGTAGCGTCTGTCGGTTTGCCGATTGACGAAACACTTATGATACAAAAAAACAGGCTCATACCGCAAAAAGGTCTGAGCGGAAACGAGAAAAGGATAAGCATTGTTACGGGAACTCACGGTGATGAGCTTGAGGGGCAATATGTATGCTATGAACTCCAAAGAAGAATAAAGGAAAACATCAAATGTCTTACAGGTATAGTCGACATATATCCTGCCCTAAACCCTCTGGGAATTGATTCCATAACAAGAGGAATACCGGGCTTTGACCTTGATATGAACAGGCTTTTTCCCGGCTCGGAAAACGGTTCTATGCCGGAATATATCGCCGCTAAGATAATCGACGACCTCAGCGGCAGTGCGGCGGTTATTGATATACACGCAAGCAATATCTTTCTTGAGGAAATACCTCAGTGCAGAATAAACGAGCTGTCAAAGGACACTCTTATACCTCTTGCAAAAAAACTTAATCTTGATTATATCTGGGTACATTCATCCGCTACTGTGCTTGAATCTACTCTTGCATATTCTCTAAACATAATAGGAACGCCCACCCTCGTTGTAGAAATGGGGGTAGGTATGCGTATAACCCAAAAATATGGCGACCAACTTGTAGACGGTATTTTTGCTCTTATGAAAGATCTCGGAATATGGAAAGGTGAAGTTAAAACGCCTAAAGAACCTATAATATCCGATGACGGTGAGGTTTCATTTATCAATGCCGGCAGTTCGGGGATATTCATGCCGCGCGTTGAACATTGGAAGAATGTAAAAAAGGGAGAGCATATCGGAGATATCCTTAATCCGCTTACAGGTGAGATAAACGAACGTATAGAAGCGGTAACAGACGGTACTGTATTTACACTGCGTGAATATCCCATTGTTTCCGAAGGCTCGCTTATTGCAAGAATACTTGCCTGAGGAGGTACAGTTATGAAAGAAAAAATATTGTTTGAACTAAGTTCCGTATATAGGGATAATATGCGTATAAAGGGTTACAGCTTCGGCAAGGGAGAACATTCCGTCTGCATTGTGGGAGCTACAAGAGGAAACGAGGTACAACAAGTTTATATATGCTCAAGGCTTATATCTGTATTCAGACAGCTTGAGAAATTGGGGAAAATAAGAACCGGCAAATCCATCCTTATCATACCATGTGTAAATCCCAATTCAATGAATATAGGCAAACGCTTCTGGTCAACAGATAATACTGATATAAACAGAATGTTCCCCGGATATAACCTCGGGGAAACCACTCAAAGAATTGCGGACGGAGTTTTTCGTAATATAAATGATTTTACATACGGAATACAGTTCACAAGCTTTTATATGCAGGGAAGCTTTATCCCTCACGTAAGAATGATGAAAACAGGCTTTGAGGATACGGAGCTTGCAAAAGACTTTGGTCTTCCCTATGTTTTCAGACGTAATGCAAAACCGTATGATACAACAACTCTTAATTATAACTGGCAGATATGGGAAACAAAGGCTTTTTCTCTTTATACCAATGCTACAGATACGATCGACAAGGAAAGTGCAGAGGAGGTTATAAACGCCGTACTAAGCTTTCTGAATAAACGGGAAATTATTGAATATAACTGCCATGAAGGATACATATCCGAGCTTATTGACGGAAGTCAGCTTGTAAATGTAAAAAACTCAAAGTCGGGATTTTTTGTACGTCATGCAAAAGTTAATTCAAGGGTAAGAAAGGGAGAAAAACTTGCTGAAATCATCGATCCGTATTCGGGCGAATTATTAGATGAAATTCTTTCCCCCACTTGCGGAATTGTTTTCTTTCATGCTGACCAGCCTGTGATTTATTCGCATACAACACTCTACCGTATTATACCAACAGATGTCCTCATATAATTTTGCTGATATGTCCTCAATTTTTATTTTACGGTTGCATACATTAAAACATAAGTTAATTAAGCGGCTGTTATATCAGGCAGTATACTCTGATATACCAGCCGCTTAGACTTTGAAAAAAGGCTCTGTACGGGCAAACCCATACAGAGCCATAAATTATTGCTTTCGTGAAACGAAATTATTCGTAAATCTTGGAAACAACGCCTGAACCTACCGTGTGACCACCCTCACGGATAGCGAAACGGAGTCCCTCTTCCATAGCTATGGGCTTGATAAGCTCAACGTCCATATCTACGTTATCGCCGGGCATACACATATCTGTGCCTTCCGGAAGTGTGATAACACCTGTAACGTCTGTTGTTCTGAAATAGAACTGCGGACGATAGTTGCTGAAGAAAGGTGTTGAACGACCACCCTCGTCCTTTGTAAGAACATAAACGTGTCCCTGGAACTTTGTGTGAGGATGAACAGAACCCGGCTTAGCAAGTACCTGACCACGCTCGATCTCGTTCTTCTGAACACCACGGAGAAGTACACCTATGTTGTCGCCTGCCTCTGCGAAGTCAAGAGTCTTTCTGAACATCTCAAGACCTGTAACAACAGACTTTCTCTTCTCTTCCTCAAGACCAACGATCTCAACTTCTTCGGAAACTGTGATACGTCCTCTTTCAACTCTACCTGTAGCAACTGTACCACGACCTGAGATTGTGAATACGTCCTCAACAGGCATAAGGAAAGGAAGATCCGTTGTTCTTTCAGGTGTCGGGATATACTCATCAACAGCCTTCATAAGCTCATGAACGCAAGCATACTCGGGAGCGTTAGGATCCTTGCTGTCGGACATAAGTGCCTGATATGCGGAACCTCTGACAATCGGAATGTCATCGCCAGGGAAATCATACTCATTAAGAAGCTCACGTATCTCCATCTCTACGAGGTCGAGGAGTTCATCATCGTCAACCTGATCCGTCTTGTTCATGAATACAACGATGTAAGGAACGCCAACCTGACGAGAAAGAAGGATATGCTCTCTTGTCTGAGGCATAGGACCGTCAGCAGCTGATACAACGAGGATAGCACCATCCATCTGAGCAGCACCTGTAATCATGTTCTTAACATAGTCAGCATGACCGGGACAGTCAACGTGTGCATAGTGACGTGTATCTGTTTCATATTCAACGTGTGCGGTATTGATTGTAATACCACGTGCTCTCTCTTCGGGAGCCTTATCAATATTGGCATAATCAACAAATTCAGCATCGCCTTCAAGGTTAAGAACCTTTGTAATTGCGGCTGTAAGTGTGGTCTTACCGTGGTCTACATGGCCGATTGTACCAATGTTTACGTGCGGCTTACTTCTGTTAAATTTTTCCTTAGCCATTGGAAATAACCTCCTAATAAAATTTATTATTCAATGCAATGCACCTTGTAACTATTTTAACAACAATAGAAACAAATTGCAAGCTTTTTTATGAAATTTCAGGAAAATTTATTTAATTAATCTTCCTTCTTTGAACGATTGCTTATAATACCGTCCGCTATACTCTTAGGAACCTCGGCATAGTTGTTAGGCTCCATAACGTAAGCACCTCTTCCCTGTGTCTTGGAACGCAGATCGTTTACGTAACCGAACATTTCCGAAAGCGGTACCATTGCAACAATTCTCTGTGCACCTGCAACAGCTTCCATACCCTGAATCATGCCGCGGCGGGAGTTGAGATCTCCTATTACGTCGCCCATGTATTCTTCGGGGACAGTTACCGTAACTTTCATTATAGGCTCAAGAATTACCGGGTCAGCCTTTCTCATACCGTTCTTGAATGCCATTGAACCTGCAATCTTGAACGCCATTTCAGAAGAGTCAACCTCATGGTATGAACCGTCATAAAGTGTAACCTTAACATCAACAACGTTGTAGTTAGCAAGTACACCGCTTAGCATTGCACCCTGAATACCTGCATCAACGGCGGGTATATACTCCTTCGGAATTGCACCGCCGACAACGGAATTGACAAATTCATATCCCTTTCCGGGGTTAGGCTCAAGCTTGAGTTTAACATGACCGTATTGACCCTTACCGCCTGACTGACGAGCATATTTCTCATCAACATCGGAAGACTTGCGGATTGTTTCCTTATAAGCAACCTGGGGCTTACCGATATGTGCCTCAACCTTGAATTCACGGAGAAGTCTGTCTACGATAATTTCAAGATGAAGCTCACCCATACCTGCTATGATTGTCTGACCTGTTTCTTCATCTGTATATGCCTTGAAGGTCGGGTCTTCCTCGGCAAGCTTTGCAAGGGCAATACCCATTTTCTCCTGACCTGCTTTTGTCTTAGGCTCAATAGCAACACGGATAACAGGCTCCGGGAATTCCATTGATTCAAGTACAACAGGATGGCTCTCATCGCAGAGTGTATCACCTGTTGTTGTGTTCTTAAGACCTACAGCAGCAGCGATATCGCCGGCATAAACGGTTTCGATATCCTTTCTGTGGTTGGAATGCATCTGAAGTATACGTCCGATACGTTCGGTATTATCCTTTGTTGAGTTATAAACGGATGAACCTGCATTAAGCGTACCCGAATATACACGGAAAAATGCGAGCTTTCCTACAAACGGGTCGGTTGCAATCTTGAATGCAAGAGCCGAGAACGGGAGATCATCGCTGGACTCAACCTCTATCTCCTCATCCGTTTTGGGATTAATACCGCTGATAGCCGGAACGTCTGTCGGAGCCGGCATATAGTCCACAATTGCATCAAGAAGCTTCTGAACGCCTTTATTACGGTAGGATGTACCGCAGGTTACGGGAACCATCGTGTTGTCGATTGTTGACTTACGGATAACTCTCTTTATATCCTCAATGGAAGGCTCCTCGCCGTCCTCAAGGTATTTCTCCATAAGCTCCTCGTCCTGTTCAACAACGTGTTCAATAAGCTCCGAGTGATATTTTTCCGCAAGCTCCTTCATATCCTCGGGTATTTCCTCGACTCTCATATCTTTGCCGAGGTCATCATAATATACATCGGCATTCATTTCTACGAGATCCACAATACCCTTGAAAGTATCTTCGGAACCGATCGGAAGCTGGATCGGCACAGCGTTACATTTTAGTCTGTCCTTCATCATCTGAACGACGCGGTAGAAATCGGCACCCATTATATCCATCTTATTTACATAAGCCATACGGGGTACCTTATATTTATCTGCCTGACGCCATACTGTTTCAGACTGGGGCTCAACTCCGCCCTTTGCACAAAGAACCGTTACCGAGCCGTCAAGTACACGAAGTGAACGCTCAACCTCAACGGTAAAGTCAACGTGACCGGGGGTGTCGATTATATTGATTCTGTGTCTGCCCTTATCATGCTTTGTTCCTTCCCAATAGCACGTAGTGGCAGCAGAAGTAATTGTTATACCTCTTTCCTGCTCCTGTACCATCCAGTCCATGGTAGAAGCACCCTCATGTGTTTCACCCATCTTATGGTTGATACCGGTGTAGAAAAGGATACGTTCTGTTGTGGTTGTCTTACCGGCATCAATATGAGCCATGATACCGATATTTCTTGTTTTTTCAAGCGAGACTTCTCTGCCCATTATGTATCCTCCTAAATTATTCATGCAGCACTCGGCTGCCGTTGCTGTGTCATACGTTTCCCGTACAGATTATTACCATCTGTAATGAGCGAATGCCTTATTAGCCTCTGCCATTCTGTGAGTTTCCTCACACTTCTTGGCAGCACCGCCAACACCGTTTACAGCATCAAGGATCTCACCGGCGAGTCTTTCTTTCATTGTCTTTTCGGATCTCTCTCTTGCATATCTTGAAATCCAACGAAGACCGAGTGTTTGTCTTCTTTCGGGTCTTACCTCCATAGGTACCTGATAGGTAGCACCGCCGACACGGCGAGCCTTTACCTCAAGGGTAGGCATAACCTTATCCATAGCCTCCTCGAAAACCTCGAGCGGCTCCTTGCCTGTCTTTTCGGAAACAATACTGAATGCACCGTAAACGATTTTCTGGGCTACGCCCTTCTTTCCGTCATACATTATATTGTTGATAAGACGTGTAACAAGCTTTGAATTATAGACAGGATCCGGCAAAACATCACGCTTTGCAACATTACCTCTTCTTGGCACTTTACTTCCCTCCTTCACAATAGTGGTGATTTCATAGGTACTCGAAAGGATTTCTTCCGTCAGCACAACAGAGGCTATATATTTATGTAAATAATACATCTCTGTATTGCTTATTCAAAATCATAATCCTTTGGAATAATACGGCAATTATTTCTTGCCTGCTTTCGGACGCTTAGCTCCGTACTTGGATCTTGCCTGCATACGGTTTGCAACGCCCTGTGCATCAATCGCACCTCTGATGATGTGGTAACGCACACCGGGGAGATCCTTTACACGTCCGCCTCTTATAAGAACAACGCTGTGTTCCTGAAGGTTATGGTTAATACCCGGAATGTAGGATGTCACCTCAATACCGTTGGAAAGTCTTACTCTGGCGATCTTACGGATAGCAGAGTTAGGCTTCTTAGGTGTAGCTGTCTTAACGGCTGTACATACTCCTCTTTTCTGAGGTGAGCTTTGATCAATGGCTCTTCTCTTTTTCGAGTTCCAACCCTTGAGCAATGCAGGAGCCTTAGCTTTCTTTTCGGAAACCTCTCTTCCCTTGCGAACCAACTGGTTAAACGTAGGCAATCTTCGCACCTCCTTGCTTATTTTCTGTTTATGTTCAGCGGATAATCAAATGATTGTCCGTTAAACGCCGTTTTATACATTGTCGCCGTATTTTTTATATATACTTCAGCATTTTTGTACGCTTTCACGGCAACAAAAACTCATATAGGACTTCAGCCTACAATCAAGTATTCTACCATATTTCCATACCCATTGTCAAGCATTATTTTTCAAATTTCCCCGTTATTATTTGTTGCTGAAAATCACATAGAGTTTCTTTAAAAATTCTTGACATTAACAAAACTTTATTATATAATATCTAAGTCGGCACTTAGTGTCCGATATGCTGGAATAACTCAGTTGGTAGAGTACCTCACTCGTAATGAGGAAGTCGTGGGTTCGAGTCCCATTTCCAGCTTTTTGTAAATACAGAAAACAAGCGTTTTTCGGAGGTTTTCCGAGCCGCTTGTTTTTATGATTATACGAATTGGGGACAGTTTCAGATTATTTCTGTATTTCTGTCCTGTTTTTTATATACTATTCATAATAATAACAAATATTTCTAAACATATACGTCACCGCCGCTCTTTAAGTATAAATAACATTATTACAACTACAAACGATATACTTATCTTTTGTTCATCAAGTAAATAATATGGCAGTAATAAATCATGGAAATCAATTTTGAAAAAAAGTATGGTAAAATAAAGGTATGAAAAATAACGGAATAACAGAGTACTTTGTTAAATAATAAAAAAATCAGAATAAGGCTGATAAGATGAAGCGGATTAAATTTTTCATGATATTTGCATACTGTTTTTTGTTTTTTATATTATTGATTGGAACAATAGGCAATATAATTGACGGTAACTATGTAAATATAATTATATTGTTTGTTATTGTTGCAATATTAGTAATTTTCTCTATATTTCTGTTTCGATTTATATTTAACTTTATTTCGCACATAAAGATATCCGTTGATTCTATTCAATTTACTTTATTTAATAATAAAATTTTAAACATTAGTAAATCCGAAATCACAAACATATATATCACTTCCGGATACTATATTTTTGTTTTCAAAAACGGAAAAAAGTTATTTTATCAAAGATACAGTTCAATATTTGATGTTATTCTGTTAAGGAAACCGAAGACGTTAATTGATATTAATGATATAACTTTTCCAAACACAGATATCATATCAAAACACAAATAAATAATAAAAAGAAACAGAAACATTGAATTTTACGGAGGAATTTCAAATGGAATTAAAAGAAAATTTATTAAAATATCTGAAAAACAGAATTTCAGATAAGTCCGGTTTGGAGGATATTATAAATGTGTTTGAGGAGATGTGTAATATACCGATTGAAGAAGATATGATTCTGTTTGAAACAGGGACTTATTCTTTTACGGGTAAACCGATGTTTTACTTTTCTTTAGTCAGACAATTCCCTAATGATGAAGAAGAATATTATCAAATTCTTGTGGAGGTGTTATACCCGCCTACAAAAGAAAATAAAGATTTTGAACAAAGCACATGGAATGAAGATATTGAGGAAAATATATTTGATTATATTAAAAAATCGCCGGAATTTGATTTTTGTAAGAATAAAAAGTTTTGTGAAGTAGATATATATTTAGATGAAACCTAAAGTGCAAATCTTCGGTTTACTGAAACAATATATCCTTGCTTATATGGCATAGTTTTTGTATGAGTGTAATTTTCCAACGTAAACGCAACAGAGGTGCAAAAACCTGTTGCAATAGGTATGGCGAATAATATTATATTTCAAACGGAATTTTTAGTTGCTTTTCTATTCCGTTTGTTGTATAATTTTCTTGTAAGCAGTTGTTTTTTATCATACTTCTATTTTACACCAACAGTCGGATTTTCCATAGTCCGGCTGTTATTTTTTCCATATTTTTTGGGCTGCCGCTTTTCTTACTGCGACAGCCCTTTTATTGTTGATGTCTTGTGCAACATCGCTGTTTTTTTATTTTCTTATAATAGTTATACCGGTTTTGTTATAATCCCCGGTATAGCTTTTTCCGTCAGAACTTATGCAGCGAACTGTAAAGGTGTATTTTGTACCGCTCTTGGCTTTTTTCCACGTATAGCTCGTACCTGTGGTATCGGCTATTTTCGACCAACCGCCTTTGCTGTTTTTATAAAATACTCTGTATTTTGCTGCTCCCGATACCTTGCCCCAGCTGATTTTTACTCCTGCTGTGGTATTTGAAACAGAATTTAACTTCGGTGCGGCAATATAGGTGATACTCTTGCCTGTTTTATTATAGTCACCGGTATAGCTTTTTCCGTCAGAGCTTATACAGCGAACAGTAAAGGTGTATTTTGTACCGCTCTTGGCTTTTTTCCACGTATAGCTCGTACCCGTGGTATCGGCTATTTTCGACCAACCGCCTTTGCTGTTTTTATAAAATACTCTGTATTTTGCTGCTCCCGATACCTTGCCCCAGCTGATTTTTACTCCTGCTGTGGTATTTGAAACAGAATTTAACTTCGGTGCGGCAATATAGGTGATACTCTTGCCTGTTTTATTATAGTCACCGGTATAGCTTTTTCCGTCAGAGCTTATACAGCGAACAGTAAAGGTGTATTTTGTACCGCTCTTGGCTTTTTTCCACGTATAGCTCGTACCCGTGGTATCGGCTATTTTCGACCAACCGCCTTTGCTGTTTTTATAAAATACTCTGTATTTTGCTGCTCCCGATACCTTGCCCCAGCTGATTTTTACTCCTGCTGTGGTATTTGAAACAGAATTTAACTTCGGTGCGGCAATATAGGTGATACTCTTGCCTGTTTTATTATAGTCACCGGTATAGCTTTTTCCGTCAGAGCTTATACAGCGAACAGTAAAGGTGTATTTTGTACCGCTCTTGGCTTTTTTCCACGTATAGCTCGTACCCGTGGTATCGGCTATTTTCGACCAACCGCCTTTGCTGTTTTTATAAAATACTCTGTATTTTGCTGCTCCCGATACCTTGCCCCAGCTGATTTTTACTCCCGCTGTGGTATTTGAAACCGAATTGATTTTCGGTGCGGCAAGTTTATTGACATTTGATTTTACCTGATTGAGATTATACGGATTTATCGCATATACAACAGGTGTTCCGTTGTTGGTCACATACCAACGCACCGTTCCGTCCTTGCACTTTATCGGCTTACAATCCGAAAGTCTGAGAGATGAAAGAACAATATCCGATGTGAGATTGCCCTGATCATCAATCGTTGCAAATTTTGTATTAATCTTGCCTGTCTTGTTGTTGTATTCCTCCCATGCTGTCAGAAACTCATTATTGCCAATCTTGACAAGATGTGGTGTGTAAACGGTTATTTCAGAACCGGCAGTGTATTTTGTGAGCCAGACAACCTTGGACGAGCCTGAAAAATCCTTATCCGTAATGCTTATAAAAATATCCCGGATGTCATCATATTCGGCATTGGTTTTAGTGTAATCAATGGCATTTCCTGCAATCAGACATTTTGTTTCCGACAGCTCGAAACCGCCCACGGAAGCACCTGTAGGATTATAGCCGCTGACATTATCAAGACTTATCGGCAAGGTATAGCTGACATCACTTACTTTTCCGCTGACACTGCATGAGGTTATACTTATGGCTCTCGGATAAGCGTCACCATGGTCTACCCTGTAAACATATCTGCCGTCTGTCTGAATAAATTGATTAAATGAATGACTCACATATCCTGCCTGTGCTATATTCATAACATCATAATAATAATCAACAAGCTTCATTGAACTTTCATTTATAACAAAGGTCATATTTGACTGATGATTAACCCCGTCATCCTCGGCAAACATGGTGTGGCAGGTGTAAACATACAGTTTTCCTCCGGTTTCGGTCATTCTCAACGAGCCTGCATCGAAAGGATTATGAGTGTTGGCACCCTTTACGGAAACCGCTCCTATCCTTTTCCAGTCTTTACTGTATTTTACTATCCTGACAACCTCTTTTGCAGCACTGTCGGATGTATTGTTCTGACCGAAAACAAGAAAGTTACTGTCCGAACCGCTGAAAAATCCCCCGAACAAAGGAAGCTCCGCATTTATTTTTTTCGTACTTTTCAATGTTGAACCGTCTGAGGAATATGTTTCAATAAGAACCTGTTTATTTACAAACTCCACGCGGACAAGAGTGTTGTCGGAATTCTGTACCATATAGGAATTTACAACACCACTCCATACAGAATAATTGTTTGCCGAGGCATTATAGGATTTAACTCCCTTTGTACTTACAGCAGTTTTGGCAGGGTTTTTAACAGGAAGTCCGGAACTTACAGTTATTTTAAATGTTCCTTTAACCCCGGTTTCGGTCGATACAGTTATCACTGCACTGCCCGCACTCCAACCGAAAACCTTACCGTCCGAACTGACGGAAGCCACTTTGGGATTACTGCTGCTCCAGGTATAAACTTCAGAAAGCGTACCGTTGCTGCTTGCGGTAAGCTGAACCGAACTTCCTATTTTTACGGTGTTCTTTCCTGTGATACTGATTTTATCGGCACGCTTCCAGTTTATCGTTTCAAGATAAAAATCGTTTCCGCTTTTCTCTATTGCAATTATTTTGTCATTGTATTTTAAAAGTGAAAATACGGGATATGCTGTTTTCACCTTTCCTAAGCAATCACCTGTTTCGGGATTATATTCCGCTATGGCGGTATCATCCGTATATGTAACTATAGTATTTGTTTTGTCAATATAAACAGTGCGTGAGCCAATAGATGCTTCATTGTCAAATTCATCCGTGTCTTCTTCTCTGCTGATAAACTTATTCGAGAAATCATCTGAATCCGAAGCCTTTACCTTATTGGAATTTATCACATAAAGACCGGAATCAAGAGTACTTTCAACGCAGAGATACTTATTGTTAAGCATATCCATCGGTGACTGTCTATCATAAAAATATTCCTGACTGATAAGGAGTACAGGTGTATTGTTGACGGTTATTTTTCCGCTGCTGACATTACCTGCATATAAAGCGTGCATATCATGCTCATAGCCCCAGTAAATCCAGTTATAATATCCGTCAAAATAGAAATTTCCGTTAGTACTGTCAAATGCACCAAAATCATTGATAACTTCCTTTGTTGTCGTTTCCGAAAGCAATGTACCGACGGAAGAAAACAGATATAACTTATTCACAGATGAATCCGAGTCACGACCCGCAAGATAAATTCGTCCGCTATTATCAACACCTATGGAATTTACCGACTTAGAAACATTAATGCTACGCTCAACTTTCTGACCGTTCAAATCATAGACTTTAATTATACACTTTTCATCCGACGTATAGTATGAGTCTTGCAGAACATACAGTTTATCGGCAGTCGCAAAGGTATCAAGGGTATAGAGATCATCATCTGAAAAATCATATACCTGTTTTGACTTGTAATCGTTCAAAGAGTAAAAAACAAGTTTTTCATTATTCAGAAAATAAATTCCTCCACGGGAAGTACAGGGTATCTGGATACATTCATCACTTAAATAATTATAGGAAATAGTATCCGAACCGAGCTTCTTCGCCTGTCCGACCGTTTCGGCAGCATTGACCGTTTCCGAAAAAAACGGTGAAGAAATAAACAGTGACCCCAACAAAACAGTAAACGAAATTACAACACAAATAAATGAGCGGTGTTTCATTTTCTTTCTCTCCTCTTTTTTAATTTTGCTCAACAGAACCCATTGCCGTAAGGATATAATATCTACCCATTTTTTTAAATGCCAATAAATTCCATAAACAACTCTCCTCTCGTCCGTTTTTATGAATAGGCTGTTACATCCCTATAATCAATAGTTACTTTTTTAGGCAGCCCACAACATACTTTCTAATATTTATACAAAACAAAATCCTTTTGTACAAAATTATTTTATCATTATCATCGTGAAATTTCAATAGAAAAAAGTAATTAATCCGGGGTTTTTGAACATTTTTATTACATAGTATCAGGCTTTCTTTTTGATTTTCTTATTGCCTTCGGCTGTTCTATCAAAAGTCCCTGCATCAGCCATGTGTATTACTCAGATGTGATCTGTTCTGTTGCGGAATAAAAAACAGTTCCCACTCTGAGCGATAAATTCGGAGTGGGATTTTTTATAACACTTTCCGCATTTTTATGTTATAATCACCGCATCTATCAGCCGACTCTTCAAAGCTTCATCGGACAGCTGAGCGAATGTTTAATAATCTTATAAAAATAGTTTTTAAATATGTAAAAATATGTTATAATAAAAAAAATAGTTTTAATTTACTATCCTCTGCCATTTCTCCGTTGTCTGTATTTATGAGCGGAGAAAGGAGGTAAAAATTCCGTGTGGGTCATAAAATATTATCTGTATTTGTGTGCAGAAAAAATTCATATCGAGGAGGCGAAATCGGAAAATCTTTTTATAAGAATTTTAAAAAAACTGAAATTGGAGGAAAAAACGTGAACAAAGATTTTACAGAAATAGTAAAAGCAGCTCTTTCGGGAGATGAGGCAGCTTTTGAGGCTCTCTATACCATGACTAAGGATTCGGCTTATTTTATTGCACTGAGCCTTACACACAACGAGCAGGATGCCCTTGATATATTGCAGGATAGCTACATCAAGGCTTTTACACATCTCGGTGAGCTTAACTCCCCCGAATTATTCGATAGCTGGCTTAAGCGTATTGTGGCAAATTGCAGCAAGAATTTTCTTAAGGTAAAAAAGCCCATGCTGTTTTCCGATATTCCCGAAGGCATTACGGTTACAGAAACTGACGAGGAAACAGACAGCGACCTTATCCCTCATGAGTTTGTCGATAAAAAGGAAGCAAGCAGGCTGATTATGGAAATCATAAATAAGCTTCCCGAAAACAAGCGGCTTGTTATACTTATGTACTACTATCAGAATATGCAGACAAAGGAGATTGCCGAAGAACTCGGACTGCCGCTTACAACCGTAAAATATTATCTTCTTGAGGCAAGGAAGGAAATACGCACAGAGCTTGAAAAGCTTGACAAAAAGGGTACACGGCTGTATGCAGTTCTCCCCTTTGCACTGCTCCCCTCACTTATGGAGCAGGCTGCCGAATCGGTAACGGCACCGAAATTTTCCGCTGTTTCGTCTGCCGTAATGAGCGGTGTAAATGCAGGTACCGCTGAAATAACACCGTCCGCCGCAGCAGGCAAAGGCGGTTTTCTGAAAACCACAGCTTTCAAAATAACAGCGGCTGTCGCAGCGGTTGCGATTATCGGCGGTGGTATTGCGGCGGCGGTTATAGTATCCGGCAATAATAAGCCGCAGACGGTTCAGACATCTCAGACTTCCGACAAGGATAACACCAACTCGGATAATACGGAATCGGACGCAGACACAAGCGAAAATACGGAAAGCAGCACGGAATCCGAAGCACCGCACAACCCTGCTGATGATTATGAATATGTTATAAATAACTCAGGCGTTATCCTTACCAAATATACAGGCACTGACAGAGAAATCGTCATACCCGATACCATAGAGGGCAAACCTGTAGTAAGAATAGGCAATACCGTAAACGGAGAAGATACATTCGGTACTTTTCAAAATAATTTCGGTATTGTAAGCATAGTTATACCCGACAGTGTTACGGCAATAGATGACAATGCATTTTCAAGCTGTAAAAAGCTTTCGGAAATAACCATTCCCGACAGTGTTTTAAAGATAGGTTCTTCGGCATTTCACAGTTGTGAGGCTCTGAAAAGTATAAGTATACCAAAAAGTGTTACACAAATGGGTTCTTCTGTTTTCAGCGAATGTACAAGGCTGACAAATATAACTCTGCCCGACAGTATCACAAAAATAGATGACAGTACTTTTTCGGACTGTATTGTCCTAAAGAGCATAGACATACCCGACAGTGTTACGGAAATAGGTATGGAAGCATTTTCCGGCTGTACGGAACTTGCGGAAATAAACATACCCGACAGTGTCATAAACATACATCGGAGGGCATTTGATAATACAGCATGGTATAACTCTCAGCCCGACGGACTTACTTATGCCGGCAAGGTAGCCTATTATTATAAGGGTGAAATGCCCGAAAACACAAGTATTGAATTGAAAGCTGACACCAAAGGTATCGCCGAGCAAGCATTTAATGACAGATGTCGAGGTCTGACAAACATTACCATTCCTGACAGTGTTGAATATGTAGGATTCCTGGCACTTGAATATACGGCATGGTATAACTCTCAGCCCGACGGTTTATTGTATATCGGAAAGATTGCTTACAGATATAAAGGAGACATACCCGATAATACAAATCTTGTTATAAGAGAAGGTACGGAAACAATCGGTGAGCAGGCTTTTGCATTCGGAAAAGATGTCTGCATGGGTCTGACAAGTATAGAAATACCCGAAAGCGTCAAATATATAGGAGATAATGTATTTGAGGGCTGTTGGTCACTGGAAAGTGTGACAATACCCAAAAGTGTAAATAAAATCAGCTATAAGGCTTTTTACGACTGTAGATTGACAGAAATCAATGTTGATGAAAACAATCCGTATTATTCCTCCGAAAACGGAGTTTTGTTCAGCAAAGACAAATCAACCTTGATAAGGTTTCCCAAAGAAAAAAAGGGTAAATATACAATACCCGACAGTGTTACCGAAATCGGAAATTATGCATTTTCTAATTGCATGGAAACCGAAATAGTAATTCCTGATAATGTCACGGATATTGCCGGAAATGCATTTGACAGTGATCCTATCTATGTGGTGCATGACCTCAAAATCCATTGCAGCAGCGGCGGCTATGCAGAAAAATATGCCAATAACCACAGCATACCTACAATTGAAGCAGGCACCGGAAATGCAATGGGAAGCTGCGGCGATAATGCAACATGGGTTTTTGATAATAACAGCGGAAAACTGACAATTAAGGGAAGCGGCAGTATAAATGTTAATTCCGATAAGTTACCTGCCTATCCTGACAAACCTGCCTATCTTAGATATGCGAAAGACATAAAATCCGTTGATATAAGCAGCGGTATTACCGAAATATGCGAAATGTCATTTTGGAATTGCTACGGATTGGAAAATATAAATATACCCGAAAGCGTTACTACAATAACCGACCCCGTATTCATAAATCCCGATAGCATCACAATACACGGAAAAAAAGGATCTTATGCTGAAGAATATGCAAAAGAGGAAAGCATAAAGTTTGTTGCGGAATAAAATAATTCCCACCCCGATGAAAATTTCGAGGTGGGAAATTTTTTATTTTTACTTTTACATTTTTAATGTTATAATAAAAAAATAAAATAATTTTATCTTTTTACTGTCCAACACCATTTTTCATTCGTATATATTATATATGGAAAGAAATGGGGTGAATCTTAATGTAGCAGCAAATACTATCCTATGTACAAAAAACATAGGTATTAGGGAGGCGGTATTAAGAAAATTATTTTCAAAAATTCTGAAAAATTTAAGATTGGATGAAAAAATATGAACGAGAACTTCAAGGATATTGTAAAGTCAGCAATTTCAGGCGATGAGTCTGCATTTGAGGCTCTTTACACCATGACAAAGGATTCAGCCTATTTCATTGCCCTGAGCATTACGCATAATGAACAGGATGCTCTCGACATTTTACAGGACAGCTATATAAAAGCCTTTTCAAATCTTGATAAGGTAGATCCGCCGGAACTTTTCGACAACTGGTTTAATCGGATAGTTGCAAATTGCAGTAAAGATTTTCTTAAACGAAAAAAACCGATACTGTTTTCGGATATTTCGGATAATGCCGTAATGGAGGATCTTGAAGAAGAAACAAGCCTCGAACTGATCCCACATGAGTTTGTTGACAAACAGGAAGCGAGCAGACTTATTATGCAGATCATAAACGGACTTCCCGAAAACAAAAGGCTTGTAATTCTTATGTATTATTACCAAAATATGTCTACAAACGAAATTGCGGATAGCCTTGGATTGCCTGTGTCTACGGTAAAGTACTACCTTTCAGCAGGCAGAAAAGAAATAAAAACGGAACTTGAAAAGCTCGACAAGGAGGGTACACGTCTTTATGCCGTTATACCGTTTGCACTTTTTCCCTCTCTTATCGGACAGGCGGCTGAAAATGTAAATTCACCCGTGTTTTCATCTGTTTCCGCAAAGATAATGAAAAATGTAAATTCATACATCAGTACTCCGCATATTACATCTTCCAAACCTCAATCACACACAATATCATCAACAAAATTAAATGGAGGTAAAAATATATTTTTGAAAACAACAGCATCTAAAATTGCAGCCGCCGTGGCAGCCGTTGCAGTCGTCGGCGGAGGTGTCACAGCTGCGGTCATTGCAGGGAGAAATAATCAGCCGCAGACTGTTGAAACATCACAGGTTTCTCAGGAAGATAATTCTGTAAATAATGAAAATTCACAGCCGGATAACACCAACTCCCAACCCAATGCAAGTGAAGATGCGGAAAGCAGTACAGAGCCTGAAGTGTCATACTCACCGGTGGCAGATTTTAAGTATGAAATTCTTGATGATGGAATAAGAATTACCAAATATATCGGTTCAGATACGGAGGTTGTTATACCGAAGTTTATAGAGGGTCAACCTGTTGTAGAAATAGGAATAGCAGACCCTGAAGTTGACCCGACTATTGGAGAGTCTGCATTTTCCGACTGTGATAGTTTGACAAGCATAACCATTCCGGACAGTGTTACAAATACTTGTAATTGTTTTAGGGAAGAATTTGAAAATCAATAATTCCAATCCCTCTAAAGTAAATATTAACCTGTTGTTGACGTTTGCCGTCAACATTTTTTTTGGCTTCAAAAATTTCGATTCTGTCAATAAAATCATTCACGATATCAGGAGTTAATTTTTTAATGAAAGTAACATCGGAGTAGTTGTCCACTGTATCAAAAAATCCCTTCAATGCACTTTTCGATTTTTCAAAATCCGCACATTTTTGATTATCGTGAACAACTAAATCCATTAGTTCTTTCTGCTCGGCTGAAAACTGCGAGGAAAGTTTTTGGAAAATTTCAAGGGAAATATTTTTTGCAACTTTATCCTCATATAACTCTTTCAGAATTTTGTCGATCTCATCAATTCTCTTTTGATTTTTGACGAGATTTTTTTTATTCATCAATCGCTCTTCCGAGGATCTTTTGGTAAAAATTTCCGTAATCTTCTTCTTGAAACTTTCGCTCTTTGCTGCCCTCAAAAGGGAATTTATCTCAGCCAAAACATAATCTACTAAATTACTCTCCCTGATGTAGTGTGATGAGCAATCGGAGGACTTTCGGGACAATGCACAGATATAACAATCCGGCTTTGTCTTTTTGAAATTTCTCGAACGCATAATGTGCATTCTGCTTCCGCAGTCCGCACAGAAAATCTCCTGAAACATTACAGGGTCGTTTATAGGCGATATTCTTTTACGCTTGTTCCGAATTTCCTGCACTTTTCGGAAATCCTCTCTGCTTATAATTGCCTCATGTGTATCCGGAAAAATTTTATAATCTTCCGGATTATTACGGATAATTATTTTACTGCACAATCCTTTTCTATGGCTTTTGAAATTAACCGTATCACCGCAGTATTCCTGTCGGGATAAGATACCGCTTACTGTTTGTGCCGACCATAGGTAAGGATTTTTATCCGCTATTCCGTTTGACCTGATCTTCCCGGTGTAGGCAGACGGATTTTTTATCTGTTTTGCAAACAGGTAATTCGCAATCATCTGAACGCCGTATCCGTCAATGCAGAGCTGAAAAATTTTCTTAACAACCTTTGCTGCTTCATCATCAATAATCCACTGACCGTCATCGTCTTTTTTGTAACCATAGATTGCCTTGTTGGTCAATCTTTTTCCTGCATTACCTTTGCTTTGAATTACCGCTCTTTGCTTTTTTGCAATGTCCTTTGCATAAAAATCATTCATCAGATTATGGAACGGGACAAATTCATTTACACCTTTCATTGAATCCACGTTATCGGTTATAGAAATGAACCTTATATCATGCTCAACAAAAAATTTTTCGGTATAATAACCAACATCAATATAACTCCTGCCGAACCTTGAAAGGTCTTTGACAATAACCGTATCGATCATGTTATTTTCAATGTCAGCTATCATTCGCTGAAAGTCCGGTCTGCTGAAATTTGTTCCGGAGAACCCATCATCAACATAGTGTTTGCAATTCTTAAAACCATTGTTGACAGCAAACTCTTCCAAAATTTCTTTTTGATGAATTATGCTGTTCGAATCACCTTGCAGCTCATCATCAGATGAAAGCCTTTCATAAAGGGCTGTGATTTTGTACTGTTGTCCTGTTTGTTTATTCATAAATACTCCTTTCTTTTCAAACAGGCAACGATTGAAACCGAGTGTTTCAATACTTTATCACATTTTTACAGAAAAATCAAGGCGGTAAACGCATTTAGGAGAATTACCCTCCTATTAACAAACCGCAAAAACAGCCGAATCTCAACCATAAAATGTACAATTTTTTAAAAATCTACATTTTGTACAAAAATCAATATTCCTCATAGTATGAAATGACTAACTTTTTAAGCTTAATCAAAACACGATCCAGTCGTTTCTTATATGCCTGTCCGGTTATACCGTGCTTTTTCCCGAGCTTAGTATAATTGACCTTTATGTTATCAAAAAAACACTCGGAAATAATTTCATTTTCCTCACCGGACATTTCGGATAACGCTTTGAAAAGAGCGACACGTTTATTTTTACGATTTATCATTTCTTCAACGCTTAACGGAGATCTGATAAACCTTTCATCAAAACGTACAAACTCCCTGCGAACCTTTCCATGCCCACGATCCTTCTCATAGAGAAGATAGCGTGTATCGCGATCCATTTGTTTCAAAATCTCAGGAATATCGGATGCTGTTTTTACTTCATTTTTAATATCCTTTTTACTGTCCATAATGTCTACACCTCACCGGTTTAAACATCAATGAACAGACGAATGATTGACAACAAAAGTATATCATATTATTCTTTAAATTTCAACAAACTTTTCCTTTTTTCTCTGCAAAAAAAGGTTGAGATTTTTGGAAAAATGCGGATTATTTATAGGAGGGATTATTAAAGTTGTAAAATGTGATTAAAATCCGTTCTGAAGAATAGCAAGCACTGCTAAGTGTGTCACACTTAGCCAAAATGCCCTCCGTCCGTCGGGCATTGTGCTTGTTAGGGGGCAGCCCCTAAGACCCCGTTATCGGCGGAAGATTTTTCGCCGATTTAAGAAACAACAGGAGGTGAGTTAATGCAAAATGAAGAAAAGCGAAATGTCTATATTACATTGAGAGTTACGCAGGATGAAAAAGAATTTATAAAGCAAAAAGCCAAGATAGCAGAAAGCAGATCCACAGGTGCATACATCCGTAAAATGGCAATAGCCGGAGTTATCGTAAAATACGATAATCAAAAAATCAATGAAATACAAAAATCACTCGGCGGTATTCAGCGAAATATTAATCAGATGGCTATACGTGTTAATTCGACAAGCCGAATGTATGATGAAGATTTTGAATATATAAGAGAGGTGATGAGCGATATATGGCAGTCACTGAAATCCATCCAATCCGTACTACTCTCGCTAAAGCAATAGCATACATTACCAATCCCGAAAAAACCGAGAACGGGTTACTCACAAGCAGTTATGTGTGTTCATTAGATCCTCAGAAATCGGAGGAGGAATTTCTTGATATCCGTTCATGCGGAAGTGGCAGAGGGGATGTGTTGGCACAGCATATATATCAGTCATTTGACGGGCAGGAAGTTACTCCGGAGCAAGCTATGAAAATCGGACAGGAGCTTGCCGATAAGCTGCTCGGAGGTAAGTATCAATACATAATTGCTACCCATGTGGATAAGAAAAATATTCATAACCATATCATCTTCAACAACGTCAGTTTTACGAATTATAAAACCTTTGAGTATATGGAAAACAGGGGCAAAAACTCTTGGAAAAAGTTACGAAATTTCAGTGATGAAATTTGCAGGGAACACGGAATATCTGTTATAGAAAATCCTAATATGAACGGCAAAAAATGCTATTATGAATGGCAGCAGGATCAAATGGGGAAATCATGGAAATCAAAGCTCCACCGTACAATTGATGAAACGATAATGGAGAGCAATAGCTTTGATGATTTTCTCGAAAAAATTCATTCAAAAAATATTGAATGCGTGTATACTCCGCAGAATGTTATAAAGATAAAATTTCATATAAAGGGTCATTTAAAAAAGGATGGACATAAGATTTTCTTTAGGGGTAGAACACTCGGACCTTATTACGACGCACCGCAAATTAAGAGGAGAATTGAACAGTATCAGTATCTGAAAACGGGTGTCAGCGGACGAGATGTTCATACGAAAATTATTGATACCTCAAAAGACGTTTTTCAGGCTTCTAAGGGTCTGCTAAACTGGGCTGAAATTCAGAACATGAAAGAAGCCTCTCGACTGATAAACTTTTTATCAACACATCAAATCCAAAGTCAAAATGAATTTGAAAATCAAGCTGCAATTACATACAACGAACGAATGTCTGTTGTCGCAAAGCTTAACGGACTTCAATCGAAGATAGATGATGTATTTGATTGCATAAGGAATATCAGAAAATATAAAAAATACAAACCTGTCTACGATGAATACAGAAAGTCAGGCGGTAGTCCGAAATATAAAAAAGAACACGCTTCCGCAATAGAAAATTACGAAAACGTGGTTAAGGAGCTTACAGAAATCTATCCTGATAAAAAACTGCCGAAGCTTGAAACATTGGAGCGACAAAAAGCGGAATTAATGGAGCAGCGTAAAACATTGAATGAAGAATATAAACGGATTGTCGGCGAACTTAAGGAGTTTGAATTTGCGAGGGAGTCGCTTGAACAATACTTTAAAAATAACGACAGGAGCAGAAATAAGGGTTTACTTGAGTAGTTAATCGCTATCCTTGTCTTTTTGGAGTTCAGCAAGAGCCAAAGCAATCCCCCGGTTGATCAGCTCGTTTAAACTGATATTATGCTGTTGGCATATAGCTTTAAGTTTATCCCTTTCCCCCTTTTTTACGAATGCCGACAGTTTGTCGTAATTCCTCTCCGTATAGGCATTATTACTGTTTCTGTTGCGTTGATTATTATATGCTTTGCGGCAGTCTGCACAGACCTTTTGACTCGGAGAATTAATTATAAAAGCCTTGCCGCATTGAGGACATATATCTGTATCTCCTACAGAGCGGAATGTGCTTTCGCTTTTCTTCTTAGCAGTATATGCACGCGAGCGTTGTTTCTGACGCTCGTAACGACATTCCGAGCAATAATCCGCATGATTGGCGGTCGTTTCAAATTCTTTTCCACACATTTTACAAATGAACTTTTTCATAGTTTCCTCCTTATTTATGTTTATGCGAGATACTTACGCATTGTCTTGTATATACATATTATAGAACATGAATTAAAAGAAATCAATAAAAAAATAAAAAAATTAAATTTCTTCAAAATTATGCTTGACAATTATGTAAGTATGGTGTATAATATTAATAGAATCAAGGTAAGGAAAACCTAAAAACCGGAAAGGAGAATAATATGAATAGTGTAAAAAATGGACTGCCGGTGGCAGATGTAGATGTCCTTAGAAATGAAATCAAGGCTTGTGAAGATCTTGGATATGATTATCAGGTGAAATCGACCGGTAGTGAACTCACCTTTTATATGTCAGCTTTGACGAAGGAGCTTTTTGAAGAGCGTAGTGTGCGTTGTGTCGGTGAGTCTGTAAGTGAGTGGAATCAGGAATGCATTGCAGACAAAATGGCGAATGTTATAATATATTTGACAAAACTTACGCTTATTTTTCAGAATCAAGATGATGTACAAAGCCGTATAAATGATAAAATGGCAAAAAGAGGAGAAAACAAAATTAACAGTGTAAAAAATGAATTGCCGGTGGCAGATGCAGATGTCCTAAGAAATGCAATCAAGTTTAGTGAATTTATTGAATATGATTTTCAATATAATCTTCAGGTGACATCGACCGGTAATCACCTTATCGAGTATATGTTTGCTTTGACGAAGGAGCTTTTTGAAGAGCGGTGTGTTTCTAATAAGTTGCTAAAGGAGTGGAAGCAGGAATGCATTGCAGACAAAATGGCAAATGTTATAATAAATCTGACGAAACTTACACTTATTTTTCATAATCAAGATGACGTACAAAGCCGTATCAATAGTAAAATGGCAAAAATGATAAAAACCACGAAATAAGAAAGGAAGAGATTAAAATGAACAATGCAAATCGAATTGGAGTATGTCACGATATTCACGTGACGGAGGACGGTAAGTGTATTTTTACGCTTATACCGGAGGTAGGCAAAAAAATAGCCGTGGAATGTATCGGCAGTCTTAACAAGATTGTTTTCCGCAAAATACATAACGGTGACAAAATAACCGTTATAGGCAGAGCGACAGATGATACGGAGCTTAACTACAGCGAGCTGAGCGTAATACGCTGTGCGGTTATTGTAACCGAGGATGATACGGTGTATCCCTTGGATTACCCAAAAGAGGTGGCGTTGAGAGAAAAAACCACAGTCATAAAGATGTTAAAAATGGCAAAGGCGGCTATTGAAGCCTATGAACCGACAGACCCGTTTTAACTTTTGCCCCGGCGGGGCAAAAGTTATGAATAACAAAAGGAGGAATTCGTGATGTACAGATTCAAGGTAGAAATCATTATTGATGAGGAAAAGGTTGTCAAGGATCAGCTTTACAATCCCAAAAAGATGTACAAATACATCCGAGATATGTTCAGGCAGTACCATCTTAAAGAGGTTCAGACGGAAACTCCGAACCATATTATCTTTGTTGACAGAGGGACGAACAAGGATATGGCTGGACTGGCTTGTGCAGCGATTGATCTTTCTGAAATTGATTGGTTCAGAAAATACACAGATGAGTTTTATTGGTATGAGCCAAATAAATTCGGAGAGATAGTGAGAATAAACGCTTTTGACGAAATTGCTTCTGTTTAATGGGTGATGTCCATGAAAAATAAAGAAGAATTTCACAGAAAAGCAATTCATTTCGATTTGGATACATCGGAACTAAAAAAAATATTTCAGACAAATAATCCATTTGTTTATCTTAAAGCTTATAAAGCAATAGGACGTTTTCTGAAATCAAAAGGCTTTGAACACAGACAATGGTCAGGATATGTATCAAAGGAACCTATGACAGATCTTGCTGTAACTAAGATTATCAGAAGATTGAATAAATCCCTCCCTTGGCTGAAACAATGTATTCGGAAGTTCGATGTTACAAATATCGGTGAAACATTTGATTTGATGTTTGTGTTTGATAAGCAAAATGTAAAAGCTCCTGCCAAAGAGCAGGACGGTAAACAACCTTACAAATCCCCAAAACAACAGCAGCAAGCTGTTTTGTCAGTCAAAGATATAAAGAGAAACGCTAAAATCATTTCCGAAAAGGCAAGAAATGCTCCGAAAAAAGAACAGAGCAGGAATAAGGATAATGTTTTATAAGCAGGAGGTATTACAATGTGCAGAATTATTTCTATCGCAAACCAAAAGGGCGGTGTCGGCAAAACAACAACCGCTATGAATGTAGGTGTGGCTCTCAGACTCACAGGAAAGCGTGTGCTGCTGATCGACCTTGACCCACAGGCTAATTTGTCAACCTATCTCGGCTTTACCAATGACGAGGGAGAGCCGATTGACGATCTTCCGACAATCAGCCATCTGATGATGGTAGCTATCGGTCAGGGTAAGAAGCTGACTGATGTAA
>X301_European_Hare__coassemble_851_pt1 | contig 76097 bp, 75 predicted proteins | sample X301_European_Hare__metabat2_low_PE_012 | metagenome-assembled genome bin X301_European_Hare
TTGACCTCTGCAACAGCCTTATCTTCGGTTTTCTCAGCATTGACCTCTGCAACAGCCTTATCTTCGGTTTTTTCAGCCTTGACTTCTGCAACAGCCTTATCTTCGGTTTTCTCAGTCTTGACCTCTGCAACAGCCTTATCTTCGGTTTTCTCAGTCTTGACTTCTGCAACAGCCTTATCTTCGGTTTTCTCAGTCTTGACTTCTGCAACGGTCTTATCTTCTGTTTTCTCAGTCTTGACTTCTGCAACGGTCTTATCATCTGTTCCCTCAGTCTTGACTTCTGCAACAGCCTTATCTTCGGTTTTCTCAGTCTTGACCTCTGCAACAGCCTTATCTTCTGTTCCCTCAGTCTTGACTTCTGCAACAGCCTTATCTTCGGTTTTTTCAGCCTTGACCTCTGCAACAGCCTTATCTTCGGTTTTCTCAGTCTTGACCTCTGCAACGGTCTTATCTTCTGTTTTCTCAGTCTTGACTTCTGCAACAGCCTTATCTTCGGTTTTCTCAGTCTTGACCTCTGCAACAGCCTCATCTTCGGTTTTCTCAGTCTTTAGCTTTGCAACGGTCTTATTTTTTCTTTCCCCAGCCTTGACCCCTGCAACGGTCTTATCATCTGTTCCCTCAGTCTTAACTTCTGCAACAGCCTTATCTTCGGTTTTCTCAGTCTTGACCTCCGCAAAAGCCTTATCTTTTGTTTTCTCAGTCTTTAGCTTTGCAACGGTCTTATCTTTTGTTTCCCCAGCCTTGACCTTTGCAACAGTCTTATCTTCGGTTTTCTCAGTCTTTAGCTTTGCAACGGTATTATCCTTGTTTTCATCTGTCTTTGCTAAAGTGCCGGATGCAGCCGATACCACAGCACCTGCTGTTTTTGTCTTATCGGACACATTCTTAACGGATTCGGCAGCGTATTCTGCGGCTATACCCGCAGCAGTCACAGTTGCCCCGGCAACCGTTGCGGCAGCTTCTTTTAAAGCAGCAGTGCCGGAAGGTTCGGTATCTTTCTTATCTCTCTTGTTCCTCTTGTCGGACTTCCTGTTCTTCTTTTTCCCTTTTGTTCCGGTTTTTTTCTTTGACTCGGCATCTCCATCCTTTACAGCGATCTGAACAGGCTTACCCGTTTCATCACTGATTGAGTCTATTACAATACTTCCGTCCTCATTCTTTTTCACGGCAAGCTCTATCCGGTTCGGTTTAACGGCTTCGGGTGAGCGGTATATTTCGGTTCCTTCACTGCTCGTTCTCGGTGCCTGTTCTGCTGTCGGCTCATCTTCATACTCCGGAACACGGTACTGAAGTTTATCCTTTATACTGTTTATAAACTTATTAGTACTCTCCTTGTTTGTTTCGGCAGCCTGTTCCGTTAATTCGTCAGGCTCATCGGAAGCAAAAAGCTTTTCAGTAAACTTTTTAAGGATATTTCTCTTTTCCGCCTGCCCAACATCCGGACTTGTATCCGCAGGTTTTTCCTTGGTCGTCTGTGTATCGGATGCTTTTGTATTAATGTTTTTTGCAGTGCTTTCTTTAGTTTCCGGAGCTGTTTCTTCGGCTTTAATGATTTCCTCTTTAATTTCTGCCGGCATGGGAGTTGTTTTTGTGATCCTCACAACAGGCTGTTCCGTTACGACAGGTTCGGATATTTTCGGAGGTGCCTTTGTTATGGTTATAGCCGGATCATCTTTATGCATGATATCGGATTTTTCCTTTTTCTTAACATCGACAACGGCATTTTCTTGCTTTATCATGGCATCTACAGCCGCTACCGTATCATTTTGTATTTCTTTCTTTGCTGCGGCAGGCTGAAGCTTACCGAAATGCTTCTCGAATTTTGATACAGATTTTTCTTCCTCTTCTCCCGTTACGGGTGAATTTGACAGGAAATTCTTTCTTCCTCGTCCGAATCTTTTTTCATATTCGGAAAGCTCCCCGTCGGGCTGCTGCTCACTGCTTTCATCCGCTATACCGTTTGTAATGATTGCCTTTTCAACATCGGAGAAAATCTCTTCCTGTTTATTCTCAGCGGTATCTGTAAAGGACTCATTGTGCGTATCGTTTTCTTCGCTGATTTCTTCGGAAATATCCGTATTTTCATCGGTATTGAATACCTCTTCGCCGATTTGTTTTATTTCCGTTTTTGCTTTGGGAGTGCTTTCGGCAAATACAACAGAATCGGTATTTACCTGTGAAGCGGACTCATTTTCCGCAGTTGTTTCTTTTGCTTCTCTGGCTGCCCTGGCTTCCTCCGCACTTATATTGGATAGCTTGGCTATCTCTGAGGTCACGGACATCGCAGGCTGTTCGACAGCTTCTGCCTTTCCTACCGGCGTATAAGGATTTTTCGGTATGGAAAGTTCCATTGTCGAGTCAAGTCGGGGAATATTTTTGTTTTTTTCCTTCTGCTTTTTCTCCTCTTCAAGTTTTGTATTTGTGAAAAGCATATTTTCATCGGATGCTTCAAAAATCGAGGTATCATACGGTTTTTCCGTCTTTCTTGGTTTTATCTCTTCTTTTTCTTCGTCATCCACCTGTAAACGGGTTTTAGGGGTATTTATAATGAACCTGTCATCATCTTTTTCCTTGTGAGAACGATGGGATTCACGATATTTTGTTCCCACTATAATCATTGACGCAAGTGCAACAAGAGCCACCACAGAGGAGATAAGGATAACAATGTACCTCGGATCAAGATTGTTTACATCTGTTGACGGTGCATCCGATATCCCGACAGATTCCTCCTCTCTGCCCTCAAAGACTGTTTCGGACATGATGTCACTTATAAGAGCCTGCTGATTTTCTGTCAGCTTGCCCGTATGTGACTGAAAGGTTATAATAATATTTTTCCCGTTTACGACCGTATATTCCTGAACGCCGTAAATTTTTGTGTCTGCCGTTTCATATTCCGTATCGAAGCTCAGAAAGAGTGTTCCGTTATATGTGTTTTTAGAGCAGCCAACAGCGAGATTGTTTTCAAGAAGGGCATTTGTTATCTGCGTGATTTCCTCTTCCGAAAGGGAGGAAAGGTTATCTATTGTCTGTGTTCTTTCGTTTTGAGTCATTGTCAGTGTTATATCAAACGAAAAGTCCTTTGCAAAAGCCTTTACGAGTGTATCGTTTTCGGTAAAGCTTTTCTTTACTTTTTCTTTTGTAAGATTGGCGGCGGCAAGAGCCGGGTCATCCTCGTCAATATCTGGTGTAAGGATATACATTTCGGACGGCAGTCTGATAGTCATCTTCGTATTGTCAGGCTTATATTCCTTATAAGTGATATTGTTAGGATCAAGAACGCTGCTTTCTGTTTTATCGGTATTATTTTTGGAGCTTTCGGAATTTTCCTTTTGCTCTGTTCCGGATGATGTACTTGATTGTTCCGCCTTATCCGAATTTTCCGGAACAGCGAAAGCTGTTGTGGAAATTGTCAATGTGATAAGTGCTGCGGCAAGTACGGCGGTTAGTCGTTTCATTAATATATCTCCTTCCGCATTGTAGGTAATTATCGTAAAATCGGCATATATATTTAATTATATATTAATTTGTATAAAAATACAAGCGGATTTGTGAACATTTTATTTAACCACCGCAAAATATTATGCGGCGGGCGGGCGGCGTGCCGCCGCTGTCATGTTCGCGGTTTCGCTCACTTGCGTTCGCTTCGTTTATAGTGGAGGGTAGTCTGTTTCCGCGATAGATAGTTTGCCTGTCGGTGTGCAGCAGAAAGTGTCGAGAGCGGCTCTTGCGAGCCGCTCCGCAGGCGGGGGAACCCCCGCAGGCAATTCGCGGTTTCGCTCACTACGTTCGCTTTGTTTATTATAGTGGTAAGTTTGTTTCCGCGATAGGTAGTTTGCCTGACGGAATGGGGTAGAAAGTGTCGAGAGCGGCTCTCGCGAGCCGCTCCGCAGGCAGAAATGACATACTTATCTCTTGTTCATCGAGTAAATTAATGGTCGAGCTATAGATTAATTGACCTGAGAAAACTAATTACGGATTGACAGTGCCGGCACGGCACCGCTCCGCAGGCAGAAATGACAAACTCATCTCTTGTTCATCAAGTAAATTTTCGGTCGAGCTATAAAATAGTTGACCTGAGTAAATTAGTTACGAACTGACAGCGGCGGCACGCCGCCGCCATTTTTCAAGCTCAGATTGCCAGTATTCCTTGTCATCGCCTGTTATCGGGCGTATAATTTTGCAAGGATTACCTGCTGCAATGACATTGTCGGGGATATCCTTTGTTACAACCGAGCCTGACCCGATTATGACATTATTTCCTATGCTTACTCCGGGATTTATTACGGCATTTCCGCCTACCCACACATTATCCCCTATGGTGACAGGCTTGCCTTTCTCTATTCCCATTGCCCTTATTTCCGCATCATAAGGGTGAACAGGTGTGTATATACATACCCTCGGTCCCAAAAGGCAGTTCTTTCCTATGTGGACTTCGGCTACATCAAGAATTATACAATCAAAATTTGCATAGAAGTTTTCTCCGATATATGTATTGCTGCCGTAATCACAGCGAAACGGCGGTTCGATGTATATGTGTTCGCCGGTACGTCCGAAAAGCTCCTTGAGAAGCTGTATTCTGTAAGAGTTCTGCTCCTCGGTTGTGTTGTTAAAAAGACGTGTTATCCGTCGTGAACGTGCTGCATCCTCACGCAGCTCCTTATCTCTTGAATCATATAACATTCCCGAAAGCATCATTTCCTTTTGTGTCATAAAGATCATCTCCGTTTTTTTATAGATTTAATAAGATTATATCAGGATTACGCAATCATTGCAATGTTTACGTGTTCGGATTTCCTTGTATTTACACACTGCCGACAGAATGGAATATAGTTGGTTTTGTTCCTGCGGGGATTTTGGTAATAACAACTCATAGCATTTCAAGGGTAATTCGGAGGAGTTGTCTGCGTTTGGCTCTGTATTTTCAAAAAGCTTGGATATTTCATTCATGCCGTTCAACATCCTGCATATAGTCTATAAATATTTTTTAATAATAAACACAGACTATTGATATTTTATCCGGTGGCAAAAATGCTGAAGATATAATTAAGTATAAAATACCCGTTTTTAGTATATATCATAGAACGGACAGGGCTTTATTGGTGCCTGAAATTATTTGATATGCTGTTCCGTTTCGTCAAAAAGTTCGCAATCAAAAAACTGCCTTACGGTTATACCAAGACCATCACATATTTCCTTTATTGTAATAATTCCGGGATTCCGGCTTTTGGTATTAAGTATACTGTATATTGTTGACGGCGGAATGCCTGATATATTGGCAAGAGAATTAATTGTGATATTTCTTTCGCAGCATAATGCTAAAATTCGTTCTGATACTGCCTGTTTTGTATTCAAATATGCTCCCTCCGCAAAACTTTTATATTATTTTACAAAAGTATGGGATATATCGTGTGGGATATATCGTAAAGTGTATTTATTTATGATATAATTACGATATATCGTAAACAGGAGGGTAAAAAATGAAAACGGTATCATTTATCGGACACAGGGATGCTGCTTCCGAAATAAGAGAACGGCTTATGAATGAAATAGAAAATGTGATTATATATGATAAGGCGGATATTTTTTTAGTAGGACATCAGGGAGGATTTGACAGAATAACCTATTCCGTGCTTAAGGAATTAAAACAAAAATATCCGCACATAAAATACAGTGTGGTTCTTGCATATATGCCCGATTACAGGATAGCTGAGCTTTATGGAGGCGATACTATATACCCGGAGGGACTTGAAAGCGTTCCCGGGAAACTTTCCATTTTAAAGCGTAATGAATGGATGATAAAACATTCTGATATTCTGATTTGTTATGTAACGAGAATAACGGGCGGTGCGGCGAAATTCATGGATATGGCACTTAAAATGGGAAAAAAGGTTATTAATATAGAACGGGGTGACAAATTGTAAGATACTTTTCGGCTCCGATATGATGCTGTGACAGAGGTACGAAAGACACCTGACGGTACAGAATGTATCGGAGCATCCCGAAGTGTCGGTATTTCTCCCGATGAATGGAAAACATCCCTTGTTTATGCCTAAAAGTACAAACAAGGGATGTTTCAGTCATATCTGTGTATCACTATGGTGTAATTATTGTCAGTTTATATTGATATCTTGAATAAAATAAAGAAAATTGCTATAATAGCATTGCAAAATAAATTGACGGGGTAATGCTGTTATGGAATATAAAATTACAGATCGTGGGATAGAAATAAAGCTGAACGACATATTCGATTTAAAAAATACCTTTGACTGCGGTCAGTGCTTTAGGTGGACGGAAAATCCCGACGGTTCATATTCGGGAATAGTAAGAGGGAAATATGCCCGTGTTGTGAGCGATAGAGGTGTTATAATAATCGAGGGCAGCAGTGAAGATGATTTTTTGAACATATGGAAGGGATATTTTGACCTTGAAAATGATTATAATGAAATACGCAGGGAAATATCCGAACTTTGTCCTAAGCTTGTATGTGCACTTGACAGTATGGACGGAATACGTATACTGTCACAGGAGCCGTGGGAGGCGTTATGCTCTTTTATAATTTCTCAGAATAACAATATACCCAGAATAAAGGGGATAGTTACAAGACTGTGCGAGAACTTCGGTGAAAGGGGGGAATACGGATATTCCTTTCCCACAGCGGACAGGATAGCACAGTGTACCGAGGAGGAATTGTCACCTCTGAGGGCGGGTTTCAGGGCAGCATATATAGCAGATGCCGCAAGGAGGGTATCGTGCGGCGAGGTCGTACTTGAAAATATGTATACACTGCCTATAGATGAATGCAGGACACAGCTTATGAAAATAAAGGGTGTCGGACCGAAGGTTGCGGAATGTACACTTTTGTACGGTCTGCACAGGCTTGATGCATTTCCGATAGATGTATGGATGAAAAGGGCACTTTCAACACTTTTCAGCGGTATAAGCGTAAGCGACCTCGGAAGGTATGCCGGGGTGGCACAACAATATATTTTTCATTACAGCAGATTGGAAAGTGAAAAACTAAAGACGGAGGACAAAAGCTCCGTCTTGCGGCATATGCCGTGAATTACTTTTTTCTGATTGTTTTCTTAAGCTGCTCGAAAGTTACACCGTACTTTTCGGCGATATCCTTTGCATAGCTTACACCCTCCGGCGGTGCAAGAAATACTTTGTATGAACGCTCCCCGTCATGTATTCCCGTTATAAGACTTGCGACATTCATATCACCCTCATGTGAGTTCATTACTTCAAGCTCCATGGCAAGCTCGTGCATATGGGTATTGAATATGGTTCTTGCCCCGAGATAACGCAGTGCCTTTACAACATCTTTGGCTATATACAATCCCTCTGCAAATGACGTCGTTGCAAGCGATTCATTGAAAAGAAGCAGACTTTTGTTTGTTGCAACTGCGAATATCTCGCTCAGTCGCTTTGATTCTTCACCGAGTCTGCCCAGATTGACCGTCTGGTTCTCATCCGCAGGAAAATGCGTGTATATATTATCGGCAGGCGAAAGGGAAACGGCCTCTGCCGGAACAAAAATACCATGCTGTGCAAGTAGGAAAAGTATTCCGACAGCCTGTGTAAATGTTGTTTTTCCGCCTCTGTTCGGACCTGTCATAATATATATCCCGTGTTCGGAATTAAAGTCGATATCGTTTCTTATGATATCAATTTTTTTATTCTGTTCAAGCTGAATGCCAAGCTTAAGGTTGTATATTCCTTTGGCACTTAATTCACGCTTTTCAAGATCGAGTATTTCCGGCTTGCACATAGGCAGACCGAGATCCATAAGCTTTTTGCAGTATTCCGCCCAACGTATATAGAAAATGAATTCGGGTATAAGTTTTGTAAGGCTGTATCCGCTTATGTTTACATATTTTGAAAGCTTTGACTTTAGCTGCTTTACAATTGAGCCGAGCATATCGGTTACCGCACGGCTCAATGTGTTCATAAGGGGATCTTCGCCCGCCGCTTTTCCCACGGTATGAATTTTTGTCATTCCGTCAAATGAGGTTCCGCCGTGTATCTCATTTTTCTTTGAGGCGAAATCGAGGAATTTACTGAGCAGACCGGGTCTGGAGAAGGATGTATCATTAATCGAAACTATTCCGACCTCGACCGGACGCATATGACTGTCAAGATTGACTCCGAGAGAAACGCTCCTTATCTGTCCTATTTCCCCCATAAGCTCCTTGATATCGTCATAAAGATGTTCAAAACCGCTTTCACTGTATACGGAACTGACATATTCTTTCATCTGCTTAAGACCTTCGGATTTTATATCATTCTCCGTAAGACTTTCGTTAATTCCGGTAATGCAGTTTACATAGACATCAAGCTCCTGAAGTCTGTTTATAAGCTGCCATATCGGTGCGGCGGTATTATCCTTTACCGATCTTTCAAGATCCTTGAGATAGTTAAGCTGCTCAAGGAGATCCTTTATCCTGTTGCGGAGTGAGGGGAATTTTAATATATCCTCAAACACATCACAGCGATAACGTATGATTTCGGGGTCGCTCTCAAGCTTAATCATCATTTTTTTGATGATATTATGTTCGTATTCACTTTCGGTTATGTGTTCACATATGTACTCGAGCGACAAATCATTACACGCTTCATCAGTGAGTACCGCAGGTGATGGCGTTTTGTCTTTTGGATAGAGAAGACTGAAATTATCCATATCAAAATTCTGCAACAAATAATTATTGCTTTTCCTTTCTGAAAAATTAAAAATACAGCATCGGTTGTTACGGATTTTCCGTTTTCAAGTGTTCTGCTGTGTTTTGTTTTGACACAGCTTGTGTGGCGTATCCGTTGCAGTCCGATATTTTTTGCTCTGTCTGCCGATGCTGCCGTTTCTTCAACTCACGGTTGATTTTATGTATAAAAAATGTCCGGACTGAGATTTCCGATAATTTTTTTCTTAGTGACTACATTCTTGATTATATATTATATATCCAAATATGTTCCATTTCAATAAATTTTTTAAATAATTTAAAGGTGCGGGACGTATTTTTGCGTATATTCTTATAAAAGGGTTTTTATGCATGAAAATCGGGAGGTGTCGGGATGAATATACGTGAGCGTAGCGAAGAGCTTGAAAGGAAAATTTTATCGGAATATGCGTGCCTTTCCTCGGAAAGCAGAGGACGGGAGCGTGAGGAAGAGAAGTGTACGGTAAGGACGGAATTTCAGCGTGACCGTGACAGGGTAATACACTGTAAGGCATTTCGCAGACTGAAACACAAGACTCAGGTTTTTCTTTCACCCGAAGGCGACCACTACCGTACAAGACTTACGCATACGCTTGAGGTATCTCAGATAGCACGTACCATTGCAAGGGCGATGCGGCTGAACGAGGATCTGACCGAGGCTGTTTCGCTTGCACATGATCTCGGACATACACCGTTCGGTCATGCGGGTGAAAGGGCACTGAACAGCCTTGTCCCGGGAGGTTTCAGACATTATGAGCAAAGTTTGAGAGTAGTTGAATTACTTGAAAAGGACGGCAAGGGTCTTAATCTTACATATGAAACAAGAAACGGAATACTGTGCCATACAACAGGCAGGGAAGCGGATACGGTTGAGGGCAGGATCGTCAGGATAGCCGACAGGATAGCATATATAAATCATGATATAGATGATGCCGTCAGAGCGGGAGTGATATCAACGGACAGTTTGCCCGCCGATGTGATTGAAATTCTTGGAAGAACCACGGCACAAAGAATAAACACGCTTGTTCTATCACTGATAGAAAATTCCGACGGTGAAAATCTGAGAATGAGCAGTGAGGTACAGGAGGTATTTGACAGTCTGTATGAATTTATGTTTGCAAATGTCTACAGCAACGAATATGCAAAGCATGAGGAAAAGAAGGTACCCGATTTTATTTCACTTCTTTACGGATATTTTTTGAGTCATCCGGATTCTATGCCCGAAGAAAACAGACGTACCGCCGAGTCGGAATCCGTGGAGCGTGCCGTATGTGATTATCTTGCCGGTATGACGGACAGATATGCGATCGAAAAATTCAAAAAGATATTTGTACCGAATTCATGGGTGGTGCGGTGACTGCTGCATATTGTATACATTGCCGTAGGCTTATGGGTTTGGAGCCATCGGAACATGAAAGGAAAGTGTAAAAAAATTGCCTATACCGGATCAATTTATACAGGAGCTTAAGGCACGCACGGAAATAGTGGATGTCATATCAGAATATGTGACGCTGAAAAGGTCGGGAAGAAGCTATATGGCGAACTGCCCGTTTCATAATGAGAAAACCCCTTCGTTCAGTGTGTCGCCCGAAAACGGATTTTTCCACTGTTTCGGCTGCGGTGCCGGGGGAGATGTCATAACATTCATAAGAAAAATTGAAAATCTTGATTATGTTGAAGCCGTAAAGCTGCTTGCAAAACGGGTGGGAATGACGGTTCCCGAGGATGGCAGGGATGACGGAATGGGAAAGCTTAAGGCAAGGATATATGAAGCTAACCGTGAGGCGGCAAGATTCTACCACAAGCAGCTTTATGCACCTGCCGGGAAACAGGCACTTGATTATCTGCGTAAAAGACAGCTTACCGAAAAGACGATAATACATTTCGGACTCGGATATTCCCCGACATCAAGGTTTGAACTTGTCAACCACCTAAAATCAAAAGGATTTTCGGGCAGCGAGCTTATTGCCGCCAATCTTGCAAATCAGTCGCAAAGGGGTTATCCTTTTGACAGGTTTTCGGACAGGGTAATGTTTCCGATAATAGATCTGAGGGGAAATGTCATAGCCTTCGGGGGAAGAATAATGACGGATATAAAGCCAAAGTATCTGAATACATCCGATACACCTGTTTTTAATAAGAGCAGAAATCTTTTTGCACTGCAATTTGCAAAAAATAAAGCCGACGGTCAGCTCATTTTAGTTGAGGGTTATATGGATGTGATAGCACTGCATCAGGCGGGATTTGAAAATGCCGTGGCGACACTCGGAACAGCTCTGACAAATGAGCAGGCATTGCTGATAAAACGTTATTGTGACGAGGTGGTTATATGTTATGATGCCGATGAAGCAGGACAGAGGGCTACACAGAGGGCTATAGGAATACTCAGACCCACAGGGCTGAGGGTGAAGGTACTGACGGTGCCGAACGGCAAGGATCCGGATGAATTTATAAAATCCTATGGGGAACAGGGAAGTACAAGATTCCGTATGCTGCTCGAAAAAACGGGAAATGATATAGATTATGCAATCAATAAGCTCAGGACACAATTCAATACCGATGTGACCGAACAGAGGGTGGAGTTTTTTAACAGAGCAGGACCGATTATAGCAGAAATACAGAATCCTGTTGAAAGAGATGTCTATATAACAAAGCTTGCCGATGAACTGGATGTTGAAAAAAGTGCCGTATCACGACTTGTGCTTGATTACCTCGGCAAAAGGAAAAATAAGCAAAAAAATGAGGAACAAAGACGGGTGGCAAAGGAGTTGTCGGCAATAAACGACAGGATGAATAAGGAAAAGCAGTATAAACTGAAGGCGGCAACGGCGGAGGAAGCATTGCTTGCGGTTATGCTGAAAAATCCCGATACTGCTGTAAAGATAGTTGATAGAGTGGATCCCGGACTCTTTTTGACGAACTTTAACCGGAGAATATATGAAGTATTGGAGGAAAGGGTAAAAAATGGCAGAGAGATAGGGATCGAGGACATATCCGGAGATTTTTCCGTTGACGAAATGGGAAGAATAACGGAGATTATGGCTTCACGTCCGAGGGAAAATGATCCTATGACAGCGGCGGAGGAGTATATAGGTGTTCTTGAAAACGAAAAGGAGCGTCTTACTCCGGAACAGATAAAACAATCCGAACCGGAGGAGCTTAACGAATATATTAAGAAACTCAAAAAAATGAAGGACAAAAGGTAATGATTGGAGGATTTTTATGAGTACACAGCAGCCGGACAAGAAAAATGTTCTTAACGATCTTATTGAAATAGGTAAGAGTAAGGGAAAGTTGACAAATAAGGAGATTTTTGATGCAACGGGTGAAATGGATATCGAGCCCGAGCAGATGGAAAAATTTTACGATATGCTGGAATCGAACGGTGTTGAGATTGTGGAATCACTGGATGATCTGATCCTCGATGATGAAGAACTTACCGATATCTCAGGTGACATCGAGGAGGATGAAGCCGATATAATCGACACGTCCGTATTGACAGATGATCCGGTCAGGATATATCTCAAGGAAATAGGAAGGGTTCCTCTGCTTTTGCCGAATGAGGAGGCGGAAATTGCCGAAAGGATACTCAAAGGTGACGAGCAGGCAAGCCGAAGACTTGTCGAGGCAAACCTCAGACTTGTTGTAAGCATAGCAAAAAGATATCTCGGCAGGGGTATGCAATTTCTTGACCTTATACAAGAGGGAAACCTCGGTCTTATGAAAGCTGTAGAAAAATTCGACCACACAAAGGGATTTAAATTTTCAACCTATGCAACATGGTGGATAAGACAGGCTATAACACGGGCGATAGCAGACCAGGCGAGAACGATCAGAATACCCGTACACATGGGGGAAACCATCAATAAGATAAAGAAGGCTTCAAGTCAGCTTCTCCATGAAAACGGACATGAGCCTACCGTTGAGGAAATATCCGAATATCTGAATATTCCGGTGGATAAGATATGCGAGGCAATGAGAGCTTCACAGGAGCCTGTTTCTCTTGAAACACCAATAGGTGAGGAGGAGGACAGTCACCTTGGGGATTTTATCCCTGATGATTCCACACTTACACCTCAGGAAGCTGCCGCACAGACATTGCTTAAGGAGCAGCTTGATGATGTATTGTCAACGCTTACACCCAGAGAAGCAAAGGTGATCCGTCTGAGGTTCGGGCTTGACGATGGCAGACCGAGAACACTTGAAGAGGTCGGGGATGTATTCAAGGTCACAAGAGAAAGAATAAGACAGATTGAAGCAAAAGCACTGCGTAAGCTCAGACACCCGAGCAGAAGCAAAAAACTGAAAGCGTGACGGAGGATTTATGACAGACAGAGGAACATTCTACGATAAAGATAATACCGAGGCCGGAATATATGCGGATAATCTGATATATACGGCTTCGGCAGACGGACAGATATGTATAGACAGGCTTCAGGAGCTTGCTGTGTATAAGGAGATTACGGAGGAAAAATTTAGTGAAATATTATGCGAACTCAGAGATATGGGAACGGAAATTCTGACTTATGCGGGTTATCCGTTTGACAGGGAGCATTACAAAAATATGCTCAAGGAGATTCGTATGAAGGAAAAGAGGTCGGGGGGAAAGATCGGAGAGGATCCTATATGGCTGTATTTTGAGGAGCTTGAGAGTCTGCCGATATTGTCACGTAATGATGAAAGGGATATGATATTTGATATTGCGGACGGTGAAGAAGATAAAAAAGAAATGCTTATCGAAAGCTGTATGTATATTCCTGTAGAGACGGCATACCGGTATGTGGGACATGATACCTTTTTTCTTGATCTTGTTCAGGAAGGCAATATGGAGCTTATGGCTGCGGCTGAGGAATTTGATTATGACAGGAATATAAGTTTTATTGCCTATGCGGCTTTCAGGGTGAACAGGAAGCTGATTGAGTCCTGCAATTCGGATAAGGAAACAATCAGACTGCCGTCAGAGCTTGCCGGCAGTATAGCTGAAATACTTAAGGAAAATAAGAAAAGCATGAGGGAAGACGGCAGAGAATTGACTGACGAGGAATTGTCGGAGAAACTGAATATACCTGTTGAAAAAATAACGGCGGCTAAGGAAGTGTTGGAACGTTTTAGCAGTATTGATAAAGCGGTACAGTCATAACCGCCCGGTGAAAACAGCGGAAAATATGAAGATGACAACAGTCAGAATTTTCCGGTAAATGATACAGGCAGTCTGACGGAATAAATAAAACGGTTTTACACTGTTCGGAGTGAGATGATAAATTTATAGCAGAATTAAAATAAAATACGCCGCTGCATCATGCAGAGAGTGTGGAATTATTTTAGGAGGTTATTATGACGAATGAAACACAACCCGATAAGAAAACGGTGCTTAAGGAGCTTACGGAGTTTGGAAAAACCAAAGGACATTTGACCAATAAGGAGATATTGGACGCTATAGCCGAGATGGATATAGATGCTGAGCAGATGGAGAAATTTTATGATTCTCTTGAAACAAACGGTATAGAGATAGTTGAAAATGTTGATGATATTATTCTGGATGACAGCGAGCTTGCGGATATTGACGAAGATGGTAATGTTGACAATCCGGCAGATTTGTCCGAAGGCATTTCGATGGATGATCCGATAAGGCTGTACCTTAAGGAAATCGGCAGTGTTCCTCTTCTTACGAGTGAGGAGGAAACCGATCTTGCCATAAGAATACTTAACGGTGATGAACAGGCAAAGCAAAAGCTTTCCGAGGCTAACCTCAGACTTGTTGTCAGCATAGCAAAAAGATATCTCGGAAGAGGTATGCAGTTCCTTGACCTTATACAGGAGGGAAACCTCGGTCTTGTCAAGGCAGTTGATAAATTTGATCATACCAAGGGCTTTAAATTTTCTACATATGCAACATGGTGGATAAGACAGTCCATAACCCGTGCAATAGCGGATCAGGCAAGGACGATAAGAATACCCGTACATATGGTGGAAACCATCAATAAAGTAAAAAAAGCATCAAGTCAGCTTCTGCACGAAACGGGTCATGAACCGACTCCGGATGAGATAGCGGAGTATCTGAATATGTCGCCCGTTAAGGTAAGGGAGATAATGCAGGTGGCACAGGAGCCGGTATCCCTTGAAACACCTATCGGTGAGGAGGAGGACAGTCATCTTGGCGATTTTATCCCTGATGAGGACGCCCCTGCTCCACAGGATGCGGTATCAAGTACCTTGCTTAAGGAACAGCTCAACTCTGTACTCGAAACGCTTGCACCGAGGGAGGCAAAGGTACTCAGCCTCAGATTCGGTCTTGAGGACGGCAGGGCAAGAACACTTGAGGAGGTTGGTGAGGAATTTAAGGTGACAAGAGAGCGTATACGACAGATTGAGGCAAAGGCACTGCGTAAGCTCAGACATCCGAGCAGAAGTAAAAAGCTTAAGGACTTTCTGACATGATAATCAGCAGCCTTTGAGAAAATAAAATTACCCTATTTTATCCGGGATATAAGAGAAAAATAGGGATTTTGCGGATTTTTTGCAGAATACATCAATAATAGCTTTGTTTTTTATGCAATATGCACATAAATAGTTTTGCAAATTTATAGGTTTTTTGTGTTGACAAGTGGTACTTGAATAATGTATAATAATCGGGTATCGTAATGACACAAACCCCTGCCTTATGGCGGATGGGAGGGAAGATAAATGGCAGAAATCAGAATCAAGGATAATGAATCTCTTGAGAGCGCACTCAGAAGGTTTAAAAAGCAGTGTGCAAGAGCCGGCGTTATCGCTGAGGTTCGTAAGAGAGAGGCATACGAGAAGCCTTCCGTAAAGCGTAAGAAGAAATCTGAAGCTGCTCGTAAGCGCAAGTACAAATAATTTGAATTGTACACAGAAATCAGGAGGATATTTCCAAGGAGTGGCTGTCTGCTTCGGCAGATCGTGCTTGAGTGGGGATATCCTTTTTTGTATAGACACAGTATGGCTTTGCGGAGGTGATGAATTGGGAATATTTACTCCTACCATAGCGATGGAAAGGGTTACGGATATAACACCCGGACTCCTTAAACAGATGGATATAGATGCGGTTTTGCTCGATGTTGACAATACACTCGCTCCACCGACGGAAAAAACTCCGTATGAGGGTGTTATTAAATGGATAGATGAAATGAGAGCGGAGGGCTTTGCAATCGTTATATGCTCAAACAATTTCAATTCAAGAATAAAGCCGTTTTCCGATTCTGTCGGGCTTGATTGTGTGGCAATGAGCCTTAAACCGTTCCCGTTCGGGTTTAACAGGGCAAAAAGAAAGCTCAAAGAAAAACCTAAATCTGTTGTTGTTATAGGCGACCAGATATATACCGATGTTTTAGGAGCAAACCTTGCGGGAATGAAATCAATACTTCTTGTTCCTCAGTCGGAGGAACACGGACTGAGTATAAAAATAAGACGCAGCATGGAAAAAAATATAAGAAAAAAGCTCAGGATAATGAAAAGGGGCGAAAAGTATGTCAATAAGTGAACCTGATGTGATTGATGCCATGGCGGCAAGAGGCAGCGAGTTGGTTATGCTTGTTTTTGATCACTTTACATGGATGGTAGAACAGGTACAGCATCTTAAATATCTCCAAAGGAAATTCAATTCATATATTCGCTTTATTGACAATAAGGGTTGGAAAGAAAAATTCGGTGATATGGAATTTGAAACCTATAGGATAGATGTTGTGTTCAAATATCAGTGGGATAAATCATTTGAAAAAATGATAGAGTCGGTCAGGGACAGGCTTGACGAGAAAAATATAAAGATTACTTACAGAGTCGGGGGAAATGAGGATGAAAAAAATACTTTTTATTCTTGGACCAAACCTTAATATGGTGGGTATAAGGGATATTGGTACATACGGAAGTGAAACTGCCGAAAGTATAAATAACGAGGTATCGGCATGGGCAAAGGAAATGGATATTGATATCGAAATATATCAGTCCAACCATGAGGGCGATATCATTGATAAAATACATTCCGCATACGGAAATAAGGACGGGATCATCATCAACGCAGGTGCCCTTACCCATTACAGCTATTCACTTGCCGATGCAATTTCCTCGGTACATATACCCACTGTGGAAACACATATGTCCAATATCGGTGCAAGAGAGGAATTTCGCAGAAAATCCGTAATTTCTCCCGTTTGTGTCGGAACGATAGCGGGATTCGGAAAATACAGCTACTATCTTGCACTTAAGGCGTTTTCCGGATATCTCGAAAAGGACGGCGTCAATGAATAAACATTAATCGGGAAAGGAGAAATTGTACAATGAATGCTTCTCTTGATCTTCTTGCATCAATGCTGCCGGAGGACGTTGATGCGGCTCTTATTATATCGAATGAAAACAGAAGATATTTTACACAGTTCGTTTCTTCTCTCGGATATCTTTTACTGACAAGGGAAGAGGCTTACCTACTTGTTGATTTTCGGTATGCCGAGGCTGCCGGAGCGAATGCAAAGGGCTGTGTTGTCGTACCGTTCAAAAAACTGTCTGAGGATATGGGGCGGATAATAACAAAGCATAATATCCGTTCCGTTATGCTTGAGGGATCCGCATTTACACTGAACGATGCGGCGGAAACGGATGCGATTCTCTCGGAATACGGTGCAAAGAGCATACACAGCGATGAGCTTGACAAACTTATAACGAAGCTCAGGATAACAAAAACCTCTACCGAGGTGGATAAGATAATAAAGGCACAGCGGATAACCGAACAGGCTCTTACGGAAACGCTCAGGCTTGTCAGGGAGGGTGTGACGGAGAAAGAGATAGCACTGGAGCTTGAATATAAAATGCGTAGGCTCGGTGCCGACGGGGTATCCTTTGATCTTATTGTAATAGCAGGAGAAAAGACATCCATGCCTCATGGTACGCCGGGAAATAATAAAATAAAGCCGGGGGATTTCATAACCTTTGATATAGGGGCACTTTATGAGGGTTATCACAGCGACATGACACGAACCTATGCATTGGGATACGTAAGCGATAAGCAGAAACGAGTGTATGATACTGTGTACAGGGCTCAGAAAATGGGACTGGATGCGGTTAAGGGCGGAGTCGTGTGTAAAGAAGTGGATAAGACCGTAAGGGATTTTATATATCAGGCAGGCTTTGAGGGCTGCTTCGGACATTCTACGGGACATGGTGTGGGACTTGAAATACATGAGCAGCCTGTACTTTCTCAGATCAGCGATACAATACTGCAAAGCGGAATGGTAGTTACGGTCGAACCCGGAATATATATACCGGGGGAATTCGGTGTAAGAATTGAAGATATGGCAGTCGTGACGACGGACGGGCGTATGAGTCTTGCTGTTTTGCCGAAGGAGCTTATAATATTATAAATTCTGTTGACAATGCGTAAACGATATTATAAAATTAGTTTATCGTTTAATTTTGAAAGGAAGATTGATTTATGTACATATTTGAAGCGGAAATAAATAACAAGAAGGTTAAACTTTACTCCAATTACCCGTTGAAAAATGCTGCAAGTGCAGTTTTGAGAACACTTAAAATGGTAAGTGAAAAGACCAATATTTTCAGTCCTACATTTGCACTCAATTACGGCTGGGCAAGATTTTACCTGAGTAAGAGGACGGAAAAGAGCAATTCTTTCTATGTTGTCCAGACTGCGGATTACAGAAACGATCCCATGAGCCTCAGAACCGATAATTGCTCGGATGCTCTTGTTGTACAGAATATGCAGGTTGATACAAACGTAAAGGCAAAGGTACAAAAACCGGAACCGACGCTTTATTCCGATACTTTGCTTGTGCTTAAGGAAGCTATAAATGCCGAGGATGTATATCTTAATCGTACGGAGCCGACAAAGAACGGGGATTCGGGCTGGTATTTCGGACTTCTGAATGATGAAAGAGAGGGCGAGCATGAGCATGACGAGCTTGTCACTCTGAAGACAAGCGATCTGATAAAATTCAGACCGGAGGCATTGAGAGTTTTGCAGATGCCTGTGGGAACTCTTGCCGTATTCCATGAGAATACAATGACCGCACTTGTCGATAAAGATGATAATCCGCTCGAGTTTACAACCGAAGAGGACAGAAGAAAATACATTGAGGAAAAAAGGGCATCTCAGACGGGTGAAAATAATAACTCCGATAACTCCGAGGAAAAATCGGAGGAGTAATTTATGTACAGTCTGATAAAGAAACAGGGCAGGGCAAGGCGTGGAGAAATATCAACGGTACATGGTACGATACAGACACCGGCCTTTATGAATGTTGCTACCTGCGGTGCCATAAAGGGGGCTGTATCTGCTCTTGACCTTAAGGAACTGAGATGTCAGGTGCAGCTTTGTAATACGTATCATCTTCATCTGCGGCCGGGAGATGAAAATGTTAAAAAACTTGGAGGTCTGCATAAATTTACGCGTTGGGACGGTCCTATACTTACCGACAGCGGAGGATTTCAGGTTTTTTCTCTTGCGGGGCTGCGTAATATAAAGGAGGAGGGTGTTACCTTTGCCTCCCATATTGACGGACACAGAATTTTTATGGGACCTGAAGAAAGTATGACGATACAATCAAATTTCGGTTCCACCATAGCTATGGCATTTGATGAATGTATAGAGAATCCGGCTGAATACGGATATACAAAAAATTCCTGTGAGCGTACATACAGATGGCTTGTAAGATGTAAAAAAAAGATGGTGGAGCTTAATTCACGCGAGGACACGATAAATCCGAAGCAGATGCTTTTCGGAATAAATCAGGGTGCCACATACGATGATATAAGAATTGACCATATGAAACGCATAAGGGAGCTTGACCTTGACGGATATGCCGTGGGCGGTCTTGCAGTCGGGGAAAGTGCAGAGGAGATGTACCATATACTTGACATACTTGAGGAGCATATACCTGCGGATAAGCCGAGATATCTTATGGGTGTGGGAACTCCTGTGAATATACTTGAAGCTGTATACAGGGGGATAGATATGTTCGACTGCGTTATGCCGACGAGAAACGCAAGGCACGCTCATGTATTTACATGGGGCGGCAGAAGAAATATGATGAATGAAAAATATTCCCTTGATGAAAAACCGATAGATGAGGAATGTGATTGCCCTGTGTGCAGAAATTTTACGAGGGCATATATACGTCATCTGTTCAAAAGCGGAGAAATGTTAGCTATGAGACTTTGTGTTATGCATAATGTTTACTTCTATAATACTCTCCTTATGAGGATAAGAGAAACGCTCGATAATGGTGTATTTGATGAATTTTATACTAAATATCGGGATATTCTTGATAAGAGAATATGAATTATGTCACTTGCGGTATTTTTTGATGACTGGTATAATATATGTTATATGAATAATCAGAAAGGAAAAGGAATATGGATTTTTTATTTTTGGCTGAGGCGGCTTCCGGACAAACAGAACAGAACCCGATGAGCGGCATAATTATGATGTTGTTCTGGGTGCTGGTGTTTGTAGTATTGTATTTTGCTATGATACGTCCGTATAGAAAAAGGGCAAAGGATGAGGATGCTCTCCGCAACAGTGTTGAGGTTGGGGACGATATTACAACTATCGGAGGAATTGTGGGCAAGGTTATAGCAATTCGTGATGACGATGAAACTATTGTTATTGAAACGGGAAGCGATAAGGTTCGTATTCGTTTCAAGAAATGGGCAATCAGATCTATTGAGACCCCGGATAAGCAGGTTGCTGTCGAAACCAAAAAGGATAAAAAGAAAGGTAAAGACAAAAACGACAAAAATGGTAATAAGGAAACCGGTGAGGTTGAAAAGACTGAAGAAACAGAGGGATAATTCTTTGGCATTATCCGTACTGACTGCGAATATATTTAGAACAAATTATATTTGGAGTTGAGCAGATGGAACAGGCGAGAAAAAAGATTATTTCCGTTTTGGTCGGAGCGATAGTCGGGATTGTGGCAGTGCTGTTGATTATAGTATTGTTTTCTTTTATCATTGTTAAAAGCGAGAGCGTTAATTATTATCTTTTGATGCCGTTTGGTATAGCCGCAGCCTGTGTAGGAGCATTTTCGGGCGGATTTGTTTCCGCAAGGATAAGCGGAAGTGCCGGTATGCTTATCGGAGCGGTAAGCGGTGCATTTATGTTTATTCTGCTGCTTGGAGCCGGAGCGGTTCTGGGGGAACTGCCGGAAGCTGTCAGTTTTTTAAGACTTGTACTTATGGTTTTGTCGGGAGCGATAGGCGGAGTTGTCGGTGTAAACGGGAAGAGAAAAAGAAGACGTCGGATTTGATTATTTTTCTTGAATTTATGCAGGATATATGTTAAAATAGAGTACGTACAAAAAACGGTTATTTCGGAAAGGGTGATATAAATGGAGAAGAAGCACATAAAGACCTTGAATCAGGCTAATCTTAAGGAGTCTGCTGCAAAGGGCGGCTGCGGCGAATGTCAGGCATCCTGTCAGTCTGCCTGCAAGACATCTTGCACGGTTGCTAATCAGAAATGCGAAAAACAGCAGTAAAATACTTACCGAGTGAGGAGTGCCTCTGCTGTCCGTTCGCGTTTTCGCTCTCTTGCGTTTGCTTTGTTTGCTGAGACGGGTAAGTTTGTTTCCGAGAATACGGATTTGCCTGTCGGAGTGCGTAAGACAGTATCGTGAGCGGCTCTGATGAGCCGCTCTTTAATTTTTTGTGTATGCTTATGTTAATGTCTGTTTGTATTTTGAGTAAAGTATGGTTGAGTGACAAATTAACTAAAGTGACATACTCATCACTTGATGTTTGAGTGAATGTGCGGTCGAGCCACGAAGCTAATGTTCTGAATATAGTTATTACGAATTGAGAGCGGTGGCACACCGCCGAGCCATAAAGCTAATGCTCTGAGTTATAGTTATTACGAATTGAGGGCGGTGGAATACTGAAATGACATACTCATCACTTGATGTCTGAGTAAATATGCGGTCGAGAAATAAAGCCAATGCCCTGAGTACAGTAGTTACGAATTGAGAGCGGTGGCACACCGCTGATGTCTGAGTAAATATGCGGTCGAGTCATAAAGCTGATGTTCTTAGTACAGTAGTTACGAATTGAGAGCGGTGGCACACCGCCGCCGCCGTCGGGAAGGGGAAAAAATGATACATAAATATAAACTTAACGGATATAATATATGTCTTGATGTTCATAGCGGTGCAGTGCATATACTTGATGATGCCGCTTATGATATACTTGATTATTGCGATGAAAATATGAAGAGGGACATACCCGAAAAAATATACACTGAGCTTGGCGACAGGTACGGAAAAGAGGAAATTGAGGAAACCTATGAGGCTTTGTATGAGCTTTTTGAAATGGGACAGCTTTTTTCTCCGGATGATTATGAGAAATTTGCCGATATGATGACTAAGGCTCCCGTAAAATCAATGTGTATAAATATTTCCCACGACTGCAACCTTCGCTGCGAATATTGCTTTGCCGCAAAGGGTGATTTCGGACAGGGAAGATGTCTTATGCCGCTTGAAACAGCAAAAAAGGCTATTGATTTTATCATATCAAATTCCGGTACAAGAAAAAATCTTGAGGTGGATTTCTTCGGCGGCGAACCGCTTATGAATTTTGACGTTGTAAAAAAGACTGTTGAATATGCAAGAGGCTTAGAGGATAAGTATAATAAGAAATTCAGGTTTACAATTACGACAAACGGACTTCTGCTTGATGACGACAAGATAGAATTTATAAATCGTGAGATGAATAATGCGGTGCTGTCGCTTGACGGAAGAAAGGAGGTCAATGACAGACTCAGAGTTACTCCTAACGGAAAGGGAAGCTATGATACGATTGTTCCGAAATATCAGAAGCTCGTTGCCGGAAGAGGAGATAAGGATTATTATATCAGGGGTACATTTACAAAATATAATCTTGATTTTACGGATGACGTACTTCATATGCATAGTCTTGGCTTTGATCAGCTTTCGATTGAGCCTGTGGTATCCGACCCGAAGCTTGATTATTCAATAAAATATGAGGATCTGCCTGTTGTTTTCAAGGAATATGAGAGGCTTGCGGAAAGTATAATAGAATCAAGAAAAAAGGGAGATTATTATAATTTCTTCCATTTTATGATAGATCTTAATCAGGGACCTTGTGCGATAAAACGTCTGAGGGGCTGCGGCTGCGGAAATGAGTATGTTGCGGTTACACCACAGGGAGATATCTATCCCTGTCATCAGTTTGTCGGAAATGAAGATTATAAAATGGGTAATCTCCATGACGGAACATTCGACACCGATATGAAAAATATGTTTGCAATGTCAACGGTTTATACAAAAGAAAATTGTAAGGACTGTTGGGCAAAATTCTACTGCTCGGGCGGCTGCAATGCAAATAATTTTCAGTATGAAGGAAATATCAGGAAATCGCATAAAACATCGTGTGAGCTTGAGAAAAAGCGTCTTGAGTGTGCAATTATGATAAAGGCTGCACTTGCGGAGTCCGGCGACGATGCTCCCTGTGACGGCGAGGACTGTATAAGCTCATGTCTGTGAGGGTTAATGACTTACCGCCTTTGGAAATTTATCAAAATCCGAAAAAGAAGGCGGAAAAGGTATTGACAAGCGGTTATGAATGTGTTATAGTATGTTGGTAAAACAAAGTAAAGCTTGGCTTTCACCTGTGGGGTATCGTCTGTTACGGGTCAATAGTTATTTGATTCCCTGTTTTCGGGGGTTATGTATGCTATTTGATGCACGGACGGTCGGCGACGGTTCGTGCTTTATTTTTGTTATATTGTTTTGGAGGTGCTTTACAATTAGCAAGCAGGATATTCAGATTAATGATGAAATTCGTGATAAGGAAATCCGTGTTATCGGCTCGGACGGTGCACAGCTCGGTATAATGTCTTCTGCAAAAGCTCTCGGAATGGCGGAAGCCGCTAATCTAGATCTTGTGAAAATAGCTCCGCAGGCTCAGCCGCCTGTATGCAAGATTATGGATTACGGAAAGTATCGCTTTGAGCAGGCTAAGAGGGAAAAGGAAGCAAGAAAAAACCAGAAGGTTGTTGATGTTAAGGAGATAAGACTTTCTCTTAACATTGATACACATGACTTTAATACCAAGCTTAACCATACTCAACGATTCATAAAGGGTGGAGATAAGGTGAAGGTGTCCATACGCTTCAGAGGAAGAGAAATGGGACATCCGGAACTCGGAACAGAAATCATGAATAAATTCGCAGAGGCTTGTCAGGAGTTTGCTGTTATTGAAAAGCCTGCAAAGCTTGAGGGACGTAATATGCTTATGTTCCTTGCACCTAGGCACAACAAATAAAAGAAAACCAAGGAGGAATTTAATATGCCTAAGATTAAAACACACAGCGGAGCAAAGAAGCGTTTCAAACTGACCAAGGGCGGCAAGGTGATTCGTGCACACGCTAATAAGAGTCATATACTCAACAAAAAGACAACAAAGCGTAAGAGAGGTCTGAGAAAGACTGCCGTTGCCGATAAGACAAATGTGGCAGCAGTGAAAAGACTTATTCCTTACAAATAATTTATATCGGTCAATTTACGTTTATTAATCAAGATTATCGGAGGTATATAGTATGGCTCGTGTAAAGGGTGCGTTGGCAACACGCAAAAGAAGAAAAAAGGTTTTAAGGCTTGCTAAGGGCTATTGGGGTGCAAAAAGCAAACACTTCAAGATGGCTAAGGAAGCCGTTATGAAAAGCGGTAATTACGCTTATATCGGAAGAAAACAAAGAAAACGTGATTTCAGAAAATTGTGGATCACAAGAATTTCCGCCGGCTGCAAGGCTAACGGTATAAACTATTCTACATTTATGAACGGTCTTAAGAGGGCAGGCATAACACTCAACAGAAAGATGCTTTCCGAGATTGCCGTTGCCGATCCGGAGGCTTTCACAGCACTTGTTGAGAAGGCAAAGGCAGCCCTTTGATTCGGACGGATTATCTACGCTCAGGCATTGCTTGGGCGTGATTTTTTTAGCAGGGAGGGTGAGAATATATGCTGTGCATGGAATTGCCTCAGATTATGTGGTTTGAAAATGATAATGACTATACTGAGTGCGATGATTTGTTTCATTATATCATTCTGCCCGATACGGAAGAAAAGACCATGACCGTTAAAATATGGCACGGGGAATATTGCTATGCAAAAAGCAAGGATGATGTCGTATCGGAGCGAACATTCATGATGACAAATGAGGGCAGAAGTGAAATGATAGAATATATCCGCAATGAGGACAGCGAATACCGCAAATAATTATTCCGGGAGAGGTTTTAATATGAAAAAATGTATTACAGCCGTCTTATTACTGATATCCGCCCTAAGTATTGCAGGTTGCGGAAATAACGGTAAAAACGAGGTGACGGAGGAATCGACTTCTTCGGTTCAGACACAGGCTTCTGCTGAAAGCTCCGAAGATTCGGGAACCGAGGCTATAGGATATGAAACGGAAAGTGTTGAGGAGTCAATATATATAAGTGACGACCCGAACGAATATGTAAAATATCTGGGACAATGGCTGCCGACCGGCGGTGAAAGCTGCGTTATGGAAATAACTTATCCGGATGATAAGGAGTACAGTATAACGATCAGTTGTAATGATGCCGATTTTATGACCGAATGGATGCTTACCGGAGTTTTTGAGGCGGAAAACGGTGGAATACACTATACAGGCTCTGTCAAGGAAAAAATGTCGGACGGAACGGAGCAGACAAGAGATGACTGCGAGGGATTTTTAAGGCTCGGCGAGGATGGTCTTATGAAATGGAGAGATTCAAAGGACAACCGGGGAAGCAGCTTTATGTTCAAAAGAACAGACACATGATACTGTAAGAGAGAGGGATATTAATGATAAAGAAGTATATTTTCGGAAACCCGATAGAAACGGGAGCAGTAACTGCAAATATTGAACCCTGTGAGGGTGTGGTTGAACATTTCAATGAAATTGAAACCGATGAGAGCATCATATTTAATTATGCAATGCATAAGGAGGATATTGTATACGGTCTTGGTGAGGCTAACAGGGGTATGAATAAAAGAGGCGGTATATATCGTAGCTTTTGTACGGATGTGCCTAATCAGACGGAGGAAAAGCAATCCTTTTATGGGGCACATAATTTTATGGTAATTACGGGAATAATAAGCATAGGTATTTTTGTTGACTGCCCCGGGGAGGTATGCTTTGATATAGGCTATACCGCTTCGGATATGCTTAATATCAGACTTGAAAGCAAGGATTTTGTCATATATATAATAGAAGGAAAAAATGCCTATGATATAGTAAAACAATTCAGAGGTATGACAGGAAGAAGCTATATTGCACCACGCTGGGCATTCGGCTATCAGCAAAGCCGCTGGAGCTATATGAATGAGGATGAGATACGTGAGGTCGTAAAAAAACACCGTGAAAATAATATTCCGCTTGACGCCGTCTATATGGATATTGATTATATGGAGAGGTATAAGGATTTTATGGTAAGCGATGAGGCGTTTCCCGATTTTCCGCAGTTCGTAAGGGAGATGAGGGAAAGCGGAATAAGATTGGTTCCCATTATAGATGCAGGTGTGAAAATTGAGGAGGATTACGATATCTATGAGGAGGGAAAAGAAAAAGGCTATTTCTGCAAAAGAGCAGACGGAAGTGACTTTGTCGCAGCAGTATGGCCCGGGAAGACACATTTTCCCGATTTTCTCAATCCCGAAGCAAGAAAATGGTTCGGCTCAAAATATAAGCGTCTTACGGATTGCGGAATAGAGGGCTTCTGGAATGATATGAACGAGCCTGCGATGTTCTTTACCGAGGAGGGTGAGAAAAAAGCAAAGCAGCTTGTCAGCGACTTTGATTTCGATGCAAACAATCCGCATAAATTCTTTGAATTGGGCGGAACAATAATAGGTCTTGCAAACAGGGCGGAGGATTATAAGAATTTCTACCATAATGTTGACGGTAAACAAATACGCCATGATAAGGTTCATAATATCTACGGTGCGAATATGACAAGGGCAGCAGGAGAAGCTTTTGATGAAATTTCACCCGATAAAAGATTGCTCATGTTTTCCCGTGCATCATATATAGGCAGCCATAGATACGGAGGTATATGGACAGGCGATAATCAGTCATGGTGGAGTCACCTCCTTATGAATATCAAAATGATGCCCTCCCTCAATATGTGCGGATTCCTATACAGCGGTGCCGATATAGGAGGCTTCGGCTGCAATACCACAAGGGATCTTCTTATGCGTTGGCTCGGATTCGGTATATTTACTCCCCTTATACGTAACCACTCCGCAAAGGGTACACGAAGACAGGAATGTTATAACCTCGGTGATACAGAGGATTTTGCAAATATCATTTCGATACGCTACAGCCTTATTCCCTATCTCTACAGTGAATATATGAAGGCTTGCCTTAATGATGATATGCTTTTTAAGCCGCTTTCTTTTGAATATCCCACAGACAGTTTTGCGTCAGGGGTAGAGGATCAGCTTATTCTCGGAGAAAGCCTTATGCTTGCACCGATATATGAACAGAATGCCCGCGGAAGATATGTATATCTCCCGGAGGATATGCTTCTTGTTGTATTCCGATCATCGTCTGTACGCCGATATAAGGTGTTACAGAAAGGTATACACTATATCACGGCGGATGTTAATGAAGTGCCTGTCTTTATACGCAAGGGAAAGCTTCTGCCGCTCTGTAGGACGGCACAATGTACCGATGAACTCGATACATCAATGTTTGAGCTTATTGCCTATACCGATGATGAGATTAAGTATATTATGTATGAGGATGACGGTATTTCAAAGGATTATGATAATAAGGACAATTATATTCCGTTTGAAATAAAAAGAGTGGACGGCATTCTTGGTGCGACGTCGCCTAAAACCATAGTAAAGCTTTCCCTATTCGGACAGAATGATTGATAAATTCTGTAATTAAATGAATTAAATTTGTTTTTACTATTGAAAAAATTGCCAAAATAGTATAGAATATACTTTGTAAGCTTGTGCGTAATTTTAGTTAGTAAAATTGCGGTGCAGGAATTATGCTCATGTAAAAAAGGGATTTATGGTGGGCAAAAAGCAGACATTTCAGGGCAGGGATTCCGGCGGATGAAGGGATTTTCTTTGAAAATGTGTTCCGCCCGGGTGTTGCCGCAGGAAAAGAAACTGACTGCAAATTTAGTGCAGCCTTGAGCTGCCGGAAAGGGTGTAAATAAAATGAACTATCTTAACAAGAAAACTGTTGAGGATATTGATGTAGCAGGCAAGAGAGTGCTTGTTCGCTGCGACTTCAACGTACCGTTTGACGGTGAGGGCAATATCTCGGATTCGAAAAGAATTGATGAGGCTCTCAAAACAATTAAGTATCTTATTGACCATAAGGCAAAGGTGATTCTTTGCTCACACCTCGGTCGTCCGAAGGGCGAGTTCAATATGAAGTATTCTCTTGCTCCCGTTGCGGCTTACCTTTCAAAGGCTCTCGGCTTTGAGGTAAAGATGGCTTCCGATGTTGTAGGCGAAAGTGCAAAGAGTATCGCTGATTCTCTTCAGGATGGCGAGGTTGAGCTTATTGAAAATGTACGTTTCCATAAGGAAGAGGAAAAGAACGATCCCGAATTTTCAAAGCAGCTTGCTTCACTTGCGGAAATTTATGTAAATGATGCATTCGGAACAGCTCACAGAGCTCATGCTTCAACTGCCGGTGTTGCTGATTATCTCCCGGCTGTATGCGGTTATCTCATTCAGAAAGAAATTACCGTTATGGGCGGTGCACTTGAAAATCCGAAAAGACCTTTTGTTGCAATTCTCGGCGGTGCAAAGGTTTCCGATAAGATTGGCGTTATAACAAATCTTCTTGATAAGGTTGATACTCTTATCATCGGCGGAGGTATGGCTTATACCTTTATGAAGGCTCTCGGATATTCGACAGGTACGTCAATATGTGAGCTTGATAAGGTTGAGCTTGCGAAGGATATAATGACGATGGCTAAGGAAAAGGGTGTAAACTTCCTTATTCCCGAGGATACGGTTGTCGGTAAGGAATATAAGCCTGATACAGAATATAAGACAGTTCCGTCCGATCAGATCGAGGATAACTGGATGGGTCTTGATATCGGTACTAAGACAAGAGAAAAGTTTGCAAATGCTCTTAATGGAGCAGGTACTGTTGTATGGAACGGTCCTATGGGTGTTTCCGAGTGGGAAAACTTTGCTGCCGGTACTATCTCCGTAGCTAAGGCTGTTGCAGAGAGTGGAGCAATTTCTATAATAGGCGGCGGTGACTCTGCTGCTGCTGTTGAAAAGCTCGGTTATGCTGACAGAATGACTCATATATCAACGGGCGGCGGAGCTTCTCTTGAATTCCTCGAGGGCAAGGTACTTCCGGGTATTGCCGCTCTTAATGACAAAGACTGATTAATGCATAAATCATAATGCGTGCAGCATAATGTTCTGCTTTATTCAGAAACAGAAAGTTTTTTGATGACGGGGTGGAGCAATGCTCTCCCCGTTATTTTATTTAACAAAAGAATAGAGGTAATTAAAAATGAATAAGGAACTGAGACAGGCTATAATTGCCGGTAACTGGAAGATGAACAAGACACGTCCGGAGGCGAAAGCTCTTATTGAGGAACTTAAACCTATTGCTGAAAAAGCAACGTGCGGAGTTGTTATTTGTGTGCCGTTTACTAACCTTGAAACTGCTGTTGAGCTTACAAAGGGTACAAATATCAAGGTCGGTGCGGAGAATGTACATTTTGAAAAGAGCGGTGCATTTACAGGTGAAATTTCCGCCGATATGCTTACGGAAATCGGCGTTGAATATGTCATTGTAGGTCACAGCGAAAGAAGACAGTATTTCGGTGAAACCGATGAAACCGTAAATAAGAGAACAAAGGCAGCTCTTGCAGCAGGTCTTAAGCCTATCGTATGTGTAGGTGAACTTCTTTCCGAGCGTGAGGCAAATATTACCGAGGAGGTTATCTCAAGGCAGATAAAGCTTGACCTTGCGGATATATCCGCCGAGGATATAAAGAAAACCGTTATTGCCTATGAACCGGTATGGGCGATCGGTACGGGTAAAACTGCTACAGCGGAACAGGCTGAGGAGGTTTGTGCATTTATACGTGCGGCACTTGCAAAACTTTACGGTCAAGATGTTGCAGACGCTGTTACAATTCAGTACGGCGGCTCAATGAATCCGAAAAATGCGGCAGAACTTCTTGCTCAAAGCGATGTTGACGGCGGACTTATAGGCGGTGCTTCACTTAAAGCAGCGGATTTCGGTGTACTTCTTGAGGAAGCAAGCAAATAATCACCGGCATGGAGTGATACTGCCCCTTTGAGGGCGGCAAATATATTATGCAAATGAGGTAATGAAATGAAAAAACCTTTGATTCTTATGATTCTTGACGGCTTTGGTATCGGAACAAATTACGGCAATGCTATCCGCACGGCGAAAAAGCCTAATCTTGAGCATATTTTTTCAACAAATCCGTGGTGCCTTATAGCTGCATCGGGAATGGACGTAGGACTTCCCGACGGTCAGATGGGAAACAGTGAGGTAGGTCATACGAATATTGGTGCAGGTCGTGTTGTTTATCAAGAACTGTCAAGAATAACAAAATCCATCAGGGATGGAGATATTCTTAAAAATGAGGCTCTTGTCGGAGCAATGAAAAATGCAGCCGAGGATGGAAAAACACTTCATCTTATGGGACTTCTTTCGCCCGGCGGGGTTCACAGCCATATAAATCATCTCTACGGACTGGTTGAAATGGCTAAGACAATGGGCGTTAAGAATGTGTACATCCATGCATTTCTTGACGGACGTGATGTTCCCCCGTCAAGTGCAAAGGATTATGTTGAGGCTTGTCAGAAGAAGCTTGATGAAATAGGAGTAGGCAAAATTGCTACTGTTTCCGGTCGTTATTATGCCATGGACCGTGATAATAACTGGGAGAGAGTCGAAAAAGCCTATGCCGCCCTTGTTTACGGAGAGGGTGAAAAAGCGGATAATGCCGTTGAGGCAGTCGAAAAGTCCTATGCAAAGGGTGTTACGGATGAGTTTGTTCTGCCGACCGTATGTATAGAGGGTGCTGAAATCAAAAGCGGAGATTCCGTTATTTTCTATAATTTCCGTCCCGACAGGGCAAGACAGATAACACGTACACTTGTCGATCCCGACTTCAAGGGCTTTGAGAGAAGGAACGGTATGTTCCCGCTCAATTATGTTTGCATGACACAATATGATGCAACGATGCCGAATGTTGAGGTTGCGTTCAAGCCGGAAAGTCTTGTAAATACATTTGGCGAGTATATCTCCAAAAAAGGACTTACACAGCTAAGAATTGCCGAAACCGAGAAATATGCCCATGTTACATTCTTCTTTAACGGCGGTGTTGAAACCGTAAGCGAGGGCGAGGACAGGTGTCTTATTCCCTCACCGGAGGTTGCTACCTTTGATCTTAAGCCGGAGATGAGTGCATATGAGATAACGGAAAACGTTGTTGAGAGAATAGAAAGCGGCAAGTATGATGTTATCATATTGAATTTTGCAAACTGTGATATGGTAGGTCATACAGGCGTATTTGAGGCTGCCGTAAAGGCTGTTGAGGCTGTTGACGACTGTGTAGGACGAGTTGTCAAGGCAATAAAGAAGATGGACGGTATAGCACTTATCACAGCCGACCACGGTAATGCGGATAAGATGCTTGATGAGAACGGCGAGCCGTTTACCGCACACACAACAAACCTTGTTCCGTTTGCTGTTGTAAATCATCCCTGTGAGTTGCGTGACGGCGGAAGACTTGCGGATATAGCTCCGACCATGCTCAAGCTTCTGGGACTTCCGAAACCTGAAGAAATGGATGGAGAGAGCATTATAAAATAATAAAAAATTCTTATGACCGTGATAATTTTCGGATAACGGAATTAATGCCCGACCATAGCAGCCTTGTTATGGTCGGGCATTAAATTTATTCGGAGTTTTCGGATTCTTTTGAAGTCAAATCAACATCAATTATCGTTTCAAATGCATTTACGGCAGCTTCGCTGTCGGGTGCAATGGCTACAAAGACATAAGGATATTTTATGTCTGTCCGACTTTTGCTTATCATTGAATATGCATTGCCGCCAATACTTTTATAAGTATTGGTTTTTTCGGCTATATAGTTATTTATGACTTCCGTAAGCTGTTTTTCCTTGTCTTTTGATGAAAGCCTGAAGCAGGCTATTTCAGTAAAATTATCCGAACGTGTAGAAATGTACAATGAAGAGTCTTCAACCGTTCCTTCGGGGATATCGTAATATTTAGAAATATTCGAGGCGGATATTTCCGAAAGGTTTTCATAATTCATTTTTTTGACTACAATAGATGTTATTTGCGATGCAGTATACTCGGTCTTTTCTTTTTTTTCGGTTCCGAGCAATGAAACGGTTAAAAAGGACAATGCGGACGATATAATTAAAATTATTGCTATCAGCAGTATAGTAAGTGCAATATTACTTTGTTTCTGTTTTGTACTTTTCAAGCTCCTCACCTCACAATTTGTAATTTTATATAAAAAATGACTCGATCCTCTTGATTATTATATAATTTTTTAACTGATAATGCAACTACAATCTTGTAACAGTTATGACTTAATTATGTTATTACGGGTGTTTTTGTAACCCTTTTGAAAACAAATAATACGGTAAAATAATGTGTCTTAAAGGTAAAAGGTGCGAAAAAAAGGGACTTCGTCCAAGCTTATAAAAAACTCGATACGAAGTTCCCGAAGAGAAGAATAAAAGTCCGCCTAACCGTATTCAGCCAATTATAACCTGCCTACGAAAATAGCAGGTGGGTATCCTCCCCATGATTTCATACTCCCTTCGTCCGCATAGCGGGAGGTCTGAAGTCCACCACAGGAGCCGGATTCCCGATTTAAGGGTTGTAGGGTTATATGAGGCCGTTATACGTATCAGGCAGACGATTTAACCAAAAATATCCGACATCTTACAGCTATTATTATACAACATTTATATTAAAAAATCAATAGTTAATTTAAAAATATTATATTTTTATTATTCGAGCATTTTATCAAAATTATCCTCAAAAATTTCGGAAATTTCATCAAGCAGTTCCTCGTCTTCTATTTCTGCAAGCTGAGGTTCACCGTTTTCATCCTCGACAGCCTCAAAAATCATATATGTGCTGCCGGATTCAATATCCTGTTCCGGAAGATCAAAGGTTGGCATGAGGGCATAATAATGACCGTCCTTATAGTCGATTTCATCGAGGACTTCAAATTCGTACTCATTTCCTTCCTCGTCAAGAAGCGATATAAGATCAACCTCTTCCGCTTCTTCATTATTTGTTATTTTGTCATTTTCGCTCATAATAACAGCTCCGTTCACTAAAACTTTTTCGGGATATATACATTTCCGATAAACTAACTTTATTGGGATGTATGTTTATCACCGCTTAACAACTATTTTATACTTATTTTACCGATAAGTCAATAGCTAACGTAATTTTATAAAAATTTACGATTTAAATCCTCACGCCGCAATGTTATCGAAGCTTAAAAACATCGCTCCTGAAATGTTTTGTTATATATGAATATATATCCCGAACATAACGGTAGTGCTTCATTGTTATAATTATGATGGTATAAAACTTTTTATACCAATTATGAAAAAATAATTTTTTTAAAAAAGTTTAAAAAAACTATTGACATTCCACAAAAGCGTGGTATAATAATATCAAGATAACAAACCGAAGAGAAATCATAGAATGTATGGTGCTTCGGATGCATCTAATCCACGAAAGGAGGCAAGCTCCGATGGGCGATATAGAACCCGTTTTTTCAGGTACCCCCGGTGCCTCTTGGTGTGAGGTCTTCGACAGGGAGAAGACAATCTGAAATTGATTTTTCGGGCGAGAGTCAGGACAGCCCCGCTTGGCTTAGCAGGCGGCAACGGTCAGTGACAGCCCCGAGCTTGAGGTATTTAACCGTAGATTTTCGGTAGTTCTTTGAACTGTATGAAGGTGCTTGACGATGACGGTCAGCGGTTTGCGTGTTTTGGTGCAATCGCAAGAGCAGCCTTGTATCAAGAAACTACAATTGAATAGACACCTCGTTGTTTCAGCATAAGATTTGGTTTCGTAGGTGTTGTAACCGAACGGCACACGGTATTCCCAAAGTTTGGGTATGTGCCACAGGCTGAACAAGTATTATGTACCGTCTGCTCGGATGATGTGCGGCGGTCACTGTCAGCGGATGGTTTGCGGAGTGATTTGGTGTTCATGTCCGTTACGAGGTTTGTATTGAAGGTTATGGATCGTTCGCTGTGCAGGGATTTGTTTGTACATATCGGGTACAGATAGGTTAATCGCAGGTTTTGCTTATAAATAAAATTTATAGAGTTAGGACTGTATCCAATGTAATATTCAGCTTTTGAGCTTTTGCTCACGGTTAATTTATGAGTCAGGATTGATTCCGATGATTATTTAGGTTTGATAATAATTACTCATTTCTCCTATATTTTCACCCCCGGCAACAGTAGCTGTCGGGGGTGAAGCTTTTTATTGTTTTTTGAGCATTTCTTCAAGTGCTTTTGCAAGCTGATCCGGGCAGGATGTACCCTTGCCGTTACAGTTGATATTTTTGCAGCGTTCTATGACATCCTCTGCTTTCATTCCTTTTACAAGGGAGGAAATGCCCTGAGTGTTTCCGTTGCAGCCGCCGTTGAATACAACATTCTGCACAATACCGTCCTCCAGCTCAATTTCTATCGAACGAGAGCAGGTGCCTTTTGTTTTATATACGGTTTTCATATTAATTACTCTCCTTTCAAAAAATCAAAAAAGACCGATGCCGCAATGCACCGGTCTTATGGTCAATCAGTCGCTTGTATAGGGAAGAAGTGAAAGATATCTTGCACGCTTGATAGCAACTGTGAGGTCACGCTGGTGACGTGCACAGGTACCTGTTACTCTGCGAGGAAGAATTTTTGCTCTCTCAGAAATAAAACGACGAAGTCTTGATATATCCTTATAGTCGATTGCTTCTACTTTATCTACACAAAAAGCACAGACCTTTTTACGACCCTTACGACCGCCTCTGCGGTTATCTCTCTCGACTCTCTCAGCCATCTGAAGTTCCTCCTGTTCTTAAATATTAAAAGGGTAAATCCTCATCCGAAGGCATCTCCGTAAAATCTCCCGTGTCACCCTGCGAATATGCGGTGACGGGGGGATTGCTTGACGGTGCCGATGAATAGGACTGCCGGTTATAGCTGTTTCCTCCGCTGTAAGAAGAATCACGCTTTGGTTCACAAAACTCAACGTTGTCCGCAAATACATCAAATGTATAACGCTTGGTTCCGTCCTGAGCCGTATATGAGCCTGTACGGATTGAGCCTGTGATTGCGATACGCTGACCCTTTGCAAAATATTTGCATACAAACTCCGCAGTCTGTCTCCATGCAACAATACTGATAAAATCTGCTTGCCTTTCCTCGCCTGCTTTTACATACTGGCGGTCTACCGCAATGCTGAATCTTGTTGTTGCTATTCCCGACTGTGTATGACGGAGTTCCGGGTCTGCAGTGAGTCTGCCAATTAAAGACACATTATTCATTATGACATGCCCTCCTTAATTACGCTTCCTTCTTAACGATCATTGAGCGGAGAACACCGTCTGTTATCTTTGCAACTCTGTCGAGTTCTGCCGGGAAAGCGGGTTCCGACTTGAAGTTAAAGAGAATATAATAAGCATCAGTTTCCTTGTTGATAGGATAGCTGAGTCTTCTCTTACCCCACTCGTCTACGCTTTCAACGGTAGCATTCTTCTCTATAAGAGCCTTGAACTTGTTGACGGTTTCGGTCACAGCGTCTTCACCCTGTTTCAAAGAAACAACGAATACAGCCTCGTAAGAATTAATAACTGCCATTTTCTGCACCTCCTTCTGGACTTTTGGCTCCCGTGGGAGCAAGGATTATGTAGTTACTTGTTACATAACAGATTGATTATAGCATTGATATTGTCAAAAGTCAAGGACTAATTTTACAGGTGAATAATTTGAAAGCAAAAAGTAAATTCTGATAATTGCAGCATTTTGATGTAATATAGTGGATTGACTTTTGTCAGGCTTTGCAGTATAGTTAGCTTACAGACAAGAAAATTTCCATGAAAATCGGAAATCCCGATATATTCGGAGAAGGAGGTGCGGTTGTATGGGCAGGAAAATGCGGAGCAATGCAAGTGAAAGAGAAAAAACCGGACGTTTCCGCTCAAGAGATGAAATTGAACAGGCTGTTAAGGAAAGAAATATAGATAGAAGCAGATTTCATGAATTTTCAAAATCCGGTTATAAAGATATAATCAGAAAATTCTATTTTTCTTTTTCCGATACAAAGAGATATGCCGCATCACAGCCTTGTTTTCACCTCAATTGGATGTACATACGGGAGGAAATCGAATGTTGTGATATTGACTGTTTTTTCAGAACGGATGATTGGACGGAGTATATGAGGACGGTTATAAATGCAGTTCCGGATAAAAATCTTAAGCTGTTTCTGATACTTGAGGACGGCTGGGTTTATGAAGGATATGCCGATGAAATATTTACGGTGCTTGAAAATTCAAATTGCTATTATGATTTTTATATTGTATCATCAAAATTCGATTGGTTTATTGCAGTGAGCGACATTGAGGACAATGCGGTTATTTACAAAAAACATCTGAGCTGAAGATTGGTTTATGATATAGTATAATGATAATGTTACAATGTAACAAAAATGTAACGACAGATATAGATATAGAGATAGATATAGATACATATTCTTGTGCGTTTGAATTGATTTTTGGGCATAGGGGAAGGAATGTAAAATAAAAACTGCCGCATAAAATGACCGGGATTTTATGTGGCAGCTTTAATGTTGGCGGATTATGGCGTGAAAATACTTCCTTGAATGGTTTTTGAAACCTCAACCTTGACAGGTTTTTCACTTCCGTCGGTCGGGTGCATATGTACGCTTTGCACAAGTCCTATTCCGAGATACAGACAGGCAGCGGACGATCCTCCCGAACTGAAAAACGGCAGCGTGATACCGACAACAGGCAAAAGTCCGAGTACCATTCCTAAATTTATTACGACCTGTGTTATTATCAGTGAAAAAAAGCCTATACATATATTCTTTCCGAGAAGATTGCATGATTCTCTTGATGTTCTCAGCGTTTTGAATATCATAAGCACAAAAATCAGCAGTATTGCAATGCAGCCGATAAATCCCAGCTCCTCACCGGCAACCGTGAAAATAAAATCGTTTTCCTGATACGGAACCATATTTTTTTCCACTCTCGGACCTTCAAAAAGCCCCTTTCCCGTAATTCCTCCCGAAGCAATGGATACCTTGCCCTGATACTGCTGCCAGCCGTAGGTTTGCAGCATTTCGTCATCATTCGAGAATAAAATCAGAAGTCTGTTCTGTTGGTCGGAATTCATAATTCGTGTCCACAAAAACGGAGCTGCTGCAATTATGGCAACGAAAAGTGCTATAAAATATCTTAGCTGAACACCTGCCGCAAATGTCATTATGAAAAACATGAACACAAATACCAACGCTGCCCCGTCATCGCCCTGCATATGTATAAGACCTATAGGTATCCCGGCATGGATCAACAGAGTAATCACCCCGATAAAGCTATGAAGTTTATCTTTTTCCGCAAGATACGAAAGGTGCTTTGAGAATGTCACAATAAAGCATATCTTTGTCAGCTCGGACGGCTGAAATGTAAGTCCTCCGGGAAGAAGGATCCAACCTACATCGTCTGTACCGGCTATCTGTATTCCTATAAAAAATACCGCAGTGGTAAGGGCGAGTGCCACACCTCCGATAAGCCACCAGCATTTCGCTATGAAGTTGTAATCCATAAGGGATATGATAACCGCCGCTATATATCCGATCCCTACAGCCATAAGCTGTGAACGCAGAAAATTGACATCACCGCTTCGCTGCTGACTTGCTATGAGAATACAGCCGTATATGCTTGCTGTCAATGTTATAAGCCACAAAAGCTTATCCGTGCGTTTGAAATAATCCGCAATGCCCGAAAAAATTCTGTTTATAATAAACACCCCCTTGAAAATACAAATTTGCCTGAAATGTAAGAAGCCGTAAGTATGCGGGCTTTTCTTTTGTTATTATATATTGAATTATTCAAAATTTCAATAGCTGAATGATGTCGGATCAGCCGACTTTATATAAAATCCGGGCGAAAAATTATGCATAAATAGGTATTGACAAAATATTGGTAATGTAGTATAATAGTCCGGTAAGTGTAAAGCATAAAGCTTTACAGAAACGGCTTCAAGGGAGTTTTAATGAATTGCTTGATAGGGGGCGTGAAAAATGGCTAAGGATATGAAAGTTGCATTTCTGCTCGATTTCTACGGCGATTTGCTCACCGAAAAGCAAAGGGATTCTCTTGAGTTTTACTACAATGACGATTTATCCCTCGGAGAAATAGCGGCAAATCTCGGTATTTCACGACAGGGGGTAAGGGATAATATAAAGAGAGCGGAGGCTGTTCTTTTTGAAATGGAGGATAAGCTCGGTCTTGCGGAAAAGTTTTCCGAGATCAGAAAAAGACTCCGATCCGTGAGAACGGCTGTTGATGTTATAGATCGGAAAAATATGAGGATATACCGCTCCGATGAAATAAATGAAAGTATCAAGCTGATACTGTCGGAGCTTGACAGGCTTGATAAGCTTAATGAATGATGAGGGGTGAAACAGTTGGCATTTGAAGGACTTTCGGAAAAGCTCAGTGCTGCGTTCAGGAAGCTTCGCAGCAAGGGAAAGCTTACAGAGGATGATGTAAAGAGTGCCATGAAAGAGGTGCGTATGGCACTTCTGGAGGCTGATGTAAACTATAAGGTTGCGAAAAACTTTACGGCTAAGGTTACGGAAAGGGCAATCGGCTCGGACGTTATGGAAAGCCTGACTCCCGGACAGATGGTTATAAAAATCGTAAATGAGGAGCTTACCGAGCTTATGGGCTCGGAGGAAACAAAAATCAGGTTTGCCTCAAAGCCGCCGACAATAATTATGATGTGCGGGCTTCAGGGTTCGGGTAAAACAACACACAGTGCCAAGCTGGCAAAGATGTATAAGAAACAGGGACACAGACCGTTGCTTGCAGCCTGCGACGTATATCGTCCGGCGGCTATAGAACAGCTTAAGGTTGTCGGGGGTCAGGCAGGAACTCCTGTTTTTGAAATGGGACAGGGGAATCCGATAGAAATAGCCAAAAAGGCTGTTTCTCAGGCAAAGGACTACGGAAATGATATAGTCATTATTGATACCGCCGGACGTCTGCATATTGACGAAAAGCTTATGAACGAGCTTAAGGAGATAAAGGCGGAGGTCAGACCCGATGAGATACTTCTTGTCGTGGATTCAATGACAGGTCAGGATGCCGTAAATGTGGCAAAGTCATTTGACGAGCTTCTTGATATAACAGGAGTTATTCTTACAAAGCTTGACGGTGATACACGAGGCGGTGCGGCTTTGTCCGTCAAGGCTGTCACGGGAAAGCCGATAAAGTTTGCGGGTATCGGTGAAAAGCTCGATGACCTTGAGGTTTTCCACCCGGACAGAATGGCATCGAGAATACTCGGAATGGGAGATGTGCTGACTCTTATTGAGGATGCGGAAAACCGCCTTGATCAGAAAAAAGCCGAGGAAATGACAAGGAAGTTCCAGCAGAATAAATTTGATATGAATGACCTTTATGAGCAGCTTTACCAGATTAAAAGGATGGGAAGCGTGAAAAATATCCTTTCAAAGATACCGGGAATAGGCAGTCAGGTAAAGGAAATGGATTTTGACGACAGACAGCTTGACAGGATAGCGGCAATAATATCCTCTATGACAAAGAAGGAAAGAGAGGATCCGTCTGTGATAAATCCTTCACGCAAACGCAGAATTGCGGCAGGAAGCGGAATGAAGGTAGAGGACGTAAACCGTCTTATGAAACAGTATGAGCAGATGCGTAAGTTTATGAAATCCATGAACTCACGCGGCAAGGACGGCAAAAGGAAACGTTTGCCGGGGCTTGGAGGCATGCCGTTCGGAGGAATTCCGGGTATGGGCAGAATGCCAAAAAAATAACAGCTTTTCCCCGACATATGGTCGGTGAAATATAAAAAATCAGCGGTTATGATACCGTTACAAATTCTGGAGGTTAAGAAAAATGGCAGTAAAGATCAGACTTCGCCGTATGGGCGCAAAGAAAACACCGTTTTATCGTGTGGTAGTGGCAGATTCAAGATATCCCCGTGACGGAAGATTCATAGAGGAGATAGGAACATATAATCCTCTTGTTGAGCCGTCAGAGTTTAAGGTTGATGCCGAGAAGGTTAAGAAATGGATTGCAAACGGGGCTCAGCCGACAGATACAGTCAAGGTACTTCTTAAGAAAAACGGCATTATCGAATAATCATTCCTGCGGAGGGAAATATGAAAGAATTACTTGTTGCGATAGTTTCGGGACTTGTTGAAAAGCCCGATGAAATCACTGTTACAGTCGATGAAAAGAACGAGGAAGGTATCGTTGTTTATCACCTTCATGTGTCCTCGGAGGATATGGGAAGGGTAATAGGCAGACAGGGAAGAATAGCAAAGGCTATCCGGACAGTCATGAGGGCTGCTGCTGCAAGAAATGACGAGAAGATTCAGGTTGAGATTGAGTGATTTTTAAGTGAGTGGGGAGCGGCGGCGTTTTGTCAATGCTCCCGATTTTTCTGCTTGACAAAAGCGGAAATGAGGGGTTATCGGCAGGCACAGCCTCAGATCGACACCCCTTTTCTGATGTGTGCCGGATGCGGAGGTGCGTAATGAAAAAGAAATACCTTGAAGCAGGGAAAATTGTGGGAACACACGCTCTTAAGGGCGAGGTGAGAATTGATCCGTGGTGTGACGGACCTGATTTTATCGCAGAGCTTAAGAGATTATTCCTTAAAGACGGAACCGAGTTAAAAATAAAGTCTGCAAGGGTGCATAAGAATATCGCCATTGTACATTTTGACGGAATAGACACGGCTCAGCAGGCAGAGGAGTACAAGGGGGAAATAGTATATCTTGACAGAGATGATGTATATCTCCCCGAGGGTGTCAATTTTATTCAGGATATAATAGGTCTTATTGCAGTGGACGATAACAGCGGAGAGGAATACGGGAAAATTACCGATGTAATACAAACAGGTGCGAATGATGTATATCAGGTGACAAGGGACGGAAAGAATTATCTTATCCCGAAAATTGACGAGGTAGTGTCGGAAATTGATGTGGACGGCGGCTTTGTCAGAATAAATACGCGTATACTTGGTGGGTTGTTTGAAGATGAGGATTGATATAATTACTCTGTTTCCGGAAATGTGCGAAGCCGTTATGGGTGAAAGTATAATCGGACGGGCAAGAAAAAAAGGTATTATCGAGGTAATATGTCATCAGCTCAGGGATTTTGCACTTGATAAGCATAAAAAGGTGGATGACACAACCTACGGCGGGGGAATGGGAATGCTTATGAAAGCTGAACCTATAGCCCTATGTATTGAAAACATATGCGATACGCTCGGAAAAAAGCCGCATTGTATATTTATGTCGCCAAAGGGGAAGAAGCTTACACAGGCAAGGCTCAGGGAGCTTTCGGAATATGATAATGTAACGATATTATGCGGTCATTATGAGGGCGTGGATCAGCGTGTGCTCGATGAATTTATAGACGAGGAAATATCCATAGGGGATTATGTTCTGACAGGCGGAGAGCTTCCCGCACTTGTGCTTGCGGATTCCCTCAGCAGACTTGTCCCGGGCGTATTATCCGATGATTTATGCTTCAGCGATGAAAGTCATTTTGACGGTTTGCTTGAATATCCGCAATATACAAAACCCGCAGTATGGAGAGGAATAGAAATTCCGGAAATACTTATAAGCGGACATCATGCCAATATTGAAAAATGGCGGAGGCAAAAATCTATTGAGGAAACATACAAAAAGCGTCCGGATATGCTTGAAAACGCCGTGCTTACCCAAGAGGAAAGAGAATTTCTTGCGGAGATTTCCGGAACCGAAAAATAATAATGTTAATATCATACACGTTGCACAACGTATTTCCTACAGAGGAAAGTTATGTTTTCTCAAGGATTTTTATATATGTGTAAAAATATGATTATGACAAATAAGGATATTATTGTGTTAAAATTCATATAAGCGACATTATTTTATTATTAAAATAAAATTAATAAATTATTGTGCAGCTTATATAAAATTTTAATTGCTATTTGTAATTTTCTACAAAATGAATTATGTGTATATGTATAAAAAATTAACATAAATGAATATATGCAGAAAAATAGAACGCTTTTAAAAATAAAACTTATTTTTTTGAAATTGTCCATTGGTAAAATAAATAAAAATTTTATAAATTCTTGAAATTCTATTGAGCGTATCTACAAAATTTCGGGAATTTTAAGGGTTTGTGTATAAAATTGAAATATTACAATGAAAAAATATGCAGAAATACGGTATATTTTTGAAGATTGTTTGTTTTTTTACCTTAAAATAGTTATAAAGCCACAATAATAATTAACTTTATTGTTACTTTGCACAAAAAAATATGCTTTATCTCCGTTTTATATCGTTTAAACCTCAAAAGTTTTTGAAAATGGTTGATTAAAGTTAAAATTGTGCTATAATTACAGTATACACAGCGGCATAGATATTAATAAAACCGGCCGCACATAAAGGTTATGTTTTGGGGTAGAATTTTTTGAGGAGGATTTAGTTATGTACGTAAAAGAGGTATTGGTTCAGAATCAGGTAGGTCTTCATGCTCGTCCTGCAACCTTCTTCATCCAGAAGGCTAATGAGTTCAAATCTTCTATCTGGGTTGAAAAGGAAGAAAGAAGAGTTAATGCAAAGAGCCTTCTCGGTGTGCTTTCTCTCGGTATTGTCGGCGGTACGACCATAAAGGTTATTGCTGACGGTGCGGATGAAGAAGCAGCTGTTGACAGCCTTATTAAGCTTGTACAGTCAGGCTTTGCTGGGTAATAAACCGTCGGGACCGAAATAGAGAGTGTATTATTCAAGATAATACACTCTCTTTGTGTTTCAGGAGATGATCGGATGGATATTCATGAACTCAGAGAAAAAGCTGTGCACCTGCCGCTCAAGCCGGGTGTATATATAATGAAAAATGCAAAAAACGAGATAATATATATCGGAAAAGCAAAGGCACTTAAAAACAGGGTCAGTCAGTATTTCGGCTCGGACAGAAATCATTCCGAAAAGGTACGAAGAATGGTTATGAATGTAGACCATTTTGATTATATAATATGCAAGAGCGAATTTGAGGCTCTTGTTCTTGAATGCAGTCTTATAAAGCAGCATAAGCCGAAATATAATATACTTCTTAAGGATGATAAGGGATACAGCTATATAAGGATATCAAACGATAAATGGAGAAGGATAAGCTTTGAAATGCAGCAGAAGGATGACGATGCCCAATATTTAGGACCGTATATGAGTGCATGGTATGCGAGGAATGCGGTTGATGAAGCAATAAAGATATTCCGGCTTCCGAGCTGCGGAAAGGTTTTTCCCCGTGACATAGGAAAAGGCAGACCTTGTCTTAATTATTATATAAAGCAATGCTCGGCACCATGCAGCGGAAAGCTTTCCCTGAAGGATTATAACGAAAGTGTGGAGGCGGCAATAAGCTTCCTTAAGTCGGGGGATGCGGACTGCATAAGGCTTATGACGGAAAAAATGAATGAGGCTGCGGAAAATCTTGATTTTGAGCTTGCGGCAAGACTGCGTGACAGAATAAGTGCCGTAAGGAAAATAACCGAAAAGCAGAATGTGGTTGAGGCAAATGTTAAGGAACAGGATGTCATAGCCGTCATAACCGAGGGAACGGAGGCTTGCTTTGCGGTTATACGCTTTAAAAACGGCAGACTTTATGATAAGGAGGATTTTATTATCCGTGATGCCGGAGAAAATCCGGATCTGCCTTCAATGCGGAGTGAGTTCATACAGCAGTATTATTCGATGAGGGATAATATTCCTCCTATTGTGTCACTTGACGGTGAGGCGGAGGACGAGGAGCTTCTGTGTGCATGGCTGAGTGAAAGGCGTGGGAAAGGCGTTAAACTGAATCATCCGCAAAAGGGTGATAATATGCGTATTATTGAAATGAGCCGTGAAAATGCCGCAGAGAGTCTTGCACAGAGGCATGGGCATCTCGGACACGAGCTTACTGCCATTGATGAGCTTGCAAAGCTTCTCGGACTTTCAAAGCCGCCGAAATTTATCGAGTCCTATGATATTTCACATCATGCCGGAAGTGATAATGTTGCGGGGATGGTTGTCTATAAGGACGGAAGACCATACAGGAAGTCATACCGCAGGTTTCAGATAAAGGGTTTTACCGGACAGGATGATTACGGCTCCATGAATGAGGTGCTTACAAGACGGTTTGAGGAATATTTTAAAAATCCGGACAGCGGCGAGGGCTTTGGACAGCTTCCCGACCTGATACTGCTTGACGGAGGTAAGGGACAGGTATCAGCCGTGCGGCCCGTGCTTGAAAAATTCGGACTTAATATACCGCTTTTCGGTATGGTCAAGGATAACCACCACAGGACAAGGGCAATAACGGACGAGGGTCATGAAATAGCTATAAGTTCAAAACGCAGAGCATTTACTCTGGTTTCAGGTATTCAGGACGAGGTTCACCGTTTTGCAATAGGCTACCACAGAAAAAAGCACAGCAAACGTTCCTTTTCCACAAGCCTTACGGATATAGACGGTATCGGTCCGACAAGAGCAAAGGCACTGATGCTGAGATTCAGGACAATAGAAAGAATAAAAGCGGCGGAAATAGAGGAACTCATGCAGGTCAAGGGAATAACAAGACCTGCGGCGGAATCGGTATATAATCATTACCACAGTGGGGAGGACAATGTCACGCTTGTGAATAGTGATGATAAACCCGTGGAATAATTTTTTATGGATATGCAAAAAAGCTATTGACATTTTTCCGTATTTTTCCGATAATAAAATAGAGGGGGAGTTGCCCGGCATATATAAAATGAATTTTTATATATTTATGCCGGAATCGGTGGACTCCGTTGAAAAAGGAAAGTGCTTTATGAGAGTTATAACAGGAAGTGCAAGGGGCAGAAGACTCGAAACACCGAATGGTGATGATGTACGCCCGACAGCAGATGCCGTTAAGGAATCGGTATTCAGTATAATACAGTTTGATATTGAGGGATGTGTATTTCTCGATGCTTTTGCAGGGTCGGGACAAATGGGGATAGAAGCTGTAAGCAGGGGTGCCGAAAAGGCATATTTCATTGATAACAGCAAAAAATCCCTCAATATGATAAAGAAAAATATAGAAATATGCGGCTTTGAGGATAAGACGCAGGTCAGAGCATCCGATACAATTTCCTTTATGGCAGGGACAAGGGAGAAATTCGATATTGTTTTTCTTGACCCGCCATATGGAACAGGACTTTTGCAGAGGGCAATGGAGCTTGCACCGGGGATAACAAAATCGTCGGGATATATCATATGCGAGCATCCGAGGGAGGAAAAATTACCACAGTCGGCGGGGAGCTTCAGGCTTAAAAAAAGCTATCGTTACGGCAAGATAATGATAAGCATATATGCTGTGCCCGATGAAGAACAGGAAGTGATTTTGAATGTCAACAGCGATTTGCCCGGGAAGCTTTGACCCGGTAACATACGGTCATATTGATATTATAAAAAGGGCATCGAAAATTTTTGATAAGGTAATAGTGGCCGTTCTTGTGAATGTTGCAAAAAGTCCGTGGTTCACGATTGAGGAGAGGATGGAGCTTCTGAGAAAATCAGTCTCCGATATACCCAATATCGAGATAGCCGGCTTTGACGGACTTCTGGTTGATTTTGCGGCGGAACATGATGCAGATGCCATAGTAAAGGGACTGAGGGCTGTTTCGGATTTTGAATATGAATTTCAGATGGCCCTGACCAACAATAAACTCAACAGTGAGATAGAAACAGTATTTTTAACGACAAGTGCCGAAAATATGTATCTCAGTTCGAGCATAGTAAAGCAGGTCGGACTTCTCGGGGGGGATATTTCCCCGTTCGTTCCGGAATGTGTACAAGATGAAATATTGAAAAGAATAAGGCAAAGGAGAAATTGAAAATGAAAATTGATATGCTTATTGAAGACCTTCAGGGAGTGCTTGACGATGCTTTTACACTGCCTCTGAGCGGAGGAAAGACGGTTGTAAATACCGAAAGGCTGAGGGAAATAATAGACGAGATGCGGACGAATATGCCGATTGAGGTAAAGCAGGCTAAAAGTATTGCGGCAGACAGGACAAACATAATCAATAATTCCAAGGATGAAGCCGAGCGTATAGTTCAGGCAGCCGAGGAAAGAGCAAGAGCCATGGTTCAGCAAAGTGAAATTGTAAGGCAGGCTCAGGAAAAGGCAAAGGAAATAATATTCAATGCCAATAATCAGGCAGCACAGATAAAAAAAGCGGCAAACACTTATATTGACTCAATTATGAAAAAAGCGGATGACGAGCTTAGCAAAAACCTTGCCGATCTTAAGAAGACACGTTCGGGACTTCAGGCATATCAGCAGAAGGATGCCTCACAGAACAAGGCGAAAAAACAATAAAAAGCTGCCGCCGACAGCGGCTTCGGTATTATAGATGCGGATAAAGAGTGATAGTATGAGAAAGTATATATCCCGAATACTGTATACCTTGTTTTTTGGTTTTTCTCTGACCCTTATCGTTTCCTGTGTATTGCTTATGATTGATTGTTTAAATAATGGAGATGAACAGGGATTAGAGGCAGTAAGTATAGATCCGGCTAAAGGCAAAGCTTCATCATATAATGATGTTGAGTGCAGGATAGAGATGACTGCGGACGATGCTTCCGGTACTGATTGTGATTACGGGTATAATGCACTCGGTGATGACAGCCAGAGGTATCTGTACCATAAGCTTAACAGAAATTTGTATTGTATTGATGAAGAAGAGAATGAAAAAGGATACCATAGGACTGAATATGTTGTGGTATCGGGTGTTGAAATGTCCGAGGCTTCGGTTAAATATGTATTGGATGCGTTTATGACCGATCATCCCGAAATTTTTTGGATAAACAATACATTCGGATATGCATATGACGATGGAAATACAGTTGTCGAGTGTTATTCTCAGTTGTCTGCTGAGGAATGTGATGATTATATAGAGCGTATGTCCTATGAGGTCAATGATTTGCTTGACGGAATAGATGAACTTGAAGGTGACTACAATAAGGAAAAATTTCTGCATGACAGGCTTCTGAACAAATGCAGATATGCTGACGGTGTAAGCACCATTTCAGACGGATGGCAGTATTTCACCTCATACGGGGCAATAGTGGAAGGCTCAGCCGTTTGCGAGGGATATTCCAAGGCACTGCATATTCTGCTGTCAAAGGCGGGAATATCGGCTTATTCGGTAAAGGGATATGCCAATGATGTAAGGCATATGTGGAACCTTGTGGAGCTTGATGACGGTTGGTACCATGTTGACCCGACATGGAATGATTCGGATGACGGGATAAGCTATGAATTTTTCAATCTGAGTACACATGAGATTGAAAAGGATCATAAAATTGACCCGCTCTCGGAAGATGATACACAGACGAACAGAAACTTTTTTCTTCCCGATTGTGAATCCATGGCGATGAATTATTATAACGTTGATGGTTTAACAATAAACGAATTTGATAATGAAACCGATCAAAAAATGGTGGCCTATATTGTTTCCGGTGTTAATAGCGGCAGTAAATATCTGTATATAACGGTCGGCAGTGAGCTTGAATATGAGGATTGTTTGTCAACCCTGTTTGATGCACCTGAGCATAGAATGTATCATTACATTGATCTTGCAAACGGTTTTTTTGACAGCGACCATAAGATAGACCACACAGCGGTTAAGATACTTAAGAATGAGGAAAGGCGAACTGTAAGGGTAAATCTGAAGTCCGAAGAACAGAACGGGTAAGCTGTGCGTGACAGAATATTTTTGATAAATATAAACAATAACCCCTGACCGGGGATAATTCCGGTCAGGGGTTAATCTGACTGTTTTATTATTTTACATTTTTACCACGGCATCAGCCAGCTCTTCAAGCTTTTTTATTGTGTCGTCCTTAAGTGTTGATTTTATCGTCACACTTACATCGCAAAGCTCGATACCCTTCATCTTTTCAAAATATTCACGCATAACCTTTCCGGCGGAGGGTGCCCATGATCCGTTTTCCACAATGGCAACCTTTCTGTTTTTGAAGCCCTTTATCAGCAGGTGATGCAGAAAATCATTGGCAATCGGGAAAATGCCGCCGTCATAGGACGGGGAAAGCATAACCATCTTGCTGTAGCGGAAGGCATCCTCAATGTTTTCGCCCATATCGCTCCTTGCAAGGTCGGAAATTGCGATTTTGTTATCCGTTCTCTCTTTGAGCATATCATAAAGCTTCAGTGCTGCCTGCTTTGTATTCCCGTGAATGGATGAATATACTACAAAGATACCATCGGTTTCCGGTTCGTATTTGCTCCAAGTGTCATAAAGACCTATATAATATCCGAGGTTTTCACTGAGGATAGGACCGTGGAGCGGACAAATGGTCTTTATGTCAAGGACACTCACTTTTTTCAGGAGAGCCTGTACCTGCATACCGTATTTTCCGCAGATATTGAAATAATATCTTCTTGCCTCACAAGCCCAATCATCGGGAGCCGCATCTATCACACCGAATTTTCCGAATGCGTCCGCCGAAAACAGAACACCCTCTGTCTGCTCATATGTCACCATGACCTCGGGCCAATGTACCATAGGTGCCATGCAGAATGTAAGCTTATGTGAGCCGAGGTCTATTGTATCTCCCTCTTTTACGGCAACAGTTCTTCCCTCGATATTGAAATCAAAGAACTGAGGGAGCATCGCAAAGGTTTTCGCATTGCCCACAAGCTTCATTTCCGGATATTTTTCCGCAATCTTCATAATATTTGAAGAATGGTCAGGTTCAAGGTGGTTTATCACAAGGTAATCCGGTGTTCTGCCGTCAAGAACCTTGTCAAGGTTTGCAAGCCATTCGTCGGTTACTCTTTTGTCAACCGTATCAAGCACGGCGATTTTGTCGTCAAGAATGATATATGAATTATAACACATTCCCTCGGGTACATCGTACTGGCTTTCAAAAAGGTCGATATCGGGGTCGTCTGCTCCGATATACTTTATTGACTTTGAAATTTCTCTTATCATTTCTATTCCTCCATTTACTTTAATGATTGTATTATAATACAAAATTGCTTTTATTACAATGATATATAGAAAAATTAATCCGGCCTTATTTCCGGCAGATTCTAAAGCACTTTTTCGTAATTCATCCGGAAGCTTATATTTCGATTATCGGGGAAAAAGACCGGGCAGTCCCGTTATTTTACAGAATGGGAAGAAGCTTAGGTTTCCTTTTTTCAAAAACGGTAAAATGCGTATATCCGCACTCATGAAGCATATCAAGACCCTCCTCTATGCCGGAGCTTATATCACCCCAACGGTGTGCATCAGAACCGAGAGTAATGTATTTTCCGCCAAGCTCACGGAAGCGTTTTACGATATTCATGTCGGGAAGCGTTCTTCCTATAATTTGACGAAGACCGGAGGTATTTATTTCAAGTGCCTTGTCATTTTTTGCGAGCGTTTTGAGAATTTCATCCGTTTTTTCATAAAAATGCCGTAAATCAAGATTAAGTTCGGTATTTGCTGTAATGTATCTGAGAGGATAGTCAAGGTGTGCAAGTGAATCGAAAAGGTTTTGCTGTGCAAGCTCAAGAAGCTCATCGCAGTATCTGTCAAGCAGAGAATATGCATTTTCCCTGTTGTATTCAAGAAAATAAAAATCCTGTTCATTTTTCAGATTATGCAGTGAACCGAGAACGAAATCGTACTCCCATAAGGAAAGTGCATCATTGGCCGCCTCAATGTCCTGAGTCGGCTGTCCGAGCTCAATGCCGGTGTATACATGGAGTCGATCGTGATACATTGCTCTTGCCTTTGATGTCTGAAAAATCGAACGTGTAATATCATCCCGTACATTTTTTTCAAAGTATTCGTTACATTCGCAATGATCTGTTACGGTCAGTGCATAAAGTCCTATTGCGGTTGCCTGTTCACACATCATTATGACATTGTCGTTTCCGTCAAAGGAACATTCGCTGTGGGTATGACTGTCAGAAATAAATCTGTACCTCATAATGCACATCCTTTTTTATACTCATATTATCGGAAAATCATAGGATAATGAAATATTTAATTTATCCGCTTTTTTCCATGAATAATTATATCATAACTTAAGAAAATTTTATACATCAATACTTATTGAAAAAATCCAACAAAATACGAACTAAATTATAAAAAATGATAAATGGTACGAAAATCAAACAATTTTTTTAAAATATTTTCCGTAAAAGAAAATTATTATTATAAAATAAAATTAAATAAATAAAATTAAATAGAGCAAAAACCCTTGACAATACGGGGCGAAAATAGGATAATTATTATATGCGAATTTTGGAGGTCTGAGTTTATGAATGCAGTTATAACCGTTCTTGGAAAGGATAATGTCGGAATACTTGCCGCAGTATCGGGAGAATGTGCAAAGGTAGGAGTAAATATTGTTGAGGTGACACAATCGGTGCTTCAGGGGATGTTTGCCATGATAATGTTTGTCGATATCAGCCATAGCACAATACCGTTTTCCGAACTTGCGGATAAGCTGACCGAAAAGGGAGAGGAAAAGGGAGTAAAAATTCATGTGATGCATGAGGATATATTCAATGCCATGCATAAAATCTGAGCATTGCAAAAAGGAAAGGAATTAATTCGATGATAAATTCACATGATATACTTGAAACTATCAATATGATAGACAATGAAAATCTTGATGTCAGAACAATTACAATGGGCATATCACTTCTTGACTGTATAGATGAGGATATAGACAGGGCGTGCGGGAAGATTTATGACAAGATATGCAGATACGCAAAGGATCTTGTCAGAACAGGCGAAAGCATAAGTAAAGATTACGGGATACCGATTATTCACAAAAGAATAGCGGTCACACCGATAGCAATGCTTGCGGCAGCCTGCCCGACAAAAAATCCCGTTAAATTTGCAGAAACCCTCGATAAAGCTGCCTTGCAGGTCGGAGTAAATTTTGTCGGCGGCTACAGTGCACTTGTCCATAAGGGCTTTGCACCGGGCGATTATGCACTGATAGAGAGCATTCCCGAGGCTCTTGCAATGACGGAAAGAGTTTGTTCCTCCGTAAATATAGGAACAACAAAGGCGGGAATAAATATGGATGCCGTCGCAAAGATGGGAAAGGTTATCCGAAAAAGTGCGGAGCTTACGGCGGATCGTGAATGTATAGGTGCAGCAAAGCTTGTTGTTTTCTGCAATGCACCCGAGGATAATCCCTTTATGGCGGGAGCGTTCCACGGTCCGGGAGAACCCGATTGTGTTATAAATGTCGGGGTATCGGGACCGGGAGTTGTAAGGGCGGCTGTGGCAAAGGCAGGAGAATGCAATATAACGGAGATTGCCGATATAGTAAAGAAGACCGCATTTAAAATAACCCGTGCGGGTATGCTTGTAGCGGGCGAGGCGTCAAAGCGTCTCAGTGTGCCCTTTGGTATAGTGGATCTTTCGCTTGCACCGACACCTGCAATAGGTGATTCGGTTGCACATATACTTGAAGAGATGGGTCTTGAGGAGTGTGGAGCATATGGAACAACAGCTTGTCTTGCACTCCTTAACGATGCAGTTAAAAAAGGCGGAGTTATGGCATCTTCTCACGTTGGAGGTCTTTCGGGTGCATTTATACCTGTTACCGAGGATGCGGGAATGATAGATGCGGCAAGAAGCAAGACACTTACGCTGACAAAGCTCGAAGCTATGACGGCGGTCTGCTCTGTCGGTCTTGATATGATAGCTATTCCGGGAAATACACCGTCGGATGTGATTTCCGGTATAATAGCGGATGAGGCTGCGATCGGCATGGTAAATTCAAAGACAACTGCTGTACGGCTTATTCCGGCTATCGGCAAAAAAGCAGGTGAGGAACTTAATTTCGGCGGTTTGCTCGGCGGCGGGCCTATTATGGATGTAAATATGAAATCTCCCTCAAAATTCATATCAAGGGGAGGAAGAATACCGGCTCCCATGCAAAGCCTTAAAAACTGATTTTTATTATTTGATGTTTTATTGTTAAAATAGTCAAAAAAGTTATGAGAGGTTTAAATTTATTTCCCGTTTTTTTAACTTGTAAAATGAAAGCTGAAGTTGTATAATAATATAAGGTTACAGGGTGTAGAAAGAACGGGCTTTCTTTTCTTTCTATACCCATGCTGTTTTTTGGAGGTGTGCTTATGGAGGATATGATAGCGAAAATTGTTGATATGGACAAAAAAGCCCGCAGTCTTACGAATGAGGTCAAGCAAAGTAAGATAGATTATGAAAAGCAGGTTATCCGTACCAAGGAAACAATAAAGAATAATTTCCTCGAAAAAGCCAAGGAACGTATAAAGATAAATGAGCAGACGATTCAGAAAAAGGCTGACGAGGAGCTTGCACTTATTGAGGAGAAAAACGCCGCGATAATAAAGGCACTTGATGATAACTGTTCGGCAAATAAGGACAGATGGGTAAATGAGATTGTCGAAAGAGTCGTGGGATAATCGTATTATCAGGAGCCTGACAGACAACAGGGAAAGTATGATCAATCTTTCCGTGCGGTGATTTTTTATAAAGAGGTGATACTGATGTCGTCTTCAATGGCATCAAATGCGATACTTGCGAAGGCACGGGCAATGTACGGCAAAAGACTTACAGATACCGACTATAAACAGCTTATGGATTGCAGAAGTGTTTCAGAGGTTGCGGCATATCTGAAAAACCGCACGAGCTATAAAACGGCTTTGACGGGACTTGATGAAAATTCCGCTCACAGGGGACAGCTTGAACCGATGCTGAAGCAGAATATATACTATGATATTTTTGCTTTGTCAAGATATGCAAAGGATAAAACACTCCAGTTTTCGGATTTTGTTATATCCGAAATGGAGATTGAACAGATTATACGTTGTCTGACGCTTTTGAATATCGGGAGAGCTGAGGATTATGTGTATTCGATGCCGCTGTCAATGAGCAAGTTTGCAAAAATAAATCTTGAGGGGCTTTCAACGGTCAGGTCGTATGATGATGTGCTTGAAGTACTTTCGGGAAGCGGATATCTGCCGATATTGAAAAAATTCAGACCCCGTGACGGTGAGAAAATTGACATAGCATTGCTTGAGGCTGAGCTTAATAACCGTAATTACGGTATGATAACGCAGGCGATAGATAATCTCGGAAACGGCAGGGAACGTGAGGAACTGAAGGATTTGTTCTTTGCGATGTTTGATTTCAGGAATGTTTCAAGAATTATGCGGCTGAAAAAATATTTCAGGTATGATGAGAAAAGAATACGCCCGCTGCTTATTCCGTGCGGAAAGCTTTCAAATAGGACGGTTGATGAGCTTTGTTCGGCCGCCGACCCCAAAGAGGTGTTCAATATTGCACGTTCTACCTATCTCGGAAAGCTTATGTCAAAGCTTCAGTATAATGACACATCACAGATGGCTGATGTTCTTCTGAGTACGTATTGCATACATCATTTAAGGCTTTCGCCCAATCCTACGATAGTAATGATATCATATATATATCTTATGGAAATAGAGCTTTCAAATATAATAAATATAATAGAAGCGACACGCTACGGCTTGTCTGCCGATGAGAAAAATAAACTGCTTGTCAGATGAGGAGGTGGTTATGTGTCTGTTAAACCGGTTAAAGCCATAAGCATAATCGGTATGATGTCTGAGCTTGATAAGGTTATCAAGTTCTGCGGAGATTCCGGAGTGTTTCATCCGGATGATGCAATGTCCTTTTATTCCGATACAAAGGATTTTATTCCGCTGAATGACAAAAATCCTTTTTCATCTCCGCTTCAGGAGATGAAAAATGCAGCCGATATGATGGGCTTTGAACTGAAATACGAGAAGCCGACGAATTTTACGGTCAGCGACAGCGGCGTACTTAAGTATGTCAAATTTATAACAAAGAAATTCGGGGAGCTTCTGAATGACAGACTTCGTAATAAACAGGAAACGGATGACTGCTTGAGAAAAATAGAGCAGGTAGGGCATTTTGTCGGGAGCGATATAGATTTTACGGAAATTAATAAATGTAAATATATCACACCTTCCTTCGGAAGACTTCCGAAGGAAAGCATGAATAAGCTCGCAAAGATCGACAACCCCTATGTCTTGTTTATACCGTGTACGGAGGATGATACCCATTGTTGGGGAGCTTATTTTGCTCCGATAATAAATAAGGAGGATATAGACAGAATATTCTCCTCACTTTATTTTGAAAAACTGGAGGTTCCCAAAATAGCCGGTACCCCCGAACAATATCTCAAAACCCTTGACGGAGAGCTGCGTGAGCTTAAGGAAAAGGGAAAAGAAATAGAAAAAAGAATAAATATATTCTGGACAGCCGAAAAGGAAAAGTGCATGATGTACTACAGTAAGCTTGAAGAACTGGAGTCCTATCATGTGATAAAGAGATATGTATACAAGTATCATAAGAACTTTATTCTTATAGGCTGGATACCTGCGGATAAGGAAGAATATTTTACAAAACGTCTTGATGATATAAGAAGTATAGAATATTCCCTCAGTGACGGTAAGGAGGAGCTTAAGCACTCTCCGCCGGTAATATTGAAAAATCCGCCTTTTATAAAGCTGTATGAGTTTTATGTCAGAATGTATGGCTTGCCAAACTATGATGAGATTGATCCTACGCCTATGGTCGCATTTACCTATACATTGTTTTTCGGAATAATGTTCGGCGATATGGGACAGGGACTTGTTGTTGCGATAGTCGGAGCGTTGATGTGGAAGCTGAAAAAAATGGAAATAGGACGGATACTTGTTCCGTGCGGAATATCGGGTATGATATTCGGATTTCTTTACGGTTCGGTGTTCGGCTTTGAGGAAGCCCTCAACCCTGTGTATAAAGCACTTTTCGGAATTGACGGAAAGCTTGTTGAGGTTATGGAGCCGGAAACTATAAATATGATAATCTACGGCTCGGTTGCTCTGGGATTTATTGCGATAGCAATATCAATGCTTCTCAATATTGTATCGTCGTTCCGACGGCATGATATGGAAAGTGCATTGTTCGGTGCAAACGGCATATCGGGATTTGTATTTTATGTATCTCTTGTGTTCGGGCTTGTATGCACGATGTTCCTTAACATTCCGATAATGAATACGGTGTATATTGTGGGACTGATAGTGATACCGCTTGTTCTTATGTTCATGCGTGAGCCGCTCGGAAAGCTTTGCTCGGGCAGGAAAAAATGGCAGCCTGAAAGCTGGGGAGAATATTTCATGCAGAGCTTCTTTGAGCTTTTTGAAATGTGCCTGAGCTATGTTACAAACACAATGTCATTTTTGAGAGTAGGAGCTTATATACTTGTTCATGCGGGTATGATGCTGGTTGTATTCACGCTTGCCGAGATGGTCGGCGGAGTGGTCGGATATACGATAGTTGTCATTATAGGAAACGGAATAGTAATGGCACTCGAAGCTTTACTTGTTGCAATACAGGTATTAAGACTTGACTATTACGAAATATTCAGTCGTTTCTATATCGGTGAGGGACGAGAGTTCAACCCGATAACGGTTAAAAAAAGTGAGAAATAGGACGAGCGGAATATTGTGACCGCAGTCCTATAAAAAATAAATAAAGAAAGAGGAATTGATTATGTTGGAATATGTATTACTTGCAGTACCGGTAGTTTTTTTGGTTGCTTCTGTTTATTTTACCTACAAGGATGTACTTAAGGGTAAAAAAACACGTAAGTCCGCTGTTATAAGACAGATTGCTTCATTTGCGTTTGTCGGAACTCTTTGTCTTGTGACGTCAATGGTTGCAATGGCTGCTCCGAGCGAAGCTGCCGCTGCGGCTGCAAGCCCTGATCTGAACAAGGGTATCTCAATGATAGCTGCCGCACTTGCAACGGGTATTTCCGGTATCGGCGGCGGTATCGCAGTCGGCGGTGCTGCACCTGCTGCAATCGGTGCGACAAGCGAGGACCCGAAGGCTTTCGGTAAATCTCTTATCTTCGTTGCACTCGGTGAAGGTGTTGCTCTGTACGGACTTCTTGTTTCTATTCTTATCATCAGCAACGCTTGATTTTGAAAAGGGTGAGCTTATGAAATTCTATTTAATAAGCGACAATGTGGATACAATGATGGGTATGCACCTTGCGGGTATAGACGGAGTTGTAGTCCATGAGGATCATGAGGTCAGAGAGGCTCTGACAAAGGCGATGGATATGGAGGATGTTGCGGTTATACTTATGACGGAAAGGCTTGTACAGCTTTGTCCCGAGCTTGTGTATGACCTGAAGCTTAACCGCAAGCAGCCTCTTATAGTGGAGATACCGGACAGACACGGAAGCGGAAGAGCAAAGGATTCCATAACACGTTATGTCCGTGAAGCAATAGGAGTCAAGATTTAAGCCTTCGGAGGTGGAATTATGCCTGATACTGTAAGCAAAACAGATAATTTTTTAAAGGCAATAGAAAAATACGCTGAGGCTCAGCGTACCAAAATACAATCCGAAGCCGAGGATTTTAAGGAAAAGGAGCTTAACAAGGCTGAGGAGGAAGGTCTGAGAGAGGCCTATGTTCTTATACAAAAGGAAATGAGCGATATCAGGATGCGTGTGGCTGCCGAGTTTTCAAAGGCTGAAAATGCAAGCAGAAAAAAGAACTTTATCCGCCGCAGAGAGATTGAGCAGGAGGTATTTGATGAAGCCGAAAAAAAGCTTCTTGAATATGTAAAGACCGATAAGTATGTCGAATCGCTCGAAAAAAGTGCGGCTTTGATTTCCGAAAAGCTTGATGCCGATGATGTTGTGATAAAAATAAGCGGCAGGGATATGAAGCTTAAGGATAGTATACTTAAGGCATTTTCGGGTAAAAAGTGTGAAATACAGACATCCGAAGATATTGTTATCGGAGGAATGACAGGGCAAAGCCGCAGTCTCGGATTGCTTATTGATGAAACGCTTGATACAAGGCTTGAGGAACAGCATGAATGGTTCTGTGAAAACTCGGGTCTGAAGGTTACCGAATAAAAAGAAAAGATGGGATGAGTTTTAATGGAAACAAATGACGTTATTTATGGTATAAACGGTCCTGTTGTTACCGTGAGGAACACCAGAAGCTTTTCCATGATGGAAATGGTTTATGTAGGTGAAGCCCGTCTTGTCGGTGAAATCATCGGTATCAACGATAAGTTTACTACAGTTCAGGTTTATGAGGAAACAACCGGACTGAAACCCGGCGATCCGATATACGGAACAGGGGCACCAATGAATGTACTTTTGGGACCGGGAATAATTGATAATATTTTTGACGGTATAGAACGTCCGCTTAAGGCAATAGAGGAGCAAAGCGGTTCGTTTATTTCAAGAGGAGCATCGGTATCCTCTTTGGATCTTAACAGATATTGGAATGTGAAAATAAAGATAAAACCCGGCGACAGGGTAAAGGGCGGTATGATTTATGCGACCTGCCCCGAAACAGCGATAATAGAACACCGCTGTATTGTGCCTCCGACACTTGAGGGGGTTGTCGTCAGGACGGAACCGAACGGAAAATATCGTATCAAGGATACTGTTGCGGTTATAAAGGACGATAAGGGAGTTGAGCATGAGCTTACGCTTTGTCAGACATGGCCTATAAGACAGGCACGGCCTTGCCTTGAACGGCTACCGGCAACGATTCCGCTTATAACCGGGCAGAGGGTAATGGATACTATGTTCCCTATAGCAAAGGGCGGTACTGCTGCTATACCGGGAGGTTTCGGTACGGGTAAAACAATGAGTCAGCACCAGCTTGCCAAATGGTGTGATGCGGATATAATAGTATATGTCGGCTGCGGTGAACGTGGAAATGAGATGAGTCAGGTGCTTGACGAGTTTTCGGAGCTTATCGACCCGAAGTCGGGCAGACCTATGACAGACCGTACCGTACTTATAGCAAATACTTCAAATATGCCTGTTGCCGCTCGTGAGGCTTCAATTTATACGGGACTTACACTCGCAGAGTATTATCGTGATATGGGTTATCACGTCGCCATAATGGCTGATTCAACTTCACGTTGGGCGGAGGCACTCAGAGAAATTTCCGGACGACTTGAGGAAATGCCCGCCGAGGAGGGCTTCCCGGCGTATCTACCGTCAAGACTTTCGGAATTTTACGAAAGAGCAGGAAGAGTTACGACCCTGAGCGAAAAAGAAGGCTCGGTTACGATAATAGGAGCCGTATCCCCGCAGGGTTCGGATTTCTCTGAGCCTGTTACTCAGAACACAAAGCGTTTTACCCGCTGCTTCTGGGCACTTGATAAATCACTTGCCTATGCAAGACATTATCCGGCTATAAACTGGATGAACAGCTATAGTGAATATTTTACCGATCTTGACCCGTGGTTCAGGGAAAATCTCGGTGAGGATTTTATAAAATATCGTAATAAGATAACAACCCTTCTGCATGAGGAAAGCTCACTTATGGAGATAGTAAAGCTTATCGGTTCGGACGTACTTCCGGATGATCAGAAGCTGGTCATAGAAACCGCAAAGGCAATAAGAGTAGGATTTTTGCAGCAGAATGCATTCCATGCGGAGGATACTTTCGTACCGCTTGAAAAACAGAAGCTTATGATGAAGGCTATACTCCATCTCTATGAAAAATCAAAAAAGGTCATAGCTTCGGCTATTCCTATTTCAAATATAATATCTCTCGGACTTTTTGAAAAGCTTGCAAAGATGAAATATGATATTCCGAACAATAAGCCTGAGATGTTCGATGAGCTTATTGACGAAATAGATAAGTCTTTTGCCGGATTGTCGGCGGGCTGATGATTGAATACGGTTTATTTATACACTTAAGAAGGAAGTGAAATGAATGATTCTCGATTATGTCGGTGTTAAGGAAATCAACGGTTCCCTTATTGTGCTTGACGATGTAGAGGGTGCTTCATACGAGGAAATGGTTGATATTCGCCTTGATGACGGAAGTTTTCGTCACGGCAGAATAGTTCAGATAGAGGGTAAGCGTGTTGTTGTGCAGGTATTTGAGGGAACAAAATCCATTTCCCTTGACAATACGCGTACAAGGCTTAAATGCCGCCCGATGGAGCTTGCACTTTCGCCCGAAATTCTGGGAAGGGTTTTCAGCGGAGCGGGGGATCCGATAGATGGTTTTGGTTCTGTTTATCCCGAAAAAAGAGCAAATGTAAACGGAACGCCTATGAACCCTGTTTCAAGAATTTATCCGAGAAACTATATTAATACCGGTATTTCAACAATAGATACACTTATGACGCTTATAAGAGGACAGAAGCTTCCTATATTCTCCGGTTCGGGTATGAAACATAACGAGCTTGCCGTGCAGATAGTAAGACAGGCAAAAATATCGGATTCTGAGGCAAATGATTTCTGCATAGTGTTTGCCGCTATGGGTGTTAAGAATGATGTTGCCGATTATTTCCGCAGAAGCTTTGATGAAAGCGGAGTACTTTCAAGGGTTGTAATGTTCCTCAACCTTGCGAATGATCCTATAATAGAACGTATACTTACGCCGAAATGTGCCCTTACCGCTGCCGAATATCTTGCGTTTGAATGTAATAAGCACGTCCTTGTAATAATGACGGATATGACGTCATATGCCGAGGCATTGCGTGAATTTTCCTCTTCCAAGGGAGAGATTCCGGGAAGAAAGGGATTTCCGGGATATCTTTATTCCGACCTTGCATCACTTTATGAACGTGCGGGTATGGTTAAGGGAAGTACCGGATCTGTTACTCAGATTCCCATACTGACAATGCCGAATGATGATATTACGCACCCGGTTCCCGACCTTACGGGATATATAACTGAGGGACAGATAGTTCTTGACCGTGATCTTGAGGGACAGGGTTTCTATCCGCCGGTATCAGTACTTCCGTCACTTTCAAGACTTATGAAAGACGGTATAGGCGAGGGCTATACAAGAGCGGATCATCAGCCGCTTGCAAATCAGCTCTTTGCGGCATATGCGAGGGTGCAGGATGCACGTTCCCTCGCAAGCGTTATCGGTGAGGAAGAATTGTCACCGATAGATAAGAAATATATTGAGTTCGGTAAGCTTTTCGAGCAGCATTTTGTTAATCAGGGATTCAATGAAAACCGAACCGTGGAGCAAAGTATTGACCTTGGTTGGAAGCTGCTCTCGACATTGCCGAGGGCTGAGCTTGACCGTGTTGATGATGCTCTTCTTGATGAGCATTACATTGACGACCCGGAACAGATTACCTTTGACAGTATCGGAGGAGCGGCGGGCAGAACCAAGGAAGAGTAGAGCTTGTGGAGGTGAACAATAATGGCAGCAGTACCCACCAAGGGTAATCTGATGGCAAATAAAAAGTCGCTTACCCTTGCCAGAACAGGCTATGAGCTTCTTGATAAAAAAAGAAATATTCTTGTACGTGAAATGATGACGCTTATAGACAGGGCATCGGAGATACAGGATAAGATAGATGTAACCTACAGCAAGGCATATCTTGCATTGCAGAAAGCAAATATAGCAATGGGTTTTATTGATGATATTGCAAAATCCGTACCCGAGGAGGATACCCTTAAGCTGAGTTATCGAAGCGTAATGGGTGTCGAGATACCCATTGTGACAATAGATGAAACCGAGCCGGAGCTTTTTTACGGTCTGCAAATGACGAATCCTGCCATTGATGAGGCTTATGCGAGTTTTCGTGAGGTTAAATTGCTGACCGCCGAGCTTGCCGAGGTTGAAAACAGTGTCTACCGTCTTGCGGATGCTATCAAGAAAACTCAGAAAAGAGCGAACGCACTTAAGAATATTATGATACCGAGGTTTGAGGAAGCCGTTAAGTTCATTTCCGATGCACTTGAGGAGAAGGACAGAGAGGAATTTTCCAGACTTAAGGTTATCAAGGCTCAGAAGGCAAGAAAGAATGCCGGATAAATATGTAGAAACAGTTTGTTATATTATGCATTGATTGTGCTGTATAACAAACTGTTTTTTTCTGAAAATTAAAAGGATCTATAAAAATTGTTTTGTCAAAAGAATATTCTATTCTAAATTATGAACTGATAAAATGTATCAATAACGATAATTTACGGTGTGCAAATTTAGTGTCAGGCACATAAATTAACAATATGTTTGACAATTTTTTTATTATGATATATACTGTTTTTATAAGAAAATTGACTGTATAAAAACTGCGAAAGTGAGAACAGATTATGAGAATTGCAATATGTGATGACGAAAAAGATTTTATTAATGAAGTTGCCGATATTATTGACAGGTTTTATAACAGTTTGGATTTAGTGACTTATGAATTTTTAAACGGTTCAGAACTATTGAAAAGCTTTAGACAGACAGGGTTTGATATTGTATTTCTTGATATAGAAATGCCGGGTTTTGACGGAATCTCAACTGCAAGAAAATTGAGGGAACTCAGTGAAAACGTGTATATAGTTTTTTTGACCGGACATATAGAATATGCACTCAAAGGTTATGAGGTAAATGCCCTCAGATATCTCACAAAGCCGGCATCAGTCAGCGATATCCGTGAAGTTATAGATCATGTTATCAAAAAAATGTCTAATGAAAAATACCTATGGATAAAAAACAATGATGGAGAGTATCGTATAAAGTATTCGGATATAATTTATATTGAGTCGCAAAATCAGAATGTCATCGTTTATACCGTTTCGGGAAATTATCAGATGCGGGCCAAGCTTAACGATCTTGAAAACCAGCTTAAAGCAGACGGTTTTTTCCGTGTTCACAGAAGTTATATGGTATCTCTTTTAAAGGTCATAGGGATAAAGGACAGAAATGTAAAGGTATTGGGAGGTACATTTATTCCTATCAGCAGATCTAAGGAAACGGAATTCAGATTGGCACTGATGGCATTTGTCAATAGGGAGGCACTATGATTAATTTAATAATGAGTTATATATACACATATCCTGCTTATTTGACGACTGTTATATTTATGCAAAGCTTTGTTAATCAGGAGATAAGCCTTACAAAAAGATGTGTTTTGTCGGGTCTGTTGGCAGAGGTGATTGTCGGAGTTTTTGTTATAGCGGGTGTTGTATATTCCCAAGTAGAGCTTTTATTTTTTTTAACTATGGGATTACTTTTTGGTTTTTTCCCGTTAATTATTATCAAGGTATATAATATACCGAAAGAGAAAATGAAGAAAATATACGGTAATTTTTGTTTGTGTGCGTTAGTTGTAATTGGTGCTGCCGGAAATGTTTTATCTCCGATAGATAATTTTTTGAAGTTTTTCGGGGTTTATGATGATCTTTCGTCAAATTTGTTGTTGATAGTAATTACCGGTATTTGGGGCTTTTATATTTATGAGAATTTTACAAAGCACTGTATTTTTATTAAATTCAGTAAATTTGATATTTTTTTGTATGTTCTATATACGGTTTTATTAGTAGAGCTGTCTGAAAGCACCGAAAATGCGGATATGGCCGCTGTATTTTCTTCAAAGGAATATTATGTAACGTATATTTTACAAAATCTGGTAACATTAGCATTTTCTGTATTTATGCCGATCCTGCTGTGTACTAATTTGAAAAGCAATTATTACAATGAATTGCGGATACGTAATGAGAGGTTTCTTGAGGCGGAGCTTGTGGCGGCAAATATATACCGTGAGGCACAGGAAGACACACGTGCATTCAGGCATGATATAAGAAATAATCTTAGTATTATTTCAGAATTGATGAATAAAGGGAAATATGCGGAGGCGGAAGAATATATAAATGAGCTTTGCGGTAAAATAACATCATTATCCCCAAGGATAGTGACGGGGGATGAGATGTTGGATTCTATTATCACGTCAAAGCTTTCGGAAATTGACGGAACCGGTGTAAAACTGACAATAAGCGGTGTTATCGACGGGGGACTTGAATGGAAAGCGATAGATATATGTGCTGTATTTGCAAATCTGCTTGGCAATGCACTTGAGGCTTGTAAAAAAATACCTGAGATCGATAAACGGTATATCAATATTCAATTCAGGCAAACAGATTTACAGAGAATAATTAATATAAGCAACAGTATAGAAAATGAGGTTAATTGTGCGGAACTGAATGAGGTAGAAAAATATACGTCTAAGGAGGATAAGAACAATCATGGATACGGACTGAAAAATATACGTTCCGCTCTTGATAAATACGGTGCTGTCATGCAGATAAGCAGTAACAGCACAGAATATATTACATCCATTATGATAATGAAGCAGTCGATGCGGTGATGTTAAATTGAATAATTAAAAACGGTTATCTGACAGGCTGAAAAGCTTACAGATAACCGTTTTTTTGCAATTCACGACATCAGAAATACATTTCACGACATTTTTTACATTTTTTTGAAAAAATGTATTATTATTATTCAAGTCCGAATTGGATGATGTTTGATTTGGGAGGTGGTTATATATGTCTATCCTATACTGTAAGAGATGCGGAAATCAGATGAGCAGTCGTGCAGGTTTCTGTGTTTCATGCGGTATGCCGATAACCGAGGATTACGAATCTGATATTTCAAAAGACGATGTAACCCCCAAAAAAACAGAAAGCAATAAGCCGAGAATCAGCAAAATTAATGTACCCGAAAAATGGAGGAGTTTATTATGGCATTAATTCAATGTATTGAATGTGGAAAAGAAATAAGCAGCACGGCAGAACATTGCCCGTATTGCGGAATACCGCTTAAGGTGATGATCAGTTCATATATGCCCCAACCGGAGCATAAAACTGTTCCGAATAAGCAGGGCAGTACTCAATCGCAGCCGGAAGAATCGGTACAGCAATATCAGACACAACCGGGACAGTTTGTACAACAGTATCAGCAGACACAGCCGAGTCCGCAGCCGGGACAGCAGTATCAGTATACACAGCAGAGTTCTCAACAGAAGCCGGAAAAAAAGCCTATATCGTTTACCAAGCCATTGATTGTTTTTGCAATATGTATGGTACTTGATCTTATATTTAAATATGTAGGAGCTTCTGTAGGCGGTATCGTGAGTGCAAATATTATTGGTTTCTCGGACTTAATCATTGTGTTGATTGGTGACGGAGCCTTTATTTTGCTTATTGTGCGGTTAGTTCAATGGGTTTATCGAAAATTAAAAAAATAGGGAGGAATTTATTATGGCATTAATATATTGCAGAAGATGCGGAAAACAAATCAGCGACAAGGCACTGTCATGCCCGAATTGCGGGGCAGCAGTGAGTGTGGCACAGCAATCGGAACCGATAATATACGGTTCACAGATTCAGAAGCCTAAGAAGCATACCGGGGTTATAGTTGGTGTGATTGTGGTATTGCTTGTTGTTGCTTGCATTATTACAGCTATCCTTATACCTGCAAAGGTTGCTTCCAATGAACATACTGCGAACACATACAGCAGTAATACATACACAAGCAGCTCTACAGGAGGTTATTCATACAGTTATGATAATGATGATGACAACGATTATTCATACAGTTATGGCAATGATGATGACAACGACTATTCATACAGTTATGATAATACTTATGACAATGACTATAGTAATGTTGCCACTACATATGATGTAAGCTTGACGGCAACCGCAGAACCAAGTAAGCTTGGATATAATCCGTTTGGATTTTATAATGTTGATGTTTATGTTGACGGTACTTATGTCGGGACTATTCCTAATATAGGAGAATGTCTTACAGATGAATCAATTGGAGCAGCTTTGGGAGATGATGAAGCGGATGAAGCGTTAAATGAAAAGAGTACAACAATCAATATGAAACTATCGGCAGGAAAACATGATCTGAAATTTATTTCATCCGATAATGAAGATGTATGTGCAGAGGGATACTATATAGATGTAGACAGATCTTGTACGTTAAGATATCGACTTATATGCAGAATGGATGAGATAGAGGTAAGAAAATAGCCTTATGAAAACATGAGGTAGAATTTGTTGCCAAAACAGAAGCAAGAATCGGATATTCCGATGAAATATATGTAACCGGAAATAACGATAGCTATACATATAATCTTAAATGTACTTATGGCAAGATTAAATTAGCTTGAGTTTAATGGAGAGGAAGTTTATAGGAATGATATATTGTAGTGAGTGTGGGAAACAGATTGATCAAAATCAAAGCAGTTGTCCTAACTGCGGTGCATTGCTGAATCATCATATATTTAAGCAATTTCCGAATGCAGTACAAAGCACAGATATAGTTGAAAACGGAAGTATAGCAATATGTGCGATGATATTTTCTTTCCTTTTTCCGCCCATGGGAATTGTGTTGGGAATATTGGGTCTGAAGAAACAACGAAGCAAAACCAACATTAATTTATGCAAGACGGCGATAGTTATATCAGTTATTCTTGCTATCGTATATGTAATAATATTGGTTAATTTGATCCCTGTTCTGGCGGATATAGCCGATACTATAGAGAAAGGCAACAGGATAAAAAATTATTTAAATTCCCTTTTTTGAATATATTTTTATTGTTGAGAAATAGGTAACATATTGCCATATCTGCTCTTTATATCGGATATATAAATGGATCCGATTATACGGTGTAAAGTTTTTACAAAGGAGAAACAAAATGAAAAGTGCAAATAAGAAATCGGTAAAAACATTTATTTTGATAGCTCTTGCGGCTGTTACGGGAACGTCTGCTTTTACTGCTTGCTCAAACAGCGGTTCTATTCAGTCAACGGTTTTACAGCCGGAAAGCAGTATGTCACAGCCGGACTACAGCACTATTGCGGAGGAAAGTGCAGAAAGCAGTGAGGAGAGTTTTGAAAGCTCAGAGAGTGTTGAAAGTGTCGCAAGCGTGGAGAGTACTGAAAGCACAGAGAGTGTTGCAAGTTTGGAGAGTACTGAAAGTGTTGAAAGCGTTGAAAGCGTGGAGAGTACTGAAAGTACAGAGAGTGTTGAAAGTATTGATAACATTGAGGGATCGTATGCACCCGAAAGTGACTTTGAATATATTTCCGACAGGGATGGTGTGATAATAAAAAAATACAACGGCTCTGAAACACAAGTATCAATACCTAAGACAATCGAGGGAAAAACTGTAACAAGAATAGAAGCCGGTGCATTTTATGATTGTGACAAAATTACAGATATAATTATTCCTGACAGTGTTACAAGTATCGGAGAGTCAATTAACGGTTTAAGCTTCGGCACTCCTTTTCATGGGGTATTTGAACAGTGTGAAAGTTTGAAGAATGTCAGTATTCCCGATAGTGTTACAAATATAGGAAGAAGAGCTTTTAGTGGCTGTAAATCTCTTGAAACTATAACTTTTCCTGACAGTGTAAAAAACATTGAATGGGTGAATGAAGATAATAGTTTTCATTCTTTTAGCAGTGATGGTTTATTTTATGGCTGTAATGTACTTACAAGTGTGACTTTGCCGAAAGGTATAACAAGTATAGGAGATGATGCATTTCGTGATTGCAGCTATCTTAAAAACATAACAATTCCTGAAAATGTTGCGGATATTGGCAGCTGTGCATTTTACGGTTGTATTTCCCTTACGGACTTAACCATTCCGGACAGTGTTAAGAGTATTGGAAAATCAGCGTTTTCCAAATCCGGAATTACGGAATTAACCATACCGAAAAATGTTACAACTTTTGAAAGCTCTATTTGCAGTGATTGCAGTAATTTGACAAATGTAAATATTATGTGTGACTTCAATGAAGCCTGTAAGAGTATGTTTAATGATTGTGACAAACTGACAACTGTAAATTTTTTGAATAATATCAGTTTTATTCCTGAATATATGTTTTCGGGATGTGAGTCACTTAAAGAAATAACTATTCCCGATAGTGTAAGGTATATTGAGCCTAATGCGTTCAGGAACTGTACTAATCTTGAAAGTATAACTATTCCCGATGGTGTAAAGTATATTGAGTATCTTGCGTTTAGCAACTGTACTAATCTTAAAAGTGTAACTATTCCCGAAAGCATTGTTGAAAAAACCAAAGACCGTAACGGTCGCGAGGTTTACGGTATAGGCGAAAATACTTTTCAAAATTGCACAAATCTTGTTGAGATGTGCGGTAAAAGTGGATCATATGCGGAACAATATGCAAAAGAACACAATATAAAGTTTGTAAAGAAATAATATTATTCTGTTGCTTTAGAGATATACGAAAATAATGTTGATGTTTATGTTGACGATAAGTTTGTAGGAACTATTGCCGATACATAGGAATATCTTACGGATGATTCATTGGCGACAGTTTTTGGGGGGTGATGACAAATTAAATAAAAGAGTATAATGATGTCTGTAAAACTGTCAGCTGCGGCGGTTTTTTGGGGGGTGATGATACACTAAATGAAAAGAGTATGATAATGTCTATAAAACTGTCAGCCGTAAAACATAATCTTAAATTTGCTGTATACGGTGACGAAAAATATATGTCAAATTGATACATAAATAAATTATACGAGGAGAAAGTAAAATGAAAAATGTAAATAAGAAATCGGCAAAAACACTTATATTGATAGCTCTTGCGGCAGTTATGGGAACGTCTGCTTTTACAGCCTGCTCAAACAGCGGTTCTGTTCAGTCAACGATTTCACAGCTTGAAAGCAGTATGTCACAGCCGGACAACAGCACTGTTACAGAGGAAAGTGCGGTTAGCAGTGAGGAGAGCCTTGGAAGTTCAGAGAGTGTTGAAAGCAGTGAGGAAATTGTGGAGAGCAGTGAAGAATCTAATATAACGGAAAGTCCCGCAAGTGATTTTGAATATCTTCCTACCAGTAAGGGCGTAGTAATAAAAAAGTACATTGGAAAAAGCAAACAAGTGTTAATACCAAAAACAATCGAGGAAAAACCTGTGATAAAAATAGCAGCGGGTGCATTTTATAATTGCGTTGATATTACAGATATAATTATTCCGGACAGTGTTACAAGTATCGGAGAAGAAATTAATACTTTAGACAATAATGTTCACGGAATTTTTCAATCGTGTGAAAATCTGAAAAGTATAACTATTCCGGATAGTGTTACAACCATAGGACCGGGAGCTTTTTGTTACTGTAAATCTCTTGAAAGTATAATTATTCCGGACAGTGTAAAAAATATAGATATGGGGTTAGTAGGCGGCTTGAATAATGTTTTCAGTGAACATATTGTATCAAGTTTGTTTTCAGGGTGTGAGAAACTTAAAAGTGTGACTTTGCCGAAAGGTATTAAAGAAATAGGAGGTTTTGCATTTTACGGTTGTAGTTCCCTTAACAACATAACAATTCCTGATAGTGTCACAAGTATTGGAGTTGATGCATTTTATGGATGTTCCTCGCTTACAAACATAACCATTCCTGATAGTGTTACGGGAATTGGAAGTAGTGCATTTGAGGGGAGCGGACTTGAGGAAGTAACTATTCCGAAAAGTGCAAAGAGTATTGAAGGATCAGTATTTAAAGATTGTACGAATCTGACAACCGTTAATTTGCCGAAAAGCATAAGTTCTATTCCTAATGGTATGTTTTCAGGTTGTACGGGACTTAGGGAAGTAACTATTCCGAATGGTGTAAAGTGTATTGAAAAATCAGCATTCAAAGATTGCACGAATCTTGCAAGTGTAACTATTCCCGAAAGCGTTGTTGAAAAAACCAAAGACCGTAGCGGTTTGAAGGTTTACGGTATAGGTGAAAATACCTTTCAAGGTTGTACAAGTCTTATTGAGATATGCGGTAAAAGTGGCTCATATGCGGAACAATATGCAAAAAAACAAAATATAGAATTTGTAGAGAAATAAAAAATTGACCTCTTGTTTTAATAATATTTGAAAATGCCAATTTTTCTTAATATGACTGTCGGATGCAGCCTGACCCGTTTGACTTGTTTTCAGGTCAAACGGGTAACTTTTAAGCAGCAGTATATTTTTCCATTTAAGTTCACCCGTTTTATGGATTCTTGACGTAAAAGAACAGGCTGCCATGTGTAATGCTGCTTGCTCCGTCATTGTATTTTTAAGTGTGAGCGTAAGCCGGAAAACACATATCCATACGATTTCCGGTTATAATAAATGTATAAGCGTTTGAATTTATTATTACATTCCGTAAATCTTTTCCAATCCGTACGTTGACAGATAATTTGCGAAATATATTATCTCCGCATTTTAAATTTATATGTAAGCTCGATTTTCCCAATGTATACGGTAAGTTTCAAATATATACTGCATACACTTCCCTGTCTGAACCTTTTATTAAACAATTTTCTCCTTTTTTCGTTAAAATAAATAGAAATTCAACAAATATCTTTAAAATTTACATTTTATTCATAATTGATTAATACTATTTTAATTTATTTTCCATTAAATTTAAATCTTATTTGGAAAAACATTATAAATTTTATACAAAAAAATTTACACCTTTGAAATAGTCAACAATTTTAAACATATTATTTTGTATAAAAAACAGAGGTGAATAACTGATTTGTATAACTTTCAACAATTATTTTTTTGCAATATGGCTATTGTCATTTTTTTGTCAATAATCTATAATGCATATTGAACAATTTTATTAGTGAGGTGTATTCCATGAGATTGCGTAAACAGGCACTTGGAAACAGAAATCTTATTGGTACAAGAGTTGAGGAAGTTCGTAAGAAAAAAGGAATGAAGCAGAAAGAACTTCTTGCTCAGCTTCAGGTCAGGGGGGTTGATATGAATGCCTCGGGTCTTTCAAAGCTTGAGGGTCAGATAAGGTATGTAACGGATATTGAACTTGTTGCACTTGCTGATATACTTGAAGTACCCGTCGACAAGCTTCTCGGACGTGAGAAATAGTGGTATGATTCCGTATTTTCCTTGCCGGAAACAGATTGCAGAATGTAGTTTACAAAGCATCAAAATTATGTTATTATATTCTTATAAATAATGCACGGAGGTAAAATATGGAAAATTATAAGAAAGAATTTATTGAATTTATGGTTGATTGTCAGGTTCTTAAATTCGGTGATTTTATTACAAAAAGCGGAAGAAAAACTCCTTTCTTTGTCAATACGGGCTTTTATCGCACAGGTGAACAGCTCAGGCGACTTGGCGGATATTATGCTGAGGCAATAAAAGGAAAGTTCGGTCTTGATTTTGATGTTCTTTTCGGACCTGCATATAAGGGAATACCGCTCTCGGTTGCGGCATCTATGGCTATAAGTGAAAAATATGGTGCTGATATACGATATTGCTCTAACCGCAAGGAGGTAAAGGATCACGGAGATAAGGGTATTCTCCTCGGAAGTCCGATAAATGACGGAGATAAAGTGGTTATTATAGAGGATGTTACCACGGCGGGTACATCCATTGAGGAAACACTTCCGATAATAAGAGCTCAAGGAGATGTTGAAACAATAGGTCTTGTTGTTTCCGTTGACAGAATGGAGAGAGGACAGGGCGAAAAGAGTGCACTTAAGGAAATTGAAGAAAAATACGGACTTAAAACAACAGCCATTGTTACAATGGCGGAAGTAATTGAACATCTTTACAACAAAGAATATAAGGGTAAGGTCATTATTGATGACAAGCTCAGGGAATCTATTGATGCATATTACAAACAGTACGGTGCAAAAAATTAATACATAATTTACCGAAGTGCCATCGTTATAAAATGAACGGTGGCACTGTCATTATAATATGATAATACAAAAATTTGCTTATTTTTCGTTGTTTCAGTCAGGAATATATCATTGGCAAATTCAATTCATAAATGTGCTATATATAAATTCACGTGTGCGGCTGTGGGAAAAATCTTACAGCCGTATATATTCATGGGTGCATAAATGTATTGTAATTGAGAGCAAAAATTATTATAATATAGATAACGAAACGGAGGAGTGGAGAGTATGGGAATTTATCTTAATCCTGCGAATGACGGTTTCAAAAGAACTCTGAACACGGATATATATATTGATAAAACATTGCTGATAAAATATACAAATGACTGTTTGTATACAAGACAATGTAATATTTGTGTAAGCCGACCGAGAAGATTCGGAAAATCCGTGAACCTCGAAATGCTGTCAGCGTACTACAGCAGAGGCTGTGATTCAAGGAAAATGTTTGAAGGACTGAAAATTTCTAAAGTACCCGAATGGGATAAGCACATGAATAAATATAATGTTATTCATATAAATATGCAGAGGTTTTTGAGCAACAGTAAATCCATGGATGATATGCTTGAGTTGCTTAGAAAAACTATAATGAGAGATTTCAGAAAAGAATATAAAAAGTATCTTGATGAAATTGATTTTGAACATGGTTTGTCTTTTTGTATGTCGGATATATACGGTATGGAGGAAATACCGTTTGTAATACTGATAGATGAGTGGGATTGTATATTTCGAGAGCACAAGGATAATAAGGAAGCACAGAAAAAATATCTTGATTTTATAAGGGACTGGCTGAAGGATCAGAACTATGTTGCTCTCGCTTATATGACAGGAATTCTTCCAATCAAGAAATATGGTACACATTCGGCTTTGAATATGTTTGATGAATATTCTATGACAAATTCCGGCAGGCTTTCGGAATATACCGGATTTACTGAAACGGAGGTAGAAACACTTTGCCAAAAGTATAATAAAAATATCGAAGAGATGAGATACTGGTATAACGGATACCGGATTAATGATGAAGTACATTTATATTGCCCGAGGTCGGTCGTTATGGCAATAGAGATGGGGAAATACGATAATTACTGGACGCGGACGGAAACTTATGAATCGCTGTCAAAATATATATCCATGAATTTTGCCGGACTTTACGATGCGGCGGAGCGGCTTCTTTCAGGAGAAAAGGTGAAAATCGACATAAACACCTTTCAGAATGATATGACATCCCTTGCGGGCAGGGATGATGTGTTGACCTTGCTTGTGCATTTAGGCTATCTCGGATATCTGCAGGACAGTGAGGAGGTTTATATACCGAATAAAGAGGTAGCAAATGAGTATGTAACGAGCATGAAAGCGGAGGGAAAATGGGGTAATGCCATAAGGGCACTCGAGCAATCAAGGGAACTTCTTGTACTTACGCTTTCGGGTAAAGCCGAAGAGGTTGCAGAAAGGATAGAACGTGTTCATCAGGAGGGCTGTGATCCGCTGCATTATAATAATGAACAGGCTCTGAGGTACACTGTGCTTATCGCATATTATTATGCAAGGGAAAAGTATAATATAATTCAGGAAATGCCTGCCGGAAAGGGATATGCCGATGTTATTTTTGTACCGAATTTCCGTAATGCGGACGGAGTACCAATTATAGTTGAATTGAAATATAATAAGTCCGCCATGTCGGCAGTTGAACAGATTAAAAACCGGAATTATCCTGATGCTTTGAGGGATTATAATAAAATTCTGCTTGTAGGGATAAATTATGATAAGGACAGCAAGGATAAAAAGCATGAATGTATAATTGAAGAATATATAAAATAAATGTACGTGTACGGCTGTGAGAAAAATCTTACAGCCGTACATATGCACGAGTGCATAAATGTATTGTAATTGAGAGCAAAAATTATTATAATATAGATAACGGAACGGGGGAGTGGAGAGTATGGGAATTTATCTTAATCCTGCAAATGACGGTTTTCGGGAACTTTTGAATACGGAGATATTTGTTGACAAAAGTGCAATGTTATTTTTTACAAACAGTAATGTGAGGACAAAGAATAAATACTTATGTGTAAGTCGACCGAGAAGATTCGGAAAGTCCGTGAACCTCGAAATGCTGTCGGCGTACTACAGCAGAGGCTGTGATTCAAGGAAAATGTTTGAAGGACTGAAAATTTCTAAAGTACCCGAATGGGATAAGCACATGAATAAATATAATGTTATTCATATAAATATGCAGAGGTTTTTGAGCAACAGTAAATCCATGGATGATATGCTTGAGTTGCTTAGAAAAACTATAATGAGAGATTTCAGAAAAGAATATAAAAAGTATCTTGATGAAATTGATTTTGAACATGGTTTGTCTTTTTGTATGTCGGATATATACGGTATGGAGGAAATACCGTTTGTAATACTGATAGATGAGTGGGATTGTATATTTCGAGAGCACAAGGATAATAAGGAAGCACAGAAAAAATATCTTGATTTTATAAGGGACTGGCTGAAGGATCAGAACTATGTTGCTCTCGCTTATATGACGGGGATTCTTCCAATCAAGAAATATGGTACACATTCGGCCTTGAATATGTTTGATGAGTACTCAATGATAGAATCGGCTGAGATGTCGGAATATACTGGTTTTACCGAAAAAGAGGTAACAGAGCTTTGTAGGAAGTATAATAAAAACATTAAGGAAATGCGTTATTGGTACGACGGTTATAAGATTGAAAGTGATGTACATTTATACTGCCCACGCTCTGTGATATCATCAATTAAAAAAAATAAATATACAAATTATTGGTCGAGAACGGAAACATATGAAGCATTGTCAAAGTATATTTCCATGAATTTTGATGGTTTGTATGATGCAGTGGAGCAGCTGCTTGCGGGTGTGAAGATAAAAATAGATACCAATACGTTTCAGAATGATATGACGTCATTAAAATCAAAGGATGACGTATTTACGTTGCTTGTGCATTTAGGCTATCTCGGATATCTGCAGGACAGTGAGGAGGTTTATATACCGAATAAAGAGGTAGCAAATGAGTATGTAACGAGCATGAAAGCGGAGGGAAAATGGGGTAATGCCATAAGGGCACTCGAGCAATCAAGGGAACTTCTTGTACTTACGCTTTCGGGTAAAGCCGAAGAGGTTGCAGAAAGGATAGAACGTGTTCATCAGGAGGGCTGTGATCCGCTGCATTATAATAATGAACAGGCTCTGAGGTACACTGTGCTTATCGCATATTATTATGCAAGGGAAAAGTATAATATAATTCAGGAAATGCCTGCCGGAAAGGGATATGCCGATGTTATTTTTGTACCGAATTTCCGTAATGCGGACGGAGTACCAATTATAGTTGAATTGAAATATAATAAGTCCGCCATGTCGGCAGTTGAACAGATTAAAAACCGGAATTATCCTGATGCTTTGAGGGATTATAATAAAATTCTGCTTGTAGGGATAAATTATGATAAGGACAGCAAGGATAAAAAACATGAATGTATAATTGAAGAATATATAAAATAAATTCACGTGTGCGGCTGTGGGAAAAATCTTACAGCCGTATATATTCATGGGTGCATAAATGTATTGTAATTGAGAGCAAAAATTATTATTATTTTTCGGAGTAAACGCAACAGAGTCACAAAAACCTGTTCAATAAGTATGACGAATAATAAGTTACATTAAATTTGAGAGATTGCAGATAAGACTGAGAAGAATCGCTCAACGATTGAGCGAAAAATTTGCAATCATCTAACATTGGTAGACAACGGAAAAATGAACAGACCCCCGACAAAGTCCGGTAAACTCTGTCGGGGGTTGTTTTATGCAGCTATGTCCCCTTAACCTTGCCTTGAGTGTAGCACAAAAGGTTGGGAAAATCAAGTGAAAATAAGAAAAAAGTGTTCGTAAAGTCATTAAAAAACGGCATTTTTCGATGTCCGTAAAAGTATACCTTTACGAACAGGAGAGGGGCGAAAGCCTAAAAAGACCATCTGGTTGACCGGCGATTATCGAACCTTTGCGAGGGATAAAATAGTATTGAGTGCTTTAGAGGCAATTTTTTGCCAGAAATGACTTTTCGCAGAGGGTGTGAACAGACACCCTCTGCGAAATAAAATCAGTCCGAGTGACAGGAGTCGAACCTGCGGCCTCTTGAACCCCATTTATTTTTTGAAGAACCGATTATTGATGTATTCATCAAAATTTTCAATTGACACCACATATTTTTCTTCATTAAGATGTGTGTATATTTTTAGTGTTACTGCTACATCTGAATGTCCGAGCAGTTTTGAAGCTGAAAGCACATCCACTCCGGAAGTATAGAGGAGAGTTGCATAAGTATGGCGTAACATATGAGGTGTTATTTTTTCCACCCTTATTTTTATTCCTTGCGGAGAATATAAACTATGTTTTGCCTGATTTACAGTGGCAAACGCATGGGATAATTGATTGTTGTAGGATTCCCATAGACGACTCCACGATGAAGGTGTATGTATATCTTCATTAGATTTACAGCATACGAACCTTGAACTGGATGTGTTCATATAGTAGCGAATTTCCTGAATTAGCCATTTAGGTATAGGTACATTTCTATTTCGCCCACTTTTAGTTCCAGTCTTCACTCTATAAATATTTGATGCTACTTTTTGAACAGATTTATTGACTGTGATTATGCTACGATCGAAATCAATATCTGACCATGTTAAGGGAATTAATTCCCCTGCACGAAGTCCACAAAAGCACATTATAAGAGCTGCTAATCTTGCTCTGTGTTGAAGTTGTATTATCCAGTTTATTTCATCATAGGATAAAGCTCTTCTTGTTGATTTTGGAGCATTTTTTGGTATTTTTACCCTCTTTGCCGGATTTTTATCGTAATCAGTATTATCACTGACAAAGTCGAATATATTAGAAGCCACACATTTTATATCTTTGAGTAACTGTTTTGATGATGGTTTATTTGTTTTAGGGTTTCTTATTGCAAGCTGTTCAATAAACCCATTTATATCCATAGGTCTGATTTTGTTAATGGGGGTATCATTAAAGTAATTTACAAGGTACTTGAGCTGACAGCGGATTGCTACCTTGTAACCTTCTGAAATACCAATAGATTTGTGTTGAAACCACTTATCAGCCCAAATACTAAAAGAGGTATTTTCGTCATAAATTTCCATAAAATTCAATCTCCTTTTCCTGAAAGCCTTTCCAAGATAATGTGGATTGGCTTTTTTATTTGCAGATTGTATTCTACAAAAAAAGATATAAATTGTCAATAATTATAAATTATTTTCTATTTTTTTAATATTTTTATTGAACATGGACAATAAATAATATTAAGACATAATAACAAAGGAAGTGACATAATTGATAAAAGTAGTAAAAATTCCCTTAATTTATGC
>X301_European_Hare__coassemble_854_pt1 | contig 74184 bp, 64 predicted proteins | sample X301_European_Hare__metabat2_low_PE_012 | metagenome-assembled genome bin X301_European_Hare
AAGGTAATTTCTACTGTCTTCCTACTGTGGAATTTACTTTGAGAATTTACGTTTTTTATCCGTATAAATACAATTTCTTTTCAAAATATCCGACATCATGTAAATTATATACTAATTGTATATTATATTAGATTATTTCAATTTGTATATATTTTAGTATTTACACCAAAAAACATAACGGTCTTGATTTTTTCCCTAATAAATTGTATAATTCTTATTATGTAGAAACAGGAGTGTGATTTTTATGATTCTTGCTATAATGTCCGCTGTTGCCTGCCTTGCCGCAACAACCATAATGTTCAGTCCCAGGATGAGAAGCTTTGCATTTTATCGTCCGGTTGCATTATTTTTTCTTTTCGAGGGTATATGGATACTGACCGATTATGCTTTTGACCAGATGATACCCGATAATGTCTTTATGGATATAATTCATTACTGCGGACTTATCGCCATAGCACTGTATTTCATCCTCAGCATAATGTTAAACCCCGACCGCAGTAAAAAAAGAAAATAATCCCTATATACTTAAGGAGCTGATTTTATGGGTTATGTTTATGCCGCTTTATGGTTTATTGTGGGAATAATACTTTTTGTGCGTTTCAGGAGGGAAGGTAAAATTATAATACCAATCAGCATATATTTTCTTTTCCTCGGCGGTTGGTGGCTTGCAAATGAATTTGTCGAAGCCGACCTGCTGCACGGAACATATGCATGGATACTCAGGGGTATATCTGCCGCGGTTATTGCCGTCTGCGGTATATATTATTTCAAAAAACGGAAAAACAAATCCGATTAAATACACTAAACGATTCGATAATGAAATTTCAGGCAAAGCATCTGATACGGTACCGTACAGTTTCAGTAAAAGGAACAAAATGAAATATCGTAAATTTGCCCTGATCTTATCTGTGAACCGACAGTCTTTCTCCGGTTCTATGATACCGATATACAATTCGTCAAAGCGACAGTATTTCAAACCAATATCCGAACAAATATTGACATTTTCGGTTTTAAGTTCATCCTCATTTTGTGCTGCATAAAATACATTGAAAAAATACGGATCGACTCTTTTGTACAAATCATGCCGGGGCGAAGCCTTTATTTTTCTATTCTTTGCCGCCAATTTCATTGCTTCATACAAAACATCACTCGCTATACGTATATTTCCTTTAGTATTTTATATATCAAACTCTGACGCAACAAAAATGCTATGAAAAAACAACCGCCCTATTGGGCGGCTGCTTTATAATGTCGGCATCTTCCTATCTTCCCGGGACGTCACCATCCAAGTATTTTCGGCACCATTGAGCTTAACTTCCGTGTTCGGCATGGGAACGGGTGGACCCTCAACGTCATCAACACCGACTTTTCTTATTTTTTATCGCCTCACCTGACGACTTTGTTATTATAACACCTCTGTAAAAAAAAAGCAAGTGTTTTTTTAAAAAAATTTAAGGTTTTTATATACATTTTGTATTATTTTTTGTATGATAAACTTTTTGTATATTTTTATATTCCTAAATAGATATAAACAATCATATTCGTAATAAAAAGGGGACAAGACCCAAACAAGAATGCCGGCAGTTCATCAGAAAATTCATCCCAAAGGAGCGGATATCAGCAAATTCCATTCAGAGAGACTTAAACAAATTTATCATCGAATCAGCAATCATCCTCACCGTGTTTTGGGTGGATTATCTTCCAATGAGCTTATTAAATTAAATTTCGCTTAATTTCACGGACATTTTATATTGCAATTTTTTTAGAAAAAATTATAAAGGCGTATTGACTTTTCTGATTTAAGGGAGTATAATGAATTCCATACTAAAGTGGCTGGAAATGGGGTGTAAACATGTCAGATATCGATGAAGAATACTCAGAAGAAGAAACTATGGATTTATTAGAAGAGCTATTAGGAGTATATGATGATACTTATTCCTTAGACGACTTTTTTGATAGCTACGATCCGTAAGTGAAATTTTTTCGTCGGGGGTGAAAATCCCCCCTAAAACATTATAATGCGAAAGGAAACACATCACGGAAATGATCACATTCTACCCGGGAGAAGAATTAAAAAAGATGATGATAGAGGAGGCAAAAAAGGAGGGGGTGAGCATAAGCCGCCTTTGTGTAAAAATTTTAAATCAGCACTTTGGCATTAAGACAAATGATGCGAACACGTTAAGTAAAGAAGCATTATCTGAGATAATTGAGAATGTTTTTTGCGAAGTGGAAATTTTTGCAAATTCAAGCCCGGCAGGAACGACATTTGACTTGTTTTCGGCATCTGAAACATTTAAGAACATTGCACAATTTGTGGGAAAGAATGGAAGACCCTTCCCCATCAGGGCAACCATCGGTAAAATATTTGCCTCACGCTTAAAAACATATTATAAAAACATAGCAATAGTTCGAACGAAAACCGGAGCAGCTGCAAAAAGTGTGAATGGAGCGACTTTGTATAAGGTTTTATAAATAAAGGAGGATTTTAATGAATAAAAATTATTTTGAAATAGTGAATCAAAATTACTGGAATGAGGATTTTAAACTAAAGAATAGGGTTGATCCTGATATGTATTGTGAAGAATTAATAAAAGATCTGGTCGGAAATTTTATTCTCGCCAAAAGTTTGCCTTCAGGGAAACTTTTTACTAATAAGGAGCAAATCGCTCAAACAAATGATACGTCTCATAGTTTGTATGCGGAAGTGCAGGTGTTTGAAAACAAGAAGCGGTTCGCCACATTCAGGGTAACTCCCGACTATATTGGAGCTTCGATATACTGGGCAATGAAGGCAGGAGTCGCAGACGAAGAAATAAAGAACCACTTAAAAACGTCAAGGTTGTTAGCAGGTCATCTACTATTTCCAAAATGGATTGCTACCCCCTCCCCCTACAAAGTAATCAGATGGTCGGATGACCCAAAGGGGACAATTAACACTGCGAGGGGTGGTGTGAAGGGGTACTATGACAGGATTGACTACACTTTATTCGCTTTAAAAAATTGGTATGAGGAAAAGCAAAGCAAACTATTTGATATGATCGAAAAATATGAAAAATGGTTTAATTTGTTTGAAAATTTTTCAAATTATATTGAGTTTTTTAAGCTAAAAAGTCTCTTGAAAGGTAACAACATTGTTGACTTAACCTCATATGATAAGGATAATGATACATATAATAATGTGATAGAAAACGATTCACATGTTTCCATCCCGAGCGATAGAGATTCGTATATAAATTACATGTATGGTTGTGAACGATTTATCAAATTAAGACAGAAAGAGATATTTGCTCAAGAAAAAATATCATGACAACAGTTTGCTGCAAGAGTTTTATAAGGGAGTTTAATTTGCCGGCGAAGTGTCGCCGGGGGTAGATATTATCGAGAATCATAGGGGACGCCCTCTCGCAGGGCGTCCCCTCTTGAAAAACAGTCCGCCGGACTGTTTTTCAATTCACCCCTTGCCCGGGCGTGAAGGATTGGAGTTTTCGCCGTCTGCGGACGGCGACCAAAGGCTCTGCCTTTGGAAACCGCAAGCCTTTTGAAAAAGGCTTGACCTAAAACTGACGTTTGCTCGACATAATTATTTTATGGCGGAGCGGCGGCACACCGCCGCTCTCGATACTATCTACTTCACACCGATAGGCAAACTTATTGCCGCGGACATGGGCTTACTACTTAAATAATCAAAGCGAACGCAAGTGAGCGAAAACGCGAACCGGACAGCGGTGGCACACCGCAAAGGCTCTGCCTTTGGAAACCGCAAGCCTTTTGAAAAAGGCTTGACCTAAAACTGACGTTTTGCTCGCCATAACTATTTTATGGCGGAGCGGCGGCACACCGCAAAACTGCCGTTTGTCATATCAATTTTTGCTGAAATCAGTAAGAATCAGATTTTTATTGTGTTCAAGTGCCCATGTAATATTCCACTCGCTTGTAAAAAGAAGAAGATGTTTTCCCTTTAAATCCTGAATACGCCTTGTGTCTGTTGTAAGATTGAGCGTTTTGGGGTCTATGTCGTCATTATCTATCCAACGTATAAGCTCATAGGGCATATTTTCAAGAATGATGTCAACATTGTATTCATTGTTCAGACGGTATTCAAGTACCTCAAACTGGAGTACACCTACAACCCCGACTATGACTTCCTCCATTCCGCCGCCGAGAGCCTGAAATATCTGAATAGCACCCTCCTGTGCAATCTGTGTTATGCCCTTTACAAACTGCTTGCGTTTCATGGTATCTTTGAGCCTTACCCTTGCAAAATGTTCGGGGGCGAATGTGGGTATTCCCTCAAATTTTACCTTTTTTGACGGAGAACATACGGTATCTCCTATTGAAAAAATACCGGGATCAAATACACCGATAATATCCCCGGCATACGCCTCATTTATTACCTCCCTGTCCTGAGCCATGAGCTGCTGCGGCTGTGAAAGACGCATCTTCTTGTTGCCCTGAACATGATAAACTTCCATCGTTCTGTCATATTTTCCCGAACAAATACGCATAAACGCTATACGGTCACGGTGTGCCTTGTTCATATTCGCCTGAATTTTGAATACAAACGCTGAAAAATTCTCGTCAAACGGATCAACCTCTCCCTCTACCGTCTTTCGTGGAAGCGGGGGAGTTGTCATTTCAAGGAATTGTGCAAGAAATGGCTCAACTCCAAAATTGGTAAGAGCAGATCCGAAAAATACGGGAGTAAGTTTTCCGTTCCTGACCTCGTCAAGATCAAATTCATCTCCCGCTCCCTCAAGCAGTTCTATATCATCCCTGAGAGTATTTGCAAGAGTTTCTCCGAGCCTCTCCTCAAGCTCGGGGGAATCAATGGTAAGCTCATCCATTTCAACCTCTTTTTGCCCGTTATTAGCGGTAAATGCCAATATTTCCTTTTTAGAAAAATCATATACACCCTTGAAATCCCTTCCGCAGCCTATAGGCCAATTCATAGGGCAGGTATGTATGCCGAGGACATTCTCTATATCCTCCATAAGCTCATAGGGACTCTTTGCTTCTCTGTCCATTTTATTTATAAATGTAAAAATAGGTATATTTCTCATAACACAGACCTTAAAAAGCTTTCGGGTCTGTGCCTCAACACCTTTTGATGCGTCAATTACCATAACCGCCGAATCCGCGGCCATAAGTGTGCGGTAGGTATCCTCCGAAAAGTCCTGATGACCGGGGGTATCAATTATATTAATGCAAAAGCCGTTATAATTGAACTGCATGACAGATGAGGTTACGGAAATACCTCTTTGCTTTTCAATTTCCATCCAATCCGATACGGCGTGTTTATCCGTTTTTTTACCCTTTACAGAGCCGGCAAGCTGTATTGTTCCGGTGTAGAGCAGAAGCTTTTCCGTAAGCGTAGTCTTACCTGCATCGGGGTGGGATATAATGGCAAAGGTTCTTCTTTTTTCAATAAGCTCTTTAGTAGACAAAATTATTCCTCCGGGTATAAAATTTATCTGTTTGTGTACGGCATACCTATGCGGCACACAACTATTATTCTAACTCAAAAATACATAATAATCAAGCAAAAATTTGCATATAACTGCGTAGAAATACAAGCTTCACAGACGCATATCACATTCGTTAAAACTATTTGATGAAAATATTAATACCAAGGTCGATTCGCACGGTAAGTCATTAAGGCTTAAATACAATTTGTATTAATATACATAAATATACTAATAGTATCATTTATCTTCTGAAATGTCAGAATTACCCGGCTTTTTGAATTTTACGATCCGAATTTGTAATATTGTTAAAATCACATTTACAATAGACCCGTTTTATTTGCATATCTACAAAATAATACCAATTACCCTTTTTTAATTGAATTGATTGAAAATTTGTTGTATAATTCGGATAAAGGTAATATATCGGGAGGGATAAGGTGAATACGGAAACAGTAAGGCAGAACGCTGTTTGTAGATTTTTTAACAGCACAACTGCTTTCAGATTTGTTTTTCTTTCCTCTTTGTTTTTTCAAATAAATGATTTTTTTTCTCCCTTGTCATGGGCAATAATGGTATGGTCTGTATATTTGTTTTGCAGGGAATTGATAAAGGGGCAGCATCTCAGAAAAATCCGCCACAGGAAAATTCTGTACTTCTTTATGGGAGCTGCTCTTCTGACAGTCATTATAAACTTCCGGGAAAACTTAGCCGGAAATTTGTATGTGCTGTATTGGCTTTCGCTTTGCTTTTTCTTTTTTTACGGACTTCATGCAGACCATGACCATGAGCATAGAAAGCATGAGGCGGTTATTCTATTGGATTTTATTTCCGGGATGACGACACTCGCGATGATTGTCGGTCTTGTACTCCTTGCTGTTTTTCCTAAAGGTCTGCATATGTTTGACCGTGATTTTGCCATTTATGAAAACCGTTTTGTCGGGATAATAGTTAATGCCAATGTGCTTGCGTTTTATGCTGTTATGGCGATAGTTGCAACGCATATACTGTGGAAAATGAAAAAGGCTGACGGAACGCTCGGAAGAAAAACAAAAATCCTCTATACAGTATATGCTGTTATAAATATGATTTCTCTGTTCCTGTCCGATTCAAATGCATCACTTCTTTTTATCATGGTATATTTTTCATTTCTGGCGTTTTATTGTATTTTTAAAGGCTTCGGAAAGTTTGATTTTCTTTCCTTTGTACTGAGAGTTATCGCAACATTACTTGCTTGTGTTGTTACAATTCTGATTTTGTTCTGTATGCGTTCATTTACACAAAGCTGTGTTTCCCTTATGCTCACAAACGGCGAATCTAAAACGCAAATGTCAAACAGCATAAAAACAGATAACGGCTCTGTTCAGATAACTGATGATGTCGGGTCGTCCTCACCTACTACATTTAAACATGAAAACAAAAATATTGACAGCGGACGTTTCGTTATATGGAAACAGGCACTCGGACTTTTTGAAAAATTCCCTGTTATGGGAATTGGTAAAGATAATATTGTTTCATATGGAAAGACATATCTTGGCGGTTTAAAATATGATGATTTTCATAACGGGCTGCTGACCATCATAATAAGCTTTGGTCTTGTCGGTTTTACTATATTCATGGTTCTTGCAATTACGGTTGCCAAAACTTTTCTTAAGGCTATCTTTAATTACAGAGAGAAATGCCGGCAGGACGGCAACGTTTTGGTTCTTATTGTTGCATTTTGTGCAGCGTATAGTGTCTATTCAATGTTTGAGGTCGCACTCCTTTTGGATCTTTCATACAGGGTATTTATTTTCTGGTACATGATAGGTCTCGGACTGAGCTATGCTACCCATTACGAGAGGCAGGGGGACAGTTAAGCAGCCGATTCGGAATTATTGAATATTTCATCTGCCGTACAATCTGATAATTTTGCTATGTAGTCTGACCTGATTGAGAATAATATGTTTTTTAATTTACTTTTTCATTTGATTGTAAAAATATAAAAAATAGTGTATAATACCTCCATAGACACTTTTCTGTGGAGGTAATTTTTTATGATGGACGGATTTTTGCGTATCGCCTGTGTATCACCTGAGATCAAAGTAGCGGATTGTATGCATAATGCCGAAATTATAAGCTCCCGTGCAAAGGAGGCTGCAAAAAACGGAGCTTCACTTATCGTCTTTCCCGAGCTTTGCATAACCGGATATACCTGTTCGGATTTATTTCTGCATAATTCCCTGCTTACGGCGGCGGAGAATGCCCTCGGATATATTCTTGAACAGACAAAAAAGCTTAATGCCGTTATCCTTGCCGGACTTCCCGTTCGTGCAGGGTCGGCACTTTATAACTGTGCCGCCGTTATATTCAAGGGAGAAATTTTAGGTCTTGTGCCGAAGAGAAATATACCTAACTATTCCGAATTTTATGAACTCAGACATTTTACGCCCTTCAAAGAGCAGTCGTCACAAACAATATCAATTTGCGGACAGGATGCGGAGATTGATCCGGATGTTATATTTTCATGTTCCTCAATGCCTGAATTTAAGCTCGGTGTGGAAATATGCGAGGATCTTTGGACAGCAGAGCCGCCCTCGGGAAAGCTTGCATTGGGCGGTGCTACAGTTATAGCCAATCTTTCGGCAAGCGATGAGGTCATAGGAAAGGCTGATTACCGCCGTATGCTCGTGAAGTCACAATCTGCAAGACTTCTTTCAGTTTATGCCTATGCAAGTGCGGGAATAGGAGAAAGTACGACCGACCTTGTATTTTCGGGACATAACCTTATCTGCGAAAACGGAGCACTCTTATCCGAATCAAAACGCTTCAGACCGGAAATTACCTATGCCGATGCTGACCTTCAAAAAATGGAAAGCGAAAGGGCAAGATCCAATACATTTGTCGGAAACAGTGATATATATTCCGTTGAGTTTGGTATGCCTGTAAAAAAACTTAAGCTTGACAGGTATATAAGCAAAACTCCCTTTGTTCCCGAAAATAAAATTAACCTTGAACAAAGATGCGAGGAAATTCTCACTATTCAGGCAACGGGACTTGCAGCAAGAATTAAGCATACGAATGCCAAAAGTATCGTTATCGGTCTTTCGGGAGGACTTGATTCCACACTTGCACTTATAGTTGCCGTTCATGCAGCGGATATGCTCGGTCGTGACAGAAAGGATATAATAGCGGTAACAATGCCCTGCTTCGGAACAACAAAGCGTACAAAGAGCAATGCGGAAATACTTGCCGAAAGCTACGGTGTAAGCTTTAAGGATATTGATATATCAAAATCTGTTACTCAGCATTTTGAAGATATAGGACAGAGCATGGATAAACTTGATGTCACATTTGAAAACGGTCAGGCACGTGAGCGTACTCAGGTGCTTATGGATATCGCAAACAAAACAGGAGGTTTTGTTATCGGTACGGGGGATCTTTCCGAGCTTGCACTCGGCTGGGCAACCTATAACGGCGACCATATGTCTATGTATGCCGTAAATGCATCAATTCCGAAAACGCTTGTTCGTCACCTTACATCATATGAGGCAGACCATACGGAGGGAAAGCTGAGAGAGGCACTGCTTGATATACTTGATACCCCTGTAAGTCCGGAGCTTCTGCCGCCGAAGGACGGGAAAATATCACAGAAAACGGAGGATCTTGTAGGTCCTTATGAGCTGCACGACTTCTTTCTGTACTATTTTGTGCGTTTCGGGTTTACTGCCGAAAAAATCTTTCGGCTTGCAAAGACAGCATTCGGCGGGGCATACGATGACGAAACCATAAAAAAATGGCTGAATACATTTATACGTCGATTTTTTGCTCAGCAATTCAAGCGTTCGTGCTTGCCGGACGGCCCGAAAGTCGGTACAGTAACGCTTTCACCGAGGGGCGACTGGCGAATGCCGAGTGATGCCGTAAGCACGGAATTTATGCTTAAAGAATAATAAGAATTAAATGGGAGGACAAACAAAATGGATATAAGAAAAAAATCATTACAAAAACATTACGAATGGCAGGGAAAGATAGAGGTAGTTTCCCGTACACCTATAACAAATTCGGAGGAGCTGTCACTTGCATATACTCCGGGAGTCGCAGAGCCGTGCCTTGAAATACAAAAGGATTATGATAAGTCATTTAAGCTGACTCGCAGGAGCAATCTTGTTGCGGTTATAACGGACGGTACGGCTGTACTCGGACTTGGCGATATAGGCCCTGAGGCGGGTATGCCCGTTATGGAGGGAAAATGTGCATTATTCAAGGAATTTGCAGATGTTGATGCTTTTCCGATTTGCATACGCTCAAAGGACGTTGACGAGATTGTACGCACAATATACCTGATTTCGGGAAGCTTTGGAGGTATAAACCTTGAGGATATCGCCGCACCGAGGTGCTTTGAGATAGAGAGAAAACTGAAGGAAATATGTGACATTCCCGTATTCCATGACGACCAGCACGGTACGGCTGTTGTTGTTTCAGCCGCACTTATCAATGCACTTAAGGTTGTAAATAAAAAAATTGAGGATATAAGGGTTGTTATAAACGGGGCAGGCTCGGCAGGAATTGCTATATCAAGGCTTATACTTAAGCTTGGTGTAAAGAATCTTACTCTTTGCGACAAAACGGGCATAATCCGTGAGGGTGACGAATCACTTAATTCGGCACAGGCAGAGCTGTCAAAGCTTACAAACCGTGAAATGCTCAGCGGAAGCCTTGCCGATGCGATGAGAGGTGCAGATGTATTTATAGGTGTGTCAGCTCCCGGTATCGTAAGCGAGGAAATGGTTAAATCTATGAATAAAGATGCCGTTGTATTTTCTATGGCTAATCCTACGCCCGAAATAATGCCCGATCTTGCAAAGGCAGCAGGGGCGAGGGTAGTCGGAACCGGTCGTTCGGATTTCCCAAATCAGATAAACAATGTACTATGTTTTCCCGGAATATTCAGAGGAGCACTTGATTGTCGTGCAAAAGAGATAAATGAGGAAATGAAAGTTGCTGCGGCTTATGCGATTGCATCCATTGTATCTGATGATGAACTTAATGACGAATATATATTGCCCTATGCATTTGACAAGAGAATAGGTCAGGCTGTAGCAAAGGCCGTTATAGAGGCAGCAAAGGAAACGGGTGCGGCAAGAATCTGATATTGCTTATTATAGTGTGGTGCATGACCTTAAGAAAGGGATATAATAATGAAAAACTTAATTTCAATATTCAATGACACGGAAAAGCTTTGCAAAACAGACCCCGGGCTTATAGAAGCTATTGAGAATACTATAAAAAATCAATATCTTGTAACAAATGACAGTGATATAAAGCCGTGTGGGGATAAGCACCGCTTTGACACACCGGCGGAGATCACAGTATCACAAAAACGCAGCTTTGAAGCCGCAAGCGGATATAAAGGTGAGCGTGTATGCGTCCTGAATTTTGCCTCGGCTACTCATGTTGGCGGAGGAGTAAGAACAGGGGCATCTGCACAAGAGGAATGTCTTTGTCGTTGCAGTACGTTATATTTTGCACTTGATGATAAAAATATATCCGATAATTTTCACGCACGTCACCGCAAGCTTATAAGAGAGGGAAAAATGAATTCTACCTATAATGACGATAGCGTATTTTCTCCGGATATTGTTGTAATAAAATCAGATACAAAATATCCCGAACCGCTGCCGGAAAATGAAAGGTATAGGGTAGATGTTATAACCTGTGCTGCTCCTAATCTTAATGTGCTTTACGGTAAGGGCTTTATCGGAAGGGATGCTGTAAAGGAACTACATATATTAAGAGCAAAGAGAATACTGAATATAGCTAAAAGTGAAAATGAAGATGTACTTATTCTCGGTGCGTTCGGGTGCGGTGCTTTCCACAATCCTCCCGAGGTTGTGGCACAGGCGTGGGCAGAGGTCGTAAGGGATTACATTTACGACTTCAAAAAGATAGAATTTGCCGTATACTGTCCGCCGAAAAATCCGTCAAATTATATGGTATTCAAAGAAATTTTCGGCTGAAGCATATCATTCATTATCTCCGCCTTTCGAGAAAAGCTCTCTTATACCCATTATCAGGAGCAGACCTCCGAAAAGTTTTGAAAGTACAGACCCGTCAAGATTTTGCGATATCATTGAGCCTGCTATTGTACCCGCTATGCCAAGCAGTGCAAAGGGTATAGCTGTTTTCCATTTTATAAGGTGCTTTTTTGTGTATATCAGTACGGCAATTATTGCAGTGGGTATGAAAAAAATAAGATTTATTCCCTGTGCTGTCTGCTGTGCGACATTCATAAACAGGGTAAGGCATATTATGAGCACTCCTCCGCCGCCCATGCCCATTGCTCCTAGAACACCGGACAAAATGCCTGCTGCGGCACACCATAGCATATTCATCGCATTATAAGGCATATTCCCGCCCAAAGCATGAATAGTGCGAATATCTTTCTGAGTGCCTTGCCGCTCAGCTTTTTGAGGATAAATGTACCGATAACCGAGCCTATTATCCCCCATATCAGATATGGCAGTGCATCTGAAATTGTGACAGTACCACGTTGAATGTAAAACAATGCACTTACCGCACATATCGGAAGTATTACCGACACCGAGGTTGCGTGTGCCTCCTTTGCAGACATTTTGGTACGCAGTGCAGGTACGGCAACCATACCCCCACCCGCACCTAAAAGTCCGTTAAGAATGCCTACTACCGCACCCCACAGGTAAAAAAGTTTATTTTTCATAATTATTACTCCAAGCACCGTTTTAGTTATTTTTTTCAAAACAATGGTCTTTTATTCGCAAGGAAAAAGATATTTGGTTTTTTGAGATGTTTTTATTAAATAAAAATAAAAACAGACTGCTTTTCTTCAAATATTCGACAATATACTGATAACAATTCCTTTCGGTGTATTTATTTTCTTAAAACCCGTTTGGAAGTAATTTTACAACTGCCGGGCCTATAATGTTCCATGCAGCCTTAGACGCATGGACAACACTCTGTCTTTATATGTCTTTTGTCCTTATTGCATCGGTTACAGACATATTTGCAGCTTTTCTAACCTTGCCGACTCCTGACATAAATGAAATAAACAATCCGACAGCAATGGTAACTGCAACATGCCACCATTCAAAAATATAAAAAGATATTCCGCCGATCTTGGCAAGATCAGAAACGCCTGATAACATAAGTATTACAAGAATCAGTATTGTTAAACTACTTACAATGAACCCTGTAAGTATATTTTCAAATGTAAATAATTTGAATATTGAAGATTTGCTTGCTCCGAGAGATTTTAAAACACCTATTTCATAAGTTCTGTCAATAATATTTGTTTTAGTTACCTGATTTACAAGTATACAGGAAATAACTATTGTAATAACGGATATTGCCGCAACAGCTGCCGCAAGTGCATTGAATATTCCGTTAAACAGTTCTGCCTGAGCTTCTGCATCATAAAGAAAACTGCAATTGTTATCCTCCGCAATATTTCTTATCTCATCTAACGACTCCTCACTATAATCATTTACATAAACCTCAATCTTGCTTATAGCATTATTTATCCACGAATCAATCTCTTTTTCATTTACATAAAATACTAAATTTTCAGACGGGTTTGTATTACATATCCCAACGATTTTCAACGACAGTAGATCACATTGTGACATATACTGTAATCTGAAGCTTGGTGAAAAAATATATTCATTCAGCAATTCATCCGCTTTTCCGCTTAATATTTCATCATTGCTCAATGCTTTTCCCGTTTGTTCGTATATAATGGCATTCACCGAGCTTATGTCCAACAATACCTCATTTCTGCGTTGCGGCATTTTGCCGATAATCGGTCGAATAGACGGATTTTTATCAAGCAGTTTAAATACAGCACTATTCATAAGAGCAACACTGTCTGTTGAAATGTTACAATAATCGGCAGCTTTGATTATATCCTTTGCCAATTTACGGCTGCAATTATCTGTTAATGTGATTTCGTATTGTTTGCCATCAACAGATTTTTTTTGACTTACAACTCCTACAATGGTAACTTTTTCAGATGTGTATTCAAGTGGCAGAGTTTTTCCTATCGCTTCATCATTTCCACCGAAAAAGTTTTTTGCCATATCTTCATTTACATATACCTCGTTATCATTTTCTATAGGTCTGCCGCTTTTCAATTTCACACGTTTACAAAAAAACTCTTCACCGGTAATTACATTTGTATTAATACCGATTGACATATCTTCCTGATGTATAAATATCAAGCTGTCAAGGACTCCAAGTGATTTCTTGATATTAGGATTTTCGGCAAGAGCTTCAGTCAAACTACTGTCAACTAAAGCATAACCATTTGGGACTATCTCTAATTTATCGGCTTCAATGATATCCGAGGCTGCACTTTGTATTATATTATTTGTTGCTGAAAAAATGCCGCATACAAAACCTACACAAAGGAGGCTTATAAGTATAGAAATCATTGAAGGAATCAGCTTGAAGCGTCTCATTTTAAAACCCCTGAACAATATTCTTTTGATCCATTTACCGTTTTTTGTGTTTGAGGTAGAATCGTTTTGAAGTACAAGAGCAGATTTATTGTTATATCCCTTGTCCGTATCACTGCAAACAACACCGTCCTTAATGGTAATTATTCTGTCAGCATATTTTTCCGACATTTCTTTGTTGTGTGAAACAACAACTATAAGATGATTTTTACTTATCTCTTTCAAGGAATCAAAGATAATTATTGAGTTTTTTTCGTCGAGATTACCCGTCGGCTCATCGGCGAAAATTATTTCGTTATTTCTCAATAACGCTCTCGCGATCGCGACACGTTGCTTTTCACCACCGGAAAGTGTAGTGACATTCCTGTTTTCAAGGTCACCTATTTTAAACATTTTTATAATACGGTTATATTTATCGGTGTCAACTGTGTTGTTTGAGATCTCAACAGACGTCAGTATGTTTTCCTTTACAGTAAGAGAGTTAATAAGATTATATTCCTGAAAAACAAACGCTATATGTCTTTTTCTCGTTTCGTTTCTTTCATTTTCCGTAACAATAGCTTTATCATTGTCAAAAAATATGTTTCCTTCATAGTTGTCATCAAGAAGACCAAGGGTATTCAAAAGCGTACTCTTTCCTGAGCCTGAATCTCCCAGTATAAAAACTATGCCATTGTTATCAAAATTCAGATTTATATTTTTCAATACGCTTTGTTTTCCATAGGATTTATTAATATTTTCTGCTTTCATATATAAACTCCATTCCATACAATATGCGGGCAACAAAATATATAAGTGCATTTTGCCGCCCGTTTAATTACAGTTTGCCTAACCAAACCTTGCTTATTTCTTTTATATTATTTTCATATACTTCATCCATCCATCTGTTTACATTGTCAGTAAAGTATTTGTTTTGATTTACACAGTCTATATAGGAGTAGCCGACGGTGTTCAAAACAACCTGAAAATCAGACGCATCACCGAAAAAACTAAAATCTTCATCAGATGAAAGCTCAAGATATGTCTTATCTGTCAATTCGCTGTAGCTTTTATCATTATTAAAAAGCCTGAGAAAACAGTTTATACTGCTGACATCGTCAAAATAAATACCCAATGATTCTTTTTTATCGCTTACATCGTAAAAACCATTGTAGTCGATATAATAGGATTTCATTTTTATATAGTCTATTTTATCTATCTGATCTGTATAAAAAAAATACATCATTATATCAGATAATTTTCTTTCTGTATCTTCGTTTCCTATAAAATCCTGTTTTATATATTTGTTGTACTCTTTTATAAGTTTCTCCTCAATACCATAGTCCGACATATCAAAACCGGAACGTCTCAAAGGAATTAACCAATATGAGTTGTCTTCCAGAATAGTTTCATTGTCTGCTTCGTCATCGCTTATATCTATTTTACCTCTCAGTAAATGATATTTTTCTGAATAAAACCTGTCGAAAAGTGATTTGATATATTCGTCTTTTCCGAGATTAAAATAAGAATTGATCAATGCAAGATATGTCATAGAGTAAGCATTCAAATTTTTCTCATATATATCATCGAATATTTTTATGGACAATTTCTTATATTTATTGCGGACGGACTCATCGATAGAAATGCCTTCCTTGTCCAAAAATTGCATTAATTCCACTGTACATCCGGTTGAATAAATGACACCATTCTCCACGGACGACTTTTTTTGGAGGTAAGCATCATATTCGGCATTTTTATAGCATATGACAAATGTTGTTACGGCTATTGCAATCACTATAAAAACCACAGAAATTATAAAAATAATTTTAGTACTTTTTTTCTTGAATACAGCCATAAAAAAGCCCCCTTTTTTATCAAACATACCATAGGGTTGTGTCATCATATAAGGTTTTTAATGCTTTATTTTTTGAATTTTTCACGGTATATGTTAATGAATGGGTTTCTCCGTAATTAAAAAGAATAGCGATGCTTGTGTCAACATAATACTCAAAAGACGAATCATTTTTCACGGTTATAGTCTTTGATTTTTCACTAAATTTTATTCCGCCCGATAAATTTGTATCACTGCCAAGCGAAAAGGTTACATCACTTACTCCTATTCCATTCGCAAAGAAACTTATGGTTCTTTTAATATTGCTTATTTTGTATTTTTTTGGACCCTTATAAAAGCTGAAATTATCCTCACCATTTGAACGCATACGGTTGTTGTAAAATCCTCCGTAAAACTGCATATAAGAGGAAATATCAGTCTTAGCAATTGAACCACCATAACTATAGTTCTTACTGTCATGTCGAAACCTGTAATAACCTTTGGGACGATTAAGTGCAAATGCGTTAATTCCGGAACAGGATATCACTGTAACCACACACAACAGCACAGCAATCAACTTTGTAATTTTACTCATCTTTTTCACAAAACACTTCTCCTTTATTTTTTTGTGAGATTTCATTGAATCCTGCATATTGAATCTTGCATAATATTAGCATATTGCAATTCACTTGTCAATAAATTTACAAAAACAATTTTATATTTATACGTATTCTTCAAAATATGTTGTATACAAATAAAATATTTTATGTATAACGTTCAGTAAAAATCACTTATAATAATTTCAAATCATGAATATTTATTAATATTTTGGTGTCAAAAATTATTTGACATAAGGAAGCTAAAATCCCCCTCGATGCGAACTTCAAGGGGGTTTTTATTACAGTTTTGCTATTGGGAATCGGTTGATACTCAATTTTTAATTCTGTCCTATTATGTAATAGTGAGTGATTTTAGATATTTCGACAGGGGCAATTAAATTCTCAATCAACTTGATAGTTGAAATATACAGCATATAAAAAATACTTACAAAGAATATTATTTGTGTGTAAAATAATGAAATTTAAAAAAATTGTATTTGCTTATTGACAAATTAATCATAATTTGTTAATCTTAAGTAGGATCCTGACAACGAAAGTTTTATTTAAACTTTTCAGTAAGCTTTGAAATCATTTACGTAAATGAAAATATTATCTTAAGGAGAATAACAATGAGTAAAAAAATTATTGGTAAATTTATCGCACCTATGGTGTTGGCAATAGTTTGCCTTTTGTCTGTTTCGTTTTCTGTATATGCTGCAAAAAAATCGCAGAATAATTATACTTCAACCCTTGCATTCCAAGGAGAATATGCTGGTGCAACAAGACACTTTTCTCATCAACATATCTCATTTTCAGCCACAGCAAGCAGTTATTTGGGAAAAAACAAATTAAGTAAGAAAAACACGAACTATTCAGATACATATAAGGTCAGTCTGTACAGGAAAACATGGTTGTGGTTTTCGGAAAGAGTGGGTTCGAAATCACTGAGCCGTTATTCATATGGTAAGTCTGTATGGACAAATGTAGGAAGCGGAGATTATTATTTCTATTTTGAAAAAGCACGTGATGGAGTTAATGTTATATCACCTGATGTGGTAATGAAGGGATACGATTAATGTGATAACCTACGAATTGGCGGTATTTATAGGAACAATCGTTCTGATTGTAAGCATAGTATTTGGTTTGGTTTTTAAAATCGGGGCAAAGAAAATAATTCTGATTTCCTTATTTATCATGTATCTTACGGCAGTATCAATTGTGGTATTTTTCCCTATTGTGATTCAATCCAAAGTTGAGTATGTCGGTGATACGACATGGTACAATCTTATTCCATTCAAAAATATTGCTTCCACCCTTGAATACGGTCTGAACGAAAACGCTGTTATTCAGATAGGCGGAAATATACTGCTGACGGTTCCTTTCGGTGTATTTGTTATGATTTGTCTTAAAAAGGCTGATTGGTGGAAGCTGCTTGTCGCTGCGATATCGTTGCCGATAATTATTGAGCTTTCTCAGATGATTATTGGCATCAGTATAGACAATATGTACCGTAATGTTGATATTGATGATTTCATTCTAAATACTGTCGGCGTGTACATAGGTTATGGATTATATTATGTATATAAGCGTATAATGGATATATGCCACACAAAAAATCAGAAATAATAATTTTTTTTAATCAAACCGCGGCATATGCTGTAACAACAGTATCTTAAGCTAAAGTAGAACAACCCCTGACTTAGTACACAGGACTAAGCCGGGGTTGATATTTTTTTGAAAAAAGAATAAATCGTTTGACATAAAGCCTGGATTATATTATAATAAAGCTTGCGAGTGGGATAAACAGCTGCGGATGCAGTGCCGAGAGGCCGCACCCGAGGAAAGTCCGGGCTCCACAGGGCAGGATAACGGCTAACGGCCGCCGGGGGTGACCCCAGGGAAAGTGCAACAGAGATATACCGCCTGAGTTTCTCAGGTAAGGATGGAAAGGCGAGGTAAGAGCTCACCGGCACACAGGAGACTGTGTGGCCATGTAAACCCTATCCGGAGCAACACCGCAGGGAAGTGTATTCATCGGCCCGATGGCTTCAGCAGGTGGCACTGAGCAGATACGGCAACGGTCTGCCAAGATAGATGGCTGTTCACGACAGAACCCGGCTTATCGTCCCACTCATTTAAGAAAATTACGGCCGCACTGCTTTTTCGGTGCGGTCGTTTTTGTATTGACGGATATGTGTACAGATTGTTCCGGAACTTATAAATCGTTTTAAGAGCAGTATGTCAAAATGCCTTCTTCTGAAATTTACCGGATAATGCCCGATTATATGCCCGTTAGGACAGCTTAAAACAATTTACACCAAAGTCATATTTCATTTTCTCCTCCTATATACATTGTAATAATGCTTTTTCATTTTACGATGTATAAGGGGAGAGTGAAGCTATGGAATGGCACAGCCTTGACTGTAAGACAGCAGTCGATACGCTGAAATCGGACGTCAAAAACGGTCTGTCGAAAACACAGGCTAAAGCACGTCTTGAAAAGTACGGAAAAAACGCTTTGTCAGGCGGCAAAAAACAAAGTATATTTGTCAAATTCCTCTTGCAGTTTTCAGATTATATGGTTCTGATACTTTTAGTTGCCGCAGGTATATCATTCGGTGTTGCTGTTTTCAGTGATGACGGCGACTTTATCGACCCGATAATGATACTTATAATAGTAATACTTAACGCAGTTATAGGAACCGTGCAGGAATGTCGTGCGGAAAAGGCTATCGAGGCACTGAAAAAGCTTTCCGCACCCCATGCCAATGTGTTGAGGGACGGCAAAACTGTTTCCATTCCCTCCGAGGAAGTGACTGTCGGAGATATTATGCTTTTTGAAGCCGGGGATTTCATTTGTGCCGATGCACGTATACTTGAAGCAATAGCTGTCAAGGCCGAAGAATCCTCCCTGACAGGTGAATCGGTTCCCTCCGATAAGCAGGCGGATATAGTACTTTCCGAAAAAACCCCTCCGGCAGACAGAGTCAATATGCTGTTTTCCTCAACCTATATAACCTCGGGTCACGGCAAAGCAATCGTGACACAAACAGGTATGGATACGCAGGTCGGAAAAATTGCCGCTATGCTTGACAACGGAGAAAGTCCCGATACGCCAATTCAAAAAAGCCTTGCCAAAACAGGTAAAATGCTCGGAATATGTGCAATAATCATATGTGCATTTATCTTTGTTCTCGGACTTTTCCAAAAAATCCCTCCTCTTGATATGTTTATGATATCAATAAGTCTTGCCGTTGCCGCAATTCCGGAGGGACTTCCGGCAATAGTTACTATCGTGCTTGCACTCGGTGTACGCAAGCTTGCAAGCCACAGGGCTATAGTAAGAAAGCTTCCTGCCGTGGAAACTTTAGGAAGTGCGAATGTAATATGCTCGGACAAGACAGGAACACTGACACAAAACAAAATGACCGTTGAGGCATTGTCGGGAATAGACGGAAGCATAAATACCCACAGTACGGACGGTACTTTACTTCTTACACTTGCCGCACTTTGCAATAACAGCACACTCAAAAAAACAGCAGGAGTATATAAAGCAAACGGCGACCCCACAGAGGCCGCACTTGTAACTGCCGCCGCAAATGCCGGAATCATTAAGGATGAGCTTGACAAAAAATATATAAGAATAAGGGAACTGCCCTTTGACTCAAAGAAAAAAAGAATGGTAACAGTACACAAACTCCCGACAGGCGGTTACAGGACAATAATAAAGGGGGCACCCGATATACTTATCGGTCTTTGCTCGGCTGTTTACCGTTCGGGAAGCGATACAGGCATGACACAGGGGAAAAAGGCTCGTCTTCTTGCCGAAAATAATAAGCTTGCGGCACAGGCTATGCGTGTAATAGCCGCCGCATACAAAGACACACCAAACGAACCCAAAGAAAATGAACTTGAAAGCGGTCTTATATTCTGCGGATTTATCGGAATGACAGATCCTCCGCGTCCGCAGGCATACGGTGCAGTCGCACAGTGTCATAAAGCAGGAATTAAAACAGTAATGATAACCGGTGACCATATCACAACTGCAAAGGCTGTTGCCGAAAAATTAGGTATATTTAAAAAGGGTGATAAAACCGCAACCGGTGCGGAGCTTGATGCAATACCCCAAAGTGAGCTTGAAAAAAATATCTTCCGGTATTCGGTTTTTGCCCGTGTTTCCCCGGAGCATAAGGTGAGAATTGTAAAAGCATTCCAAAGCTCGGGTGCAATAGTTGCTATGACAGGTGACGGAGTGAACGATGCTCCCGCTCTGAAATGTGCGGATATAGGATGTGCGATGGGCTTAAGCGGAACGGATGTGGCAAAAAGTGCGGCTGATATGATTTTAACGGACGATAATTTTGCAACCATCGTTGATGCTGTCGAACAGGGACGCGGAATATTCGATAATATCAGAAAAACCATTCATTTTCTTCTTTCAAGCAATATCGGTGAAATATTGACCGTACTTTGTGCCTTTCTTATGCGGCTTCCCTCCCCGCTTCTTGCAATTCAGCTTTTATGGGTAAATCTTGTTACGGATTCACTCCCTGCACTGGCACTCGGCTCAGAACCGGCAAAAGAGGATCTTATGGAGAGAAAACCCGAAAATTCATCAAAAGGTGTTTTCACAAAAAGCTCCGTACGTTCAATAATAATTGAGGGCTGCTTTATCGGTACCCTTGCATTTTTAGCATATACTATAGGCAGAGTATTTTTCGACGGCTCGGGAGATCCTATCACAGGCAGAACTATGACATTTGCAGTACTCAGTCTAAGTCAGCTTGTTCATTCGTTTAATCTCCGAAGTGAAAAATCCCTGTTTAAAACAGGATTTCTCGGCAATCCTAAGCTTATCGGTGCATTTATTATTGGGGCAATTATGCAGATATCTGTTATTTCCGTGCCATTCCTGTCAACAATCTTTAAAACCGTTTCCCTCAATGTTACAGGCTGGCTTATCGTAGCCGGATTATCCCTTGCACCATTGCTTGTTGTAGAAATAGAAAAACTTTTAAATAAAAATAAGTAATAAGTATTGCCGCCGCACGGTTTATCAGGCTCGTGTGGCGGTTTTAATTCTATATAACAGTTTATTGTACAGTCCAGATAAAATTATAATTGACAAACAGTGACAATACACTTATAATAACATCAAAGCTTAAATACATCACCTTGAAATGAAAAAAGTTTTTATAAAATAAAAGGAGAGCTGATTATGCGTACGGTTGGAAATTTTTTCTGGTTTATTTTTGCCGGTCTCGGTCTTGGTCTTGGTTGGTTTTTCACCGGATTAATCTGGTGTATCACCATAGTAGGAATACCTGTGGGTGTACAATGCTTCAAATTTGCCGGTCTTGCATTTTTTCCGTTTAAAAAAGAAATAGTGTACAGTTCAAAGGCAACCTCGGTTTTGCTTAATATTTTATGGATAATTTTCGGTGGGCTTATTTTATCCCTTTCTTCATTATTTGCAGGTATTATATACTGTGTCACGATTATCGGTATTCCGTTCGGTATGCAATGCTTCAAGCTTGCAAAGCTTGCTCTTATGCCTTTCGGTGCAACTGTGACAGATAAAGTATTATAAAATCTTATATTTAATTTTCAAATGGCAATCAATAACAATAAGTATTCGGTACTGCTAATACTGACACATTGTAATACAAATTTTTAACGAAATAATTGACATATAGAATAAAGAATGTTATAATTCAATCATGCAGTACTGCTATTGCATGATCAATGACAAAGGGGATGACACCCATAGCAAAAAACATTATTGTCAAAGATATTAACGGAAACTATGTCGGTACTACCTACCCCAAACGGGCAAGGGGACTTCTGAAAAAAGGACGGGCGGTTTCCGTGGATGAGTGTACCATTCAAATGATCGGAAATCCTCCGTCCGTCAATACAATGGGAGGAAAAAACATGAATACGAAAGAGGCACTGCTTGCAGCTATTGAACAGATGACCGAAGTACAGATGAACAGCTTGTTGTTCCTGCTTAATAGTTTCAATTCGGAAAATACACCTGAAATAGTTTTGCCAACAACATATGTACAGCAGAATGACCCACGCAGTGAAATGGTACAAACCTTAAAAGAGCAGATCAATGTATTGGCTAAAGACGGATATAACAGTCCGAATACAGTTGATGTTCTTAAAGAGCTGAAGGATATGCTTAATATACTTATGAGAGTATAGAAGAAGTACTAACTGCATTACCGTGAATAACAACAAAGATTCGACCCCCTCGGAGTTTTTTCGAGGGGGTTATTGCACTTTCGACAGTGATTCGATCTGTTGTGAAAATGTCACCTATGATAAATACGGCCAATCACCCTTAAAAAAATGTTCTCCACGCTGAAACGACTGCTTCCAAATTAACGTGTATCTACAGTCAGATTAGTACCTTTAGAAAGCACTCAGTTCCCACAAAGACCAGTACCACGCGGGGAGAATTGATGCATATGGAGTAACGGATGGATTTGCCACTATGTACATGAGCCTGTTGCATAGCTTCTGATTGCAAAGCTGAAATTTGCTCAGCATAACAGTAGAAATGTATATCTTCCTGCCATGAGAAAGAAGTCCGCAATACTCTAAATTAAACGGACGGAATGTGTTTGAATTAAGTGCATTTATAAGCTGTGCATAAGAACTGTTAAACTGCCCGCCGTAAAGAGAACCGCATAAGCCCTGAGATATAGAAATAAGCTCCTGCGGATGCTCTGTGAACCAATCATCCGTACTGTAAACAACATATGCAGGTGTTGTAAACCTTTGATTGCTGTTATCGCTTAATTCATTAAAAATGCTGCTGTCAAGCGGTCTTATAATCGCACCAAGATATACATTACCGTTTTCTGCAATACTTTTAAAATTATTGTATATCTTGATTAATTCATCACCCGAACGGAGCATTCCCTCAACATATTCGTCCGCAGTAACCTTGTCTATGCTGCGGTTTTTCTTCTTTTCTTTGGCATATTTAGCCCTTGTCTGCGGCATATACTCCCTTATAACTCTGACAAGCTCTTCGTCTGTGACATTCTGATGTACACAACTTATCCGTTTTTTGTCTACCCTGTGCGTGAGTACCCATATACAAGAGAATATCAATCCGACTGAGAAACATCCGAGGGCTGCCGTGCCTATCCACAGCCATATCTCATCATCCAGCTTTATAACTTCATCCGGATTATCCTTATTGTATGTTACCGTTATCTTATCTCCTACATCAACTATTCCCACTCCGAGGGTACCTTCATATTCATGTTCATATCCCTCTTCGTCATAATATACCGCTATTCCTTGGCTTGTCGTGCCTCTCTTGTTTCTTCTGACACCGGTTACAACTGTCACGGTTGCATCTGTTTTGATGCCTGTGTCCTTAATAACATTAAAATGTACAAGGGTACTGAGAACATAGCCAAAAGCACCCGTAATTGCAATCGTAATAACAAGCAGAATTGTAATTGCTCCTTTTCTCGACATATAAATTCACCTCAGCTTCTCAATGCTTTCTTTAAACAATCCGTTACATAAGATACTTCCTCATCCGTAAGCTTTGAATAAAGCGGAAGAGTTATTTCATTTTTGTACATATTATAGGCATTCGGAAAATCCACAATGTCAAACCCGAGATTTTTATATGCCGTATGCATGGGCAGAGGCTTATAGTGTACATTTGTTGCAACACCAAATCCTGCCATTATCTCAATTATTCTGTTGCGATATTCTTCGTCCTTTCCAATAAGTTTAGCAAGATATAAATGTCCGTTTGATACAATCTTATCCTTGTCGGAAAAATGCTTGAGCATGGACACACCCGTATTCTGAAGTTCACGGTCATAATACTCTATTATTTTTCTTCTGCGTTTCAGCATAGATGGATAGCGTTTAAGCTGTGCTATCCCTATAGAAGCGGTAATGTCGGTCATATTACACTTATAATAAGGTCCGACTATATCATATTCCCACGAACCGAGCCGTGTCTTTGCAAGTGCATCTTTTGATTGCCCGTGAAGTGAAAGCAGCATATACTGTTTATACAATTCGTCACTGTCAAGTCCGTCATGCCTTTTCCATGTAACCGCACCGCCCTCGGCAGTTGTAAGATTTTTAACAGCATGAAACGAAAAGGCAGTAAAATCTGCAATAGCACCCGACATAAGCTGATATCTTCTCGAGCCGAAAGAGTGAGCACCGTCCGCAAGAACAATTACTCTTCCGAAAATCTCCTGTAACGGTATATTTGCATGAAACAATGCACTTTTGGAATTAACCGCTTCAAATATTTTGTTATAATCACACGGAACTCCGCCTATATCCACCGGTATTATAACCTTGGTTTTTTCCGTTATAAGGTACGGAAGCTTATCATAATCCATCTGCACGGAATTTTCTCCGCAGTCTATCATAACGGGAGTTGCACCGACATGACATATAACGCTTGCCGAAGCGGTATAGGTATATGCAGGAACAATTACCTCATCACCTTCCCCGACACCGAGAACACGCAGTGTCATTTCAAGTGCGGAAGTACATGAATCAAAGCAAGCGGTTTTTTCACTCATGCAAAATTCCGTTATCATTTTTTCAAACTTTTTAGTTCGCGGACCTGTCGTTATCCAACCGCTTTTCAAGGCGGCGGCAACCTCATCAATCTCCTCCTGCCCAACATCCGGCGGTGAAAACGGTATTTTCATAATTTAACCTGCCTCCCTCTATAGTGTAACTTTACTAAAACAACTCATCAAGTAATATGTAGTATCTTAATTTTTCAAAATCGGGTTTTATTCCAAGACTTTCAAACAACATATCGAAGTGATATCCTCTATACGGAATACCTCCGTTATATATGCCGCTGAAATTATCCTTAAGACTTCTGTAACATATGGCTATATCCTGCCACATATCGGCAATTCCGGCTCTGCCTAAATCTATAAATCCGCTTATAACACCGTTCGATGTAAGCACATTGGGCAAACCGTAATCACCGTGTATAAACACTATTCATCGGATTAATCCTCCCCATTTTGCACCTTAGCAGCTTTCAGGGTATTTTTCATAAGCATGGCAATAGTCATAGGACCTACTCCTCCGGGAACAGGTGTAATATATGATGCCTTTGGCTCAACTGATGCAAAATCGACATCTCCGCAAAGCTTTCCGTTTTCGTCCCTGTTTATGCCGACATCAAGAACAACCGCACCCTCCTTTACCATATCCGCTGTTACAAATTTCGGTCTGCCGACAGCAGCAACCAAGATATCTGCTTTTGAACATATCTCTTTAAGATTTTTTGTCTTGCTGTGGCATATTGTAACAGTTCCGTTTTCATGAAGAAGCAGCATTGCCATTGGCTTTCCTACTATGTTACTTCTGCCGATAACTACACAATTCTTTCCGCTTACATCTATTCCCTCTGTATGTATCATCTCCATAACTCCGGCAGGTGTGCAGGGAAGAAAATCGTAGTCGCCTATCATTATTTTTCCCACATTCGACGGGTGAAAAGCATCAACATCTTTAAGCGGTGAAATAGCATTGATAACCGCTGTTTCATCAAGATGTTCGGGAAGTGGAAGCTGACAAAGTATTCCGTTTATTTCAGGCTTATTGTTAAGTTCCTCAACAAGTGCAAGGAGTTCTTCCTGTGTTGTTTCCGCAGGAAGTGCATATTCCTCCGATACAAAGCCGACCTCCGCACAGGCTTTTTTCTTATTATTTACATATACCCTTGATGCCGGATCGTCACCTACAATTATAACCGCAAGTCCGGGTGTAATACCCTTTGCCTTAAGCTCCTCACACTGAGCCTTAACCTCGGAGCGTACCTTTGCAGATACCTCTTTGCCGCTTATTATCTTAGCCATTTTAATAATCCCCTTTATATATAATTTTAATACTCGCTGTGTGTTACACTTTCTTTTTTTGCCTTTTTAAGATTGATAATCAACAGAACAATTCCTACAATTACCAGAACAGCCGACAGGATCTGAGATACTCTCAGATTGAGGAACGGCAGATACAGACTGTCGGTTCGCAATCCCTCAACTATCATACGCTCAAAGCCGTACCATATCAGGTATAAAAGGAACATCTGTCCGTCAAATTTTCTCCATTTCAGACTTATAAAAAACAGAACACCAAAGCCCAAAAGACACCATAACGACTCGTATAAAAAGCATGGGTGAACGGCAACTCCGCCTGTATTTTCGCTTACCATCCCCCAAGGGAGATCGGTCGGTGTGCCGAAAGCTTCCTGATTTATGAAATTGCCCCATCTGCCTATTCCCTGTCCGATAAGAAAACCCATCGCTCCTATATCAAGTATAGCCGGAATATTCATTTTCTTAATTTTTGCCACTATACAAGCCGCACCCAGACCTCCGATTATGCCGCCGTATATTGCAAGTCCGCCTTTATGTATTGCAAATATCTCCAAAGGATTTTCTGCATAGTCACTCCATCTGAAAATAACATAATATATTCTTGCACCGATTATTCCGAAAATAAGACCGGCAAGCACACAGTCAAAAAAGCTGTCGCCGTTTATTTTATATTTCTTAAGGCTCAGCATGGCAAACAGCAGTGCAAGCAAAAAGCCTGCACCGATTATTATGCCGTACCAGTATACCTCAAATCCGTTTATCGAAAAAGCCACTCTGTTTATATTAAAGCTTAATCCCAATTTAGGGAAACTGACATTGAACATTTCAAATCCTCCGTTTTGGAAACATTACCTTATTCCGATTTTATAACCGACAGGCAGCAGTTATCGACATCAAGCTGATATTCAAGACGTTCGTTTATATCATTCAGCGTAACATTAGCTATAATTTCCGCAGGTTCAAAAATTTCTCTGCCCGTAAAATGTCCGTTTATAAGCTCGGAGGCAATATTTTGTTTACGATCAAAGCCTGATGCAAATATTCCGTATACGGATTTTCTTGCATTATCAAAATCCTCACGGGATATTCCGTTTTTATGGAGTTTTCCGGCAGCATCGCATATCATTTCAGCAGCAGCCTTCGGATCGGCGGATTCTCCCGAGAAAATAACAGAACGATATCCAAGACCCTCAAGATATTCATTTCCGAAGCTTGAATTTATAAGCTTTTCATCAAGAAGCCTGCGATAAAGCTCGGAGCCTGTTCCTACAAAAGCACTGAGCATTATGCTTGTGCATATAAGCTCCTTATTAGTGGCATATTTATCCGTGCTGTTCTCCTTAAATCCCAGTTCAAACTGAGGCACTCCAACCGGTAAGATCTGTTCAGTATAAGACTTCACTACTTCATATGGTTCATTCGGGAATATTACTCTTGTATCTACACTTTCGCACGGCTTTAATTTTTCATCCGCTATTTTAAGAACCTCATACGGATCTGCCGCACCGACAACGGCAAGCACCATATTGTTAAGGTTATAATAGCTGTTATAACATTCATAAAGTATCTGCGGAGTTATTTTTGCAATGGTTTCAACACTTCCCGCAATATCCTTATTTATGGGGTGATTATGATAAAGACCGGTGAGCAGATTCATCATTACTCTCCAATCGGGGCTGTCATCATACATTTTTATTTCCTGAGATATTATCCCCTGCTCCTTTGCAACGGTTTCATCCGTGAAATACGGGGATTGAACAAGGTCTAAAAGTATTTCAAGCGATTCCCTGAAATTATCCGTGCAGGAGAAAAGATAGCAGGTCATATCAAAGGATGTAAATGCATTTGCAGATGCACCGACCTTTGCATACTTTGAAAAAGCATCTCCGTCCTCGCTTTCAAAAAGCTTATGCTCAAGATAATGAGCAGTACCGTCCGGAACGGTTACCTCTCTCCCGTTAAACATAAATTTTGAATATACCGAGCCGAATTTCGTTCCTATGCTCGCATAGGTGGAATTGAAGCCTTTTTTGGGATATACAATAATCTCCAGACCCGATCTGTGTTTCATGCGGTAATATTCTTCATTCATACGTTTGTTTGTAATCTTGGTAAATTCCATATATCAGCCGCCGCAGCGGCAAACACCTCCCATCAGTTTCCCTTAAGCGTAAATACCGTATCAAGCTGCACTTTATTTGCAAGCTCAATTATTCTCTCCTTGGAAATTCCGTCCGTAAGCTCCGCAGCCTTAGCCGGTGTAAGCTGATTTTTTCTCAAAACTCCACCGATATAAAAAGCCTGAAGTGCCGCAAGGCTGTCAAGCGACGACATAAGCGAATTTTTGACCGCAAGCTTTGCATTGACAAGCTCTTCATCGCTTATATCTCCCTTTTTAAGAAGCTCAAGCTGTTCAAGAACGGCATTTTTTGTCTTTTCAATATTTTCCGTTTCAACGCCGCTGTCTATGAGCAAAACACCCTTATTATTATCCACACGGCTTACGCAGTAATAGCAAAGGCTTTGTTTTTCTCTGACATTGAGGAAAAGTTTGGATGTCGGTGTCCCGCCCAGCACAGCGGACATAAGCGAATTTTCCAGTGCCGCCCTGTCATCATTATCATAATTGCACCTGAAACCCATGACAAGCTTTGACTGCGACAATTCCTGTTCTTCCGAAACATATCTTACTTTTTCCGGTACAACATCCGTATGTTCCGGTTCTTCTGTCATCCTCGGCTTGTCACCAAAATATTTCACAAATCCCTCATAAGCCTTTTCGGTTGAGGCACTTCCGAGCATTGTAAGCTCGACCCTTGCCTGTGAAAGAAGTCTTTTCCATGCGGAATATACATCGGCATTTGTCAGTGCTTCAACCTCTTCCCTGCTGCCGCAGCGTCCTATTGAATACAGCTCCTCACCGCACATATTTTCGATACAGCGTTTTATTGCATAATAACGCTTATCGTTATATTCCGAATCTATACTTTCGATAAGCTGACGTCTTTCCTGTTCTATATCCTCTTCGGAAAAAAGTCCGTCGTTTACGTTCGGCTCAAATATTATCGAAGAAAGCAAATCAGCAAGCTCTGCCGAAACTGCCTCTCCGTTGAGTGTATAGATATCGTCTAATCCCGAAACGGCTATTGTCAGTGCCTGACAGTCACCCATTTGTCTTACGGACGGATAAAGAGCCGCACCGTACAGACTGTCAAGCTTTCTGCTGAGAGAAGTAAAATCAGGATATTTTTTGCATGAACGTGTCAGTACACACGCCAGAAGTGCATTAGCTGCCGCCGTCTGTCTGCTTAGCGGAACCAACAGTGTGGTGCTCAATCTTCCTATTTTAAATCTGTCATCCGTAATGCTTCCGAAGGTTACACCTTCACAGATTTTTCTTTGTACAAATTCAGACATTCCAACATCTCCAATCCTCTTTAAAATATTACACAATATAGTATACCATATATTTCATGGATATAAAAGTGAAATTCATATTAATTTTGAAATATCGTGTTATAAAAAACCTCACACGTACAAGGTGCTGTCACAATATAACAATACCCTGCCACCGAATTATGGCAGCAGGGCAGCAGTTTTATATTATTTTTCGGCAACAGCATTTTTATTTTCCATCCTGTTCAAAATCAGTAAAAGAAGTTTATCATAGCGTAAAAGCTTTTTAATAAGCTCTATAAAAATTGAAGTAGCCAATGATGTAATTAACAAAACTAAATCTATAAGCAGCCAATGCTTAAAAGAATAAATAAACGATCCAAATAATATTTGACGGTAAAAGTTGTGTATAAAAAATATGTTCATTGAATGTTTTCCTATAAAGATAAGAAACTGTCTGACAACAGGAATATCAACTATAAAATCATAACAATAATATATAAAGAATACAGGTACTATATTATCTCTGAACTCATATGTATAGTTTCTATTTTTTCCATTGAGCATAACATAGGCGATATAAAAAGCTGCCATAATAACAGTTGATATCAAAAACTTTAATGTCTTACTGAGATATTTGTTTTTGGTTATTTTAAAAGCTTTCATACGTACCAATATATCATATTGCGCAAATACCGAGCCTAAAATAACCACAAGCATCCATTTGAACAGATTATTATATTCTCCTACCTCAAAGTTCTCAGCAGGAAATATCATTCTCGGCACTATGAAGCAGGCGAGCAGGACAAGAAGTACACCCCATTTTTTATACAGCATCGTTATAAACGGTACCACAATGACTATAAAAATTGCCAGCCCCATATACCACCATGTGCCGTTCATTGACGGCGTATCGCTAAGAAATGTAAGACCAAGGAAATCTAACAGCATTTTAAATATCCCCTGTACTATTGACTCTATTCCATTCCCTATAAAATATGTTGGAAAAGACCGTTCGGGTTTTAATACTGAAACCGCAATCAGTGAAATTAAAAATACAAACCAGTATCCCCACATTAGCTTCAGCAGTCTTTGACCCAGATAGGATTTATATTGTTCTCCTGTCAGACAGGAATTGCTGTTGTATTTCTTTAATGACAGTGTAAGACCATAGGCGCTGAGGAATGCAAATATCGCCACACAAATCTTAAAAAAACTTGTAAGAAGCAGCATAGTTGATTCGGAAAACGGGGATAAGTCTACATTATAATTCACAAATCTTGAACTTTGAAAAAAATTATGATAGTGAAGTAAAAGTAATATAGCTATACCTTTAATCGCAAGGGTATCCTTTTTAGAAAAAACCATATTTTACCTCCCTGTTTTTTACTAAACAAACAAAAATGCTCCCCACCGAAATTAAACGGGGAGCATAAACCTACCTCTGAAAACTTAATTATCTTCCAACTTAAGCAGGTAAAGCTTATCCTTAACAATAAAGCCTGCCTTATTCCACAGAGCAACAGCCGAAGCATTTCCGACATGGGTATAGAGCATAGGAGTAAGCTGACGCTCCTTTATCTTATTCACAACAAAAACACACATCCTGTAGCCGTAGCCCTTTTTGCGTTCATTATCAAGAACAGCGACCGACTTTATCCTCAGATACTTTTCCGTCGGACTTCCTATTGCAGCGTTAGCTATCATTTTTCCGTCCTTAACGAGTGCATAAAGCTCTGTGTCGAGATATTCATTTACCTTACGTTCAAATTTATTATTCCATCCGAATTCATCGGAGAGTGCACGATAAAAATCCGTAACAAGCTTTACGTGCTCTTCATTATCCTTATCTATACGAATAATTTTCTCATCATTGCTTTTTGCTGTCTCCGTGATCTCTTCACCGTCATATTCATATACCGCAAGAGAGTATTCATCCTTGACAACATAATTAAGCTCCAGTGTTGCAAGTGCATAAAGATCCGAAAAATTTTCAGCTACATCATGCTTAAGATAAATCTCCGCCTGCGGAATTTTACAATCACGGATAAAACGACAGATATCTATAAGCTTATTTGTATCATCCTTTATTGTCGAGGAAGTCCATAACCAAACTCTATGTCCCCTTTTTGAAGTAAGAATAATAACATTTCTATGATCCGAATACATATCATAGTTATATTCTATTCTCGCCGATTCTATGGAATTAAATATAACTGAATCCGCCAGATACTCCTTACTGTTAAAAATTTCATCGGTTCCCGATACTCTGTCAAATTTGGTTGCCATGTCCATTCCCCCTGTGCTTTTCCTTTTATCGGCTGTAAAAAAATGATATCGGGTTCGATATCACAATTTACACCATATTATCCGTCCGTCGGATAATACACTCATATTTTAAACCTTTTTACATTATATTGCAAGACATCAGAGAATTTTTTTAAAATTTTCAGTCGACCGGTTATCATAATATCCAAAAAACATCTTCTATTCCATATAAAAATATGTTATAATACTGTTTGGTTGGATAAAACCGGATAAGTATGAAACAAGGCGAGGAAAGCAAAGGAGGAAGAAATGGTTGCAAAAAGATTGATAATACGCAATCCCGAGGGTCTGCATATGCGGCCTGCCGCTGTATTTGCAGAGGAAATGGGTAAGTTTGAATGTGAAATAACAATATGCACCGAAAATGATGAGGTAAATGCAAAGAGCATTTTAAGCATTATGACATCCTGCATAAAATGTGGAACGGAAATAAACCTCCGATGTGATGGAGCAGACGAAGAAGAAGCAATGGAAAAAGCGGTTTCTCTTATAGTTTCGGAATTTCGTGACGTGTGATTTTAAATCAGTTCGTATTATTTAAACAAAACAGCCTTACAGATGTGTCAAACACTGTACGGCTGTTTTTCATTTTCTATTCCGTTTCACAATGCCGATTTTAAAAGCTCAGGTTAAACAGTCAGAGCAGCTTATTCTGAGTTTTACGAAAGGCTTGCGGTATCGGTTTTTATATTTTTCGAGGTACCGTTCATATACGGGTCAAATTCCTTGATCTGAATGCCTCCCAATGCACCGCCCTTATATGTAAAGCTTACAATATTATCATCCGCATATATTGAATCCTTTATAACAAAGCCTTCTTCGCCAAGCTTATTCAGAACCTCTGTGGCAAGCTTCTTCCGCTTTTCGGTATCGCCGTTTCTGTATTCATCCGTCATAGTCAATGCACTTATTCTTTCATCGGTTATATCCATTGCCTGCAATTCTTCATCTGTAAATTCGTCAGAGGAAGTGCTTGATTCCTGTTTGCTGCTTTCATCGTCCTTACTGCTTTCATCGTCCTTACTGCTTTCATCTGCCTTACTGCTTTCAGTACTTTCCTCAGTCTTTTCGGAATTTTGTGAAGTTAAAGTCTTTGAGCTTTCCTCTGAGTCCTTGCTGTTATTACAGCCCGCAAATAAGACCGCACAAGACACAGCAAGCACGGAGCAAATCGCAATTGTCAGGATTTTTCCTGCTTTCATGGTTATCCCCCTTATCGTGCAATTTTTTTAAGTATAACACAAAAATTCTGTATTTACAACCATACATTTCAATTTTTGAATATCGGTCAAAGTAATATCTATCACATTTCCTGCCAAAGACCCTTTATTTCCCCAAGGAAGAAAGATAAACATCCAGAAGCTTTGCGGCTGTTTGTTTTTCATGGCTCCCACAAGATTCGAGCCGCATAATAAGCTCCTCAATCCCGGGCTGATTTATGTCCTCCTCAGTCAGTATATCATCAGGGGTTATGTTCAGTGCCCTGCATATGCTTATCAGAGTACCCGCACGCATATTTGCATTGCCGCGTTCTATATCGGCATATGTGCGGTCGGATATATCAGCCAATTCCGCAACCTGAGCCTGTGTAAGATTTTTTCCGGTGCGTATTTCAAGAAGTTTTGTTCCTATCTTTATAGTATCAGAAATAAGCATTTTTCTTCCCCTTTTTATATTGATACATACATTATACTTCCTAAAAATGCTTGACATATAGGAATTATGGTAGTATAATTACAGGAAGAATAGTTCCTGTAAGATATTTTGCCAAAGCAACAAAAACCCCGACCATGAATAAATAACACGGTCGGGGTATAATGCTAATATCTATTTACCGTCACTGCACACACTCAACAACTCGATACGGAGCGGCTCGAAAGAGACGCTCACGGGTCATTCTTACGGTTTCCGACAGGCAAACTGCCGCCGCGTGAAATAAACTTACCTAAGTACAGAACGAGCGAACGCAGTGAGCGAATACGCGAACTTGCCCGTGGGGACTCCCCCACTTAAAGCTCTGCGAAATACTTGATTGTTCTAACCATCTGGCTTGTGTAGCTGTTTTCGTTGTCATACCATGAAACAACCTGTACCTCATAGAGGTCATCAGCTATCTTGCTTACCATTGTCTGTGTAGCATCAAAGAGTGAACCGTATTTCATGCCGATAACATCGGAAGAAACGATCGGATCTTCGTTGTAGCCGAAAGACTCGGAAGAAGCAGCCTTCATAGCAGCGTTGATGCCCTCTTTTGTTACATCTGCACCCTTAACAACAGCTGTAAGGATAGTTGTTGAACCTGTCGGAACCGGTACACGCTGTGCAGAACCGATAAGCTTGCCGTTAAGCTCGGGAATAACAAGACCGATTGCCTTTGCAGCACCTGTTGAGTTAGGAACTATGTTAGCAGCACCTGCTCTTGCTCTTCTGAGGTCGCCCTTTCTGTGAGGACCGTCAAGAATCATCTGATCACCTGTGTAAGCGTGAATTGTTGACATGATACCGCTCTGAATGGGAGCATAATCGTTAAGAGCCTTAGCCATAGGAGCAAGGCAGTTAGTTGTGCAGGATGCAGCGGAAATGATTGTATCCTCTTTTGTAAGTGTATCCTGATTTACGCTGTAAACGATTGTCTTGAGGTCGTTGCCTGCCGGAGCAGAAATAACTACCTTCTTAGCACCTGCGTCGATATGAGCCTGTGACTTTGCCTTTGAGCAATAGAAACCTGTACATTCAAGAACAACATCTACACCGATTTCTCCCCAAGGAAGCTCGGCAGCATTAGCCTTAGCGTAGATTGTAAGGGTCTTGCCGTCAACCGTGATGGTATTAGCCTCGTCATCAGCCTCTACTGTATGCAGGTTCTCACCTATTTTACCCATATATCCGCCCTGTGCGGTATCATACTTGAGAAGGTGAGCGAGCATTGAAGGCTTTGTAAGATCGTTGATGGCAACAACCTCATAACCCTCTGCACCAAACATCTGTCTGAATGCAAGACGACCGATACGGCCAAAACCATTAATAGCAACTTTAACTGACATTGGAAATTACCTCCTAATATTTTTACTTATTATATTTTAATGCATTTTAGAAAAAATTACAAGTGTTTACAGCCATTTTGCGAAATTTTTTTATTAAAAATTATTATCTCCGCTCATCTCGTCAAGCAAACGGAATACCTCATCATAGTCTACATCACCGTTTTCATCTGCAAAGACATTTTCGTCCCTGCTTTCTTCAGTTACCCCGGTTTCATTTTCCGTGTAAGTATTATCCTCCTGCGGTTCGGAAGCACTAACGTCCTCAACCTCATCCGCAACCGTATTTTGCTCAGTTTCCGGTACGCTTTCTTCCTCCTCGGCCTTATCCTCTTGCTCAACCGTCTGTGCAGACGTGTCCTCATTGTCAGATTCAAATGTCACATCGTCACGAACATCAAAGGCAGGCTCAAATTCGCCCCGGATAGCTTTATCTTCCTCCAAAACTTCCTGCTCCTGCACAGGCTCAGTATGCTCCTCTGCCGCAATTTCTTCTGCATCCTCCAAGTCCGTTTCCTCATCCTGCGGTACAATTTCCACTTTCTTTTTCGATTTTACGGATGCCTCTTCTATTTCTTTCCTGTCCATGGAAAGAGTATCCTCAAGAGTCAGGGTAGTACCGCTGAATTTTACGGGTTCGCCAATCTCCTCCTCTTCTTTCGGTTCGTTATTCTTGTCGCCTGTAGCAAGATGTCCGAAAAATTCTTCCTCACCGATTACCTCGTCATCATTGTCCTCTTCACTGTTTGTTATATCAAGACTCTTTATCATACCTATGATAAAGCACACAGCAAAGCCGCACAAAGCGATGTCCATTGTACAGGTCAGTATTCTTGACAGAGTGGGAGCAACAATAAACACATCAACATTTTCTATCTGCTTTGCAGGGACAATCATCTTTAATATGATATCCGCTGTTGTAATCAGAGTACATAACACAAATAAACATCCGTAAAGAACGGTTTTTCCAACACATTTTTTCGGGTTGATCTCCGCAAAAAACATTGCTGTGTAAAACAAGAATAATGTAAGAAATATAACCGATATCACATCAAACATTTCCATTGCACTCAGTGATACCTTTGAATACTCAATAAACAATTCTATCATTCTGCTGCAAGCCCATGCCGGAAGTGCAAGGGTAAGATACGGCAATCTTTTCATACCGTTCTGTCCCGTAAAGCAAATACAGGATTCATACAGCATAACCACGCCGCCTAATATTCCGAGAACAAAATTTATGAAAGAACTGAGCGGATAATCGGTTGAACCTATAGACAAAACAGAAATAACCCCGCTTCCTACTATTGCTACAGATGCAATAAATCCAAAAAACGCTGCCGGAACATTTCTCACAGGCGTCCCGTCAAGCTCTATATTTCTGTCGGCAAACAGCATACCAAAACCTATCACGAGAACAGCTATAATAGATATTACAAAAATCATACTGCAAGCCGAGGAATCCAGAAAGAACCCTTTGCCCGTATAATTAAACAGTGTGTCGCAAAGCTTTGCACCTGCACCGACAGCACCAATAACAACAGTTGGTATCCAAAGTTTTTTTATCTTCATACATCAATTCTCCTTTTTTGTAGGGGCAGGCGGTGTGACGCCCGCCATCCGTACACAGTTTCGCTTTATTCAATGCTAAGCTTCGCAGCACTGTAACCATCGAATATAGCACTATGCTATCCTGCCGCAAAACCGACATCCGATATCCGACAAAGAAGTCTGCTCCGCCTTCGGCATTAATCCAGTGTCCTGTCCGACAGAGGGATATAATCCTTATTGTGAACCATCGAACGATATGCCGGACGTATTATCCTCCCACCATACGTAACCTCTTCAATTCTGTGGGCACACCAACCCGCTATTCTTGAAACTGCAAACAATGGGGTAAACAATTCGCTCGGTATTCCAAGCATATCATATACAAGCCCCGAATAAAAATCCACATTGGCACATATAACCTTCGAGCTTCCCTTGACCTCTCTCATGACTTTGGGAGTAAGTCTTTCGACAGTTTTATAAAGCTCAAATTCGTCCGTCATATCTTTCTCCTCAGCTATTTTTTCCGCTGTCTTTTTCAGAATTGCGGCACGAGGATCGGAAAGTGTATATACAGCGTGCCCGAAACCGTAAATCAGCCCGGAGTCGTCACCCTTTTCCTTACGTATAACGGATGCAAGGAAATTGTATACCTGTTCCTCATCTTTCCAATCCTTTACATCCTCCATCAACTCATTCATCATCGTACGCACCCTGAGGTTCGCTCCGCCGTGGCGAGGTCCTTTAAGAGAACCTATAGCGGCAGCAATTGCGGAATATGTGTCCGTTCCGGAGGAGGAAAGAACTCTCGTTGTGAATGTCGAGTTGTTACCGCCCCCATGCTCGGCATGAAGTATCATACACAGGTCAAGCAGTTTTGCCTCGGAATCAGTGAATTTCATATCAAATCTGAGTGCACGTAATATAGACTCACTTGTTGAAAGTTTAAGATCCACAGGATGAAAAAACATACTTTTCTTATCAAACGCTCTCCTCTTTACCTGATACGCATATGTCATTATCGTCGGCATAGATGCTATAAGCTGTATAGACTGACGCATTGTATTTTCAAGAGATGTATTATCAGGGTCAGGATCTTTCGTATAAAGACCAAGCACGGAATGTGCGAGCTTGTTCATTATATCGGCAGACGGAAATTTAAGTATCATATCCTCGGCAAAATTATCCGGAAGCTCACGATAATATCCCAGTATATCCTTGAATTTGGCAAGGTGTTCCTTATCCGGCAGATTGCCGAACAGAAGCAGCCATGCGGCTTCCTCAAATCCGAAGCGGTCTTCCTCCATACAAGCATTGACTATATCATTGACATCATAGCCCCTGTATGTAAGTTTGCCCTCATCAGGTATTCTCTCACCGTCTGCGATAAGAAAGCCATGAACATTACATATATTTGTAAGACCCGCCATAACACCTGTTCCGTCGGGGTTCCTCAGTCCTCTTTTGACTCCGTATGTGAGGTAATCCTCATTATTAAATCCGTTATGTCTGCGGTACTCATCGCAAAGCTCCGCAAGCTTACCGTTATAAAAATTCTTATAATCCATTTTCCGCCCCACCCTTTTGATATATATTTTCGTATACTTCTGAAGGCGAATATAAAACCACACAACACCATATAATGATATATCAGCAGTATGTATATAATACCCCTTAAAACGTTCAAGGCAACAGACCGCCTCCAAACAAAATTGAAAGGCACCATCGCCTAACATATATTTTAACTTTTTTTTGCCGTTATGTCAAGGAAGGCAGATACTTATTTAAAAAAATGTGAGGTATAATATGAAAAAAAGAATAATTCCGGCATTTCTCTGTTTTTTTCTTATGGCTGTTTTGCCGCTCATTTCCGCAAAGAACGGCATAGCTCTGTCCGAAAACGAAGCCGCCGCCACATTGTCGGCGGAAAGCTCTGATGTCGAAAAAACAAAACCGCAAAATAACAACAAAAGTTCGGGTAATAAGGAAGTTTCCGTAACCGATGACGGTGATGACCGGAAATTCAGAATATTTAACACATCAGACGGAAAGATTATAACGGTAGATGACAGGGAATTCTGTTACGGTGCACTCGCATATGAAATGCCCCCCACATTCGAGGAAGAGGCACTGAAGGCTCAGGTCGTAGCACTATATACACATTTTTGCAGACTCAGAAACATACAAAAGGAAAATCCGGATAAGGATCTCAAGGGAGCGGATTTTTCCGCCGATCTCTCGGAGGGACAATTTTATCTGAGTGACAAACAATTACGCAGTAAATGGGGAGAGCTTTATTATGAGAGTATAAAAAAAATCCGTTCCGCCGTTGATTCGGTTTTCGGTAAGGTTTTAACTGACGAAAAAGGGGAACTTATTGATGCCTGCTATCATGCAATTTCCTCGGGAACAACCGAAAATGCAAAGGATATCTTCGGTTCTGATGATGAGCATCTGATCGCCGTCCCGAGTCCGACAGATATAAACGCACCCGACTATATCACAAAACTCAGTTTTTCAGCGGACGAATTTAAAGAAAAAATGTCCTCGCTGAGCAAGGACGTAAAACTGACAGGCAAACCCGAAAGCTATATCAGTGAAACAAAACGCACCCCATCGGGATCCGTTACCGAAATAACCATAGGAGGAATAGAATTCACAGGCTCGGATATACGACAGACATTCGGACTCAGGAGTGCAGCATTTGAAATTGAATATTCCGATAAAAAATTCAGCTTCACAGTGCGGGGCTACGGTCATGGGGTGGGTCTTAGCCAATGGGGAGCAAAGGGAATGGCAGAACAAGGTTCGGGATATGAGGAAATTCTTAAGCACTACTATCAGAATATAAAAATAAAAGACACATAATCAGGGACAAGGCATCATCTTATAATCATGGGGATTATGTCCCTCGGTTTTTCCGCAAAGGTCGGTGTACCTATGGTATAATGCTTCTCCATATCCTCCCTTGTCCCGTATCCGAAAAGACAACCGATAAAACCGATCCCGGCATTTGACGCACCCTTTGCATCAAAGCCGGTATCGCCTATCATAACTATTCTGTCATCATCACCTGTCCTAAGATCCTCAATTACATAATTTATAACGTCAAGCTTACTCAATCTCGGTTTACATCCATCCATGGGCTTTCCCGAAACCGAAGTCGAGCCTCCTACTCTGTCAAAAAATTCTCCTATGCCCAGCATATTTATAATCCTGTCGGTAAATTTCTGATATTTTGAGGATGCAACGCCGAGCTTCACGCCTTCGGCCTTAAGGCTTTGCAGCACATCAATAATTCCGTCATACAGCTTATTTTTATATATACCGCTTTCGATATAATTTCTCTTGTATATCTCCACTGCCTTCAATGCATCCTCATGCTCAAATCCGCAGCCTATAAGACTGTCATACATAGGCGGTCCTATAAAACTTCTTATAACATCTTCGCTCGGCAGGGGTCTTTGCGTTTCCATGAAAACCATACGCACACAATCAAGAATACCCTCCCCGGATTCACTCAGTGTACCGTCAAGGTCAAATAATGCTATATCATATTTCTTCATATTCCAACCGTTATCCCTCAAACGGATAGCCTTCCTCTCTTCCTAAAAACGACAGATTGAGCCTATATTTTCCGTCATTTATTTTTTCAATATTATATTTACCCTCATAAGTCGGACAGCTTATAAGCCTTTTTGCAAAAATTCCATTGACATCATAAATATCAATATTATAATAAGTCGGCATTTTATCGTGCCTTTCGCCAAACATATTAACCGTTTCATTTTTGACGGCTGCAAACTCTCTTCCGTCGGATGCTTTTACGTTTTCGATCTCATACACATGATATGACGGGAAAATTGCCTCAAACGTTCCTCCGAAAACAATAAACGCCGCAAGCAGGACAGAAATAATAAAGCAGGTTTTGTCCCCTTTCGCACTCGTTTTCAATCTCTTCTGAGCCTTATTTGAAACCATAAGACCCGCTATCATCATAATATCAGGTATAAGATACAGAAAAATAATGTACCTTGTACATATAATGCCGCCGATAAATATCTCAATATTCATAAAACGCACTGTTAAATTCAAAATCAACATAACGCTGAACAAGGCAAGACCGATATCATAAAGCCTTTTTCCGGCCTTATATGCCGGATCCTTCCCGAGTTCGGCGGAGCCGTCCTTTTCACTTACGACTGCTTCTTCCTTCTGCTCTTCGTCTTCGATTTTTTTTGTTTCAGTTTTGCTTTTGACTGATGATTCTTTTTTCATTGTTAAAACCTCCGTATTATTTATTTTAAATTATATCCTGTCCGAATATAAAGTATGGAGTACAATCTCTTACTCCTGATTAAGAGCTATAACATAAGGAGCTGCCAATTTTGCAATAAAGCTGACTTGCCTACCGCTCTCCTCTGCACATATACTGTTACATTCATCAGTTTTTTCACCATCCTTCCGCCTTATAAAGCAAGTCTTAGAATTTATAATAGCATATGGTCTTTCATATTTATTTACAGCCTCATACTGTTCATCGAGCTTATCAAAATCTATAACATCATCCGTAGGAAATATCTCTTGTATAACAAAAGCATTGACACTTGCACGATATGAAGATGTACAATTTATGCCGTCCGGCAACTTCAAATTTGAACCGATACCCTGTAGCCGCAGAAATTCCTTTTCATTTGAAAATTCATTTTCAATACTTTTACACGTTTTCCTTGTTAAGCAATTATAGGAAACATTATAAGAAAATGAATATGTTGTGGAATTTGTAAATGTAAAACAAGCGTACGTATCTTCATTGTTATTCCTACGTTTTTCGCAAAGCCTTCTGACCGTTTCGGCACAAACATGATTATTTGCAAATGCCCACAGGCAATAACCGTATTTCTTTATATCTTCAACCTTACAGTATAAAATCTGATCCAATCCTTGTCCCACATAATTACCTGCACGTGATATAAACATCTCACTTATGTTTATTGAAGCTAACCTTATCTCTTTTGAACCTATAATGTTCCTGATAGTATTTCTGTCAAACAACAGTATGTCACAATCGTCACTGCCTTCCACCCGTTTCAAACGATTTGCCTTATAGCAATTCCATACACATATTTTTTGGGAGCTATCGAATTTAACCAAATCCTTCGGCTCAATATTAAAGTATTTCAGAAAAAGCTTTATTATTTTATCCTCTTCACTTAAACGCTCCGCCTCGTTAAAGCCCAATTTTTCGGAATTTCTATCCTTTTTACTTATGTTATGATTATAAAGCGTCAGTCCGAAATCCTCCAACAATGTCATATAAAGCCTTTCATATTTGTCAAGATCCTCCGAGTCATCGTAAAGATTCCTGACAACAAGATACACAAATTCTGACCCGTTATTGTAATCCGTCTGTAAATTGGAGTTATCTTTACCACGCTGTAATGTTTCAAGATGTGTACGTTTCCAAAACCTCTTCGCTTGTCCTACATATACTTTACAATCCAAAATATTCAAAATGATATAAATTCCTCTGCCATTATTATCCTCTGCCATTGACTGTCCACCTCATTTTGTACAAGTAGATTTCAACATTTTGTTATCTTACATAATAATAAAATTTATAATTTTGTACTGATTTTTATTTTATAATATATCTTATCCCCTCACATATACCGAATATAACAGGCTGATGTGCAAGGTATATTATCAATGAATATTTACCGAGAAATGAGAAAAACGGAACATAATTCTTATATGCCATTTTGGGGAATTTCTTTTGAACCGCAAGTCTTCCGAAATATCCTCCCGCAAAAAACAGGAAAAGCCATGGCAGCAGTGCAAAATAATCGCTTGATATAAATCCCCTTCCCGCAAAGCCCAAAGGATAAAGAAAGTCTGTTTGATACCACTCGGCAGGCAAATTAAATCTCCATAAAAACGGTATTTCCAAATAACCGGATGTTACTTTGAAAGTAATGATAAACAGTGCGACATTTATAATTATTCCTACCCACATAGGTATTAACTTACATATCTTTGAGAATATTCCGTAAAGCATCATACATATCGAGAGCATATGAAGAATACCGAATCTTATCGCAGAATCACTTCCCACCGCAAAATATGTAACCACCGTCAGAATATATGCTATAAAAAACAGCTTCGCTCCTCTTGCTATATTGGAATGACTGAGGTTTGAGCATATACCCGATATAAAAATAAACAATCCCGCAAAAAAGGGTTCGGCAGGGGTAAAGAAATCAAGAAGTTTTCTTCCCCAATCCCAATTAAAAAATATTCCTATTGTATAGAACGCATGATAAAATACCATACATAAAATTGCAAAACCTCGAAGCTCATCGAGCAGATATATCCTTGGTCTTTTCTTCTTCCCGGTTTCGGTCAAATCTTCCTCACCCCTTATCGGCACATACAAAAACCGAAAATATATTTTATTTTTCATATTTATGTGCTATACTAATGGTATCCCATATAATGTATTATAACAGCTAAATTAAATTTAATCAAGAAGGAACAGGAGAATTTGTAAAATGAATGAGATAACTACCGGAATTGTAAAGGAAATTAGCGTAAATGTAGAAAAGTCCATGCTTGCTGTCAATGTCGGAAGCGGAACTCTTGAGGTTCTTGCCACACCTGTTGTCGCAGCACTTATGGAAAAGGCAGCCTGTGAGCTTATACAGCCCTATTTGCCCGAGGGTATAACGACAGTAGGAACAATGATAAGCGTCAATCACATGAGTGCCACGCCGCTCGGTGCAAGGGTAACTGCCGAAGCAAGGCTTACGGATATCGCCGACAGAAAATACACCTTTGAGCTTACAGCAAGAGATGATGCCGGACTTATCGCAACGGGAAAACATGAACGTTTTACCGTAAAATCCGAAAGATTTATAGAAAAAACGAATGCCAAGCTTAATAAAAAGACGGAATAATAAATTTAAAAACCATTGAATTATTACAAAAAAATGGTATAATTATAATATTATTCGGAGTAAAAAGAGGAGGATTATATATGCACAAGCATATCGGCGAAAAATATTATATCACCACGCCAATTTATTATCCGTCGGGCAACCCCCATATAGGTCATTGCTATACAACGGCTGCCTGCGATTCCATAGCGAGGTACCGCAGGATGCAGGGATATGATGTGATGTTCCTGACGGGAACGGACGAACACGGTCAGAAAATAGAGCAGAAGGCTGCGGAAAAGGGTATCACACCAAAGGAATATGTTGACGAGATCGTAGAGATATTCAAAAAACTCTGGAGCTTTATGAATATTAAATATGACAGGTATATCCGCACAACAGACGATTATCATGTTGAAGCTGTACAGAAGATATTCAAGGATCTGTATGACAAAGGCTTCATCTATAAGGGCGAATATAAGGGAAAATACTGTACTCCCTGCGAAAGCTTCTGGACGGATTCACAGCTTGTTGACGGAAAATGTCCCGAATGCGGAAGAGAGGTTGTCGAGGCAAAGGAGGAGGCATATTTTTTCAAAATGTCACCGTTTGCCGACAGAATAGAAAAGCTTCTGCTTGAAACCGATTACTTGCAGCCGAGAACAAGGGCGGTTGAGCTTGTCAATAACTTTATTCGTCCCGGTCTTGAGGATCTGTGTGTTTCAAGGACAAGCTTTACATGGGGTATTCCCGTCAGCTTTGACGAAAAGCACGTTGTATATGTGTGGATAGACGCCCTTTCAAACTATATAACCGCACTCGGCTATGATAATGACCGCTATAATGATTATGATAAATTCTGGCCCGCTGATGTTCATATGGTTGCAAAGGATATCATGCGTTTCCACGCTATAATATGGCCGGCTATGCTTATGGCTCTTGAATTACCTTTGCCAAAACATCTTGCCGTGCATGGTTGGATAACCTTTAACGGTCAGAAGATGAGTAAATCCCTCGGAAATATCGTTGACCCGTTCATACTCGGCGAGCGATACGGTGCAGATGCAATACGTTATCATATAATGAGAGAAATGGCTCTCGGCTCGGACAGTTCATTTTCAAATGAAATTATGATCAACCGCATCAATACCGATCTTGCAAACGGTCTCGGCAACCTCGTTTCAAGAACTGTTGCTATGGTTGAAAAATATTTCGGCGGTACACTTCCGGAAGAGAGGGAGAGCGGGGAGTTTGACGACGAGCTTATATCCGCCGCAGTCGGTCTTTCGGATATTGTTGACGACTGTATAGACAAAACACAGCTTAATAATGCACTTGCCGCGATATTCAAGGTTGTGTCCCGTGCCAACAAATACATTGACGAAACCGCTCCATGGATTCTTGCAAAGGATGAGGCAAACAGGGTACGTCTTGCAACGGTTCTATATAATCTTCTTGATTCAATCAGGATTGTTTCAACGCTTCTCTCTGCATTTATGCCGACGACAATGCCAAAGGTATGGGAGCAGATCGGTGCATCGGAGGATGATGTAGCCTATGATAATGCGGCTTCATTCGGAGTCCTGCCCAAAAACGTGACGGTACACAAGGGAGAGATAATCTTCCCGAGAATTGATGTGGAAAAGGAAATAGATGAGCTTAATAAGCTTATAAAAACCGATAAGCCGGAGGAAAAGCCTGCCGAAAAAGCAGAAAAGACGGAAGGTCTTGCCATGATAGGAATTGAAGATTTCGCAAAGATTGAGCTTACCGCCGCAAAGGTAACAGCCTGTGAGCCTATCAAAAAAGCCAAGAAGCTGCTGAAGCTTACCCTTGATGACGGTTCGGGAAAGGAAAGAATTGTTGCAAGCGGAATAGCAAAATACTATACTCCCGATGAGCTTATCGGAAGAAGTGTTATTGTTGTATCAAACCTTAAGCCTGCCGTACTCTGCGGTGTCGAAAGCAACGGTATGATACTTGCGGCTGACGAGGGTGAAAATATCAAAGTAATATTTGTTGACGGAATAACTCCCGGAAGCAAAATAAGATAATACGACAAGAAACAGCCATATATTATTTAAGAGCCGACCTGTGATAAGCCGGCTCTTATTTATTGTACTCAGAGTTATTTTTATTCGATTATAACAGCATTCTTTCCTTGGCTATCATATCTTTGCCTGAACAGATCGTAACTGTATTCCGTAAGAGATGCGGTATCTTTCATCGGATCCGCAACATAAACTACCTTCCTGTCAGGATTATAACCCGCAAGCACAACACAATGTTCATTTCCTTTCCATGTTATAGTTTTTCCATATGTTGTTTGCCATGAACTCGTTAAAACTGTCTGAGATAAACCCATTGTCGTCCATACAATAACCGGCTTTCCTCTCATAATGTACGATAGTAATTCACTAAATTCTTTTCCGCTTATATCCTTGGCTTTTTGGTGAGAATTTACGCTCTTAAGATATCTGTTTGCGGTTATCTCAATACACTTCCCGTAACAGCCAAAGGAATTAACCGACTCCGGAGATCCGACAAATATGGTTAAAGGATCAGGACCGTACATTTTGCCGTTACTATTAAACAGCTTTCCTTTCGGGAGATATTTATCAGCAATCACGTTCTTGCTGACGTCAAATCCATAATAGCCGAGATAACTCGCGAGAGCGGTAACTTCGCACCCGGTAGGCAATGAAGGCTCGCTGTATTGACAGATATTCCTCACGGGCATATAATAACTGCATTTAACATTCATATCCTTTGTTATTTTCGTTCCGTCCGCATCCGTCGCAGTTACTCTTATTGTATATTCTCCCTCTGATGACAAATCTATCACCTTATATCCTGAATCGGTGACTCCCCCTGCCGCTGACCACTGTCCGTTGCCCGACTTATAGTAATATTGATACCTGTACGGTGTCTTACCGCCTCTGAATTTTGCATAAACTGTAACCGGTGTTCCGACATACCTGAAGCTATAATTGAGACACGTACCGCAATCAGAAAACTCTCCCATTGTCTTTGATATGACACTTACGTCTTTATGAAGTATTTTTCCGCTTGCGTCCCTTGCCTCTATTCTGTATCTTACTCTGTCGTATTCTGAAGGGAACTTTACCGATATATTCTGCTCATCCGTATATTCACAAATCGCTTTCCACTTTTCGCCCGGCAATCTTTCATAGTACTTATATTCATACGGCTTTGTACCTCCCGAAAACTTCGCATATAATACAATATCTTCACCCTTTTCCGCTTCGGTATGATCCGCATATGAACCGTCCTCGGCAAAGCTTTCTTCAGTATGGTTTGAATTTGAGTCATTACCGGCAGAGCTTTCCACGACAGAACTTTCTTTGGCGTGTTTTGAATAAGTGCCATTATCGGCAAAGCTTTCTTCGGTATGGTTTGAATAAGAACCATTGCCGGAAGAGCTTTCCGCGGCAGAACTTTCTTCGGTATCATACACCACTTCCGCATCCTCTGTCTTTAAGGAATATGCCGACCCGTATGAATGAGCAAAAAGCACACACATTATAATAAAAATCACCAACAGAATTACGAGCCTTATATTTTTTACGTCAATCTCCATATTCTTCACAAAAATCCCCTCAGATCAATTTGTATTCAAACGGTTATTTTTATGTATTTGCAAGGTGAAAAATGACCGTTTATTTCAGAGGATCCGTAACATAAAATATCCCCTTTGTAATACAGACGATTTTCAAACCGTATCGGATAGTAAAAATTGAAATTTTTTTTAAATTTATCAAAATATGTCGGTGTGCCGGTGCTGTTCGGTTATGCGGTCATAAAAAAATTTTAACCGGGCATCTGAGTGGATCTTTTGATATATAGCAATAAATTACCCAACCGCATTTGAATACAACTGACAAATTTACGGTTGGGTTCATTAATCGGATAATTAATACGGTAAAACAAAAATGCGTGCGTTATCGTTACTTAGTGATCATGGTGAAATAAAAATATATGCGTTGCTGTCGCTGTCAAGCCATTCAATAATTGATTTCATAACATTTTCGGGAACGGCCACACTTCCATCGGTTACGGCGTTTCCGCACTCCATGAATATGGAATTTGCAAGCTTGCTGTCGGGCGAACTGATATTAAAATCTATTACAATTCCATATTTATACGTATCCTCATCATCAATCATATGCTTTGCACTTGACCAGTCCTTATCGTCCGTGCCCTCCGCTTTCTGATTGTAAAATTCGGATTTCGTATCGTCCACCCAGTATGTATCCTCGGTTATCTCAAACATAGGATATGTGCTGTCAGGTTTTTCGCCTATATAAAATGCATCATCAAGTGCATAGAAACCGAGAGGTGATTTTTGTGAATCCGGGGATATATCAAAATCAGCTCCCTTTTCTCCGATATATCCCTTATTTGTTATTGCCTTTCCGTCACCGGCAATGTTCCACCAATAATTTTTGGAGGATTTCTGATAGCAATATACCTTTGCACTGCCCTTACTGCCCACATCAACAACTATAAGTCTGTTAAAACCGAGAGAATCATAATCATAACCATAGTCGTTTATGAATTTTGTCAGCTCTTTCGGATTGGATTTCAGATTTTTCGGTTCCTCAAGTATAAGCTCAAGACCGCCGGCATCGCTTTTGCTGCTTTCCTCCGACTTCGAGGACTCCTCCCTGTTGCTTTCTTCGGACTTTGACGGTTCATCCTTACTGCTCTCCTGAGCGGATGAGTCTTCCCCTTTGGATGAGTGAGCATTTGGTGCCGAGCTTTCCTGCGGCTTACTTACAGAGGATTCTTCAGGCTTTGATTGCTCCGCACTGTTTTCCACAACGGAGCCTTTGTTTTTGTCAGCCTTATCTTCAGCCTTTTTCTCAGTGCTGAACCATTCCTGAGGAAGTATCTTTCCTCCCGTTCTAATATCCATAGTGACCAGACCTGCACTTGCCACAGAGGCTATAAGTACAATTGTCAATATGGTCTGTGTAATAATAAATACAGGTTTTTTCATACTTAACTCCTTTTCCGCAATATTCCGTTTCCGATACCTATACTATTATTATACTTTATTTTTCGGTTTTGTAAATAGTCTGAGATAATTTTATATTTTATTTTTACCCTTATGTTTCAGCAATTTCTGTCTGTTTTGATTTAACGCCGCCGGGAACTGTCATTAAAAGTCAATATTTTAATTTAAAAATGACAAAAAGTTTTTGGTAATTTGTTGAAATTCTCCATATCTTTTGTATAAATATCATATTTTTTCAATTCGTATGGAAATTTACCGAAAAAAATGGTATATTATGATGTAAGGAAAAAACGGAGGCGAAAAAATTTGGAGCATATAGCCGTGATTGCATCATTTGCAATAAGACTTGCAGAGCCTTTTCTTGCTCTGATTGTAATAGTAATGGCTTTCTCCTCGCTAAGAGGAGGAAGAAGAGATGAACACGCTCTCATTGTATTGGAAAATGAAAGGGATAACATAACCTTTCCCGTTCTGTATTGGGAAAACTCTATCGGAAGAAGCAGAAGCTCCGATATAAAACTTTCCGACCCTACCGTGTCAAGGGACCATGCCGTTCTGCTCAGAAGAAATGACGGATGGTTCGTAACGGACACAGGCTCAAGATCCGGTGTATATGTAAACGGTGAAAGAACTGTCGGAAGACATCAGGTTGCGGTCGGAGATATTATAACCTGCGGAACAACATCACTTGTTCTGCGTCGTGCCTCAGATACGGGTGCGGCTGAGCCGAGGCATGAACGAAAAATCTTCCCTCAGAGCATAATATTATCATTTGTTACATTATATACCGCATTGCTTGTTCTTCAGGCAGTTATAAACATGGGAAATACCGATGCCGTCACTCCCGGTATTGTATTCATCGTTGTAATTTGGCTGTATTTTGCCATTTCACGGGCAGCATTTAAAAGACTTAATTTCGAGCTTGAATCCCTTGCAATGCTGCTCTCCGGAACGGGTATAATCCTTGCGGCTTCACATGATACAAGACAGGCATATATGCAGCTCGGTGCAATGGTACTCGGATTGTTTATATATTCGTTTATGCTCTGGTTCATTGAAATTCCCGACAGAGTAATGAAATGGCATATCGCAATATCCGTCCTTACCCTGCTGCTGCTTGCATCAACACTTGTCATAGGAAAAAGCGTGAACGGTGCCAAAAACTGGATAATAATAGGTCCGCTGTCGGTGCAGCCGTCTGAGTTTGCCAAAATTGCATATATCTTTGTGGGTGCGTCAACACTCGATGTACTCCAAACCAAAAAAAGCCTTGCCGCATTTATTTTCGTATCGGCAGCAAGCGTCGGATGTCTTGTTCTGATGAGCGATTTCGGAACGGCAGTTATATTCTTTGTGACATTCCTTATAATCGCATTCATGCGTTCGGGCGATATAAAAACCGTTATCCTTGCAATAACCGCAGCTGGTCTCGGCATACTTACAATGCTTTCCGTCAAGCCGTATATTGCCGAGCGTTTCGCCGCCTGGGGACACGTGTGGGACTATGCAGATGTAGCCGGAGGCTATCAACAGGTTCGCTCTCTTATATACTCCGCAAGCGGAGGTCTTTTCGGCGTGGGGCTTTCCAAAGGATATCTGCAATATGTATTTGCCTCGGAAAACGACCTCGTATTCTGCCTCATGTGTGAGGAATTGGGATGCATTATCGCCCTGCTTTGTGCATTTGTTATAGGCGGTCTTATGCTTTACGCAAGAGCAGTCACAACACGCAGCCGCTCAACTTTCTACTCTATTGCCGCCTGCTCCGCCGGAGGACTTCTTGTATTTCAGGCAGCACTCAATATTTTCGGCGTAACAGATATACTTCCGCTGACAGGTGTGACATTTCCCTTTGTCAGCTACGGCGGAACAAGTATGGCGGCCTGCTGGGGAATACTCGCTTTTATAAAATCGGCAGATGAGCGTACCTATGCACGTCATAAGCCCAAACAGAAAAAACAAAAAATAAAATCAAGACGTACTGAAGAATATGAGGAAGATTACGTTGAAATATAGGGGGTATATACCTTGAGGAAAACAAGATTCAGATCCTTTCCCGTTCTGATGATAACCCTTGCTTTTTTTGCAGGTCTTATCTATTTTATAATAAATCTTGCCATCCATTCGGCAGAATGGGCCTCAATGCCGTATAACGGTCATTTATCGGACAGTGACGCTATGGAAATGACAGGCACAATAACCGACAGAAACGGAGTTGTCCTTGCAAAAACCGAGGATGGGAAAAGAATTTATAATGAGGACGAGGATATACGTCGTGCCTGTCTTCATGTTGTCGGCGACGACAGCGTTAATATTTCCACCGCAATACAGACAATATACCGTTCCGAGCTTTCCGGCTACAACTTCATCCTCGGTCTCGGGGCGCCCGATATCTTACAAAAGGGTGCGGATATTGAGCTTACCATAGACAGCGAGGTGCAGAAAGCAGCATACCGGGCATTGGGAGATTACAGGGGTGCGGTTATTGTATATAACTACAAAACCGGTGAAGTCATATGTATGGTAAGCACTCCCACCTATGACCCGGAAAACGTTCCGGAGGATATTGATACCAATGATGAATATGAGGGTGCGTATATAAACCGTACCATTTCCGCCTCCTATCCCCCCGGCTCCACATTCAAGCTCGTCACGGCTTCAGCGGCACTCGAAGAAGACCCGGATAACGAGAACAGGGAATATGATTGTATAGGTTATACGGAAATAGGAGGAAAAACCATAAACTGCTATTCCGTCAGCGGTCATATTGATATGACCGGTGCACTTATGAACTCATGCAATGCGTATTTTGCGGAGCTTACTGTCGATCTGGGAAAGGACTGTATGCTGAAACAGGCAGAAAAAATGGGATTCAATTCTTCGTGGAAGTTCGACGGCATAGAAACCGCAGACAGCTCATACGATGTATCAAAGGCTGATGATAACTCTTTTGCATGGTCGGGTGTCGGACAGTATACCGTATTGGAATCCCCGATAAATATGGCTATACGCTCATCCGCAATAGCCAACGGCGGAAAATCGGTTACACCTGAGCTTATTATGAATATAGATACTCTTTTCGGCGGAAGCCTTAAGCAAAACGACAGCTCGCCATCAAAAACAATGATGAGCAAAGAAACCGCAGATAAGCTTGCGGATATGATGGATTACACCGTTGAAAATAATTACGGAAAGGGTTATTTCTCTAACTACCTTGATGTATGTGCAAAAACCGGTACCGCAGAAGTAAGCGATGACGGTCTTGCCCATGCATGGGTAACAGGATTCACAAAAGACGAAGATTGTCCCCTTGCCTTTGCAGTAATAGTAGAACACGGCAATTCCGGATATCAGACTGCAATTCCGGTTGCGGGTGCGGTTCTCGATGCAGCCGCCGAAGCCCTCGGAAGCGATTAACTTCTCGGTTTTTAATCACATAGGGATTTATGTATTATTACTATTGATTTTGACATAAAATGGTGATACAATAGATTTCGGATGATATGTTGGGTGAAAATGTCGGAGGTGAAAATTATGGATAATAATGAATTGCTCGTTGCCATAAAAGACATTGTGAGGGAAACAGTAGAGGAAGTCGTAAAGACAACCGTTGAACCTATGGTTGAAAACATTGTCCGGAGAGAGCTTGCACCCATAAAGCAGGATATTGCTAAAATGAAAACGGATATATCAGAGCTGCGAGCTGATGTCGACGAACTTAAGGTAAGAATGACTGCCGTTGAAAACGAGGTTGCCGGGCTTAAAGCCGAAGTTACCAAACTTAAAGCCGAAGTTGCTGAGCTTAAAGCCGAAGTTGATAAGCTTAAAGCCGAGGTTGATAAGCTTAAGACAAGAATGTCTGCTGTCGAAAATGAGATTGCTAAGCTGAAAACCGAGGTTTCAGAGCTTAAGGAGGATGTTGCAGAACTCAAGGAATTTACATTGATTACAAGAACCGCCGTCAATGAAATTGTTGATTTCAGCGAGAGAGCGGCAAAGGTAATACGCATACCGTTTATGTCACAGGATGATGCAGTATAAACAGAAAGCTTTACCGTATATTCCGGTCTTCACCCGAATATACGGTTTTCTGATTTTTGCAAATCGAGCTGTCATACTTCAAGGGGATTGTATGAGACAGTAACAGATTAAATTATAGATGTGAAAAAAGAAGTTTGATCTTGGCAAAATAACGGAATTGAAGTTTTAAGGTAATAATGCAACAATTATATTCATCTATAAAATATTCCGGAGATGGATATGATATCGTTTCATCTTTTGGTTAAAATAAGGGGAATAATTTTATGCATGAACAAGACTATATACAGCATATAGACGATATGATTAAGGTATACAACTATATGAGTTTGTATGTATTTAATATTGAGCCGGAAGCTGCACAAGATGTTATGAAAAGCATAACCCATGCTATGAATATCAAATTTGATTTTCAAAAGTTAAAAAAATCATTAGATAGCAATCAGATAGTAGGGGCAGAAAAGATATGTGTCTTTTTTAAGGAAGAAGATACAAGACAGTTTGTGCTGTTAAGCTGTCATCAAAAGTGCTATGCTTATGAAATAATAGTGCGTTGTCTGCAAGAAGATTCTAAAACGGTCATTAATTCATTTGAGCCTTGGAAAACAGAGTTTTTTGAAAATATTGGAGGCTCCGTGATGGATTCAGAGGATCTCTATCATGATGATATAAGGTATTCTTATCGTGAAGGTAAAAAAGTATTGATTGAACCGGTAAAAAGTACTTTTAGATTTAATGGCTTAATTGATGAGTAATAACCTGAGTCACTGTATTAAAACGAATTATATTATACAATTTTTTAGAATGGAGAGATTAGTATGGATATACTTAATATAAAACTTTTATCCCGAGAATATGTAATAAAAAATGGTACATATTTTGATGGAGAAACTGTATATTGGAACGATTGTGATATATACGAACATTCTGCAAATGGAGATGAAAAGCCTTTTACCGGACTTTTATATGAAACTTATGATAATGGACAAATAGCTTTTTATGGATATGTTACAGGTGGAATATATGATGGAGAAAAGGTGACTTTTTATAAAAACGGACAGATGAAATCTTATTGTAAGATGAAGTTGGGAGGATATTACGGAAAATGTTATCGCCGGTATGAAAATGGACAATTAAAAGAAATTAGAGAAATATTCGAAGATCGGAAACATGAATGGATAAAAAAATGGGATGAAAACGGAGTGTTATTGGAAGATCGTCAATTAAGATGAGTTTGGGGTGGTATTGAGCAAATTGCTATGGGTGAAACTCCCGAGGGTTATACATGGCACCATGATGCTGAAATAGGTAAAAATACAATTAGCAGAAACAAGCGTTCGTGAGGCAACAGCACATATCGGTGGGAGTTCCATTTGGGGTGGCGGTTCTGCTGCACGCTAAGGAGGGTAATATTATGGAGTGGATATTTGTTGAGGATTTGCAATCCGAAGGTTTAATTAATGAGTATGAGGAAGTAATAAAATATCATTTTCCGGAAGATTTTAAAAAATGTGTGAGAAACTATAATGGTGCTTATCCGGTCTTAGAAGTGTTTTTATCTTTTAGGGGAAAAAGAAAAAAGAAACGAGTTTTTAATCATCTTTTCTCATTTAATAAAAATGATGTTACAACGATATGGAAGTATAATGACTGGAATGGAAGATTCCAAGAGTGGAACACAGATGGAAAAATGGAAAATTTTGTTGCCTTTGCGGGAGATCCGTTTGGTAATCTGATATGTTTTGACAAAACTGATGACAAGATAGTATTTATCGATCATGAAACATTAACTGTTGAAAATGTTACAGATACTTTTACCGAGCTTATTGGGAGCTTACGGAAAAGTTAAAAACAAATTAAATAATCGTATGTTCTGAATGATGATCAGTGTCTGTCAGTGTATATCATACGGCTGACAGATGCTGCACTGTTTGGTATAATGTAAACATCGTAAAGAATTGGAGAATATGATATGTCTAAAAAAGAAAAATTACTTTCAGAAATAATGGAACTCAGTAAAAAAATCGGTAGTGTTAAGGTATATTTTAATCAGCATAAAACCGAGGGCAAGGTAATGGGTTATTATTTTGATGAAGATGACAAATTGTGGAAATCTTATATGTGTAATAAGTTTCATTCTATTACTGAAAGATCAAAAAATGAGATTGATGTCATAGAGCATTTGTATAATTCGGTTTGTGACGAAGTAGAGGCACATGAAAACCCGCTTGAAAAGATCAAAAAAATTGAATCAAAATTGCAATCTGTACCAATTGTTTTAAATGCTCGCACTTGTGGAGCATATGCTATAGGGTATTTTTATGATCCGGAGACTAAACGTTGGGCAACATACCACAATGATGAAAGAGGCAGCAGTTTGTACTATTATTATGACTGCGAAGAAGAAGCAATTGTTGAAGTATATAAAACGGCCAGCGTAGAATATAATCTTCAGCACCATTAATACGGATTAAAATCATAATTCAAAAACTGTACAAATTCATTGTAAATCATGGTGAAGATGCAGTAAGGCTCATTGCAAAGCATGGTGATGATGCAGCCGTACTTCAATTGGCCGGAACGTTTGGGTTTTAAAGAAAGTTCAATGAAAGGAATAAGCCCGAAAGTTCCTTTACCTGCTCAAAGGAATTGTGTGGAAATTGTTCAGTCATTTTACACTAAAAAACAAAGTTTTCTCCGGTATATTAACGAAAAAATGTATTAATTATTTCTGCATAGTTCCTAATTGGTGTTTCTATAGTAAAAGTCACTGAGTATTGCTCATTCGGAGTGAAGAGTGAAGAGTGAAGTTATTGCAAATTCGACTCTTCGATTAAATCATATTTTAAAAATGAGTCGGAAAATATAACAGTTCCACTCTTCACTTTCCATACTACACTCCGTGAGCTTAAATGGGTAAATTAAAATGTCGTTTGCTATAATTTATCTGTTTAGAATGGTTATGAAAGGGTATGTTTATGTCAAATTTATTCTTAAAAAAAGAACTTATTAATAAAATAAAAAGTCTTAGTACTCGAATCGGACATTTCCAAATTTATCTTAATGAATATCATGATGAGGGCTTAGCAATCGGATATTTTTTTGATGAGCAAAGATTGCTATGGTCATCTTATTATGTTGATGGTACCAAAATGACAGTTGACTCTTCGCCTGATGAGATCAAAATATTAGAATCTGTCTATAACATTGTTTGTAAAGAAGTGGAAGCACATACAGATACACTCCAGAAAATTAAAAAAATTATCCCGGAACTTATCTTCGTTCCGGTCTATTTAAATGAATATTATAACTCTCAATATGCTATAGGGTATTATTATGATTTAAACGATAAATATTGGAAAGTGTATCGAAATGGTGAGAGAAATGATTCGTTTATATGTCGCAGCTATGAATATGAAGAAGAAGCAATAGTTCGTGTATATAAAATGGTAAGGGTAGAATATAATCTTCAGCACCATTAATACGGATTAAAATAATAATTCAAAAAACTGTACAAATTCATTGTAAATCATGGTGAAGATGCAGTAAGGCTCATTACAAAACACGGTGACGATGCCGCTAAAGCTATTGCAAATCATGGTGACAAGGCTATAAAAGTAGTTGATAATTATGCGGATAATGGCTTAAAGGCAATAAAAAATGGTATAGAACCTGATGATATAATAATTATTGCGAATGATTGGAAAATCAGCCCATCAGATTTTGACAAATTGTGAATAACCGACAATAAAGCAACCGGCAAATCCCATAATGATATAAACAAAGATCTTCTTGATGATATGCTTGACCATGCTACAAAATAGGAAAACAATAAACAAGTTCCTTTCACAGAAACTGATAAGAAATCCGTCAGAGATGCCGTTAATTCTGCTTATAAAGAAACATCTTCATCGGATGATGTTAGTGAAGATCTGACATTTTGATACAGGTCAGGCTGTGGAAAGCAAAAAAATTTTGTTTACCCACAGCTTGTATATGTATAGAATTATAAAACTATAATATCATAATATCAGTAATAATTCCCATATTCTCTGTAAATTTGAGTAAGAAGTTTTATACAGTTATGCTGTCGAAACAGAAAGAGGACAAAATGAATAATAAATCAGAAAGATATGAAATCGTTTATGAAGCCATAAAATATGGAAAGATGACCGATTTGATGAGTGGAAAAGGCAGGTATAAGTTTCAAAACCACAGCTATGGAAATTTTGATCCCTTTGAGATATTGGAATGGCTTTATTATTTTGATATGAATAATCAGTTATTAAGGGTCGATATTAAACAGAGATTCAAGGACACATTGAATGATTTTTTAAAAGATGAAAGCAGTGTATTCAAAACCGGAGACCTGTATTTGGCAGCATTATATTTTGTCTGTCAATGTATGAATGAAGACTGTTATAAAAAATCATCGTTCAGTTTAGATGTAATGGAAAGAAATCACTATTTGCTGTTTTTGCGAGACAGAATATATAAAAATAAAGAACAGCTGATGAAAGCCACTACCTCGTCCGGCAAAAACAAGTGGGAAGAAATTGTTAAGTGTGACAAACTTTTGATTGAAAAAACAAAATGTAAGGTAGGATTCCTTACAAGCAAAGAATTTCAGCTTAACTCCATCACTGTAAGAGCAGAATTGATATATTATGCTTTGATTCACAATGAATTGACTGATTTGCTGTGGGGCAAAGACATATACTATTATGAATCTCCTCCTTGGAATACAGGACCTTATAATATATCTGAAATTTTAGATAATTTGTATTTTTGGGACAAGTATTACAAAGGAAAGCTGAATGTAAAAAATTTATTTGCTGATGCATTATTTAGCCTTGCAAACGGAAATGAAGACGATATTATCTTGGCAGCAAAATATTTTGTTTATCAGTTATTGGAAGAAATTAAAAATAATGCTTCTTTTAGGTTTGATGAAAATTTTAAAAATATTTTTGTTGAAAAAGTTTCTGAAAAGTGTGCTGAAAATGAATGTATTCTCAAAAATGAAATGACAGTTTGCGGCGAAAATAAATGGCAGGCGATAAAGAATCTGCATGATATCCTGATTCATAAAATAGGTTTTAAACTAGGATTTATCGTAACCGCCCAATAACCTCGCACCATGCACAGACGAATAAACCATGCTAAAATTTTTTCCTAATAGAAAAACTCTGATGAAATGAAACGGACTTCAATTGTAGTTGATTGGAGGTAATTGCATGGATAAGGCAGCAATGGACAAAAAAGAGACCCAACTACAAAACCGGTAGAAACAGAGTTTGCCAAGAGAGAAGTGGGATTTAATGTAGCAGAATGGTGCAGAGATGTACAGAATAACCGAAAACGGCAAGTAAATGCTGTATGCGGTGTATGATGTCGGCAAAGAAAAATTTATAAGGATTGGTGAGTAGTATGGTAATAAATCATTCTTATTGCAAGTATAAAGGAAAAATCTATAATTGTACCGTAGAAACCGAAAAAACAATTTTACGTTCTTTTGACGATTCGGATTACATTATACGTTGCTTCCGGTTAAATCCGAGCTATTCTGAGAACCCACTTACAAGTGCTTGCAAATATTTCAAGAGAGTTCCGACATCCGACATTGACTGGTTTTGTCTTGTGATTACTGTAGGATATTATAAGGATTGTAAAGTTTATGTCAAGTCGGAAACAAAAAATGAATATCGAATAGATATTTTTAACATTTCAAATACCAAAAGTAAAGAATATAAGGTATTTACGGAGGAAAACGGTTTTGAAAAGTCTGATCGGTATGATTGGTATGGAAATGTACCAAAATCCGAAGTCGAAAATATAGTACAGATAGTAACGACGGCAGGTCGAAGTTTAAAAGCTCCTGACAAATGGGACTTTCAGATTCCGGGTGATGACAACGAGTTCCCACGCAAGGTAGTTTCATATGATGATGTATAATAAAACTTGATGCAATCAACAAGAAATGGCAATTCGACCAAGGTTATTGCAAATCATGGTGAAGTTGCAGTAAATATTATTAACAAATACAGTAATGATACTGTACAAGCTTTAGTTAAATGCAGTAACCCGGGTACGGTTGCAGGTGCTATACGGTTAATGAAGAACAACACCTACTTTATAATTAATGCACCGCCCTTCTTAAAAATTCGGATAAATCAGAACTCAACCGATTTGAACCCTAATCTATTCCTACTTAATTATAGAAGATAGTGCCGAAAAGCAACTTCAGGTACAACTTTGAAAAAGCAACTTCATATTTCCTTTGAAATCAGTAATATGTGACCTCATGCGTCAAGCCCAAAAATCAACTGCTTACACAACTCGTTTATGTGCCACACTTTACTACCCTACTCCGAATAATTATATATATTATACATATTTTATACCAAAATCTACAAATTATAAAAATCATGTACCACTCAAAAAATTATCAATCTCATATTTTTATCTGTTTATCTCTGATTATCTCCTAAATCATCAAAAATTAGAGAAAATATCAAACAAATGTCAGGGTATTTAATCAAATCTATTGCAAAATCTTTATACTTATGATATAATATTTCTGTTGCGATTTGCCGGTGTGGCGAAATAGGCAGACGCAAGGGACTTAAAATCCCTCGGTAGTAATATACCGTACCGGTTCAAGTCCGGTCACCGGCAGATATGCTCCGGGCGTTACATAATCAATGTGATAATGTAACGCCCGGATTTTTCTGTGTATTCTTTTTAAGAAATTAAATATATTCTGCATTAAAACACCCGACTACAGGTATAAGCCTATAGTCGGGCGATTAGTTTTATTCAGATTAACCGACAAATAAATGTCGGGTAAATAAGCACACTCAAACTTAAAATCCATTCTTTTCCGACTGCGGAAATTAAGTAAAGCGGATAATCCCCTATCAAACGGTTATGGAGGATACGGATTTATCGTTGTAGATCCTCTCTATAGCCTCTGCAAATACAGGTGCAACATGAAGAGTCGTAAATTTATCAAGATATCTGTCCTCGGGTACGGCAATGGTATCAAGAAGAATAACCTCCTTGATAACGCTGTTTTGCAGTCTTTCAACAGCAGGACCGGAAAGTACGGCATGAGTTGCACCCGCATAAACTTCTGTAGCACCGCCTCTTTCAACAACAGCCTGTGCAGCATTGCAAAGTGTTCCGGCAGTATCTATCATATCATCAACAAGGATAACCTTTTTGTCCTTAACGTCACCGATAATGCTCATAACCTCACATACATTTGCTTTAGGACGGCGTTTGTCGATTATGGCTATAGGACAGCCAAGACGTGTTGCAAAATTTCTTGCTCTTGTTACAGAGCCGAGATCCGGCGATACAACAACATAATCATCGGGATTATCACCTATCATCTGCTTGAAATGATTAGCAAGAATAGGCGCACCGACAATATGATCAACGGGAATATTAAAAAATCCCTGAATCTGAGCGGCATGAAGATCCATAGTAAGAACTCTGTCGGCACCGGCAGTTGTTATGAGATCTGCTACAAGCTTAGCAGATATCGGATCACGGGCTTTTGCTTTTCTGTCCTGACGTGCATATCCGAAATAAGGAATAACAGCCGTTATCCTTGCGGCGGATGCACGCTTCATGGCGTCTATCATAATAAGAAGCTCCATGATATTGTCATTAACAGGAGTGCAGGTTGACTGTACAATAAAGCACTCGGAACCTCTTACCGACTCGTGCAGAGAAACCGCAATTTCTCCGTCACTGAAGCACGTTACCTCGGATTTACCAACCGGAATGCCCAGACAATCGGCAATTTCCTTGGCTACTGCTCTGTTGGAATTGCAAGTAAAGATCTTGATATCCTTGCCGTGAAAATTCATTAATTTTTCCCCCAATAATATTATTAGTTTTTCAATCCGTGGAGCATGACAAAGGAGTCAGCCCCATACCGCTAAGTAATATTTTAATACCTATTTAATCAAAAATCAAGTTTTTATCAAATAATTGGGGCTTTTTAAATACTTTTGTTGCATTTATGTAATTCCGGCGAAAAAAATGAAAATTTCAATTTATTTTGCACAAACGGCTTACATAATTATTTCCTGCTCTTATAAATCTGATTTTTGATATTTACATTACCGATACTGATACCGTCCTCTATTTCACAGTTGTCTATAAGTGCCGCAGGTCCTATTTCACAATACGAGCCTATTTTTGTCTTTCCCCTTATCACGGTTGACGGAAGAATAGTTGTGTTTGAATCTATAACAACATCCTTTCCTATCATAACGCCGTCCGTACAGGGGATATTGACCCCGTTTTTCATATGCTTGCGGATAATCCTCATTCTTGCTATTTCATTGAGCTGTGCAAGCTGGATACAGTCATTGGCTCCAAGCACCGAATCCGCATTTTTAGCCTTATATGACATAACCGCATTGCCGCTGTCCTTTATTACGGCTACGGTATCGGTAAGATAAAATTCTCCCGTTTTCTCACTTTTATTAAGCTTCCCGAGTGCGTCAAGAAGTATATCTGCCTCAAACCAATATGCACCCGAATTAACCTCTTTTATCTTGCGTATTTCGTCATCGGCTTCCTTTTCCTCAACTATCGCCTTCAGGGTTTTTAAATGGAAAAATACCTCATCGTCCGTTTCATGCACAATCCTGCCATATCCCGAGGGATCATCAACCTCTGCTGAAATGACGGTACATCCTCTGTTTGGAGAAGGCTCTCGCGGTGCCTCCCAGTCAAACACTTCAGGGTCTATCTCGCCCGTCTGATTATGCACGACAAACGCATTTCTTATCGTTTCCGCACTGATAAACGGTGCATCACCGTTCAGAACGAGAACATCGCTGCCTCTGTGCTTTTCAAGAAACGACCTTGCCATCATAACAGCATGACCTGTGCCGAGTCTCTCAGGCTGAAATACCGTTTCAACAGTGAACGGAAGTGTTGATAAGTATTTTTCAACACTTTCATGCTTACTTCCCGTAACAACACATATATCCCTGATACCTGCCGTCCTTACGGCATCCGTTACCCATTTCAGCATGGGCTGAAACATAACCTCACTCAGTACCTTCGGGCGGTTGGAATTCATTCTTTTTCCCTCGCCGCCTGCAAGTATTATAGCACTTGAATTTTTCATATCCGCACCCCCGTAGTTATTATTTTTTCTTATATCCGTCCTTAAGCGAAACACTGCGGTTAAATATCAAATTATCCTTAGTACTGTCCTTATCAATGCAGAAATAACCCATACGCATAAACTGATAAAATGTCGGATATTCTGCTCCCTCAACGGATTTCTCTATTTTGCAGTTTTTAAGAACTGTAAGGCTTGTCGGATTTATATAATCAAGGAAGTTTTTATCCCCGACATCAGGCTCCGGGTCGGTAAAGAGATTTTCGTAAAGTCTTACCTCTGCGTCAATATAATTTTTTGCATCAACCCAATGTACTGTACCCCGAACCTTTCTTCCGTCAGGTGTATCTCCTCCCCTTGTTTCGGGATCATATTCTGCATATACCTCAACAACTTTGCCGTTTTCGTCCTTTTTACAGCCTGTGCATTTTACAACATAGGCGGATTTAAGTCTTACCTCATTTCCGGGATAGAAACGATTATATCCCTTTACCTTTTCTTCAATAAAGTCCTCCGCCTCTATATAACATTCCCTGCTGAAGGTTATGGTACGCATACCGTCCTCCGCCTTTTGCGGATTATTCTCTACATCAAAGGTTTCCGTTTTATCTTCGGGGTAATTTGTTATGATAAGCTTTATCGGGTTGAGCACGCACATAACCCTCTTTGCGTTTTCATTAAGATCCTCTCTCAGACAATGCTCAAGGAAACTGTATTCCACCGTACTGTTGGTTTTTGAAACTCCTATCCTTTCGCAGAAATTGCGTATGGAAGCAGGAGTATATCCACGTCGGCGAAGTCCGCAGAGTGTAGGCATTCTCGGGTCGTCCCAACCGTTTACATAGCCGTCCTCGACAAGCTGACGGAGCTTTCTTTTGCTCATTACGGTATTATTTATGCCGAGTCTTGAAAACTCTACCTGTCTTGGTTTGCAGGGAGATGTTATATTATCTATAACCCAGTCATAAAGCGGTCTGTGTGCCTCAAATTCGAGTGTGCAGAGCGAATGTGTTATTCCCTCGATTGCATCCTCTATAGGATGTGCAAAGTCATACATCGGATATATACACCATTTCTCTCCTGTTCTGTGGTGGGGTATGCGGTTGATCCTGTATATTACGGGATCCCTCATATTGAAGTTACCGCTTGCAAGGTCTATTTTCGCACGGAGGGTCATTCTGCCCTCCTCAAATTCACCGTTTTTCATCCTTTCAAAAAGATCAAGACTTTCCTCAATCGGTCTGTCACGATACGGACTTTTTGCCGGTGTTGTAAGATCTCCCCTGTTTTCCCTTACCTGCTCGGGTGTAAGCTCACATACATATGCAAGACCTTTTTTGATAAGTTCCACTGCATATTTATACATCTCATCAAAATATTCGGACGCAAAATAAAATCTGTCCTCCCAATCAAAGCCGAGCCATTTTATATCTTCCTCTATTGCGTCAATATATTCAACATCTTCCTTTGTGGGGTTGGTATCGTCCATACGGAGATTGCATTTCCCACCGAATTTTTCAGCCATACCGAAATCTATGCATATAGCCTTTGCATGACCGATATGAAGATATCCGTTAGGCTCGGGCGGAAAACGTGTATGCACCATCTTACCCTCATACATACCGCCCTCTGCGATATCCTCATTAATAAAATCCTCAATAAAATTGCCTGCGGCAACCTCTGCAACATTATTTTCCTCAGCCATTTCCCATTCTCCTTTTTATATAGATAGTAATGTTAATTAAGTAAAAACCGCCGCCGGAGTTCTTCTCACGCCGAGGATTTTACCATCCGAAAAACTTAACATTTAGTCGCCATAAGTTCCGTGACGAAAGGCTCAACCTTGCAGCTTTTCAAGTCCCTTGTGCAGTCTTGCAAGTGATTCCTCTCTGCCGAGTATATCAAGTATTTCTACCGCACCGCCCGGTGTTACCGTCATTCCCGATGCTGCGATCCTGACAGGCCACATTGCCGTACCGTTCTTTACTCCTAACTTTTCAGCAAGTCCGATAAGACAATCATGTATGCTGTCGTGGTTCCATTCTGTCAATGCTTCAAGTGCCTCTACACCTGCTTTCAGAAGTCCGGGGGCATTTTCAAGGTTTGTCTTACTCTTTTTGTTTATGAACAATTCCTTATCATACTCAGGCTGCTCTGCAAAAAAAGCAATCTTTTCCGGAATTTCCGTAAGCCTTACGGTTCTTTGCTGCAAAATTCCGGCAAGCTTAACTCTGTCAAGCGGCTTGTCGCCCAAAGCCTTTTTGAAATAAGGCTCTGCAACCTCGGCAAATTTTTCAACAGTCATCGCCTTGATATATTCGGCATTGAACCATTCCAGCTTATCATAATCAAATACAGCCGGCGATTTGCTTATTCCGTCTATCGAAAAATTCTCAACCAGCTCCGCAAGCGTAAAAATCTCTCTGTTATCTTTTGGTGCCCAACCGAGCAGAGCAATATAATTTATAATAGCTTCCGGCAAAAATCCGTTCTTTACAAGATCCTCAAAACTTGTCGCTCCGTGACGCTTTGACAGCTTGGATATAGAGCCGTCATCATTTTTTCCCATAATAAGCGGAAGATGTATATATGTCGGTATCTCCCAACCGAAAGCCTCATAAAGAAGATTATATTTAGGTGTCGAGGAAAGATATTCACTTCCCCTTACGACATGGGTTATATTCATTGTATGGTCATCAATTACATTAGCAAAATTATATGTGGGATAGCCGTCAGCCTTAATGAGTATCTGATCCTGAAGCTCCGAATTTTCAACGGAAATAGTACCGTATACCGCATCCTCGAATGTAGTTGTACCATCAAGCGGCATTTTTTGTCGTATTACATAGGGAGTACCCTTGTCAAGCAGATCCTGTACTTCCTCGTCCGATAAATTACGGCAATGACGGTCATAACCTGCTCCCGGTTCGTCCGCATTTTCCCTAAGACTGTCAAGTCTTTCCTTTGTGCAGAAACAGCGGTAAGCTTTACCCTTTTTTATAAGCTCCTCGGCATACGGTACATACATATCCTTTCGTTCACTTTGTACATACGGTCCGTATTCACCGCCCACATCAGGTCCCTCATCGTGTTTAAGTCCTGCCATATTCAAAGTATTATATATTATATCAACAGCACCCTCTACCTTTCTCTCCTGATCGGTATCCTCTATTCTTAAAATAAAATCTCCGTCAAGCGATTTTGCAATAAGATATTCATAAAGTGCCGTTCTCAGATTTCCTACGTGCATAAAGCCTGTCGGACTTGGTGCAAATCGGGTTCTTACCTTTTTAGCTGACATTTCATTCTCTCCTCTTTTTCACTATACATTATACCGAAAGTATAATATACCCATAGTATATATATTATCCGTAATTACAAAATGCACCCGAAACTGATTGCCTCGGGTGCAGATATGCTTTTGTTTTTATCAGTCTATAACCCTTACACGGATAACGCCGTCTATTGCCGCTATCTTATCCGCAGCCGCAGCATCAACTGCATTTGCCGTATCAAGTATCGTATACGCATAATCCTTCTTGGATTTACTGTCAAGGCTCTCTATGTTATTTCCTGTTTCGGAAAGAGCTGCCGTAACGGTTGTAAGGATATTCGGAACATTTCTGTGTATTACGCAAACTCTTGCCGCACCTGTACGAGGAACGGAAACAGTCGGAAGAATAACGGAATTTTTAATGTTGCCGTTTTCAAGGTAATCCTTGATTTCATCGGCAGCCATCTTTGCACAGTTGTCCTCCGATTCGGGTGTTGAAGCTCCGAGGTGAGGTGTTACGATAATGCCCTTTACATCAAGTATATCATCCGTTGCAAAGTCAGTCGTATAATTTGCAACCTTACCGCTCTTTACTGCCTCGATAACATCGGCGGATACAACAAGATCGGCACGGGAGTAATTGATTATGCGAACTCCATCCTTCATCTTTGCTATATTTTCCGCATTGATAACACCCTTTGTTTCGGGAGTAAGCGGAACATGAACGGTTATATAATCGCTTGCCGCAAATACCTCGTCAAGTGTTACAACGTGCTTAACCTTGTGAGAAATTCTGAGTGCATTGTCAACAGAAAGGAACGGATCATAACCGATAACCTCCATGCCGAGTGCAACAGCAGCATTTGCAACAAGTATACCTATAGCACCAAGACCTACAACGCCAAGTGTCTTACCCTTTATTTCGGGACCAACAAACTGACTCTTGCCCTTTTCTACCATTTTTCCTACTGCATCGCCGTTGCCCTTGAGTGTCTTTGCCCACTCGATACCGCCGATAACATCACGGCTGCTGAGAAGCAAAGCTGTCATAACAAGCTCTTTAACGGCATTTGCATTTGCACCGGGAGTATTGAATACTACAATACCCTTTTCCGCACATTTGTCAAGCGGAATATTGTTTACTCCGGCACCTGCTCTTGCAATAGCAAGAAGGCTTTCGGGAAGTTCCATATCATGCATTGATGCGGAACGGACGAGTACAGCCTCGGGATTTTGAATATCATCACCTACCGCATAATTTCCCCCGAGACGTGAAAGTCCCACCGGAGAAATCTTATTAAGTGTCTTAACATTATACATTTTTATCACCTTATATAATTAATTTTAATTAGCTGTTGCGAGCCTCAAACTCACCCATAAACTTAACAAGCTTCTCTACACCCTCAACAGGCATAGCATTATAGATGGAAGCTCTCATGCCGCCTACTGTACGGTGACCCTTGATATTAACGAAGTCATTTTCCGTTGCTTCCTTGACGAATTTAGCGTCAAGCTCCTCATTGCCTGTTACGAACGGAACATTCATAAGAGAACGATCCTCGGGAACAACAGTACCCTTGAAGAGATTGGAGTTATCAAGGAAATTATAAAGGATTGAAGCCTTTTTCTCGTTGATTTCCTTCATCTTATCAAGACCGCCGATATCGTTCTTTATCCACTCAAGAACGAGCTTAGCTATATAGATCGTATAGCACGGAGGCGTATTGAACATTGAGCCGTTATCTGCGTGTGTCTTGTAATTGAGCATTGTGGGAGTTATATCCTTTGCATGACCGATAAGATCCTCACGTACAATAACAACCGTAAGACCTGCCGGTGCCATATTCTTTTGTGCTCCTGCATACAAAAGTCCGAATTTGGTAACATCTATCGGCTGTGAAAGAATACATGAAGATATATCTGCTACAAGCGGAACATTTCCTGTTTCGGGAAGTTCATGATAAACTGTACCATAAATCGTATTATTCATACAAATATAGAAATAATCCGCATCCTTTGTAAATGTATCGGGATCAAGCTTCGGTATATAGGAGAAAGTCTTATCCTTTGAAGAAGCAACTATATTTGCGTCTATGTATCTTGCAGCTTCCTTCTGAGCCTTTGTTGCCCACTGACCTGTGATAACATAATCCGCCTTTCCGCTGTTTACACCGAGGTTAAGAGGAATAGCCGCAAACTGTGTTGAAGCACCGCCCTGAAGGAAAAGCACCTTATAGTTATCCGGAATGTTCATAACCTCACGGAGAAGAGCCTCTGCTCCCTCAATTATAGTTCCGTAAATTTTTGAACGGTGTGACATTTCCATAACGGATTGACCGCTGCCCTGATAATCAAGCATTTCGCTTGCTGCCCTTTCAAGAACAGACTGAGGCAGCATAGAAGGACCTGCCGAAAAATTGTAAACTCTTTTCATACTTTAAAGCCTCCATTTATATTTTTACGCTGTGGGAATAACAACATCCCGCATTATTATGTAATGATACCATTTAATTATAATTCAAAACGCATAATAAGTCAATTATAAGCGGGGATTTTTTCCAAAATTTATTTTACGTAAAAGTTTTTGCGGAAATTAGAGTGAAAAGCGTTCATGAATTCGTTATGAAACTATGTCCCGTACAGAAACGTGTTGTACAAACAGCCGTCAAGACAAAGACAATAGGTAGACAGCAGGCAAATTGATTGGTATTTTTGTCGAAATATGATATAATATATCTGCTGTCGATACTCTCCGGCAGAGGGGAGGTGACCCTCTTGGATTATTCGTTCGCTTCGTTTTTACTTTCTGTCATGGCAGGTGTAGTTGCCTACTATATTTGCAAATGGTTGGACGGAAAGAAATAGACAGCACAACCAAAAAAGAACCCTCGGAGTTCGCACCTCCGGGGGTTCATTTTGCCCTCATGGACATTCACTTCGTTTTGCCTGAGGCTATTATATCATATGCAAAACGAAAATGCAATATTCACGACAAAAAAGTGTTCGTAAAAGTTCTTGCAGTTTTTATTTATTTTACAAGTAACGATGCAGCATCAATTATATCACTTAACATCCGTATGTACACGGCAAAAAAGAATCAAGGGACGATCCCGATTTACAAAATACATCTTTGGTATCTATGGTATATAAAACCTGTGTTTCTATATCGTCCGTACACTGCCTCCTTTAAGTTTTTTTCATTCCCCCATATCAAAATTTTCAGGCGGAATACTTACATCAACAACAAATCTTTCAAAGAACGGCACTATTTCGCTTGAAGCAAGACCTCCTATGTAACTGCGGCTTGACACAAAGTTAAGGGTCTTGTCTGTGTATTTTTGCGTTTCAGCCTTCATTTCCTCAAGTACAGCTTTAACCTCGTCCTCCGCCAACTCGCCGCAATCAACCGACACAATCAGTTCACTGCCGCTTTTTTTCCTCATACCCTTCAAAAAAGCTCTTGTAATTCTTCCGTCATTGTCAAATAACTCACTAAGCTTATCGGTTATATCTTCCGGCATTTTTTCAAGTGTATAAATAACCGCACGTTCGGCATCACTCTGAGGTGCAAGCTCAACAGCTCTGTGTATTGCCTCACAGGTTTCCTTTGTTATTGTAAAATTAAAGCCAAAGGGATTCAATACGACAATTTCACCCTCATTGCAAAGATTTTCTATATGTGCAAAGGTGGCGGGTACAGGATTAAATTTACCCTCGTGGTCAAGCTTTCTGTACTCGTTTATATCCGTAAAAAACGGTATAACCTTTTCCCCGTCACTCCTGCCGATTGACGGTATATTCACCTTATTACCCTCCGGCTTTCCCTCTATCGGTATGATATACCTTGCATTATATGCATCAGAAAGGAAATTTATCTCCTTATCCGGTGTCACGGTTTTATTTTCTATACACTGAAAAAATCTGTTTGCACTGCACACCAAGGCAGGGTTTATTACAGGCCGCTGATTTTCGGGAATTTTTGAAAAATCCGGAACATTTATGAGATCGCTGAGCGGTATGAGAATATGAGCCTTGCCGTTATCAATGAGAACGGATTCTATGCCGCTCCTGTGATAATCCGAAAGCATACTGAGACGGCTGTCCCTGTCACATTCCGCAATGCCGACAGTATGTCCGCTTTCCTTTACGTGACGGCAAAAGTCCTCACAGTACTGCTTTTCGGAAAACAGAAATGCCGATGGTATTCCCTCAACATAATCAACAAAGTGACCTCTTGTTCTCGGTGAAAATGCGGAATACAAAACCTCATCCGTCTGTATTTTCGCAAGTATATCACGGTATGTCTTCCGGTTTTTATTTTTACCGTATTCTTTTATCAAATCTTGAATCCTGCTCATATTTTATCCTCCGAAGCTAATATAATATTACAACATTAATTATATAATAATCCGATTCCTCTGTCAACAACTGCCTTATGAGATGTTTTTATAAAGCACAGTGTCCGCACCGTATTGCAGCAGACAGTGCAGACACTATGTTCTTCCGTGTTACATTTCCGAAGCTTCCGTATTATCGGAATCATCCGATGCAGTATTCCTTATCATCGTAAATGCGTAGGGATAAATAGGATATCTGAACTGAAACGGCATTATCCTGCCGTTAAACACACCACATTCATCCTCTCTTCCGTACGGATCAAACGGTGTTCCTATCGCACTGAAGCTGCCCTCGTAAAAATCATTCTGTGACACAATTTTTCACCTCGATAAATTTTCGCAGAAATCCTGCATAATAATAAAATTCATAACCTATGAAATTATTATTACTCAATTATTATGTGCTTAAATCGTATATGTATAATCGGTTTGTATGATTTTTCATTATCATGCATAAGTTATCTATGATAATTTATCAATTTATTGTGTAGAAAAGGGGAGTAAATTTTTGGTTATTTTTACTGTATCCGAAAAGCTTATCAAAAGCAAAGTATTTTTTATAATTTTAGCAGCATTCATTATGGTGTTTACAACTCTGATGTTTGTAATATTTCATGATGACCCTTATACTGCGGAATTTGAGGAAAAAACATATTCTCTCCGTGTCGGCTCAAAAAAGGAAATTTCCGGATTTGCTGATTTTTTCGGTCTGAAAATCGCCGATGAACCCACCAACGTAAAAAACATAATCATTCCCTCGGACTTTAATGATATTTATTTGCAGTATAATGACATTCAAAAACAAATCGGTCTTAACCTCGAAAAATATAAGGGACAAAACTGCACATTATATTCTTATGAAATAATTTCTCCCGAAAGTCGAAAAGGCGACTTACTGAACCTTATTATACAAAATGACATAGTTATAGGTTGTGATATAAGTGAAAAAGAGTACAACGGAAAAATGTTTTCTCCGGGGGATACAGACAGGGAAGTATAATATCTCAGCAGCTAATGATACTATAATAACTGTTTTATGCATAAAAGTAATCTTGACAAACAAAACTGAACGTGTTATCATATTTAGCAAGCCGATAAAATTATTATTTTACAAATAAATGTCATTATTGTACTATTATGCACGGTAAAATGCTATTACGGCTAATATTTATTAAAGTAAGGAGAAGAAAAAATGCTTCTGGACAGATTTTTACCCCGCATCGAATTTGATTCGTATGAAGACTTCAAGAAAAACTACAAGGTAAATGTACCCGAAAACTTTAATTTCGGATTCGACATTGTTGACGAATGGGCAAAGCAGGACGAAAACAAAAAGGCCCTTGTGTGGTGTGATGACCACGGCGGAAATAAAACCTTTACATTCAAGGATATCAGCCTTCTTTCAAACAAGGCAGCTAATTATTTCAAAAGCATAGGCATAAAAAAAGGCGATGTAGTTATGCTTGTACTTCGCAGACGCTGGGAATATTGGGTATGTGCCGTTGCACTTCATAAGCTCGGTGCAGTAACTATACCCGGAACACTCCAGCTCACAAGCAAGGATGTAATATACCGTGCAAATTCCGCCTTGGTAAAGGCTGTTGTTTGTGTTAATGATGATTTCGTAATAACTCAGTTTGAAAAATCACTTCCCGAATGTCCGACAATAAAAAATCATATTGTTGTCGGCGAAAAGCGTGAGGGTTGGGAATTTTTTGAGGATGAGATAGAGAAACAGTCGGATGTTTTTGAAAGACCCACAGGTGAGGATGCTACAAACAAGGACGATATCATGCTTGTATATTTCACCTCGGGTACGACAGGTATGCCGAAAATGGTACAGCACAGCTTTTCACATCCGCTCGGACATATTGTTACGGCTAAATACTGGCAGCAGGTACAGGAAAACAAGCTGCATATGAGCGTTACGGATTCCGGCTGGGCAAAATTCGGATGGGGAAAGATATACGGGCAGTGGATTTGCGGTGCTGTCATATTTGCCTATGATTTTGACAAATTTATTCCGACAAAGCTGCTTGAAAAAATGTCGGAATATAAGCTGACAACCTTCTGTGCACCGCCGACAATGTATCGTTTTATGCTGTTGGAAGATGTTGCATCCTATGATTTATCCTCAATTCAACATTGGTCAACGGCAGGTGAACCGCTTAATCCGGAGGTAAACAATAAATGGTTCAAATTCACCGGACATAATATATATCAGGGTTTCGGTCAGTCCGAGGGCAGCGTGCTTATGGCAGATTTCCAGTGGGATGAAATTAAGATAGGTTCTACGGGAAAACCTTCGCCGCTTTATGACATCAAGCTTCTTGACGGTGACGGAAACGAAGTAGGAATCGGCGAGGAAGGTTCTATTTGTGTTATGGACGTAAAAAACAATCCTCCTGTCGGTTTGTTTACGGGATATTACAGAAACCCCGAAATGACGAACGAGTTGCTTCTCGGAAAATTCTATGATACGTGTGATATGGCATGGCGTGACAGCGAGGGATATTATTGGTTTGTCGGCAGGAATGACGATGTTATCAAATGTTCGGGATACCGTATAGGCCCGTTTGAGGTTGAAAGTGCGATGCTTGAGCATGATGCGGTTGTTGAATGTGCGATAACAGGTACTCCCGACCCTGTAAGAGGTCAGGTTGTCAAGGCAACTGTTGTACTTAAAAAGGGATACGAACCGAGCGAGAAGCTTATCAAGGAATTGCAGGATCATGTAAAGAAGTCGACCGCACCTTATAAATATCCGAGGGTGATTGAGTTTGTAGACGAGCTTCCAAAAACAATAGGCGGAAAGATAAAGAGAGCACAGATAAGGCACGCTGACGAAGAGGCTGTCAGAGTGAGGGACGAGAATCAGCCTAACAATAACAAATAAAGCAGTTACCCCGAACACACAGGTAACTTAAAAATACAGATAAAACGGTCTGCCTTATCAGGTTTATTGACACCTGATAAGGCAGACCGTTGTTATATAAATTGTCGTCATAAAGCAGAGCCGCTCCCGACACTTTCCGCCCATTCCGGCAGGCAAACTTACTGCCGCGTACACATACTTTCCGCAAAAACCGTTAAAACGAACGGACACCGGCGGCACACCGGAGCTACTCGTTTTGTTTGGAGAGGAAGTCGGCAGCAGCCTGCATTAACTTTATATCACCTTCGTTGGGAAATGCTCCGCTTTCGGGGAGAAGCATGATTATTGCCCCCGTTATGTCACCGGCTGATATAATCGGATATGCAACGGACGCACATTTGTCAATATTCTCAACAGGCATGAGTACGGTTGAATTTCTCTCCGCCGTAAAACTCCTGCGGTTTTCTATCATATCTTCAAGATCGGCCGATATCCGGCGGTCAATATATTCCTTCTTAGATACGCCCGATGCTGCAACAACATGATCCCTGTCCGTTATTATGACGGGACATTTTGATACTCTGTTTATAACCTCGGCATACTGCTCTGCAAAACTCGACATTTCTCCCATGGGGGAGTATTTTTTAAAAATCACTTCTCCGCCCGAATCCGTGTATATTTCAAGCGGATCGCCCTCACGTATTCTCAACGTGCGGCGTATCTCCTTGGGAATAACTACCCTTCCCAAATCATCTATTCTTCGTACAATTCCGGTTGCTCTCATATATAAAACTCCTTATTAATTGATTTATTACTCAATGATATCTTTTGTATCTGTAAGAAAAATTATACATGAAAACAAAAAATAAAACGGCGGACATTCCGAAAAGAAATGTCCGCCGAAAACTTACATCATATAAAACCAAGCAATCGCTTCAGAATTTATGAATTAAGCTCTTTCTTTTTTCTTAAATGCTACAATAGCTACACCGAGAGCTGCAATAGCAATAACTGCAAATACTGCGGGTACTGCTGTATCGCCTGTTGCAACTACTGCTCCGTCGCCTGTGCTTGAACCACCGTTATTGTTGCCGCCGGGTGTGTTTGTGTTACCGCCGGGTGTAGATGTGCCATTGTCGGATACATCTGAATCTTCGGGTATGTTGGGCTCATCACTATCGTCAGGTGTGTTTTCATCACTGGATTCATCAGAAGTTCCGGGCTCTACGGAAGGATCTTCATTTATTATAGGAGCTTCGTTAAGTATCTCGGAACTATACTCACCCTCGTAAGCTTCCCATGCACCTGCACCGTAAGACCACTTTCTGTTCTTCCAGTTGCCGCGAGCACTTGTCGGAGCTGTTGTTGTGTCAATTTTATATATCTGACCTGCATTTGCTGTAGAATCAAACTCAAGGTCTGATGTCTGGATACCAACACCGGCAGCCAACAGAGTAGCAACGCTTGTATCTCCGTCTGCTATTGCCTGAACCTGCTCATCCGGTATAACATCCTTGCTTATTTCATCGTCTTTCATACCATTGTTGAAAACAATCTTTGTTGCTCCGAACGGAACTCTTGCCTGCCATATATCAGTTCCGGGGATCTGAGTCATCTCAGTTCCCGGCCAAGCATTGCCGAAATCCTGATTACCGTTTTCATCAAGCGGCTCTGCCGGCCAAAGGTTACCCTCAAGGTCAACTATCTTTGTGTAGTCATCGTTCCACCAATGAGCGTGTACTGTTTCCCACTGTGTCTCACTGTTATCAAAGAAAATATAATCTGAAATCTGTGTCTCATAGTTCTCTTCAATAGACGGCTCAACCGGCTCGTCTGTTGAAGGCTCTGTAGACTCGTCTGTTGAAGGCTCTGTAGACTCGTCTGTTGAAGGCTCTGTAGACTCGTCT